>Ga0105047_10014556_pt1 | contig 12470 bp, 8 predicted proteins | sample MAT04_FD_78384 | JGI IMG/M metagenome (GOLD analysis project Ga0105047, IMG submission 78384) | Freshwater microbial communities from Lake Fryxell liftoff mats and glacier meltwater in Antarctica - MAT-04 (megahit assembly) | ecosystem: Environmental > Aquatic > Freshwater > Ice > Liftoff... | reverse complement strand
TGAATGCGCTGGCGCCTGCCGCGATTCGTAGCGATTTGCTTGACGCCTTGGACCCCAACCAACAATCTGGGCTGGCCGCTGGCATTCCCCTGGGCCGTTTCGGGCTGCCGCAGGAGGTGGCCGCCGCCGCAGTCTATCTGGCCTCGCCACTGGCCGCGTACATCACCGGTGCAACGCTGGACCTCAACGGTGGGCGCTTCATGCGCTGATATGACGGTTGCCGCAGTGTGGCGTCAAGCCGCGTTGGCTGGCTGATTCCCTGCTGCACAACTATTTGCCGATCGCTGCGGCGGACGACTTGTTCAGACGCGTAATCGCAGATAGTGGCGCTTGGATGCTGCCGCCTCAGCTTTGCATGTGCCAAGACGCGGTTGGATTGACGGATCGGACAGTGCAGCGGCCAAGGCATCAAGAGACTGATCGAGACGCCCTTGCAGCGATTGAAGGTGATCGTTCTTGGTGCTGCGTGTGGCGGTGCGCGAGCTAGCTTTCCGGGAAGAAGCGTTTCGATGCAAACCATCTGCCCGCATCCGCAACGCGGGCAGTCGCGAAAGGCACCCCGGTGAGGCGCTCGTAGCGGTCGCGGTAATCTCGGGCTCACGACAGCGCGCGAGTTTTGCCTGGCAATGGCAATTGGCCAGCAGCCCATAGTGCCGAATCCGCTGGAAGCCCAAGGGCAGGACATGCAGGAGGACGCGACGGATGAACGCTTGGGCATCCAAGGTCATGACCTTGTTGCGCGACTCGTGACGATAGTCCTTCCACTTGAATGTGACCGTGCCATCGGCAAAATCGACCAGACGGCTGTTGGCGATCGCTACCCGGTGGGTGTAGCGGCCAAGATATTCCAGCACGTGCTCAGGTCCGCCAAACAGTGGCTTGGCGTAGACCACCCACCCGGCCTGCGCAACTGGCGCCAGATACCTGCGAAGGCGGTGGGCAGACCATCAAAGCGTTTCACACACCCACCCGCGAGGCACGCGATCGGCACGGTCAGCCCTCGCGGCGCAGCAGCCGCACATGCAGGGGCTGCTCGAACACAACGCCCGCGGGCCCGTTGCCATGGCGCTCGAACCGCCGCCGCACCTCGGCCAGAGTCCCGGCATCGAGGCGATGGTCCGCATAGGTCTGCTGGATCATGCGTCGTTCGAACTCCGCGAAATCGGCGAAATGCCGCGCCATCGCGAACCGGCGCTGTGCCTGCTGTGTCCAGCGGCCCGTCAGCAGCGCGGCATCGATGGCCGCCTGTGCGGCGGCGCGCACCATGCCTTCGTCGTTGTAGAGCTTGACCACGTCATTGAGCGGACCGTCGTAGACCGGCTCCGACACATAGAGGTGGCCGCCCGGACGCACCACCCGGGCGACTTCCGCCAGCGCCTGGCCCATGGCGGGCATCGGCACATGGTGCAGTGACTTGAGCATCAACGCCAGATCGAACGCGGCATCGGCGCCCGGAATATCCTGCGCCACACCGGCCACGAAATGCAGTCGCTGCCGCGGCGACGCCAGGTTCTTTGCGTGCTGGCGCGCGTCGATCTCCACTCCGGTCACTTCACTGTCGGGATACCGGTTGAGCAGCGCGCGTGCCAGCGCGGCCGCACCGCAACCCAGCTCGATGATGTGTTGCCCGGCCAGTGGCACCATGGAGGACAGGACGTCCAGCTCATCGACGATGGGCTCGCGTGTCGTGAATGTCATGATTGTCTCGCTGGGTACGTGGCAGGAGCGGCCATTGTGCCTTGCTGAAACGCGCCGGGCAGGCCACGCGCCCGCGACCGGGTCGCATGGACCCATACCCGCAACCTGTTGGTGAGTTTGCGGCGTGAAACCGGGGTATTGCGTGTATTACGGCGACCCACCCCCGTCGGAGCTCAAGGTATTACAGTGGGCGCATGAACAAATCTTGTCCCGCCGCAGGCGCGCTCCCGGTCCATCCACGGGCCCTCCATCGTTGGCGGGTCTGGCTTGCTGCCGTGTTCGCCCTGGCTTGGACGCTGCCCGCAATGCTGGGCGCCGTGCCGGCACTGGCGCAGGTACCGCCGCCGGCGCCCGTCTCGACAGCTGCGCCGATCGTCTATGTCGTTCCGATCGACGGCACCATCGACCTGGGCCTGGCGCCGTTCGTGCAGCGTGTCATCGACGAGGCGACTGCCGCCGGTGCCGCGGCAGTGCTGCTGGACATCAATACCTTCGGCGGGCGTGTCGATGCCGCTGTGCAGATCCGCGACACCTTGCTGCGCAGCAAGCTGCGCACGATTGCGTTCATCAACAAGCGGGCCATATCGGCCGGTGCACTGATCAGCCTGGCCGCGCAGGACATCGTCATCGCCAGTGGCGGCACGATCGGAGCCGCGATGCCGGTGCAAAGCGGCGGCGCCGGCAAGGCGGCGCTGCCGGTGGAGGAAAAGACCGTGTCCTACGTGCGCAAGGAGTTTCGTGCGACCGCCGAGGCCCGCAAGCGGCCGTTGCAGATCGCCGAGGCCATGGTCGACTCGGACGTGGTCATTCCCGGCCTGATCGCCAAGGGCAAGCTGCTGACGCTGACGACGGACGAGGCAATCAAGTACAAGGTGGCGGAACACCGCGCCGAGAACCTGGAGGAGGCGCTGGAAAAAGTCGGGCTGGCGGGCGCGGAGATCCGGCGCGCACAGGCCAACTGGGCCGAGGAGCTGGTGCGCATATTGACCCATCCGGTCGTCAGTTCGCTGCTGGTCACCGTGGCCATCCTGGGCATCGTCATCGAACTGCGCACTCCCGGCTTCGGCGTGCCGGGTGCGATCGGCCTTGGCAGCCTGGGCCTGATCCTGTGGGGCCATTGGATCGTGCAACTGGCCGGATGGGAGGAGGTGCTGCTCGCTGCCGTCGGCTTGGCGCTGCTGGCGCTTGAAGTTTTCGTGATTCCCGGCTTTGGAATTGCGGGTGCGCTGGGTATCCTGGGCATCCTGGCCGCTCTGGTGCTGGCGATGGTCGGGCAGGGCAACACCACCGGGTTGCTGATGCTGGTGGGGGCCCGCGTGATGTTCTCCATGGTGTTTGCGTTGTTGCTCAGCCTGGTGTTCCTGCGCTTCATGACGCACTCGCGGCTCGGCCGCCGGCTGGTCCTCGATTTCGGCCTGGACGCAGGAAAGGGATATGCGTCCGCACCCGAAAGCGACCATCGCCTGCTGGGCCGCGAGGGCGTCGCCACATCACCCCTGCATCCGGCGGGGATTGCGCAGATTGACGGGCTGCGGGTGGATGTGGTGTCTAATGGCGCGCCGATCGACGCGGGAGCAGCCATCATTGTCGAGAAAGTGGATGGCAACCGGGTCGTGGTCGGTTTGGCGAAAGACAAAACACATAACAGGAGTGAGTAATGATCGGAATGGAAGGCGGCCTCGTCGGAGGCTTCGGATTAATTATCCTCATCGTCGCCACACTGGCGCTGGTGTTGTACCTGGTGCCGGTGCCACTGTGGATCGCGGCGTGGGCGTCCGGCGCCTATGTCGGGTTGTTCACGCTGGTTGCGATGCGACTGCGTCGGGTTCCGCCGCACGTGGTGGTGACAGCGCGCATCAGCGCCGTCAAGGCCGGCGTCGATGTCTCCCTCAACGACCTGGAGGCGCACTTTCTGGCCGGCGGCAATATCGTGCGGGTGGTCAACGCGATGATCTCGGCCGACAAGGCCAGTATTCCGCTGCCGTTCAAGCGCGCGGCGGCGATCGACCTGGCGGGGCGCAACGTGCTCGAGGCGGTGCAGATGTCGGTGTTGCCCAAGGTGATCGAGACACCGCGCATTGCAGCGGTGGCCAAGGACGGCATCCAGCTGCACGTGGTCTCGCGCGTCACGGTGCGTACCAATATCGACCGCCTGGTTGGCGGTGCCGGCGAGGAGACCATCATTGCGCGGGTCGGCGAAGGCATGGTCAGTACCATCGGCTCGGCGGTCAACCACAAAAGCGTGCTCGAGAATCCCGACCATATTTCCAAGCACATCCTGAGCAAGGGACTGGACGCCGGAACGGCCTATGAAATCCTGTCGATTGACATTGCCGATATCGACGTTGGCGCCAACATCGGCGCCAAGCTGCAGATCGATCAGGCCGACGCCGACAAGCAGATCGCCCAGGCAAAAGCCGAGGAGCGCCGTGCAATGGCAGTGGCGCTGGAGCAGGAGATGCGGGCCCGCGTGGTGGAGGCCGAAGCCGAAGTGCCACGGGCCATGGCCGAAGCCTTCCGCCAGGGCAATATGGGCATCATGGATTACTACCGGATGAAGAACCTGCAGGCCGACACCGACATGCGCAACGAGATTGCGGACGCGCCGCAAGACGAGCCGACCCCGCAACGCAAGTGAGGATCGCGCGATGAACAGCGATAACGGAGTGCTCGTGTATGGCCTGTTGTTCCTGGCCATCATCGCCTTCAACGTGTTCAAGCAATTCCTGGCGGCGCGCGCGGAGCAGCGGCGTCGGCAGCAGCGGCAGGCTGCCGCAGACCAGGGCCTGTCGCAGCCGGAGCCGCAATCCGAGCCCGATGTGCTGACCGAGTCCGACTGGGGACGAGCACCGCAGCCAAGTCAAGCGCCCCCACTGCCGCTGCCGCTCGAAGTCCAGGTGGCGCTCAAGCCCCGGCCCGAGCCGGTACGGCCCCGGCCCCCCATGGCAATCGAAACCATCCGCGCGTCCAATGTGCCGGCGCGCCGTCGCGCCCGTCACCGGCTGTTCCAGTCGCGCAGGGCGTTGCGTGAAGGCATCGTGATGATCACCATTCTGGGGCCGTGCCGCAGCGCGCAGCCCTACGACCCGGAGCGTTCCTGACGGCCTGCCCGGGGCGCATGGGGGTCGCTGGCCCGCCACGGTCTCGGGCGCGCTAGCGGGCTCGACTCGCTTTCGCACTTCCTGGCCGACGGCCACACTCGCGCGGCCGTGCTGATTCGGCCAATTACAAGCGTGTGCGCGCTGACCCCAACCCTGTTTGCGGACAGAGCCTGAGCTAGGGGCTGGACGCCACCACCGTCCCGGGAGGTCCGATAGGACTATCCGACGCCCCCTGCAGTGCCCGGACCTGTCATGCGTGCTGCCTAGCATGCAGGCATCCGGGGCGCGGTCAGCGCTCCCTGTCCAACCTGGGAGCAGATAGCCATGTTCATTGCCCGCGAGACGAATCGGCGCAGTCGCCTGTGCAGCGCCGTATGGGTCGTTGCGGGGCTGCTGTTCGCCAGTGCGACGACCGCGGCAGCCGCATCCGAGTTGCTGATCTCGGAATACGTGGAGGGCAGCAGCAACAACAAGGCGGTCGAGTTGGTCAACAATTCGGCCGAGCCCATCGATCTGGTCGCTGGGAACTATGCAATCCGGATCTATTTCAATGGCTCTGCGTCAGCCGGGCTGACGATCGACCTGATCGGGACGGTGCCCGCCAGCGGTACTTTCGTGCTGGCCCAGGCCAGCGCGTCGCCCGAGATCCTGGCCAAGGCACAACAGACCAACGGGTCCAGCTGGTTCAATGGCGACGACGCGATCGAGCTGACGCGCTCGGGCGTCGTCATCGATTCGATCGGGCAGGTGGGATTCGACCCGGGCAGTGAATGGGGCTCCGGGCTGGCCAGCACGCAGGACAACAGCCTGCGTCGAAAGCCTGGCGTGGTGACCGGGCGCATCGACTCGGCCGCGCCGTTCGACCCGGCGCTGGAGTGGGATGGCTACGCGTTGAACGACATCTCCGACCTGGGTCAACACACTGGCGGCGGATCGGGCGACGCGGCGCCGTTTGTGGCGTCTACGATTCCGGCCCCGGGCGGCAGCGTGGCGACGACGGGCACATTGACGCTGCAGTTCTCCGCTCCGGTACAGTTCTCCAGCAGCGCGCTGTCGATGCAGTGCCAGCAATCGGGCGCCAGGACGCTTCAGATCGCTGGCGGCCCGTCGAGCTACCTGCTGACGCCGACCACGCCGTATTCGGCCGGTGAGTCCTGTGCGCTGACCGTCAGTGCGTCCGGCGTCAGTGGTGCAGGGGCCTCGGGCACTCCCATGGCCTCCGATTTCAACCTGCAGTTTTCGGTGCAGGCGTCGATCGGTGCCTGTGGTGCGGCGTTCACCCCGGCCTACACGATCCAGGGCAGCGGCAACTCCAGCCCGCTGGTCGGTCAGATGGTGACGACGCAAGGCGTGGTGGTCGGTGACCATGAAGGACCTTCCCCCGCGCTGCGTGGCTTCTACCTGCAGGACGTCGACGGTGACAATGATCCGGCCACCTCGGATGCCGTCTTCGTTTTCAACGGCAACAACGACCAGGTCCAGCCGGGCCAGTTGGTGCGGGTGACCGGCTCGGTGGGCGAGTTCCAGAATCAGACGCAGGTTTCGGCGTCCGGCATCGCGTTCTGCGGCACGGCGTCCGTGGCGCCGGTGGACGTGATGCTGCCGCAGGCGTCGCTGGATGACTTCGAGCGATTCGAGGGCATGCTCGTGCGCCTGCCCCAGACCCTGTACGTGACGGAACACTTCCAGCTCGGGCGCTTCGGGCAGGTCGTCTTGTCGTCGGGCTCGCGGCTGTGGCAACCGACGAATGTGGTCTTGCCGGGAGCCGAAGCCCTGGCATTGCAGGCGCAAAACGACCTTAACCGCATCATCCTGGACGATGGCGACAACGGACAGAACCCGGCAACCATTGTGTTCGGCCGCCACGGTGGGCCACTGTCGGCTGCGAACACGCTGCGTGGTGGCGACACGGCCACCGGCATCGTCGGCGTGATGACCTACACCTGGGCCGGCAACGCGGCCAGCGGAAATGCCTGGCGCGTGCGGCCGGCCTCCGCGCTCGGTGCGCCTGCTACCGACTTCCAGGGCGCGAATCCGCGTCCGGACACCGCGCCGGCGCCGGCCGGGCTGCGCGTGGCCGGTGTGAACGTGCTCAATTATTTCAACAGCTTCGGTGTCTGCGCCGGCGGAGTGGGCGGGATCGCCACCGACTGCCGCGGGGCAGAAGACGCAGCCGAGTTCGCGCGCCAGCAAGCCAAGACCGTGGCTGCGCTGGTCGCGATGGAGGCAGACGTGGTGGGCCTGGTGGAGATCGAGAACGATGGCTACGGCGCGACCAGCGCACAACGCAATCTGGTCGACACGCTCAACGCCGCAACGGCGCCAGGCACCTGGGCTGTGCTCGATGTCGATGCGCGTACCGGCCAGGTCAACGCCATGGGAGCGGACGCGATCAAGGTGGGCCTGATCTACCGATCTGCCCGGGTGGCGCCGGTGGGCACCACGGCCGTGCTGGGGACAGCCGCCTTCCAGAACGCGGGCGACAGTGCGCCGCGCAACCGTCCGGCCGTCGCGCAGGCATTCCAGCAGATCGGCGGCGAGGGCGACGGCGAGCGCTTCATTGCGGTGATCAACCATCTCAAGAGCAAGGGCAGCGCCTGTGACGCACCCGATGCCGGCGACGGCCAGGGCAACTGCAACGCGGTGCGCACGCGCGCGGCGCAGATGCTGCGCGACTGGCTCGCTGCAGACCCGACCGGCACCCGCGATCCGGACGTGCTGGTGTTCGGCGACCTGAACGCCTACGCCAAGGAGGACCCGATCCGCGGCTTCACCGACAACGGCTGGGTGGACCTGATCGCGCGTGGCTCGGCTGGCGGCGGTTACACCTATGTCTTCAATGGGCAGTGGGGCTACCTTGACCATGCCTTGGCGACTGCGGCGCTGTCGGCCCAGGTGGTTCAGGTGGTTGCGTGGCCGATCAGTGCCGACGAACCCTCGGTGTTGGACTACAACGTCAACTTCAAGACCGCCGGCCAGATCGCAAGCCTGTATGCGCCCGACCCGTACCGCAACTCCGACCATGACCCGGTGTTGGTCGACCTTCGCCTGTTGCCAGCCGGCAGCTGCGCCCGGCCGGACCCGTCGCCTGTCGTCGTCTTCGGCGCGACCTCCAGTGGCGTCGTGAACCGGGTCGTCGACAAGGGATGCACCGTCGACGACCTGATCGCCGACGAGCAGACCTGGGGCAGCCAGTCGGCCTTCCTGCTGCATGTGTCCAAGATCACCGTCAACCTGCTGCGCCAGCGCAAGATCAGCGCAGCCGAGCGCAGCCAGCTGATGGCGGCCGCCATCAACTCCGGCATCGGCCTGCCCCCCGTCCAATGAACACCAACCCTCCAGGAGCGTATTTCATGACCTTGCATCGAACCCTGTGCGCGGTCGCGCTGACCGCGGTCTTTTCCCCGTCCTACGCGCAGCTGGCCTGCGCCCAGCCCGATCCCTCGCCAACCGTGGTGTTCGCCAGCCAGGACAGCGGCATCGCCAACCGGGTGGTGCAAGGCGACTGCACCATTGACGACCTGTTCAACGACGAGCAGGCGTGGGGCAGCCAGAATTCCTTCCTGTTGCATGCGTCTTCCGTCAGCATCGGTCTGCTGCGCCAGCGCAAGATCAGTGCCACCGAGCGCAGCCGCCTGATGGCGGCTGCACTGCAGTCCGGCATCGGACGCGAACTGAAGGTGAAACTGATCGGCTTCAACGATTTTCATGGCAACATCAAGTCGGGCGAAGGCTCGTTCAGCAATCCGGGCGTGGCGCGCTTTGCAACCAAGATCAAGGAGCTCAAGGCAGCCAATCCGCTGCACGCCGTCGTGTCGGCCGGCGACATGATCGGTGCCAGTCCGCTGACGTCGGCCTTGTTCAAGGACGAGCCGACGATCGAGGCGATGAACCGTATCGGTATCGACTTCAACGCGGTGGGCAACCATGAGTTCGACGAAGGCAAGGCCGAACTGCTGCGCATGCAAAATGGGGGCAATCATCCGAGCGATCTGTTCTCGGGCCAGGGTCTGCCCGCGGATTTGAAGAGCGGCCAGTTCAAGGGCGCGGACTTCCGCTTCCTGGCAGCCAATGTGGTCGATACCACCGCCGGTGACACAACGCTGTTTCCGGGTGTCGGCGTGAAGGACTTCCTGGGCAACAAGGTGGCCTTCATCGGCATGACGCTGGAGAGCACACCGACCATCGTGTCGCCCGCCGGCGTAGCCGGCCTGCAATTCAAGGACGAGGCAGATACCGTCAATGCGTTGGTGCCACAGATCCGTGCGCAGGGTATCGAGTCCATCGTGGTGCTGATCCATGAAGGCGGCTTCCCCACCATTTCGGGCGGCACTTGCACCGGCATTTCCGGCGCCATCGTCGATATTGTCAACCGGCTCGATCCGGCGGTCGACCTGGTGATCTCCGGCCATACGCACCAGAGCTATTCCTGCCTGATCAACAACGCCGCCGGCACACCGGTCCGTGTCACCTCGGCTGGCCAGTTTGCGCGCTTGCTCAGCGACATCGATCTGACCATCGACACCCGCAGCAAGGATGTTGTGTCGGTGGTGGCGAACAATGTCTCGGTTGGAAACAGCATCAGTGCGGTCGTGCAGGATCCCTCCTTGCTGGAGATTGTCGACCACTATGCGGCGTTGGTGGCGGTGCCGGCATCGCGCATCGTCGGCACCATCACCGCCACCATCACCCGTGGCAACAATGGCGCTGGAGAGTCGGCCCTCGGTGATGTGATTGCGGATGCCCAGCTGGCAGCGACCCGTGGCGCAATCACCGGCGCCGCGGTCGTGGCCTTCATGAACCCGGGCGGCATCCGGGCGGACCTGCCGTTTGCGGCCCCTGGCAAAGTGGATGGCAACGTGACCTACGGCGAGGCCTTCACAGTCCAGCCATTCGGCAATTCGCTGGTGACCATGACGCTGACCGGGGCGCAGATCTACACCTTGCTCGAGCAGCAGTGGGGTACCGCTCAGCCGTTCCCCCGTGTGCTGCAGGTCTCCGACGGCTTCACCTACAGCCACAACTTTCCGCTGCCGTTGAACGCCAACCTGACCGCCGACCAGGGCACGCAGTTTGCGAACTCAGTGCGCGGCAACAGTTATGTCGTGCCCGGCTCGGTGAAGATCGGCGGGATCGCGATCGACATGGCCAGCAGTTACCGGGTGACGGTCAACAGTTTCCTGGCCGACGGCGGAGATACCTTTACGCTGCTGATCGGCGGAACCGACCGTCTGGGCGGTGCCGTTGACACCGACGCACTCGAAGCGTACCTGCAGGCCAACCCCGGTGGTGTTGCACCAGGCCTGCAAAATCGCATCGTGCGACCCTGAGCGACTCTGAGCGACCCCCTACTGAAACGAAGGAAAAATCGACATGTTTCACCGAATCAAACCCATGCTGGTTGCCCTGGCCCTGACAGGCGCCGGGCAGGGCGTGCAGGCCGCCTATCTGGACTACGTAAGCCACCTCGGATATGGCGCCTACAGCGCCGTCGGCCCCGGCGGTATCGTCGACGATAGCCTGCTCGACCTGTCCGCGCCGCCGACCGAGGTGACGTTTTTCGGCGCCGGCAACTTCGCCAGCGCGCTCGATGCAGGAACCGTGGATCATGGCTACGCCGGCGACGCCTTCCTGCATTTCTCGGGCGCAGGCACCGACTTCGCAATCAGCCTGAGCCAGTTTCTGTCCGTCCAGGCCAACGGCTCCTTGAGCGGCATCACCCACCAGCAGGAAGCCGCTGTCGATCTTGCCGTGGTGACGATGAAGATCATGGGCGATCCCGGTCAGGCAGCCGGTTTCCCGGTGATCGTCAGCTTCCATGGCGGCGCAAGCGCCCTGTCCGACTTCAGCAGCATGGCCAGTGGTGCCTACCTGTCCCTGGGCCTGTCGGTGTCGCGCGGCAGCGAGGTGCTCGAAGAGTATCTGTGGGATGTGCCATCGAGCGGTGATCAGCCGGTCACCTTCAGCTTTGCCGGGCAGGTGGGCGAAGAGCTCACGCTCAGCGCATTCGCGTTGACGGGCGTGGGCCTGTCGGACGCCGCTTTCGCGGCGAGCGCGACACCGTACCTGGTGGGCGAGTCGCTGGGGGCATTGAGCGGCAGCTTGTCGGTGACCGCTGTCCCCGAGCCCGAGTCGATCGCCATGTTGCTGGCCGGACTCAGCGTTCTCGGCGTGCATTTGCGCCGCCGCGGCCGTCGTCAGCAGGTCGGCTGAACCCGCTGCCGTCACGGCGGCAATCACGCGTCGCAGGGTAGGGTGGCGGGTCGCCTGTCCATCGCTTCGCCGTGGCAAAGCGCTCATCGCGCGCGACCTGCCCGTATGCGGGCAGGTCGTCAACACGTCGGGTCACTGCCATAAAGCTGTCATCGCCCGGCAGTAAGCTGACGATTTACGCATGGGCAAGCGATGACGGCCAACATATTGATCGTGGATGATGAGCCGGCAATTCAGGAACTGATTGCCGTCAACCTGGCGCGCGCCGGGCACAAAGTGCTCCGTGCAAATGACGCAGAATCGGCCCAGCATCTGCTCGCGCTCGCGCTGCCGGACATCGTGCTGCTCGACTGGAACCTGCCGGTCATGTCGGGCATCGAGCTGATGCGTTCGATGCGCAGCGACGCACGCACTCGCAATCTGGCGACGATCATGTTGACCGCGCGCGGCGAAGACCGCGACAAGATCGCCGCGCTCGATGCGGGCGCAGACGACTACATCACCAAGCCGTTTTCCGTGCGGGAACTGCTGGCGCGCATCGCAGCGGTGTTGCGCCGGCGCGCCCCGCAGGCCGGCGCCGACATCCTCGACGTCGCCGGATTGCGTCTGGATCCCGGTTTGTGCCGGATCAGCGCGGGGGCAGAAGTGATCGAGCTCAGTGCAACGGAGTTTCGCATGCTGCATTACCTGATGGTCCAGCGCGACCGGGTCAACACCCGTGCCCGACTGCTGGAGCATGTCTGGGGCGAGCATACCCTGTTGGAGGAGCGCGCCGTGGATGCCTGCGTCAAGCGCATCCGCGCCCGGCTGCAGCCGTATAGCCGCGAGCACATGCTGCAGACGGTGCGGGGCGTCGGTTATCGGTTCGCCGTGGAACAGCTGCCCTGACACACGCCCATGGCTTCATTGCGCGGCCGCAGTCGCGGCCTGCAGCCCCGCATAACGCTGCAGCACCTGCGACACATAGCGCCGCGTCTCGGCAAATGGCGGGATCTGGCGGCCGTGCGCCGTGACCGCGCCCGCGCCTGCGTTGTAGGCTGCAAGCGCCAGTGGCGGGTCGTCGGCAAAGCGGTCGAGCAGGTGCCGCAGTAGCCGGGCGCCCGCCTGCAGGTTTTGTACCGGGTCGAATGGGTCGGATACACCGTAGTCGCGAGCCGTCTGCGGCATCAGCTGGGTCAGGCCGCGAGCGCCTTTCGGTGACACGGCGCGGGTGTCGTAATCCGACTCCACCGCGACCAGCGCATGCAGCAGCAGCGGGTCGATCCGGTTTGCGCGTGCCGCTGAGGTGATGGCCTGGTTGAGCGCACGCGCGCGCGGCGTGCCTGCGGCGGCCGACTGCGTTGGGGCCGACATCGGCGTCACGGCCGCCGGCGTGGCAGGCGAGGCAGGCGTGGCAGGCGGGGCAGGCGTGGCATTCACCTCGAGGAAGGGCTGCAGGGCACTGTCGGTCGGCCGGTC
>Ga0105047_10014555_pt1 | contig 12470 bp, 10 predicted proteins | sample MAT04_FD_78384 | JGI IMG/M metagenome (GOLD analysis project Ga0105047, IMG submission 78384) | Freshwater microbial communities from Lake Fryxell liftoff mats and glacier meltwater in Antarctica - MAT-04 (megahit assembly) | ecosystem: Environmental > Aquatic > Freshwater > Ice > Liftoff... | reverse complement strand
GCTTTCCATCGATCGGGCCTACGTGAATAGCCCTCTTGTCGATGACGTGCTCTCCAAGGGCGGTACGGTCCTGGCCAAGCCGTGGGGACGACGAGCACGCAATCCCGAGCTGTTCAGCAAACGCGCGGCGACCACAGCCTGCTCTCCTTCGAGTGACCGAGGCTCCTTAAGGTCGAACGCATCGCTTACCAGCCAGTTGCCGACCTCTCCTTGTCGGACGTAGGGACGCGTGCGGAGCACGACCTCACTGTCCTCGAGGTCCAGGTCGAACCATCGGTCCTTCTCGGTGTCGAAGTGCGGCTCGAGGGACGCGAGCACGAGCGGCGAGTGGGTGGCAGCGATGAGCTGCACCTTGGAGCCGTTCTTACCGGTGAGGGCATCCATGACGTTGAGCAGCGCGGGGACGATCCGCCGTTGCCACTTGGGGTGCAGGTGGCCCTCGATCTCATCGACGAGGAAGATGACTTCTCGTGCGGGCTTCTCCCCTCGGACCTCGGCGGCGGCGCGGTGCTCCTGCCAGGTCCAGATGAGGAGATAGGCCAAAGCGATGATCCGACGCATTCCGGCCGATGCGTGGATGACCGGCACATGGATGCGTGGATGACCGGCACATGCTCGCCATTCGGCATCAGGAGCGTTGGATAGCGCTTTGGGTCGCTTGCCCTGAGCTTCAGAATCTCGCCTGGCTCGAGACGCTCGCTCTCAGACGGGGAGAGCGCTTCCAAGACGCGCTTGAGCAGTTGGAACGCCTCTCCACGTTCGCGCTGCCAAGACGCCCAATCCCGCACCAAGCCCTCGCAGTGCTCGTTGCCGTCCCAGACCTCGGTCGGACCGAACAGAAAACTGTTGGGGCGCTCCCGATCGTCTGCCGTCCAGTAGTTACGGGCGGGGTCCCACACTGAGAAGCCGCCATCGACCTGCGCGTAAAGGATGAGGCCTGGGATGGGCGGACGACTTGGCTTCACCGACCAGCGCTCGCGTTTGCTGTCGTACTGACTCCGATAGCGGTACGAGCCGGGCGTTCGCTTGGTGTAGGAGTACTCGATCGATCCGCCGCCGCTGACGATGACGGTATGGCTCTTCGGAGGGCGGCCCGACGACTTGGCCGAGAGGACCAACTGCCGAGGGATCGCCATCCCTCGCGCCCACGTTCTCGTGAGAGACCACCAGGCGACGTCCAGGAGAAAGCTCTTGCCGAGCCCGTTGTCGCCGGTGATGAGGTTCAGCCGGGGCCGAGGTCCATCTCCATCGAGGGCGCGGGCCCCACGTTCATGAGGTGGATGGACTCGAGCATGGCGTGGTCGCTTTCCTGGTCGGGAGTCCAGCTCGGCGCTGATGCTCGGAGCACGGTTCTTACCGCGGACTACGCGTCACGCGAAAGTTCGCGCACAATGAGCGACAGACTGCCGATTCGATCGCGCGTCCCCACCAACTCAGCGCAGGGCGTTCAGGGCCTCGCCGAGGCGGGGGATGGCGTCTTCGGCGTCGCGCAGGGAGACCGCGCCGACGCTGAGGCGGAACCATCCTTCGTCGCCCTCGTACCCGAACGCCTGAAACGGCACGATGCCGATGCGCGCTGCGCTGAGCACGTACTTGCGGACGTCCTCGTTGGTCTTGAGCACCGCGCCATCGGGGGTCTTCTTGCCGAACGGAGCTATCTGCACCGTGAGGTAGATGGCCCCTTCGGGTGAGAGCGACTCCACCGCGTTGCCGGCCTTCTTGAGCGCTTGAAAGCCTTTGTGCAGCGCCTGAAGGCGCGCGTTGATGCCCTCCTTGAGGTTGCCGACGTACGTATCGATCGCCTCGCCATTCGCGAGCAGCTTGGCGCTCGCTACCTGCTCGGCGCGCGGGGCCCAAGCGCCGACGTGACCGAGGATCGCGCTCATCCGCTGCACGACATCGGTGGGACCGACGGCCCAGCCCACACGTACGCCGGTCGCCGCGAAGGCCTTGCTGATACCGTCGACGAAGATGGTGTAGCGGGCCATCTCGGGCACCAGCTGGGGCGGGGTCACGTGGTGGGTCTCGCCCGCCGTCAGCATCCAGTAGATGTGGTCGTACATCAGGTAGCAGGGACGCTCGCCGCGCTTCTCGCGGCCCTGGTTCTCCAGGGCGATCGCCTCGCAGATCCCCTTCAGCTGATCTTTGCCCATCGCGGTGCCCGTGGGATTGAGTGGCGAGTTGAGGCAGATCAGGCGCGCCTTAGGGAGGTGCTCGAGGATGCCCTCGACGGTGGGCAAAAAACGGCTCTCGACGCCGCAGCGCACCTGCACCCCGACCGCGTCCTGCATGTGGACGTAGTGGTTGTTGTTCCAGCTCGGCGCCGGATAGACGACCACGTCACCGGGATCGACGACCGTGCGGTAGATGCCGTAGATGACGGGCCGCGCGCCGCCCGCGATCAGCACCGAGTCGATCGGATACGAGAGCCCCAGCCTTTCCGCGTAGAGCTTCTGCACCTGGGTGCGCAGGTCGGGCATCCCGTTCGAGGGCGGGTAGTTCGTCTCACCCGCGTTGTACGCCTCGATGATCGCGTCGAGCAGCACCTGGGGGATGGCGAACTGCTTGGGATCGAAGTCGCCGACGGTGAGGTTGCAGATCTTGTCGCCCTTGGCGGCCATCCCTCGGATCTCGGCGGCGATCTTCAAGATCTCCGAGCCGACGATCCCGCTCGCCATGCGTGAGACCCGCGAGCCCGAAGACGGTGCGACAGAGGGCTGAGCGAGCGAGCTGAGATCGATGGGCTGCATGGGGCCGACACTTACACGCGGGCCCCGGCGGACGCGAGCATCGCAAGCGATGTGCGAGGGGCGAGCGTGCAAAACATCACGGACCGCGTGCCGCGTCGCGTCACCTTCGCTGGACGCTCAGCGCGCGTCACGCAGCTCGGCGAGGCGCTCGCAGTACGCGGCGTCCTCAACCCAGAGCTTTCGCGCGCGGGCCTCGATCAAGGGCCGGAATGCACGCTGAAGGGCCCACATGATCGGCATCGCGAGCGGACGATCGCTGCTCGCCAGCGTCGCCTCGATGATCGCAGTGCGGTGCTCGTCGATGGGGCTCGCGTGGGTCTCGACGACGCTGCCCAGTCCGTCGCCGCCCACGATGGTCATCACGATGGTGCGGGGATCGGGGCAGTCGAAGCGCGCGTCGACCTCCATCCCGATGGGGCCCGCTATCCGATAGACCACGCGCACCGTGATGGCGTCGTCCGTCTGCGAGAGCACCGAGAGACGTCCGAATGAGTGGGGATGAAAGTGCGCGCCGTGCCAGGGATCGAGGCGGTTCTGGATCACGTCGGCGGGGGAACAGCGCGCTTCGGTGCGGATCACGCCCGCGATGAAGCGTGCCGGCCGGACCGGGAGATACGGCCGCTCGCTCGGCGTCTCACCTTCCACACAGAGACGGTCCAAGCGCGCCCACACCAAGACGCCATCATCGAACGTGCGCAGCGGCTTCCAGCCTTGATGGGTCCCGTCGCTCGCCTCGGTGCGTCCCAACTTCAATCCATGCCAGGGGCACACGATCCTCCCTTCGGGATCGACGTGACCTTCCGACAATCGGGCGCCCATGTGGGGACACGCTTCGGGCGCGACCTGCACCCCGCTCGCGCAGCGCCAGGCCACCCACTCGCGTCCGTTCACCGTGAGCCGCCTCGGGCGATCCGTGAACGTGTCGCTCCCATCGAGCACCACCCAGCCGCCGCCGGGCTTGCGCTGCGAGGCCGCGAGCGCGTCTCGGATACGCGCGGGGTCGGCCTGCTCCCAGTCGCTCTTGGAGAAGGAGGGGACCGGACCGTTGGCACGCACAGGATCGCGGCCCAGAAGCAAGAAGCGCGAAAGCACGGCCCGAGCCTACCTAGCTCCGCTCGATGTGCACGCCGGGTAGCTTGCGGGCGACCGGGCCAGGCGCCTACGATCGGCGCCGGTGTCCACCGCGCCCAGCGAAAGCCTTGCCCAGAGCCGGCCCGGTCACCCGACCGAGATCGCGGGCCGCTATCGGATCCTGCACAAGATCGCCGAGGGCGGGATGGGCGTGGTCTACAAGGCCGAGCACGTCCTCTCCAAGAAGCGACTCGCGCTCAAGCTCCTCTATCCTCATCTCTGTCACGGGCCCCAGGCCATCGAGCGCTTCCGGCGCGAGGTGAGCGCGGCCGCCGAGATCGATCACCCAGGGATCGTCCAGGTGTTCGACGCGGGGGTGGACGCGGACGGCTCCTTCTACATGGCGATGGAGCTGCTCGAAGGCGAGAGCCTCGCGGATCGCATGCGCCGCGACTGGCCCACCACCCACCAGGCGATTGATGTGGTGCGTGAGATCCTCGGGCCGCTCGCGCGGGCCCACGATCGGGGCTTCGTGCATCGGGATCTGAAGCCCGAGAACATCTTCATGGCCCGCGATGCCTCGTCGGGCATCGTCGCCGCGAAGCTCCTCGACTTCGGGCTCGCGCGGGAGGTCCAGCGCAAGGGCCCGACCCTGACCGGCATCACCTTCGGCACGCCCGAGTACATGAGCCCCGAGCAGTGCATGAGCGCCAAGAAGGCCGGCACGCCGAGCGACGTGTGGGCCATGGGCGTGCTCATGTACGAGCTGGTCACCGGCTACCACCCGTTTGCGGGCGAGACCCCGAACGCGATCATGGTCTCGGCCATCAAAGACCCGCACATCCCGGTGACCGAGCGCGCGCCGCAGGTACCCGCGGCGCTGGTGAAGATCATCGAGAACTGCCTCCAAAAGGAGCCCGAGAGGCGGCCTCAGACCGCGGGCGAGATCGCGGACCTGCTCGAGCGCGTGCTGGCGGACGTGACCCTCACGGACACCCGCCCAGCGCGCACCCACTTCGACGACGAGCCGCCGCAGGACGCGGTGAGCGAGGTGTCGCTCGCGGGGATCCCCATCGGCGGCGCCGACAGCACCGCGGCGCTGCGTGACGGTGGGACGGAGACCCAACGCAGGATCTCGACCGAGCCCCACACCTCCGCCGCGCGCCGGCCGGTGAGCTGGGCGGTGGTGGTGATGGGTGTGCTCGCCGTCGCGATCTTGAGCGTGGGTGTCGCGTTCGCCATGGGCCGCATGCTCGGCGGAGGCGAGGAGAGCACCAGCACCGAGCTTCCCATCACCGCGCCGGTGACCCCTGTCATGACGGCGCCGCCCGAGGCGCTGGAGATCCTTCACGGGGACCTGGTCGAAGAAGTGATGGGGACGCCTGCGGTCGACGTGATGGGCGTGGGTGACGGAGAGTTGGTCGACGGAGAGTCGGTCGAAGACGTCGCGCTCGAAGACATGCTTCCAGAGGACACATCGCCCGACGACACAGCGCCCGATGTCACAGCGCCGGAGGAGACCGCGCGGCGTTCGCCCGGATCGCGCGCCCGGGACCGTCGCACCGTCGTCGCGAGCGAGCCGGCGGCGGCGAGTGGCTCGGAGCTCACCCCCGACCAGTACACCGCCGCGCAGGCCTGTCTCGCGCGCGGCGACCGAGCGTGCGCCATCGGGATCCTCCGCGAGTCCCATCGTCCTCGGGATCTCGCGCGGGTGATCGATCTGTACCAAGCCGAAGGACGATCGCGCGAAGCCATCGCCGCGATGCAGCGCTTCGTGCGCCGCTTCCCTTCGGCCGCGGAGACCGGTCGCTACCGCAGCGAGCTCACTTCTCGCGGGCTCTGATGTCGCTGCCCGATTCCCTTCGTGCGCTGAAGGACGCCGCGACCCAGCTGGCGCACGGCACCCGGGTGGCGACGCTCGCTGCGGCCGACGGGTTCACCAGCTCGCGGGCGGGATTCACCGCGCTCTGAACGGTCGCTATCGCATCACCGCGGACGGGACCGAGTGGGACCGCGAGCGCCTGGCGAGCGAGCTCGCCCAAGCCTCGGGCGCGCCGCTCGAGCACGCGCGGCACATCGCGCAGCGGAGCGCGAACGTCGGACGCTTGATGAGCTTTCTCGGACGGCAGCGATCGACGGGAGCTCCGGGTCGGCTTTCAGCGCGCAGGCGGGGTCAACCCTCCCGAAGCGACCGAGGAGCGAAAGCAGAAGAAGCTACTCCCCCGCAGTCCCCGTCCCATTGGTCCAAAGCCCGGTCCGGATCGCGCTCATCCGCGCCTGCACCGACGTCAGCCGCCCCAGCGCCATCACCGCATCATCCCGCACGGTCGCCACCCGACTCGCGCCCTCGATGTGCGCATCACGCGCGTGCCGAACCACCTCGGCAATCGACCGGGTCATCTCCTCGCTCGCCCCGCGGACGAATTCGATCAGCTTGTCGCCGATCTCGTCGATCTGCTTGGCGAACGCCTCGGCCAACTCGCCGGCGGCCTTCTGCACTGCGGCGGGGGCTTCTTCATTCGCCCGCGCTTTCAAAGCCTTGTCGGCCTGACCGCGGAAGATCCACGCGAGCACCGGAGTCGCCAGCAGCATCGCGCCGCCGACTGCCACGTTGGAGAGGAACATCAGCGTCGCGCCGAACGCCCCGAGCGCGATCACGCCGACGTCGTAGGCCATCGTGTCGATCTTGAGGTTCACGTCGGGGGTGCCGGGGAAGGCTTCGGCTATCTTCTCGCCGCGCGCCTTGGCCTCGTCGGACACGAACGCGATGGCCTCCTCGGTGATCTGCTCGACGCGCTTGGCGATCTCCATGCCCTGCTTGTCCGCGAAGCTGCGGAAGCGCTCCTCGATGAAGCCGGGGAGATAGCGCTTCAGATCGTCGGCCTTGCTCGACTCGATCTCCGCGGGCAGCGCCTGCGAGAAGCGCTTGCCGAAGTCCTCGCACTCCTTGCGCACCAGCGCCTTCAGCGCAGCGAGCGACTCGCGGATCTGCTTTTCACGACGGGCGTGCGACTCGGCCGTGGAGACCAGATCGCCTTCCAACGTCTTGAGGCGCCGCTCGAGCTCGCCCTTCTCCATCGACAGCGCTTGGCGCTGCACTTCGATGCCGCGCTGCAACGTCGCGGCGGTGCGGATGCCTTCATCGAGCGCGTTGTCGAGCAGCACCCGACCGCGGTCCTCGGTCAGGAAGCGGGTCAGCTCGACCTCCAGAAGCGCCAGGCCCGAGCCTTCGCGATCGCCGTTCAGCGCACCCTCGGCGCTCACTGCGTAGATCTTGGGATCGGCCACCAGCTTACTCAGCTGGGTGTGGGCGTACGCCAGCGCCTGCTCCTTCTCGGCGGGCTCGAGCAAGTCCACCTTGTTGATCACGAAGATGACTTTGTCCCGCGACTGCGCGAGCAGCTTCTCGGAGAGGAAGCGGCGCTCGCTCTCTTTCAGGATCTGCCCGGCGTCCAAGAGAAAGAGGACGGCGTCGGCGCGAGGGATGTAGCTGTAGGTGATCTCCGCGCGGGTGGAGTTCAGGTCGTTCACCCCAGGGGTGTCGACCAGCACCACGCCTCCGGCGAGCATCGCGGAGGGGTAGTGGACCTCGAGGTAGCGGACCGAGTCGGCCGCTGCGGCGGAGGTGCCGCCCACGACGTATGAGCCGACGTCGCCCCAGGCGACCGCGCGCTCGCCGCCGCCTTCGAGGGCGACGCGCGCCGAGCGCTCGCCGTGGACCACTTGGTGGATGACGGCGGTGGTCGGGGTTACCCCCATCGGCAGGATCGGCGCGCCCAAGAGCGCGTTCACGAACGTGGTCTTGCCGTGGTTGAACTCGCCCAGCACCACGAGGTGGAATTTCTCCTCCTCGAGGCGGGGAATCCGATCGCCCTTGAGCTTCTTGGCGAGGGTGACGGCGCCGCTCTCGTCGGCGAGATTGGCCACCTCGCGCAAAGTCGAGAGGACCTCACTGCGCTTGCCCTGGTAGTCGTCCTTCACGCTCACTTGGTCTCTCCTTCGTCGTTCTCGTTTGCGCCGCTCGCGGCCGCGGAGTCTACGTCAGCCGGAAGCGCGAGGGGCTCCTTCCGGCGCGCGCCTTTGCCATCGATGCGGACGATGTCGTCGGTCAGCGTATCGATGGCGTCGATGTCGAGGCCCCCGTCTTCGCCGATGCTCTCCCGGTAGATCGCGCTCTCGGCGAACAACCGCAGCGCGTGGATGCGCTTGGGGAGATAGGGGTGCGTCGAGAACGCCTCGAGGTAGCGGCCCACGCTGCCCCGGCTCTCTTCGAGCTGCTCGAGGTACGCCTCGACGTCCATCTCGCCGAAGAGGCGCGAGCTTCCCACGGCGAGCTTCATGAAGCTCTTCACCCCAGCATCGATGTCCTGGCTGCAGAGCAGTCCCGCGCGGTCGCAGGTGATCTCGGCGCTCCGGTACCAAGAGCGAAGCGCGATCAGCGCGGGCTCGACCAAGAAGCCCAGCACCAGCTGCGCGCCCGACGTCAGCACTTGAAGCGCGGTGCCGTAGACCACGTGCTTGTTCTGGATGTGCCCCGTCTCGTGGCCCAAGACGAAGAGCAGCTCGGCCTCGCTCATGGTGTCGACCAGCGCGGAGTGCAGCACGATGAACGACTCGTCGTCCGTGCCGAACGTGTACGCGTTCACCACCGGCGAGTTCACCACGTAGACATGGGGGATCCCCACCGAGAGCGTGCCGGCGCAGTGGCTGATGAGCTTGTAGAGCGAGGGGAACTGGCGGGGCCCGATGCGCACGCCTTTGCCGAGAAGATCGCCGCGCATCAGCTCGCGGTTGGTGCGCACCAGCGCGGTGGCGGCGTATTCCACGGGGCGCATCCGCTGAAAGCTGCGGAGCATGTTCACGTCGGCCGAGTACGCGTAGCGCGCACCTTCTCGGCCTAGCTTGCCGTGCTGCACGGCCTCGATGAATCGGTCGAACTTGAACTCGTCGGTCATCGTCTTCGCCTCAGCTCACGGAAGGTAGAAGAGGGTAGCAGCACGGGGTCTCGAACGTGTGCCGGCGCGATTCGCTTCCGTGAAGTTCTGCGTGCGCGAGGCGGGGGGCTCGGCGCACTCTTGCGCTGCATGGACGATCAGCCGGTGGATGGGGTCGAGATACGCCACAACCCATGGATGGTGGGCCTGGGCATCACGCCGTTCGCGCTGGCGCCGTTGATGTTGTTGTTGTCGGTCATCACCCAGAACCCCGCGTTCGCGGTACCGGTGCTTCACCTCACGCTCCTGGGGCCCTTCGGGCTCTTCGCGGTGTGGCGCAAGAACCCCTGGCCCAAGCGGGCGATGGTGCAGCTGAGCGCGGACGCGGGGGGCCTCACGATCGTGGACCGAGAGACGCGTCGTTCGCGCCGCATCTTGCGTGAGCACATCGCGCGCGGCGCGACTGGTCCTGCCGCACGGGGGGCCACGCTGCGCATCACTGGGCGCCGCTTTCGTCTCGGCGCGCAGCTGGTGGTCGACGACAAGCATGCGGCGGAGCGGGTGCTCTCGCCGCTGGGGCTCGACGTGCACCAGTCGATAGCGACCTTCAAGGGCATGTCTCGGACCTACGTGAGCGGCTGGCGGATCTTCGGTCTGGTGGTCGCGATGATGGCGAGCACCGTGGCCGTGGGCGTCCTGAGCGTGGCGCTGAACGCCGGCGGCCTGGCCCTGGCCACGCCGCTGGTGATGCTCGCTTTCTTCGTATTGATGTTCGCTCCCACCTCGATCGACGTGGGCGCGGATGGAGTGCTCTACCGCTGGCTGGGGCGTCAGCGCTACATCGCGCACGACGAGATCGAGAGCGTCGAGGTGACCGTGCACGGCTTCGGTCGAAGCAAGCGCAACGTGGTGGTGCTCTTCCTTCGCGGCGGCGATCCCGTCTATCTCCCGACCGGTGCGCCGACCTTCGACGGCGACAACGCGGCGCTGCTCGCAGCTCGAATCCGCGACGCTCGGGACGCACGCCAGCGCGGTGGCTTGGCGCCGGCCGCGCTGGTTCGAGGGGCGCAGAGCCACGCAGAGTGGATAGCGGCGCTGCGCCGTCCCGAGGCCGCTGGCCTGCGGACCCAAGCCCCGCTGAAGGACGACTACTGGCGGGTGCTGGAGGACGCGAGCGCTGCGCCCCTCACGCGCGGGGCCGCGGCGATCGCGCTGGGCAAAGATCTCAACGACGCGGAGCGAGCTCGCCTCGCTCGGGCCCAGAAGACCGTAGCGGCGCCCAAGCTGCGGGTGGTGCTCGATCGCAGCGCCGACGACGATGACGAGGCGCTCGCCGAGCTGCTCGAGGCGCTCGATCCGAAGAAGGACGCCAAGGCGTGAGGCAACAGCACGGGCGCTGCCAAGCACCCTCGCTATACTCGCGCCGCCCATGAACACCGACCCCATCGCCTTCTTCGAGACCGAGCTGCCGGCCCATTTCGCCAAGGGCGTCGAGGCGCTGCGTGGCGCGAGCGGCCCTTCCGCCAAGGCGGAGCTCGACGACGTGCTGGGGAGTAAGGGCACGATTCGGGTGATCGTCGAGGGCCTCGCCGAGCGCTGGGCCAAGGTCGAGGACGGCGTGATGACGGTGAGCGAGGCCAAGCCCGAGGGCTTCCCCGTCCGCGCCGCGATCACCCTGGACAGCGCGACGGCCGAGGGCGCGCTGAAGCTGCTCGATGAATCCGGCCGCTTCGATGATCCCGAGGCGCCCAAGCGCTTCGTGCGCATCGCCTCGGCCCGCGCGGAGAAGCTGCTCACGGGCCACAAGATCGACTTCCATGTCATCCTCACCGATCTGCCCGAGGAGATGAGCGCGAGCGAAGAGATCACCGTGAAGCTCGCGATCGGCGCGGAGACCTCGGGCCCCAAGCCCCAGTTCACCGCCCGCATCAGCTACGACGATCTGGAGGATCTCCGCGAGGGGGACATCACCCCGCAGCAGATCCTCGGGCGCCTCCGGCTGCAGGGTGACGCGAGCAAGGCGATGGCGTTGGGGATGATGCTCATGCAGCCGCCCAAGAAGTGATCGGGTGAGCTCGCGCTTCGTGATCGCTGCGCTCGCGGTGGTGTCGCTGCTCGGCGCGCTGGAGGCGTCCATATCGACCGCGCACGCGCAGGCTGGTGAGCTCGCGGCGCCGTCGCTTGCTTCTCCGTCGCTTGCTTCTCCGTCGCTTGCTTCTCCGTCGCCTACCCCAGAGGCCACGGAGACGAGCGCGCACAGCGCAGCGCTCGCGAGCGTCGGTCGGGGTGATCCGTCGCTGGGGATCGACTCGGAATTCGCCGCATGGGCCGATGTCGGGATCTTCTCGGGCGACTACGCGCCCGGCGGTGGTGCGGGGAGCTTCACCCTGATCGGCACGGACTTCGGGGTATGGATGGGCCTCGGCGACGAAGCGCGCTTGTCCGTCGACTGGGGCGTCGCGTACGGCGTGGGTCACGTCGTCGGGAGCTACCCGGCGACGCCCGATCCGCTGGTGTACGACGCCAGCGTCGAGCGGGTCGAGGCGCGCAACCCGGTGATCTCCTTCGACTGGATCCCTTGGCTCGGTGACGGATCGCGGTTGAGCGCCGGCCTGGTGTTGGCGATCCCGTCAGCGGCCATCCAGACATTCGGCGATGCCATCCAAGCGGGTCCGCGCACCGTCGAAGAGGCCGCAACGTTCGAGACGTCGCGGCGCACCCATGACGTGTGGCTCGCGAGCAACGGCGGCTGGAACGCGTGGCGCTACTTGCCCGAGCGCTTGACGTTCGCGCTCCCTTTGAGCGTGCTCTTCGATCTGGGCCCGGTGCGCCTCGCGCTCGATGGTGCATTGGGCGTCGCGGTGCCGGTGCTGGGCGGGGTGGGCGACGTCGATGGAATCGCCCAAGCCGCGGCCGAGCTCTATGGGACCGCGGCGACGTTCGAGGCGGGCAGCTTCTCGATGGGCGCTCGGCTCTCGATCGCGGGCTACCACCTCGGGGCCTCGAACGCGGTGGCGCAGCCCTCGATCGAGCCTTGGGTGCGCATCGATGCGCGTCCCGGCTTCGTGACCGTGCGAGGCGTGCTGAACGTCGGCGACCCGTTCGGCCTCGGCAACCCCACGGGCGTCTGGGCGCTCCACGTCGGTGGGGGGATCGCGCTGTGAGCCGACCCGCGCCGAGAGATTGACAGGAGCGTCAGCGTGAACGAGCGTCCCCTTCTCATGACGGCCAGAGACGAGCAGCGTGAGCGCACGCGCCAACGCCTCTTCGAGTGCGCGTTGATGGTCTTCCGTCGCGACGGAGTGGACGCCTGCCGCATCGACGACATCGCGACGGCGGCCGGCGTGAGCCGCGCGAGCTTCTACTTCCACTTCCCCACCAAGGAGCACGTGCTCCTCGATCGGATGCGGGAGACCGAGGAAGTGATCTGCAACGCCATCGACGAGCTGCCCGAGAGCGCGACCATCGTCGATGTGCTCGCGGTGATGAACGCTCAGCTCGCTGCGGTGTGGGAGCCCGACCCGTCGCTGCTCCCCGAGATCTGCGGCGCGGCGCTCCGTCTGGCGGCGACCGCGATGTCGGATCAGGAGGCGACGCGCATGCGCTCGTGTCTGGTCGCGCGCTTCCGCATCGGGGTGGGCCGAGGCGAGATCCGAGCGCGGCTGCCGGCGGACGTGCTGAGTGATCTCTACCTGGGGCACACCCTCGCCGCGCT
>Ga0105047_10014553_pt1 | contig 12470 bp, 13 predicted proteins | sample MAT04_FD_78384 | JGI IMG/M metagenome (GOLD analysis project Ga0105047, IMG submission 78384) | Freshwater microbial communities from Lake Fryxell liftoff mats and glacier meltwater in Antarctica - MAT-04 (megahit assembly) | ecosystem: Environmental > Aquatic > Freshwater > Ice > Liftoff... | reverse complement strand
GGCGACCCGATGGCCGTCCTGTCCGGCAGCCACCGCGAGATCTTCCACCTCGTCCGACTGCTCCGGCGCCAGACGTCCGCCCTGGCCGGCGATGGCGCGGACGGCGACGACCTGCGCGACATCCGGCGCGTGCTCTACGGCCTCCATGCGATTCTCAACCTGCACATGGACCAGGAGGAGGAGATCTACCAGACGATCAGCGACCCGACCACGAGCGCGCGTCGAGCGGCGCTTCCCGCCACGACCGAGGGTGGCATCCCAGGGTAGCCCTGCCCGGGCCATCCGCGGACCCCACAGGCCCGAACCGATCAGAAGCCCGGCCTCCATGGCCGCACCCGGTCTGACGATGCGCCGCGTCAGACGCCCCGGAGCGCAGGCGTACCGAAGGGACCACCCATGACCGCCACCGCACCCCCGATTCCCGTCGCGGGCTCGATCCCGGCCGACCGAGCCCAGAGCCTGCACCGCTGGAACATCGTCCTGGCGCTGCTGCACTTCGTACAGTTCGGGCTCATCCTCTTCCTCTCGCTCGCCCGCGACCCCATGGTCACGGCGCCCGTGGTGAGCGGCTATCTCAGCTTCGACGCCGCGACCGAGACGTTGGTCAACGCGCAGCGATCGCTGTTCGACCTGCCCATCGGGCCTGCCGTGGCACTCTTCTTCCTGTTCAGCGCCTTGGCGCACTTCCTGCTGGCGTTCCCGTTCCGCGGCTGGTACGAGCGGGTGCTGGCCCGGGGCCAGAACCCGGCCCGCTGGATCGAGTACGCGCTCTCGTCGAGCGTGATGATCGTCATCATCGCGACGCTCACCGGCATCCAGGAGATCGGCACGCTGGTTGCGATCTTCGGCATCAACGCCGCCATGAACCTGTTCGGCTGGTCGATGGAGTCAGCCAACGAGGGGCGCACGAAGGTCCAGTGGAACCACTACGTCTTCGGCTGCATCGCGGGCATCGTGCCTTGGATCGTCATCGCCATCGCGCTCTGGACCGGCGCCACGGAGCCCGGCGCGGAGGGCGCGCCGTTCTTCGTCTACGTGATCTTCGTGTCGCTGTTCCTCACGTTCAACGTGTTCGCGATCACGATGATCCTGCAGTACCGCAAGATCGGTCGCTGGAAGGACTACCTCGTCGGTGAGCGCACATACATGCTGATGAGCCTCATCGCCAAGACGCTGCTCGCGTGGCAGGTGTTCGCGGGCACCCTGGCTCCTTGACGCGAGCCCCGACCAGGGGCGCGCACAGACGAACGGCCGGGATGGCGCGCGTTGCGCGTTCCCGGCCGTTCGGCGGTCAGTTGAGCGGTGGCGTCAGAAGGACTTGCCGCGGTTGGCGGTCACATGCGCGGTCCAGTCCGAGGGGCGCCCGTCAGGTTGCGCGGCGGTGGAGCCGTGCCAGCCGCAGACGCACGTCACGGTCTGTGCCTTGTGCTTGTACTCCTCGATGACGTGCTTCCGCGGCGTCTCCGCGGGTCGCGAGAGTGGCTGCATTCGGTTCGACTCTCCCCAGGTGGCCCAGCGGCGCATCCATGACCGTCGCGTCTCCCCTCACGCCGGCCGCCGGGACCGCATCCTCCGCGCTGTCCCGACCAGTGCTCCGCCCATGGCTGCCTCCAGTTTATCCTGCTCCGCCGTTCCGCGGAGCTTCCGTGTCGCGCCCCTACACTGACCGGGATGCTCGAACTCTGGTCCCCCGATGACGTCCCCGCGCGGATCGAGGCCTATCTGCGCGACGCCGGCTTCTTCGGCGGCGGGGCGTCGGGTGTCGTCGCGGACCTCCACCTGGGCTACGGCCTGTCGCGGACCCTCCGTCGCGCCGGCCCTCCCGGGCCGCCCGAGCCCTGCCCGCTGCCGCTCGCTGCGGTGCGTATCCGTCCATCCGACGAGCCGGCACCGGCCACCGACCCGACAGCCATGCGCATCGGCCCCTGGACGCGCACCTGGGATGCCGCGGGCTACGGCGCGGCCATCGAGGAGGCCCGGAGATCGATCGCGGCGGGCGACGTCTACCAGGTCAACCTCGTCCAGCATCTTTCCGCTCCCTTCGCGGGCGATCCCGCGGCGCTCGCGACGGCGCTCGCCCCGCTCGGACCGCGCTATCCCCGGCCGCTGGTGGGTGATGGCTGGGCGATCGTGTCCGCCTCGCCGGAACTGTTCCTGGCGCGCGAGGGCGACCGGCTGTGGACGATGCCCATCAAGGGCACCCGGCCCGCGGGATGGTCCGGCGATGCGTTGCGGGATTCGCCCAAGGACGTCGCGGAACACGTGATGATCGTGGACCTCGAGCGCAACGACCTGGGCCGGGTGTGCGAGCCGGGCTCGGTCCGATGGCCGGAGCTGATGACCGCCCGATCCATGGCCGGGGTCGTGCACCTGGTGTCGGTGGTGGAGGGGAGCGCCCGGCCGGACCTGGGGTTCGCCGAGCTCATCGAGGCCCTGTTCCCGGGCGGGTCGGTGACGGGGGCGCCCAAGATCGCGGCCATCGACCGCATCGCCGCCCTGGAGCCGGTGGGCCGCGGTGCCTCGATGGGGGCGCTGGGCACGGTCCACCCGAATGGCGATCTGGACCTGGCGCTGACCATCCGGACCTTCGCCGTCGCGGAGGGTCGGATCCACCTGTGGGTGGGCGGCGGCATCGTGTGGGACTCGGATCCCGCGGCGGAGATCGAGGAGTCGTGGGTCAAGGCGCGCCCGCTGCTCGATGCCATCGGCGCGCCACTCGGGGAGGCCGTCCCAGCATGAGCAACATCCTTGCCCTCGCGGTGCTGGGCCGCGGCCTGGTGGACCCCGACGCGCCCCTCTTCGCCGTGGACGACGTGGGCATGACCCGTGGCCAGGCCGCATTCGAGACGATCCGCGTCTACGGCGGTCGCCCGTTCGCGCTGGCGGAGCACCTCGATCGGCTGATGGCGGGCGCCGAGCGCCTGGAGCTGCCGCCCGTGGCACGGACGGACCTGGAGGCCGTGGCTGCCCAGGCGCTCGATGCAGCAGCGATCCCGGACTGCGCGCTGCGCTACTACTGGACCGGGGGCCGCGAGGGCCAGGGTCGGGCCGTCGTGCTCGCCACGGTGTCGCCCATCCCCGCCGGCTTCGACGACCAGCGGCTGGTGGGCATCCGGGTCTCGTCCATGAGCCTGGGTGTGGATTCGACGCCGCGCGACCAGCTTCCGTGGCTGCTGTCCGGCGTCAAGTCCACCTCGTATGCCATCAACATGGCGGCCCGCGCGGAGTCCATCCGCAGGGGTGCGGAGGACGCCCTGTTCCTGACCGCCGAAGGACTCGTGCTGGAGGGCCCCACGTCGAACGTCTGGTGGCGCCACGGCAGGACCCTGTTCACGCCCGCCACGGACCTCGGAGTCCTTGCGGGCGTGACCCGGACGCAGATCCGTGCCCTTGCGGCGGTGGCGGGGTACGCCGTCGAGGAGGGGCGCTACCCCGTGGGTGATGTCGCGGCCGCGGACGAGGCGTGGATGTCCTCCTCGGTGCGGGAGCTGATGCCCATCGTGGCACTGGATCGGGCGCCCATCGGCGCGGGCCGCCCGGGTCCTGCGGCGGCCGAGCTCCAGGACGCGTTGCGGCGCCTCGCCCACGCCGCCTGACCCGCCGCGCCGACCGGCGTTACGTCATGTGTCGCACGGACGACGGGTCATCCGTGCCATGGCTGTGACGGCGGCGGCCCATACAGTCCTCGGAGATCCGGCACCGCCCGGACCCCCCACTGAGGACTCCGCACCATGAAGCTCCGCAGCTCCCTCGGCATCCTGGTCGCATCCATCTCCCTTCTCGGGCTCGGCGCCCAGCCCATGCTCGCCATGGGTGGCCTGCGCACCGCATCGTCCGTCGCGCCCGCTGCGGGCGGCTACTTCGGCGCCAGGCTGGACAGCAATGCCTTCCCGTCCAACGCGTACCAGGGCCAGGAGTGCCCCGATCCCGGCGCCTGCACCCGCGTCATGAACCGTGCCTACAACGGCGGCATCGTCGAGGCTCCCAGGGCGGGCTACGTGGACAAGATCAAGGTCGTCGGTGGCGTGCCCGGCAGCTTCCGTCTCTTCTTCGTCAAGGTGAAGCCCGGCACCCACGAGGCCAAGGCCGTCAAGAAGGGTCCCGTGATCGATTACCAGGGCCAGCCGGACACCGCCGGTGGCGACGTGGTCATCGAGACCTTCGACATCGCTGACATCTCTGTCCAGAAGGGATGGCGCATCGCCATCAAGTCCAGCGACCCAAGCACCCTGCGCTGCGACTCGGGCAACGGCTCCTACACCTACCAGCCGGGCCTGGTCGTGGGCGACTCGTATCGCGACGAGACCGACAGCAGCTCCTGCGCGATCCTGGTCAAGGCCATCTACCGCTAGCCGGATCGCGATCGATCCGATGTCCATCATCGGAGGGTACCGGAGGTCGGGTCGCAACGGCAGGATGATGCTGGACGGATGCCCTCCAGGTGTGGCATGGTTCGGGGCATCGTGAGCATCGACGTCTGTCGTCTGGGCTGTTGCATGTGTCGCCGGCGAGTGCCGGTCGACCCGGCCTGGGTGCTCGCGCCTCGCGCGACCCACTAGGCCCGGACCCTTCGACCGCCGCTCGCAGAGACCGTCTCGCGCGGCGCCCGGGAACCGCCCCCGAACCCAGGACGCGCCACGCTCGCGCCAGCGCATCGCCTGCTCCTGAGGTCCCTTGCATGTCCGTCACCACTGCCACGACCGGCGCACCCTTGCCGGCCGCGCCCACGCCCCGCCAGATCGACCCACGCGGCCACCGGTTCGGGGCCGCGCTCTCGGTCGTCGTCCTGTCCCTCGCGTTCGTGCTGGACGCACCGATCCTCGTCGCGGGCATCTTCGTCGCCCTCGCGGTGAGCGCCTGGTATGGCACCCGCTACTCGATCCTGGGGCGGCCGTGGCCCATCGTGCGCAGGGTCGTGGGCATCGGCCCGCCGCACGAGCTGGAGTCCGAGTTCCCGCCACGCTTCGCCCAGGCGCTCGGTGCGCTGGCGCTGTTCGTGGCCACGATCGCGTTCAGCGTGGGCTTGCCCGTCGTCGGCTGGATCCTCGCCGCCGGAGTGGCGGCGCTCCAGCTCACGCTCGCGGCCACCGGCTACTGCCTCGGCTGCCGGCTCTACTTCCTGCGCTGGAAGGCCCCGGCGCTGTTCGAGCGCCTCGCGCGGTAGGCGCGACCGACCGGGAACAGACGAACGGGCCGGATCGCTCCGGCCCGCTCCTGGGGAGAGGTGGGGTGGACCGGCCCGGTCGTGGTGGCCAGGCCGGTCGTCGGAGGGCCTACGCTTCGGTGGCGTAGACCGGCTCGGCCTCGCCGGGCCGCGCCGGCGCGGGGTGCACGTGCTCGATGGTGACGTCGATCACGCCGGTGCGACGGCGGGGGATGGCGAACGCAGCGACGGCGCCCACCGCGACGACCGCGGCGCCCACCAACGTCGCCGGCACGAGGCCGTCGACGAACGCCTGGGGGCTGGTGTAGCCGCCCTGGTTGGTGAAGATCGCGGCGAGGACCGCGACACCGAACACGCCGCCCACCTCGCGGATGGCGTTGTTGGCGCCCGACGCCTTGCCCTCCTCGTCGCGGCGCACCGCGCTGAGGACCACGTTCGCGACCGGCGCGAAGAACAGGCCCATGCCCACGCCGGAGATGATGAACGGCAGGATCAGGCTCTCGTAGGGGACCGTGGGCGTGATGACCAGGCCCAGCCAGGCGAGCCCGATGGCCTGGAGCGTGAGGCCCAGGCCCATGAGCAGCCCGCCGCCCACGCGGTCGGACAGGGCGCCCGCGATGGGTGCCACGAAGATGGGCGCCAGCGTCCAGGGCAGGATCCGAAGACCTGACTGGAGCGGTGAGTAGCCCTGCGCGAACTGCAGGAACTGGCTGAGCAGGAACACCGCCCCGAACATCCCGAAGGACATCAGCAGGGATGACGTGTTGGCCATCGTGAAGGCACGACTGGCGAAGAAGCGCGGCGGCAGCATGGGCGAGGGCGCCCGCCGCTCCCACACGACGAAGCCCGCCAGTGCCGCGAAGCCGACGGCCATGGGCATCACGATGGAGGGCGAGGTCCAGCCTTCGGCGTTGCCGTGGATGACGCCCCACACGATGCCCAGCAGGCCCACGCTCGCGAGGCCCAGGCCCGGCAGGTCCAGCGCGCCGTCGGGGCCCTTGGACTCGCTGAGGCGTGACCAGGCGAGGGGCACCAGCATCAGGCCGATGGGCACGTTGATCCAGAAGATCCACTGCCACGTCAGGCCTTCCGTGATCGCGCCACCGACGAGCGGCCCGAGCGCGATGGCGAGGCCGCCGATGGCACCCCACGCGCCGAGCGCGACGCCGCGGCGGTCCGCGGGCACGGACGCGCTCAGGATCGTCAGCGTCAGGGGTGCCACGATCGCGCCACCGACGCCCTGGAGAGCGCGCGCCAGGATGAGCGTCTCGATCGTGGGCGCCAGCGCCGCGGCGGCCGATGCGACGGTGAAGATGCTCACACCGATGACGAACATGCGCCGGCGACCGAACCGGTCACCGAGGGCGGCGCCGGTGAGCAGCAGCACGGCGAAGGTGAGGGTGTAGGCGTTGACGGTCCACTCGAGCTGCTCGATGGTGGCGTTGAGCTCGTTGCGGATGACCGGCAGCGCGGTGGTCACGACCAGGTTGTCCAGGGTGACCATGAGCAACGCGATCGCGGTGACCACGAAGGCCCAGAGTGCACGAGAGCGGGGGGTCATGGGGGCGACGCTCCTTGGTTAGTAGTGAGTGGTTACTATCATCTGCGGCGAAAAAAGGGGGGCGGTGCAACGTCACAGATCGCCCATGCAGCCCTCCTGGAGCAGCTGCGCCCAGCCTGATGGCGCGTCGAGCACGTCCAGGGACGCCAGCACGTTGAGCAGCATGCCTCTCGACATGAACTCGGACACGACCCGGTTGGAGGCGCCCGAGATGCCCATGATCAGCCCTGTCAGCTCGCCGAACCCGCGCTGGACCGCGCGCTTGACATCCGGGTCCTGGCACGCGGCGTACGCCTGCATCTGCATCCGGAGCTTGCTGCGGTCCGAGATCAGCTCCACGTAGGCCGCGCCCATGAGGCGCAGCGCGTCCTCCTGGTCCGCAGCGCCGCGGGAAGCATGGCGGAATGTCTCCATGGTCTCCGAGAAGCAGCGCTCCACGGCGGCCATGAACAGCTCCTTCTTGGTGCCGAACAGCCGGAACAGGTAGGGCTGGGAGATCCCGGCGCGCCGGGCGATCGTCTCGGTGGAGGTGCCGGCGAGGCCAGCCTCCGCGAACTCGATCATGGCCGCGACGATGACCGCCTCTCGGCGCTCATCCGCGGTGTGCCTGGGTGCGAGGGCTGCGTGCATGGGCCGGATCGTAAGTGGTCAATCACAACCTTGTCAACCCCGCCGCGACGTCGCAGCGAGCGCCATCGTCCGCGGTTTCCAGTGGCACTGAACGCCAACCGCTCGGACGGGATGACGGCGCGGCTCCTCCGGCCGCGCCGTCATCCCGCAGGCGCCAGTACTGGCTGCGTTCGGACGTAGGACTGGAATCCACGGGGCGAGGACGAACGGCCTGCCGGCGCCGGACCGGATGGTGCTGCCCACGTCCGCATGAAGATCGCGCCCAGGACCCGGAAGACCTGCCTCGGGCGGAACGCTCCCAGACCGCGCGTGCGCTACGCTCGGCCGGTGATGCGCGACGACACCGTGGTCCACGTGCGCGGCCTGCGTATGGCGTACGGCCCGCGCGAGGCGGTCCGGGGCATCGACCTCGATGTCCAGCGCGGTGAGATCGTGGCGCTCCTGGGCCCCAACGGCGCCGGCAAGACCACCACCGTGGAGATCCTCGAGGGGTACCGCGATCGGACCGCGGGCGAGGTCAGCGTCCTGGGCCACGATCCGGGACGCGGCGAGCCCGCGTACAAGGCACGCATCGGCATCGTGCTCCAGGCCACGGGCCTCGAGCCGTTTCTCACGGCGCGCGAGGCGGTCGACCTGTACGGCGGCTACTACCCCTCGCCGCGGCCCACGGAAGAGGTGCTCGCGCTCGTGGAGCTCGCGGCCCAGGGGGTGACCCGCATCGGCCGGCTGTCCGGCGGCCAGCGGCGACGTCTCGATCTCGCCATCGCGCTCGTGGGTCGGCCGGAACTCGTATTCCTCGATGAGCCCACGACGGGCTTCGATCCCAACGCGCGCCGCGCCGCGTGGGGCGTCATCCGGGCCTTGGCGGATAGCGGCACGACGGTGCTCCTGACCACGCACTTCATGGACGAGGCGCAGGCCCTCGCGGACCGGCTCGCCGTGCTCGTGGACGGTCGGATCGTCGCGCAGGGCACCACGGCGGAGGTCATCGGTGACCAGTCCACCGAGACCATCGTCCGCTTCCGGCTCCCGGCCGGGACGCCCGCGCCCGAAGGCTTCGCCCTGGCTGCCGACCCGGTCGATCCGACGCTGCTCCTGGCGCACGCGGCCGACCCCACCGGCTTCCTGCACCGCCTGACCGGGTGGGCGATCGGGACCGGGGTGACCCTGGCGGACCTCGCCGTGGACCGACCGTCCCTGGAGGACATCTACCTCGCGCTCACGGGTCACCACCAAGGGGGCGAGTCTGACGAGGAGCCCGCCCCGACCGGACGTCGCCGGGGGCGCGGCCGATGACCCGCCTGCGCCTGCTCGGGCGCCAGATCCGCGCGGAGCACCGGGCGTTCTGGCGCAATCCCGCCTCCGCGTTCTTCACGTTCGCGTTCCCGCTCGTGTTCATGGTCATCCTCAACACGGTCTTCGCGTCATCGGGGGGCGCGGGTGCGATCGCCTTCTACACGCCCGCGATCATCGCGTTCTCCATGGTCAACGCGGGCTTCACGACGCTCGCCATGAGCATCGCCATCGCGCGCGACGAAGGCATCCTCAAGCGTGTCCACGGCACGCCGCTGCCCACGTGGACGTACCTCCTGGCGCGCGTCGTGCTGTCGGTGGCCATGGGGCTGGCCCTGAGCGCGATCGTGGCGGGCTTCGGCGCCGTGGTCTTCGGCGTGCCGATCCCGTGGGACCAGTTGCCGCTGGTGGTGCTGACGCTCGTGATCGGCGGCGCCACGTTCTGCGCCCTTGGGCTCGCGGTCGCCGGGCTGGTGCCCAACGCGAGCGCTGCCCCTGCGGTGGTCAACGCCATCGCCCTGCCGCTGCTGTTCATCTCCAACACGTTCATCTCCATCCAGGATGGGATCCTGGTGACCATCGGCAACCTGTTCCCGATCCGGCCGTTCGCGGACTCGCTCCAGGCGCTCTGGAACGCGGGCGCGGGGACCTTCGACCCCTTCGACCTCGTCTTCGTCGCCGCATGGGGCGTGGCCGGCCTGCTGGTCGCGATCCGGACCTTCACCTGGGAGCCACGCGCCTGACACGACCGGATGCGCGATGATGAAGGCGACCCTCCCCGACCGTCCGCACAGGAGCCGCTCGCCTCATGACGACCCCGCGTTCGCCCCGACCGGAGCTGATGGCCCAGCACGCGGAGGCGCGTCACCGCAGGGACGCGGCCGAGCTGGACAGCTCCGACTACCGCGCCGCGTGCGAGGAGATCGCGCGCATCGAGGTCGCCATCGCCCTCGCGGAGGAGCCGCAGGCCACGTCACCCGCGAGCTGAACGCACACGACCCGGAGGCGTTCTACATCGACGCGATCGACCGGCCGGCGAACCTGGGCCCGTAGCGCGGTGCCCGCTGCCCGGAGAGCTCGAGCAGCCGGATCACGCGCGCCCGCTGGCCCGCGTACGGTGCCAGGAGCTCGACCATCCGGGAATCGTCGCCGCGCGGCTCGCCGGCGAGCACCCAGGCGACGAGGTTCGGCACGTGGTAGTCGCCCAGGCTGATCGCGTCGGGGTCGCCTATCGCGACTCGCATGGTCTCCGCGGCGGTCCATGGCCCGATGCCCGGCAGCCGCTGGAGCCGCTCCATGGCCGCCGCCGGCGTGCCCGCGAGCCCGTCCTCCAGCCACCCGGCACGGCTCGCCGCCCGTCGGATCGTGTCGGCCCGTCGCTGCTCCAGGCCGACCGGGTGATAGGCCCAATACGGGAGCGAGGCGAGCGTCTCCGGTGCGGGTGGCAGCAGCAGCCGGCCGGGACCGGGCGCGGGTTCCCCGTGGACGCGGACGAGGCCGCGGTAGGAGCGCCAGGCCTCTTCACCGGTCACCTTCTGCTCGATGATCGCGGGCAGCAGCGCGCCCAGGACCCAGCCGCTGCGCGTGAGCCGCAGGCCCCGGCGGCGCGCCACCAGCTCGCGCAGGATCCCCGGTGGTGGCCTGAACGCATCGGGGTCGTCGTCCGCGCCCAGCAGCCGAGGGAGCCCATCGAGGGCCACCTCCGCGCCCGGGCCCCAGGCACTCGCGAACACCTCCCCGGAGGCAAGGCGCAGGTGCAGCGTCACGGGACCCGTGGGGGTCCGCGCGGCGCGCCAGATGGCGTCCTGCTCGAAGCGGATGGTGGGGTCGGCGCGGCCGTGGCGCAGCGGCGCGAGCGTCAGCCAGGGGTCGACCGCGAAGGGTGGTCGCCAGGTGCGCTCCATGGGTGCGTCGGTCACGCGTGGACCCTACACCGCGCGACCCCGAGGAGCGAGGTCAGAGACCTGCCAGCGCGCGTGCGGCACCGGCCATCGTCTCGTGCCCCTCGAACACCAGGTTCTGGCCCAACGACCAGAGCGTGATCGCGGTCAGCGCCACCATCAGGATCGCGAGCGGCAGCTGCGAGCGTCGCGGCTCGGTCTGCCCATCCGCCGACCGGCGCGCCGCGGCATGGCCGGCCCACGCACCCACCACGTGACCCACCACAACGGCGCCCACCTGGATCGTCCACATGACCTCGGTCGGCAGCCAGGCGGTCTGCGCGTCTGTGAACGCGGTCCCGAACAGGTCCCAGCCCTGCTGCAACGGATCGGACAGTGCGACCACGATCCGCTGGCCGTCGATGAGCAGCGTCGAGTGGTAGTGCGCGATCAGGTAGCCGACGGCGACCGGCAACAGTCCCGCGCCCATCGCCGCGCTGCCCACACGCCGGGCGACGAACAGGACCGCACCCACCAGCACTGCCAGGAACGCTCCCATGATCAGCGTCCCGGTCATGGTGTTCGGGATGCCGAACAGCTCGAAGAACACCTCCGTCTGCGAGAGGCCGTCGTAGATGATCGATCCCGTGCCCAGCGCGAGGAGTGCCAGGAGCGCCACCGTCCACGCCTCGGAGACCAGGCCCGCGCCGAACGGACGCCGCTGGACCCGCCGGTCGCTGCCGTCCTCCACCAGGGCATGCCGCGCGAGCCGGCCCAGCAGCGCGAACCAGACCCCGAACGTCTCACCTCGCTCACGCCACGCATCGCGGCCGTACTGGGACATGCCCGCGAGCGTGATGAGCGTGTACGCGATGAGCGTCATGCCCAGGAGCCGCCCGTCACCCACCTTCGGCACCAGCTCCAGCCACACGAAGAAGGCGAACCCGATGACCGCGGGCCAGATGGCCAGCCGCTCCGGCCACGGATGCGGCCGGATGCCCTGGACGTGCAGGCGGCGCAGGAGCCAGGCGCCCAGGTCGTGCAGCGTGGTGAAGGGGTCGACCCACCGCCAGACCGGGCCCACGAGCGCGCTGAGGATGGCGAGGCCGATCCAGCCATAGACCCACAGGAAGAGCGACGCCACGTCCCCATCGCTCGAGCCACCGATGATCGTCTGCGCGACCACCCATAGCCACCCGAGCAGCCCCAGGGCGCGGAGCGGCACGCGCACGAGTGCGGGGACCGTGCGGATGCGGCCTGACTGCGCGTCCGCTGGGGGGCCGGGGTCGCTGAGCGCGATGAGCAGGAACGACACCGCGACCGCGACGCCCGCCCCGGCCACGTACGCCACGAAGGGCAGCGGGCTCTGCAGGCGTCCGCTGAGCGCGTGCGCGGAGGCGACCGTGGGCACCAGCACGCCCGCGAGGCCGGCCGCCAGCGCGGCCGGCACGCGCGGACCGCGTCGTTCAGGGGTCGTCACCTAGACGGGGGTCGGGCGTCGGCGGTACAGGAGGGCACCACCCGCGCCGATGGCGAGCAGGATCGCGATCCCGAACGGCAACAGGTCGTCGATGGTGCCACCTGGCGGGCCCGCGAGCGGCTCGATTCCCGGCGACGCGTCAGGAGAGGCCTCGCTTGATGGGTCGGGTGTGGGGCTCCCGGCGCCGCTGATGGGCACGGGCGTGTTGTCCGGCGGCGGCGTCGGCAGCGGCGGGTTCGTGATCCGCGGCGTCCGGGGCGCTTCGTCGGTGGGTGCAGGTGACGGCGTCGGCACGGCCGAGAGGGTTGGTGTCGGACTGGCCGACGGGCTCGGACTGGGCACGGCCGAGGGGCTTGATGTCGGACTGGCCGACGGGCTCGGACTGGGCGTCGGCTCGGGCGTCGGCTCGGGCGTCGGCTCGGGCGTCGGGCTGGGCGTCGGCTCGGGCGTCGGCTCGGGCGT
>Ga0105047_10014550_pt1 | contig 12471 bp, 9 predicted proteins | sample MAT04_FD_78384 | JGI IMG/M metagenome (GOLD analysis project Ga0105047, IMG submission 78384) | Freshwater microbial communities from Lake Fryxell liftoff mats and glacier meltwater in Antarctica - MAT-04 (megahit assembly) | ecosystem: Environmental > Aquatic > Freshwater > Ice > Liftoff... | reverse complement strand
GGTGGTACACAAAACGGTGCGCGGGAACGCCGCACTTTTCAATCGCAACGCGAGTCGCGGACGGAGTTCGTCGGTTTGGGCGAGAAAAACCGGGAGTCAGGCGCAGTAGAGAGATTGCACCCTATTACCGCTTGCAGGATCGGACTTCGGGTGATAGATTTCCGGGGTCCCGAAATTCGTGGGTTGTTTCCAATGGTCGTTGCAATCGTAGTTCGGCATGCTGAAGTCGCCGTAGCGGCGGTGATGGCTGCCGTTGCGGCCGCGACGACTTAACCCTGGGACTCCAGCGATTCACCGCCGGCCCCGGAGCTTTCTCCGGGGCCGGTTTCATTCCTAGGGCTCGGAAGCAAACAGGGACAGACAGCAATGACCTTGGTTGTGTACGCCGAAGCGAGCGAAGGGTTATTCCCAGGCCACATGGTAGTTGGGCAAGAGACTCCGCACGATGGCGCGAGCTATTACGGATTTCGGTTTAATGCGGCTGAGTTGCCGAGTGAGGTTCGCTCCCCAATTCATTGGCAGGCGTTTTTTAGTTCGAACGCAGTCCCCGGTATGATCGTTGACGAATCCGACTATGTTGATTATTTGCTCCGGATATCGAATCGGAAAGTTTATGAGAAACGTGCCGAATGTGATGCCGAATTGGAACCGATGTTACCTCTTTTGGATCAGCGGAACCCTCATGCATGGTATTCCTTTAATCCCGATACCGAGTTTTCGAACCAAACGCCTTGCTATAATTGCGTGAAGTGGGCGATTAAGATTGCGAATTCAATCGTCCCTGACTTTTTGCCTCCTGTGCCTCAAGGTCGGTTGAAGCTTGTGTTGCAAGAATTAAAGTTAATTCGTCCTGAGTCGCATTGAATCGGAGGAATTGTCGTGCAAAAGCGAATCGTCGCTGTAACGCGGGAGCCGCACACTGTGAGCTTGATCGACCGCGAAGTGAGTTTGTTTATCGATACGAAATCGGGCAATATCTTTGCCGACGAAGGTGATGGAATTGGACGAATGAATGGTGTGGTATTCACTCCCAACTATCAACCGATATTTTCAATCACTTCTGCTACATCTTCGGATCATGCATTGATCCTCAACTATGTAGGAACGGAGTACCTCATTGGCAACTGGAGTGATTTTGAAGAACTCGATCGTTGGGTAGCAAGTGCTAATGCATTGCTCTTCGAAAAGCGATCCATCGTGAAACCGGACATGGCACGACGACCAACTCAAATCGCGAACGCAGTGCCCGAAATCAATTTGTCGAGTTCGTAATCGTGTTGCAAAAGTGTTTCCTCCTGTGAATCCAAGGGTCTGTTATGCCCCCCGCTCCGCTTCGATTGTCCCGCCAGGCGTCTCGCACGCCGGATTCGCCGATCTCGTTCTTCATCCAGAAGGCGATCGAAACCCCGGGTCTGATCTCGCTGGCCGCGGGGTTGGTCGACGAGGTCTCGTTGCCGGCTGCGGCCGTGGGCGAGGCGGTCGCCGCGATCATGGCCAATCCGGTCGCCGCCCGGGCCGCCTTGCAGTACGGTTCGACTCAAGGGCTGCCCTCGTTGCGCGAAAAGATCCTTGCGGAAGTTTGCAACGCGGATGGGGTACGGCCCGCGGACGGGAACCTGTCATCCGCGAATGTGGTCATCACCACCGGCTCCCAACAGTTGCTGTACTTGCTCGGCGAAGTCCTGTTCGACGAGGGCGACATCGTTATCGCCGAGGCCCCGTCGTACTTCGTCTATCACGGCGTTCTCGGCAGCCTGGGTGTGAAGGTGCTCACCGTGCCGATGGACGATGGCGGCATGGATCTCGACGCTCTTGAAGCGCTTCTTAACAGGCTCGAGAAGTCCGGAGAACTTCCTCGCCTCAAGCTCATTTACACCGTCGATTACTTCCAGAACCCGACCGGCCTGACGCTCGCCGAGGATCGCCGGTCGCGGCTCGTCGAACTTGCAAAACGGTTCAGCAAACAGCAGCGAATCATCATTCTCGAGGACGCGGCCTATCGAGAACTCCGTTACACCGGCCCGGATTTGCCAAGCGTGAAACGCTTCGATGAACGAAACGAATTCGTGGTGTATACGAGCACATTCTCGAAGCCGTGTGCCCCGGGGCTCAAAACGGGTTACGCGATTCTCCCGAGCGATCTCGTCGGGCCAATCTGCCATTTGAAGGGGAACCACGACTTCGGGAGTACGAACCTTGCCCAGCATATCATCGATTGGTTATTGGCCACCGGAGCGTATCGAAAACACGTCGATTATTTGCAGTCGATGTACCGTTCGAAACGCGACGCAATGCTTCGTGCGATCGAGGTCGAGTTTGCCGATTGGTCCGAAGTTTACTGGACGATCCCCGACGGCGGGCTGTATGTGTGGCTGACATTTCCCGAATTTATCGATGCCGGGTCGAACGGACCGCTGGTACCACGGGCGCTCGAAGCCGGCGTGCTTTATGTCCCCGGCGAATTCGGCCATGTGGCCGATGACGTCGGCAAGGTTCGCAGAAACGAGGCCCGTTTGAGTTTCGGCGTGGAGAACGAGTCGCAAATCGGGGAAGGGATTCGCCGATTGCGAAAAGCCTGTCGCGGGCTCGAATCGCGGTCGCCGAAGGGGCAGCTGGCCGTGGTCTAGCGGAGCGACATCTCCGGGCAAACAAACCTTGAGCCGACGAACCGGATGGCGCTTGCAAGTGGTTCGTCCATGTGGGTATGCTCACATGCGGGTCGTATCAATTCGATACCTCGACCCACACACGTCTCAATTATTCTTAGCCGAGGTTTGCCATGAGCCCGTCGCTCTCCCGCCGGGGGTTCACGCTGATCGAGCTTCTGGTCGTGATCGCAATTATCGCGATCTTGATCGGTCTGCTGCTTCCCGCCGTTCAGAAAGTTCGTGCAGCCGCTGCGCGAGCCAAATGTAGTAACAACATGAAACAGTGTGCTCTCGCTGTTCACAACTTCCACGATTCGCAGGGCAAGCTCCCTTCGTGGGGGTTTGACTTCAACCCCGCCCCCGCCGGCAATCCACTCGGGGCACAGACTCAAGGCCACGCTATCTGGGGACAAATTGCCCCCTACATCGAGCAGGGGAACTTATTTAATGTGCTTCGAATTGATCGTTCGGTAATCGATCCGACGAATCTTCCTCCTCCGTTGGGAAGCGGTGCGGCTGCAGGTACCAAAATCCAGACCTATCTGTGTCCCTCCGCACCGGATCGGACAGCCGATTACGGTCCGTACTTCGGAGTCCCCGCACCCGTTGTGCTCGGCGTCACCGATTACGCCGTCGTGAAAGGACTACACGACAACTTCCGAAACAGCTGTGCGACCAACGTAGCGTCTCCTTGGAAAGATAACGGTACCTTCGGGGCCAAGAGCCAACAACTCACATTGGTAACCATCACCGACGGAACTAGCAATACGCTGATGCTCGTGGAGACGGCCGGTCGGATGCAAGTCTACTTCCGCGGAGGAGCGGTTTCGCCAAACACGCCAGGATCGATTGGTTGGACTTTGAACTCCGCCTGGGGCGACTACAACACGGCTTATAACCTCGTCGGCTACGGGTCGCCTTACACCAATGCATCCGGTGGGAATGGTTGCGATTCCATCAACGCATCCAATCGAGAGTCGATGTATTCCTTCCATACAGGCGGCGTGAACATCGCTCGGGCGGACGGGTCGGTCTCGTTCTTACGGAGTACGACGCCATCGACCGTTGTAGGCGCTCTGGTCACCCGCAGCGGCGGGGAAGTTATTCCTTCGGACAATTAGCGAGTCGTTTCCCCGAGCCAAGTGGGACAATGACAGTCTCGCTCAGCTCGTGGGAGCTATTGGTGTCTATGGTCTCCACTCATCGCAGCCTGCTCGACCGCTTGAGTGCCGGGAAAGACCGCGTCGCCTGGGAACGGTTCGTCGAACTTTATACGCCGGTCCTGGTGGCCTGGTGCCGGGGGCTCGGCATGTCGGACGCGGACACGGCCGATTACGTTCAAGATGTGTTCGTGGTGCTCGTCGAAAAACTCCCCGCATTTCAGTACGATTCGACCCGGAGCTTCCGGGCCTGGTTGAAGACGATCTTGATGAACTCATGGCGGAAGCACTCCCGCAAGGAAGGCCGCATCCGCACGGGCAACGTCGACCCGGATCAAATTCCCGACACCGATCCGGGCCAACTTCTCGAAGATGTCGAACACCGTAACCGCCTCGTCGCTCGGGCGCTGACGATGATGCAAGCGGACTTCGAGGCGACGACGTGGAAAGCCTGTTGGGAGTTCGTGGTGAACGATCGCCCAGCCGCGGAAGTCGCCACGGAACTCGGGATCTCGATCAATTCGGTCTATCTCGCCAAGTCGCGCGTCCTTCGCCACCTCCGGTCGGAACTGCACGGATTTCTCGACTGATTTGACTTTCGAAGAATTATTTTCTCATTTGCTGACAGGTTCCTCCCACATGTGGATACTCAGTGTGCCAGACCGAGCGGGTTGCCACTGAGGTGGATGAGTGCAAACCTTAATCCCTTGCCCCCCGGATGAACTCCTCCGGGATTTGATGCTCGGGAAGACCGATGTCGAGCATTCGACGCGGCTCGAACAGCACGTTGCAGAATGCTCGGTTTGCATCGGGCGGGCCGGAGACCTCCCGGCGGTCGATGAACTCGTCACGGCCATGCAATCGTCCGTCGTCGATGATCCGGAACGCACGGATCTCGTGCGAGTGCTCATCCCGCTATTACGGCGGATGCAGCCTGAAACCGGCGGGACCGCAGCCTGGTCGGCCGCCCCGACGGTGGATCACGAACCGGCGTCGAGCAAGACGAGCTATCGCTTTCTTGCCCCGCCCCAAGTCCCGGGTGAACTCGGCCAACTCGGGCCGTATCGCATTCAAGCCGTGCTGGGGGCTGGCGGAATGGGAGTCGTATTTCGGGCATACGATCCACGCCTGTTACGCTCCATTGCGATGAAAGTGGTCCGCCCGGACCTGGTGACACGACCGGGTGCTCTTGACCGGTTAATTCAAGAAGCCCAGGCCGCGGCCGCTGTGGAGCACGATCATATCGTCGCGATCTACTCGGTCGAAGAGCACGATGGTGTTCCTTGTATTGTCATGCCATTGCTCCGGGGCCGAACGCTCGAACAGCGAATGCGAACGGAACCGGGACCCTTTCCATACAAGGAAGTGCTCCGAATCGGCGCTGAAACCGCGATGGGACTGGCCGGGGCCCACGAACGCGGCTTGATCCATCGAGACATCAAACCGGCGAACCTCTGGCTCGAAGAACCTCTCGGCCGGGTGAAGATTCTTGACTTCGGCCTCGCAATGTTGGCGGATGCCGATGGCCCCGCAGTGATCGCGGGCACTCCCGGCTACATGGCTCCGGAACAGGTCCTCGGTGGCCCGGTCGATCATCGGGCGGATCTTTTCGCCCTTGGTTGTGTTCTCTACCGCGTGGCTAGTGGTGTCTCGCCGTTCGGCAATGCGAGGACATTCACGACGGTCGTCATGGCCGTGCTGGAGAAACCTCGGCCGTTGTTCGAGGTCAACCCGAACCTTCCCGCCGCCTTCGCCAAGTTGGTGGACCAGTTGCTGGAACAGAAGCCGGACGCCCGGCCGCAATCGGTGAAGGCGGTGCTCGCCGAGTTGGAGGCATTGCAACAGGGTGCGGCAAAGCGAACCAAGCAGATCTCTCGACGTCGCTGGTTATTCGCCGTCACCGGTTGTGCTGCGGGTACGGCGGTCGGCACCTGGGCGATCTTCGACGAAGCCCCGGTGCCCCCGGTGGATGTTACCTTCGAAGCCGATGGCCCGGCCCTGACAGTGGTGTCCGCCGTGAACAACGTCGAACAAACAGTGGATGGCGTCGGCGAGTCGACGCTGGCCCTGAAGCCGGGCGAGTACGAACTGCGGCCGCTGAAAAAACTCCCGAATCGGAAACTTTACCCGGATCGGATCATGGTTGAAGCTGGCGTTCCCCAGAAAGTTCGTGTGACCGCCATTGGAGAAGTCGCCCGCCATTCGTCGCATACTCGGAACGTGACGGGACTGGCAATTGTCACCACTGGAGACAAACTTGCAATTGCGACCGTCAGTCTGGATCGCACGTTGACAGTGTGGAATACGTCGGACAAGGAGAACCCGAAATTTGTGAATTTGCCGTGCGAAACGCATTGTGTTGCTGCTAGCGGGACTCTCGTGGCCACGGCGGGGGGAAATAAAACACTCCCTGCGGAACTCAGTGTGCGATTGTGGGACGCAATCTCTTTGCGTGCAAAAGGCGATCCGCTCCCCGGGCACAAAGGCATCATCACAGCGGCAGCCCTGAGCCATGATGGCAAGTGGCTGATCACCGGCGATAAATTCAGCGTGCGAATTTGGGACCTGGTAGCGAGAACTACGCAGATTCTGGAAGGCCACGAGCACGGACGACTCTTCACGTTGTCCTTTTCCCCCGATGGGAAGCAGGCGTTAAGCGGCGGGGAGGACGGAAAAGCCGGACTGTGGGATCTCGATGCGGAGAAACCCAAACTCCATCGCGTTTGGGATGCCCACAAGGACGGTGTTCGCGGGGCGGTGTTCTTGACAAAGGGTTACGCCACGGCAGGGGAAGACGGGTTGGTGAAAATCTGGGACGCGAGGACTTTTCAGTCTCGCGAACTGGTGGGACACGAGAAACCCGTGATGGCACTGGCAGCGTCGAAGGATGGCACTCGACTCCTTTCGGGAGGGGCCGACGGAACAGTGCGGCTCTGGGCGACGACGATCGGCAAGTTGGTCGTTCCATTCACGGGGCATGTCGGACCGGTGACCGCCGTGGCGTTCACTCCGGACGGTCGACAGGCTGCCTCGGGCGGAGTCGACCGCACGGTTCGGCTCTGGCAGCTTCCGTATTGATGCGTGCAACGCGGACCTCCGGATGTTCCGGTCGGCCGCAGAGTGACTGGTTCTTCTTAACGAGGGTACTCCATGATTCGGTCCCGTTTGTTGACGATCGCGGCGATGGTGGCAATGACCGGTTCGGCCTGGGCGGCCGACGACAAGGAGAAAGAAGCGGCTGAAGCCGCGGCCCATCAAGCCGAGGTGGTGGCGAGTCTTTCCCAAGCAGCCGAGTTGACCGCGTTCGGTCGAGGCGACTATGCCGCGGCCACGGGGTTGAAGGGCTTCAAATCGCCCGAGGCCCTGGTCGCCGCAGGCGGGATCTTGCTGCGGGCCGACAAAGCCACGGAAATGAAAAGCCTGGAAGCGGATGTCGTGGCGACCAATGCGCAAGGGAAACCGGTCAAGTCCGAAGCGTCCAAGGCTGTGAGCCTGAAAGATCAGGCGAATGCCCTGTTCGACGAAGCCCGGGCGATGGTCGCTGAGGACAAGTCGCGCACAGCCGGAATCGAATCGCTGATTAAACAAGCCTCGACGATCACCGAAAGCCGCGGTTCGGTTGGCGGCGCCCGGACGATCACGCGAACGCTGAACCCCGGTGAGACGCACACTGTGAAAATCGGGTTCATCGGCGGACAGTCCGCTGTTGTGAGCATGACCGCCAATGGCCCGCCGAACCTTCAGTTCGACATCACCCACGTGGGCGGAACGAACCTTTTTAGCTTGAAAGGCAAGACGGCCGCATATACCTGGACTCCGGTCAAAGACGCGAACAATGTCCGTTACTTCAACATCACGCTTTACAACCCGGGTAAGAATCCATCGACCTATACGCTCGTCACGAACTGATGCTGGATCTTCGCGAACACCTGCAGCTACCAGAAAATCTGGAAACTGCAGGCGTTCGCCTGCAACGAACAAGTGAATTTAGACACTTGTAATATAATATCCGACCCACGTTTGACGCCTTTCGGAGCCCGTCATGTCCCGGTTTGCGTTTGCCCTCCTGCTGACCACGTTTCTTGGCCTTGCCGCGTCGGCCCAGGACAAGAAAAAACCGCCGGAACCTGCACCGGTCGTTCCAAAAGACGGAGACAAGACCGAACTCGGTCGGACTGTTCTAGCCTTCGACCACGGCTCCCACACCCGGCCGATTGCTGCACTCGGATTCAACAAGGACCAATCCAAGCTGATCACCGTCGGGTGGGACTACTCGATTCAGATCTGGAACACCAAGTCGGGAGAACGGTTGGACATCCTCCGGCTTCCGCCCTATGGACGCGACAACGGAGCCGACGAGAACCGTTGGACCAAGGCGGCCTTCTCCTCGGATGGGGCGTTTGTTGCCGTCGGCGGAGCCGCGAAAGTGTTCGGTGACGAAAGGCAGAAGACGCAACTGGTCGTCGTGGACATCGCGAATCGACGAGTCCGACGAGTCGTGATGGAACCGGGCGCTCTGGTCAACGCGCTGGCTTTCTCCGCGGACGGTAACCGGCTCGCTATTGGCACGACGACCTCGGTCTACCTGCTCGATGATGTCAAGACCGCCATCGCTCCCACGATCAACGAGCAAGCACTCACCGCGAATCGCTTGATCGGAACATTCGGCAAAGAGATCGACGAACTCGCATTGTCGCAATCCGGGGACAAGCTCTTGGTTGCGGAGAGACGTGGCCGACTGTCGGTTTGGAATGTGTCCAGCAAGATCCCCAAAGTCTGGACGATGACCGGTGAGGAAACGAAAGCTGGTATCACCGCCGCACTGGCGTGGTCACCGGACGGTTCGCACTTCGTCCGTGCGTTCGGATACCCCAACAAGGGCGGGCTCGAACTCCGCGGGATCGATGGCAAGCCGATCAAGGAATGGGAATTTAAGGACATGGGTACGACGTTCTACGGTCACCGGGCCATTGTGGCGACGCTGCGGTACCTTGCTGTCGACCGGATCTTTATCTCTGCCCGTGGTAATATTACGGCAGGCCACGGGCCTGAAGTCACGATCGGGGCCACTTTCGACCCAAAGACTGGAAAGTCCACTCGACGGTTCACGAGCGACTTCCACCCGAGCCGGTACACATCGTTCGGGGCCGCGTCGGAGAATGGGGATCTCGCGGCAACCACGTCGGTCCGCGGCCTGGAGGTGTCCATCTATCGGCATACGGATGGAATGCTCATCTCGCAGTGTGGAAATCGGACGCCGATTCCGACCGTTGTCGGATGGGCAAGTGACCCGAAGGCACCGGCTGTGGCCTGGAACGACGATCCCCTCGCGTCCCCGTTCAAAAATGCGACGGAACTAAAACACGCATTCGACCTGACCAAAATGGAACCAGTCCCGGGGCTGGTTCCCGAGGCTTTCGCATTCCGCCGACTGACCATCGGTGAATGGAGTGTCAATTTCAATCAGGGTGTCAAATCGTTTCTGAAATGTCAGGTTGCTAAAAACGACAAACCGTTCGGACCCGTGCTGCAGCTCCCGACCTATGCGCTCACACTGATCCCCAACGGGAAGGACCCGCCGCTGATCGCCTATGGGCGTCACGCCGAGGAGCACATGGGTGCCTACGGATACCTTGAGACCGCAGATGGTAAGCCGGTTGCCACGTGGCTTCCTGCGGTGACCCAACAACGCGATATGGTCCCTTCTCCCGACGGCCGATACGTTCTCGTCAGCACAGGCACGCATCGACTCTGCATTTATCGAACGGATGGATCGCAGTTCCCCTTTCTGAACTTGATCCGCGCGAACGGGGAGTGGGTCTGTTGTACGACTGAAGGCTACTATGCTGCGAGCCCTGGCGGCGAGAAGATGATCGGCTGGTCCGTCCACAACGGTCCAAATGAGTTGGCGACGTTTCACCCTGCGACGAAGTTCGCCAAGCAGTTCCGGCGCCCGGATGTGATCAAACTCGCCATCGAACGGGGATCGGTTAAGGAAGCTCTGGTCTCGCTCAAGTCCAACCCCATCGAGATCGAAAAGATCCTTCCGCCGGAACCCACACTTAAACTCCTGAAGCAAACCGGGGCGGTTGTCCAGGTCCAGGCCAGGGCCGTGGCCGATGCGAATGGAAAGCCCGTCGGTTCGATGCGGCTATTGCTCGATGGTCGCCCGCTCGCCGAAGGCCGCGGTTACCTCGCAGTCCAACCGGGTGAGCGTGCCGAAATGGTTTGGGACGTGACCCTACCACCCGGGCAACATGAACTAAAACTCCTTGCCCGTAGTGAAGACTCTCCGGCAATCTCCGCTCCACTCGTGCTCAGAGCACCGAAAGATGCGAGCCAATTACCGACGCTCTATCGAATCTGCATCGGCATCAACGAATACGATCAACCCGGCCTGCGGCTCACGGCCGCCGCGAAAGATGCCCAGGATCTCCACTCGGCCTTGGCCCAATATTGCGTGGGCCCCGAGAACCACTTCGGCGCAATCCAGGGACCAATCTTCCTGAATGCCCAGGCCACCCGGGCCGCAGTGATCGCCGCGTTTGAGAAAGTCCGCAAGGATGCCAAGCCCGGCGACCTCGTGGTCTTCTTCTTCGCTGGCCACGGTGTGAAGCAGGACAACGAATACTACCTGCTCACCAAGGAAGCCGACCCGAGCAAGAGTTTGAAAGATACCTCGCTCTCCGGAGCCGACCTCGTCAAGAACCTCAGTGGCATGGAGTGCCCGGTGCTATTGCTCCTCGATGCCTGCCACTCCGCGAAGGCCGTGAAATCGTTGCGGCCCGCGACCGACGATTTAACTCGTACTCTTACTGACGACACCACGGGTGTGACTGTCATGGCCGCGGCGATGTCGCATGAAGTCGCGATGGCCGATGCGGAGAATGGCTACTTCACCGCGGGGTTAATCAAGGCGCTCAAAGCCGGCGATGGGGTACCGTATGACCCTTATGAAATGACCATGTACACGCACCACATTTACTCCGTGGTGTTCTCGGAGGTTCGCAAAGCCACCAACGGCAAGCAGAACCCGTTTCTGAACATGCCCTGGACCGTGCCGCCCCTCTCGCTGCGAGACATTCCCAAGAAGTGAGCCTTCGGTAAACTTCGAGCGTTCCCAGTCGACGGTTCGGCTTTATAATGTCGGCCCGCGTTGTTGTTCGCCAAGTTCCCCGGAGACTCTCCCATGCTCAAGCTGAGTCGATTCCTGCTTCCAGCGATTCTTCTCGGTTCTTCAACCTCGTTTGCTCAAACAACGGCGTTCAAAACGACCGAAGACCCCGACCGAATTAAACTCGTCGGCACGGCCCTCGAAGCGACGATCCGGAAAACGAAATACGTCACCGGCGTCGAAGCGGGCACGCTCCTCGACACCAAGACCGGCTTCCGCGACATCGGCTACGGGCTCGACATCGTCGACTGGTTGATGGAACCGGGCAGCGACGAAGCTTATCGCGACAAACTCCCTGGTGACCTCCCCTACACATTCAACAACTCATTCCACGGCAAACGACCTAAGAAGAGTATCGAAGGCCCGCAGATTTGCACGAAAGCCGGCGTGCTCAAGCCAACGGTTATCCATGGTCCGGACTACGCGGTTGTGAAACAGGACTACACCTACACAATTGCTGCACCGGGCAAGAAAGCCGGTTCGAAGTGGGAGCAAACAATCGTCTTCCCCGCAGGCAAGCGGTACTTCATTTCGTCCGACAAGGTCACCACGGTGAACTCCAGCGACTCGCTCTTTATCCGTCTGGACATGCCCGGCCACATTAAGCACAAAGCCGGCGACACCTTCAGCGAAATCTACCTCAGCTATCACAGCCCGAAACCGATTCCTTCGTCGGAGTTCGCCAAGGACTTCGCCCCGGACGAGAAGTTCCTTTACGTTCGCGAAACGGGTAAAGAGCCGAAGCGGTTCATCCGGGCTTACCACATCCGCGATCCCAAGACCGGCAAAGACGGCCCGTGGCTCGCGGGGATGACGCTCGACCCCACGGTGGTTAGCGAAGCCTGGTGCCATCAACGCGGTTACGTGTGCATGATCGAGGAATTCGGCGGCCGGCCCATCAAAGCGGGGGAGTCGTTCAGTGCCGCGTTCGTGGTCGGGTTCTTCGATTCGATTGAGGAGATGAATACGGTTTACGATTTGTATGCAGGGAATGTGGGGCTTGTTGCGAACGATAAAGAGTGGAAGTTAACGAAGTAAAGCGAAAGCCCACGGACCGCGGTCCGTGGGCTTGATTCATCAACCGTACTTCTTGTGACATTCATCCGACGACATCCTCGGCGCCTTGATCAACCCGCCGGAAAGTTTCTCCCCATCGGGATCGAGGTACTGCCGATTCGCCGCATCTTTGACGGTCGTGTCGTAACCGGAAACGTGAACGTTGAAGATATACGCTGAGTCGGTGGTTGCTTTGAACCAGTGGATATTGTCTTTGTGGTCCGAGATTGTGGATAACCCGCCCGGGCCGAATTCCTGATCGATGGTTGGCTTGATCACGAAGTGGTCTTTCAGTGTCTCGACCTTATCGTAGTGTTTTCCAACCCATTTGCCTCTTAGCACAATGAACCCCGTACACATATTGATATGCCCGTGCGGCACAATCGAGCGGCCCTTCTTGCACGCGAAGACTTGCTTGGCGAAGTTGATGTTT
>Ga0105047_10014549_pt1 | contig 12471 bp, 10 predicted proteins | sample MAT04_FD_78384 | JGI IMG/M metagenome (GOLD analysis project Ga0105047, IMG submission 78384) | Freshwater microbial communities from Lake Fryxell liftoff mats and glacier meltwater in Antarctica - MAT-04 (megahit assembly) | ecosystem: Environmental > Aquatic > Freshwater > Ice > Liftoff... | reverse complement strand
GAGTTCTACCCCGCGCCGCCGAAAAAGCCGGATTCGCCTTCCGACATCCAAGTCTGGACGAAACCCTAAACTCCATCGTTTAGCAGCCATCGCGTTCCGCGCCGATCGAGCGGTGCGTCTTGTGGGCAGGATGCTCCACATAACGAGCATTACGCTCTAAGATTCAAACGCCCGGCTGACTGGTTTATACTTGGGTATATGAACAAAGCCTTCGTCCGCGAGCCAGAAGACACCGGTCAGCGCAACTGTCCCAAGTGCGGATCGTTGGCCGTGGCAGCCACGCCTGAAGCGGTCGAGGAACACCTCACGCCCGAGGCACAGGCCAACATCTCAACAACGGCCTGGTTCTGTCCTTTTCCGCGCTGCGAGGTCGTCTACTTCGACACGTTCGAGCGCATGGCCACTTTGGATCAGTTGCGCTACGCAGTCTGGCCCAAGGACCCGGACGCGCCCCTCTGTAGCTGCTTTGGCCTGAAGCGCGAGGACATCGAGCAGGACATTCGCGAAGGCGGAGTCGCCCGTACCCGTGCCGCGGTTGCGCAAGCCAAGAGCCCAGCGGCCCGTTGCACCTCGCTGGCCCCAGATGGGCACTCTTGCGTGGCTGAAGTGCAGCGTTATTACATGAAGCTGCGCCAAGGGGGCAGCGGCTGAGACCTTTCACGTCGATGACGCTGCTTTCCAATGCAGTCCTAAGAGTCGTTAGCGCCCAATTTGCACGCAGGCCTCCGCGGTAGCTAAACTGGAGCAACCCGCCCCAGCGTCCACCCGCCCCACCTCGCCCTCTGGAATTCGTTCTGCATGCGGCGTCTTTGTCTAGCCATGTTGATCTTGATTGCCTGGTTCGCCTGCGCGTTAATCTCGCCGGTCCGCGCGGCTGCGGACGACGAGAAGGCGCAGACGGAGTTCTTCGAACGCGAGATTCGGCCGCTGCTGGTGGAGCGTTGTCAGAAGTGCCACGGCGCTGAGAAGCCTAAGGGTGGTTTGCAGTTGATCTCGCGAGATAGCCTCGCTCGCGGTGGCCTGACCGGTCCGGCCGTGGTGGCTGGCAAGCCCGCTGAAAGCGCGCTGATCAAGGCCGTCAACTATCAAGATATTGAGATGCCGCCCGATGGTCGCCTGAAACAGGAAGAGATTGCCCGGCTGACTCGCTGGGTCGAGCAGGGCGCCTTCTGGCCGGCCGTCGATGCAAATCCTGGAAACAGCCCCGCTACGGAAAAAACTCCGGTCGCTAAACCGGCGGAAGCTGCGCCGGCCTTTGCGATTACGCCTGCCCAGCGAGCGCATTGGGCCTTTCAGCCGCCGAAACTTGAAGTTCCGACCGTCGTGGACACGTCCTGGCCTAAGTCCGATATCGATCGCTTTGTTCTTCACAAGTTGGAGGCGCGCGGTCTGAAGCCGACGCCGCCAGCCGACAAGCGAGCATTAATCCGCCGCGCCACATTCGACTTGATTGGTCTGCCGCCAACTCCGCAAGAGGTCGAGGCGTTTATCGCGGACGCTTCGCCTCGCGCCTTTGCAAGGGTTGTGGAGCGGCTGCTGGCGTCGCCCCATTACGGAGAGCGTTGGGCCCGTCACTGGTTAGATGTCGTTCGTTACACTGACTCGTTCGACTCGCGCGTGTTGGAGGCAGCCCGCGAGTTCGATTGCGGAGAGGCCTGGCGTTATCGCGATTGGGTCGTGCGGGCGATGAATCGCGACATGCCATACGATCGTTTCATTACGGAGCAAATCGCCGGTGATCTGGCTGCTGCGGCAGGGCAAGGGGGTTACGATCCCGGGCCGGTGATTGCGACGGGCATGTTGGCGATTGGCAACTGGGGAGGTGGCGACGCCGATAAAGAAAAACTACTGACGGATATCGCCGACGATCAAGTCGACGTTGTCAGTCGCGCGTTTCTTGGACTGACTGTCAGTTGCGCGCGATGCCACGACCACAAGTTCGATCCAATCTCAACCGAAGATTACTACGGCCTGGCTGGGATTTTCTTCAGTTCGCACATTCTGACCAGCGTGGGGGAAAAGACCGGTAGTCCGCCGCTGGTAAAGATTCCGCTGGCTGCGCCGGACGACATTCGCAAGCGCGACGAGCGCAAACGTCGCATCGACGAACTCACAGCGCAACTCGCGCAGATCACCGCCGAACCAGCCCGCGCGGAAGCGACCGCGGCGCTTGAGAAACTGAAAGCCAACGAACCGCCACCGCTGGATTATGCTAATGGCGTGCAAGAAGGGGGCGTGCCACAAACCGCGCACGCCGGCATCCACGACGTGGCCGTTCATCTGCGTGGGCGATACGACCGCTTGGGCGCCGTCGTTCCGCGCCGGTTTCCCGTCATTCTGGCCGGCGACAAGCAGCAGCCCATTGGCAGCGGTAGCGGGCGATTGCAACTGGCCCAATGGATCGCCAAGGCCGATAATCCGTTGACGGCGCGGGTGATGGTCAATCGGATTTGGCAGCATCATTTTGGCCGCGGAATTGTCGCCACGCCCGGCAACTTTGGACAACAGGGCGAGCGGCCGACTCATCCCGAATTACTGGACTGGTTGGCGATGGAGTTCGTTCGCTCAGGCTGGTCGATCAAGGGAATGCACCGCGCGATGATGCTCTCAGCCACGTATCAACAAGCGAGCGTGCCAACGCCAGCGACCTTGGCGGCCGACCCGGAAAACAAGCTATTCGGCCACATGCGGCGCCGTCGTCTGGACGCTGAAGAAATCCGCGATGGGCTGCTCGCGGTTAGCGGGCAGTTGGACCTGACGCTGCGCGGGCCGGCCATTCGCGACACCAATGCCCCTCGCCGCACGTTGTATCTGATGACCGTTCGTTCTGACCGGGCGACGTTTCGTGAATTATTCGACGCCGCGGATCCCACAGCCGTGATCGACGAACGCAACAGCTCGACCGTGGCGCCGCAGGCTCTGTATCTATTGAATCATCCTTTCGTGCAGGATCGCGCGGCGGCGCTGGCTGCGCGCGCACTCGCCGAGGGGCCGGCGGAAGAGCGTGCCCGGATCGATTGGCTCTATCGAGTTCTCTACGCACGCCCAGCGGAAGAGCCAGAAACCGAAATCGGCGTCGCGACGCTCGCCGCCACGCGAGCGCACTCTCCGGCGGCCGACGCGGAACGCCTCGCCTGGGAACAATACGCACACCTGCTTCTGTGCGCGAACGAAATGATCGTGGTGGATTGATGACCGACATTAAAAACAACCTTGTCCAGTCGCCCATGGCGTTCGACCGGCGGACAATGCTCGCCCGTCTGGGGAGCGGATTCGGGATGCTGGCGCTGGCCGGTCTGACGGCGCAGCAAGTCGCCGCGGAGTCCCCAGCGACAAGCCCGCTCGTGGCGCAACCGCCGCAGTTTCCCGCCAAGGCCAAGCGGGTGATCTTTTTGTTTATGTCGGGTGGGCCGTCGCACGTCGATCTGTTCGATCCCAAACCGCGTTTGACAGCCGATCACGGCAAGCCGCTTCCGTTCGAAATGCCAAAGCTGCAACGCACCAAGACAGGCGCGTTGCTCGGCTCGCCCTGGAAATTCGCCAAACAGGGCCAATGCGGCACGGAAGTCAGCGAGTTGTTCCCGCACCTGTCGAGACGCATGGACGACATCTGCCTGATCCGTTCCATGGTGGCGGACAATATCAATCACAACGGCGCTTGCTTGCAGATGAACACCGGCGAGCAGGCGTTTTCTCGCCCCAGCATGGGTTCTTGGCTGCTGTACGGCCTGGGGAGCGAGAATCAAAACCTACCGGGTTTTGTCGTGATCAGCCCCGCGCAGCCGGCGCAAGGGGCGCCGCTATGGGGTTCCAGTTTCTTGCCGGCGGCGTATCAGGGGACGCTGGTTGCCGACCTGAAGAATCCGATTGCAAATCTGCAAAATGCCCACGTCGGATTGACCGAACAGCGTCGCCAGTTGGACGCGCTGCGCAAGCTTAACGAGCTTCATCAGGCGCGGCGCGACGCTGATAGCCACCTAACCGCGCGCATTGCCTCGTTCGAGTTGGCGTTCCGTATGCAGGCCGAAGCGCCCGAGGCGTTTGACGTTGAGCGCGAGCCTCACGGCGCGCACGCGGATTATGGAATCGGCCAGCCGGCAACGGACATCTTCGGCCGGCAGTGCTTGTTGGCCCGGCGACTGGCGGAGCGCGGAGTCCGTTTTATCCAGGTCTACCACACACAAACGGCCGCAAGGTCCAGTTGTCAGCTCTGGGATCAACACAGCGGGCTGAAGGCGGAACTACCGAACAACTGCGCCGCCACGGATAAACCGATCGCAGCGCTCTTGGCGGATCTGAAAGCGCGCGGCATGTTGGAAGATACCCTGGTGGTGTGGGGTGGCGAATTTGGTCGCACGCCAACCGCCGAAGGCAATGATGGCCGCGAGCACCATCCATTTGGATTCAGCATGTGGATGGCCGGCGGCGGAGTCCGCGGTGGTATGGCTTACGGCGCCACCGACGACTACGGCTGGCACGCCGTCGAGAAGCGAGTCCACGTCCACGACCTGCACGCTACGATCCTACGGCTAATGGGCATCGATCATACGCGACTCACCTACCGCTACAGTGGGCGAGACTACCGTCTGACAGACGTCCACGGCAACGTTGTACAAGACATCCTTGCCTGATCCGCGGCCAGCGCGCTTCAATCTCGGCAAATAGAAAAACGGCCAGCGCGATATTCGCGACTGGCCGTTTTCCTTGAAATCACAAGTCGAACGTCAAGTAATCTTCGAACTCAGATTACTTTTTGCGTCGGCGGACCGCCAACATCGCAACCACGCCCAAGCCAGCCAGGACCATCGTGCTGGGCTCCGGCGTCTCGACCACGGTGAAGTTGGTCTCGCTGATCAGCTTGCCGTTCAGCGCCAGGTTTCCGGTGACCAGCGTATTGAGCGGGGCCGGTAGGGTCGACAGCGGAATCGCAAAGTTCACCGGAACTGTAAGCCGCAGCTTGTTGGGCGAGAGGATATGTTCCAGCGTCCCCAATCCTGCGCCGGAATTAGAGAACGTCGTCGCCGGCAGCGGCGTCGAAAAGCCAAATCCTAGGCTCGTCGTAAATCCGCTGAAAGACTGCGACGTAATCAGATTGATCCCTTGCGCGGCGAGCGTGGTTTTTAACGTCGGTAGCGCCAAGCCGAGCGCAAACCACGTCACAATGTCATCTTGCTTGAGCACGACATTTAACAACGTGTCCGAAGTCCCAGTGATATTGATCCCCAGTGTCGAGGCGTCAAACGTCTGCGGATACGAAGCGAAGGGGCTCAACGGGATCGCCGCGGCATGAGTCACGTCAATCGAGATGTCTCGCAGCGCCACGTTCAGGTCGATCGAGGTGAGCGTTCCCAAGTTCAGCATTGTTCCAGCGGGCAGGCCGAGCAACGTGCCGTCAATCGGAGGAATCACAATCGACTGGGGCGTGGTGACCTTGAGACCGTAATCACCAGGCCCTTGGGCAGCGAGTACGCCAGTATTAACGTTCGGAGGGCCGGGCTTCAGTTGCAGATCCGAGAAGAGGCCGCGCGTGTTGTTGGCAACCGCGGTACTGCCGCCTTGGAACTTGATCCACTGTTGCGAAACGTCGGTCAGAATCTTGCTGTCGGTCGAAGCAGTGTCTTGATAAATGGTGGTCAAGCTTCCCAGTCCGTTCAAACCGCCTGCGGCAATTTGCGGACCGGAGGTCGACGTTCCGCCAAAGAGCTTGACGTCCGCCGTCATGCTAATGCGACTCTGTAATGAGGCCGTGGGATTGACCACCTGCATGTTTAAGCTTGTCGCCAACGCGGAAGTGGCGCTCACGCAAGTGAGTGCAATGCCCAAGAGCACGTGCCGAAAGCACGCGGGTCGAAGTCCAGAGATCATCTTCATTAGCAAGCTCCTAAGTGTGCAACTTTTAAACGAATACCACGCCGCCGCCAACCGGGCCGCAGCTTAAAATTGGCGCCAACCGAGAACTGGCCCCTCCGAAGGTGCTATGCCATTTGCGATAGGCCACCGGTCCCATAAATCCAAGGCAATCGATATGATCGTTAGCAAATCCATAAGATGCAAGAGATAAGTCAAGGCAAAAAGCGGGATCTCTTCGAATTGTCCTCATTTGGGGGATGGGTTCGCTTTTTGAACTCAGCCTCGTGCCGATCGTCGGCGCGTATCCAGGGGCTTGGCTCCCACGTTGGAACTACAGCGTGAGCGTGTCCACTCAGTGAGCTCACCCGCGATCCCTGCTTTACAGTCCTCCGTCATTCACAGATACTGGCCGTTTCCCGGTCGACGGCGGATCGTCGCCTGGCAGGCGGGGCGTACGACGACGGAGCGACTGCGCCATGGCACGGCTGTCCATGAACGAAATGACCACCTATCGATGGTCGTTTGAAGAAGACGTTGCGCAATATCAAATCGCCGGCTTCAGGGCGATGGGTGTATGGCGCCAAAAACTGTCCGATTACGGCGAGGAAAAAGGGATTGATCTGCTCCACGAGAGCGGGATGTCGGTCAGCAGCCTGCTGTGGGCCGGCGGATTCACGGGGAGCGATGGTCGCTCGTTCCGCGACAGTTTGGAAGACGCCTTTGAGGCAGTCCGGTTGACCGCGGCGATGTCCGCCGCCTGCTTGGTGGTCTACACCGGCGCCCGCGCCGGCCATACCCATAACCACGTCCGGCGGTTAGTGCGAGACGCTCTCAAAGAGATCTGCTCGTTGGCCAGCGATCTGGAAGTCCGGCTAGCCATTGAGCCGATGCACGCAGGTTGTGCTGCCGAATGGACGTTTCTGACCACGCTCGACGACACGCTCGCTCTGATGGATAAAGTCGGGCATCCGTCGTTGCAACTGGTGTTCGATACCTATCATTTTGGCTATCAGGACGACGTGCTTGAACAAGTCGAACGTCTCGCGCCACGAATTGCTGTGGTCCACCTGGGCGACGGCAAGGAACCACCGCAAAAAGAGCAGAACCGCTGCCGGCTGGGCGAAGGAAATATCCGGCTCACGGAGATCGTCGCCGCACTGGTCCGCGGAGGTTATGACGGTGACTATGAAGTAGAATTGATGGGCGAGGACATTGAAACAGCGTGCTACAAGTCGCTGCTCGACCAATCGATGCGCGCTTACATGGCGTTGGTGTCGGCCTGAAGTAGAGAAAACCGATACCCGTCTAAGCTGACTGCCTTTCCGGTTAACGGTCGAATGGATTGGCGGCTCCGCCAGCGCAGTCGCCTGCCGCATTTCGACGAAGGCTGACGCCGCCGCGTCCAACGTACAATTACCGTGATTTTGCTACCGCTACGGTAGCGTCGCACAAAAAATGGAATGAAACAGAGATGATGCAGTTTCGCACTCGGGCGATCCACGTTGGACAAGAGGTCGATCGGAGCACCGGCGCCGTGGTGCCGCCAATTTACATGGCGACGACTTACGTTCAACCGCAGGCCGGCGTCGCGGCGGATTTTGACTATGCGCGAACCGCCAATCCCACGCGGCGCAATTTTGAGACCACGCTGGCCTCGCTCGAAGGGGGCTGCGGCGCGCTCGCCTTCGCCTCGGGCATGGCCGCCACGCACTGCGCAATGATGCTGCTTGTGCCGGGTGATCACGTGGTCGCAAGCTCGGACCTCTACGGCGGCACGTATCGATTGCTGAACAATGTGCTCAATCGGATGGGCGTAACAGTCACTAACGTTCCGACCAGTGTCATGGCGGAAGTCGAAAAGGCGTTTACGCCGCAGACCAAATTGCTCTGGATCGAAAGCCCAGGTAATCCGCTGATGTCGATCACCGACGTCGCGGCCTGCGCCAAGCTGGCACATGCGCGCGGCGCGATCCTAGGCGTGGACAATACGTTCGCCACACCCGTGCTGACCCGTCCGCTGGAATTAGGCGCGGACATTGTCATGCATTCGGCAACGAAATACTTGGGCGGTCATAGCGACGTCCTTGGCGGAGCGCTCGTCGCGCGCGAGCCGGCGCTACTGGAGCGTTTGCACTACACACAAAACGCCACCGGCGCGGTCATGGCGCCCCTGGAGTCTTACCTCTGCTCGCGCGGCCTGAAAACGTTGCAACTGCGCGTGTTGGAGCAATGCCGCACGGCGGCCAGAATTGCCGACTACCTGCAAGGCCACAAGCGCGTTCGCCGCGTCCTCTATCCTGGCCTCCTATCGCACCCAGGGCATGATCTGGCCGCCAGGCAGATGGAGGGGGGCTTTGGCGCCATGCTCAGCTTTGAAGTCGACGGACAGTCCGAGCACGCCCGCAGCGTCGTCGAAGGGGCGAATCTGATGCGTCTGGCCGTCAGCCTGGGCGCGGTCGAATCGCTGATTTCGCAACCTGCGACAATGTCGCATTCCAGCTACGAGGCCGCGGCCCGCGCCGCCTGGGGAATTAGCGATGGACTGATCCGATTGAGCATTGGCCTGGAAGCGTTCGAAGATCTGCGTGATGATCTCTCGCAGTCCATCGACCGCGCCTTTGGCGACAAATAGCCCCACTGCTAGCAATGTTTCGATCGCTGCAGGCCATCCAGCAGCTTGGGTAAACCAGCGAAACCTTTCTGGTCGCGTCGATTTTGACGAAAGTTCCGGTTAGAGGATTACCGATAGTTTGCCTGCATCGATTCTCTCGCGCTCGCACGGCTTTGGGTCGTGCGCCGCAGAGGGGCGCTAAAGGTGAGCCAAAATGAATTCTACTCGGGCGGCTATCATCGCATGTTTCGCGAGCGTAACAGCGTGGGGACTGCTGGCGGCGACCGCTAGCAGTCTGGCGCTGGCGCAGTCTCGCGATAACCCTGGCTATGCAACGCAGCGCGACACTCGCGAAGTTCGCGATCGCTATTACGAGGAAGACCGGCGTGCTTACGAACAAGCCCGTCGTTCTTCCCCGGATCGCCGTCCATCGCCGCCGCGCGATCACGCGCACGCGCCTGGTGATGGTCATGATCATGGCCCCGCCCTCCGCTCACCGGCGGCCGGAAACGCCAAACCAAGCAGTCAGCAAGACTGGCGTCCACGCGGTTCCGCGGAGCAGCCAAAGCGGGACGACCGCCGCGCGGAAGCCCCGCGTCGAACAAACCCTGCCCCCTCGCGCGACGAAGTCCGCAAAACCGCTTACCAGGATGAAGCCCCGCGCAAAGCAACTACCGAGCCACGCGAAGAGTCTTACGATTGGCATCCCGGCCGAGACCAGGCGCCGCGTGTGAAGCCTACCGCGCAAACCGAAGCCCCGGCGTATCGACCGTCAGACGCCCGATCCTCCGCGACTTCACCTGATGACCGTCGCGCCATGGCGCCCCCGCCGGAATATCGCGAGCGGGACTATCGCGAAACCGACCGCGTTATGGACGCGGATCGACGGCCTGCTCGCGATCGCGCAGGCGAACCGATCTTCATGACGCAGAAACCGCGCCCACGAGGCGCCTATCGGCCCACCAGCGCGAGCAACACGTATGAGCTACCGGCCGGTAAGGCGCCATTCCAGCCCGAAGCCGAAGTCATCCAGGGCGCGCCCGGCCAAGGGAACTCGTTCTCCTCAAACGGTCGCCCCGTGTACGATGGCCGGCCCTCGTTCGACGGCGGGGGCGAGTATGAAGTCGATGAGAACGGCTACCCCATCGACGGCTACGGCTATGGCGATGATTACAACGGCGGTGGTTACAGCCACAGTTCCGAGTGCTACTACGACTGCTGCGGACCGTGCGAGTATTGCTCCACTTGCTGCGGCGGCCCAAGCTGTCCGCACCGCTGGTTCGAAGAAGCGGCCGTGTTCGCCGGCGTCCACTCGTTCAAGGGTGGGCTGGATCAGGGTCAGAATGGCAACTTTGGATTTCAAGAAGGCGTGAGCACCGCCGGCAGCCTCTGGCACCAGTACGGTATCGGCTACCAGGTGGGCGGCATGTTCACGCAGAGTAACCTGTCGGGCAGCAACGTCCGTGGGGCGCTCGATAATTCGCGTCAGCAATCCTTCGTAACGGCAGGCTTGTTCCGCCGCGCGTATTGCAACCATGGCTTTCAAGGAGGCGCCGTCTACGACTGGCTGGACGACCGCTACTACACCCGCAGTCGATTCTCCCAGATCCGTGCCGAAGCCAGCTATCTATGGGGGAACGGCCACGAGTTCGGCTTCTGGGGCGCCTTTGCCACAGGTCACGATGAGACCGAAACGGTCAACGGCAACCAGGTCCAATTCACCGGCACCAGCTTGTATTCGTTCTTCTATCGCAAGACGGTTGCCTCGGGCGGGCAGGCTCGCCTGTGGGGCGGTTTCACCGACGACAAGGGAGGCTTGTTCGGCGCCGACTATCGAATTCCGATGTCGAATCGTTGGGACTTTATCGGTGGTTTCAACTACGCCATCCCTCGCAACGGTGTTAACGCCGGCGGCTATCAGCAAGAAGCTTGGGGAATCTCAATGAACATCGTCTGGTACCCCACGCGTCGCGCCTGCGGCACGCACAACGGTCCATTCCGTCAACTCTTTGGTGTTGCGGACAACAACGTCTTTATGGTCCACCAGAAATAAGCCGGAACGGTTTGCGTTACGTGGCAATACGCGTAACACACAACTTGGCGGGGGTGGCTGCGAACACTTAGGACGCGGCGTCCGCGTTCAGACGGGCGCGTACCGCCTCGCAAAGTTCCAACAACCGGTCCACGCTCAGCTCTTCAGCGCGCGTGGTCGGCCCAAGGTCGAGCGAGGCCATGACCTGGTCCGCGTCGTTCTTGTCGAGGCGCCCCTTGTATGCACTGGCCAGTTCGCTGCGGAGGAACTTGCGGCGATGAAAGAAAATCGCTCGCGAAAAATCGTGGAAGAATTGCAGGTCTGGGATGCGCGATCTTAGCGCCGGATCGACCTTGATGTGAATAATGGCCGAGTGAACCTTCGGACGCGGCCAGAAGACCGTCGGAGGCATAATCCGCACCAGTTCGACCTGGCACTGCGACTGCATCCATACGGCCAGCGCGCCGTAGTCCTTGGTCGACGGCGCCGCCATCATCCGGTCCGCGAGTTCCTTCTGGATGGTCACCGTCATGCTGTACGGCACAACGTCCGTCAGCAATAGATTGGCCATCAGCGGCGTCGCGATGTTATATGGCAGATTAGCGACCAGCTTCAGGCGCCGGCCAGGCGCCGCCGCCAAGCGCTCGCGAACAACGCCTAGGACCTCTTCGTCCAGGTTGTTCTTATTGCGAAGTACATCGCGCAGTAGCAGCGTAATGTTCTCGAAGTCGATCAGTTCTTCGCCGGCCAGCTGATGCAACGGCTCGTCGATCTCGACGCTGATAACTTCCGCCACGTAAGGCGCCATCAGCGAAGTCAAACTGCCGGTCCCCGTGCCGACTTCGAGCACCACGTCACGCGCTTCCAATTGCGCTGCGTCGACCAGCAGCCGCACCAGGTTCAGATCGATCAGAAAGTTCTGTCCGTGGCGCGTGTTGGGATGGATCCCCACTTCGGAGAATCGCCGCATCAAGAACGACAGCGTTTGGTTGCTCACAAAGTCTACTCTTCCAGGCTTTCAGCCAAAATCACGGGAGGCGCGTTATTACGTATCGCCAGTGCGCAAGGTTAAGCCAACGGCGCGGCGCCGCTCTGCGGAGCGACCTGTTGCTCAACGTATTTTGCCAACAAGTCAGTCTCCAGATTCACTCGGTCGCCAACGGCGAGGGCGCCGAGCGTTGTTTGCGCAAGGGTGTGCGGGATCAGCGCGACGCTGAACTCTTCAGGCAATACGTCAACCAAGGTCAGGCTGACGCCGTCCACAGCGATCGAGCCCTTGGCGGCCATCTGCCGCCGCAGCCGCGCCGGAAAATGAAACCAGAAGGTCGACCAATCTCGTTCGTCCTGTCGGCGCGCGAGCCGACCGACGTCGTCCACGTGCCCACTGACAAAGTGCCCTCCCAGCCGATCTCCAACGGAAAGTGAGCGCTCAATGTTTACTTTGGACCCGGCCGTTAGTTGGCCGAGTGTCGTGCGGCTGAGCGTCTCGGGCCCAGCCTCGAACGACAATTGACCGTCGGCCACCGCCACGCAGGTTAGGCAGCAGCCGTTGATGGCGATGCTATCTCCCAGAAGGACCTGATCAGCGACGTCGCCCACGCGCAACTTCAGCAGTCGGCCCGGCGGGCGCGACTCGACTTCAGCCACCAGTGCCAACGCTTCGACTAATCCGGTAAACATCAGGCAGTTCTATCCAGGCTATCAACGAACAGGGCAGGGGAGTGGCAGCGGGCCGATTGGGCGAAGATCGCACGCTGCCGATCACGCCCGAAATCACCCAACTTTAGAACAACGGATCTTTGTGGGGCTGGCGTTGTACCCATTCTTCCCATGCATACTGAATGGGTCCCCACGCGACAAACCCGCAGCAAACCAGCGGCACCGCGTAGCCGCGAATGACCATGATCGCCACGAGCGCAAAGACCAATCCGACTACGTGCCCCATGCTCCGCTGACCGCCCAGCATCTGACTGACCAG
>Ga0105047_10014548_pt1 | contig 12471 bp, 5 predicted proteins | sample MAT04_FD_78384 | JGI IMG/M metagenome (GOLD analysis project Ga0105047, IMG submission 78384) | Freshwater microbial communities from Lake Fryxell liftoff mats and glacier meltwater in Antarctica - MAT-04 (megahit assembly) | ecosystem: Environmental > Aquatic > Freshwater > Ice > Liftoff... | reverse complement strand
GCCCGCGCTCGGCCCGCGCTCGGCCCGCGCTCGGCCCGCGCTCGGCCCGCGCTCGGCCCGCGCTCGGCCCGCGGTGCGATCTGACGGGGGCCCCCCGGGCGACCGCGTCGCGTCGACCGGGGGGGGGCGTGCGATCGAGCGGGCCGGAGGACCCGGGACCCGCAACCCGTCTTCGCAGGCCCAGTCGCCGGCCCTCCGACTCGACCCGACCGACCTTGCGGATGGGGGCGGCGTCGGGCGAGCGATCCGTCCCTGGGACCCGGGGATGATCGTGCGGAATCGCTCGTTGCACCCGTCCGCTCGGGGAATGTCGGAGACGTCGATCCGTTGGATCTCTGGGAGGAGGAATGGGTTAGACACGCCCGGGGTGCGTGTCGTAAAGTGGCCCGCGACTTGCCCTACCCCGGGCAACCCCTTGCTGGGTTCCTTGGAGTTTTCCATGAACAGGTTTGGCGCGCGCTTCATGCGCTGGTCGGTGGCCTCTGTGGCCGTAGCCGCGGTCTCGCTCTCATCCGTGAGCTGCGGTGGCGGTACCGGTGGGTCCGGCACGGGCGACACCCTCCCGGGCGTCGTGCTCGTCGACTTCCTCCAGCAAGGCGAGGACAACGTCCCGCTGAACCGGACGCTCGAGTTCCTGTTCAGCAGCCCGCTCGATCCGGCGTCGGTGGGCCCGGCGTCCATCCAGATCCGCCAGGGGCCCGCGTTCGGCTCCGCGATCTTCGGCAAGTACATCATCCAGGGCGCACGCGTGTTCTTCGAACCCGCGCTCCCCGGCCTCTGCGACCTCTCGGACGGCGGGCTGCAGGCGGACACCGATTACCGCGTGACGGTCATCGGCCGGCCCGAGGAGTTCGCCATCCGGAACCTGACGGGCGACCCGCTCGAGAAGACGGTGACGGAGGGTCTCAGCTTCCACACGCGCGCCGAGACCGACCCGCAGCTCTTCGAGGACCAGAAGCCCGGCCTGCTGCCGCAGGTCGTTTCGGTCTCGCCCGTCAACAGCACCGCGAACGTGCCGGTGGGTCCGGGGAACAAGGTCGAGATCGTCTTCACCGAGAACATCAACCCCTGCACGATCTCGCAGAACACCGTCCTCATCCAGCAGGTGGCCGTGGGCCCGTTCTCGCCGGTGGACTCGACGCCCAGCGACCCGACGTCGTGGGGTAGCGGCACCGCGACGACGCCGGCGCGCACGATTCGCTGCGTCTACGACCTCCAGCAGGACACGCTCAACACGAAACTCACGCTCACGCCGGTGTTCGGCGAGTGGCCCGACAACGCGCTGATCCTCGTCCAGCTCTTCAACACCGTGACGGACTTCGGCAGCAACCCGCTGATCCCGCTGACGTTTGCCTTCACGACCGAGGACCGTCCGGTCCAGTTCGGCGCGCGCGTTCTCGAGTTCGACGGCGACGTGCCCATCGACGCGAACGGCTCGACGGCCGAGGTCAACACGGCGCGCTCGGTCGGGCGTGTCACCGGGTTCCTGCTCGTCTCGGGGGACGGCGACAACGGCGCGACCAGCAACATGAACGCGGGCTCCGGCCCGGACGCGTCGCTCGGCAACGTCATCGGCGGGGGCCCGTGCTCCACGCCCTTCCCCCCCTCGATCGCCACCCAGAACGACGGCAACCCCGAGGACTTCGACCCGGTGGCGGACGTGAACCTGAGCACGGGTTCGACGCGGAACACCTGCAAGAACAACACGGACGGCTCGGCCGCCGTGATCTTCGAGTACCGCTCGTTCCGGATCCGTGCCGGCGTGACGGTCCGGCTCTCCGGGCGCAACCCCGCGATCATCTTGGTTCGCGGTGACATCAACATCGAGGCTGGCGCCCGGCTCCTCACCCGGAGCGACGGCGGCAACGGTCTCCTGACCTCGGGCGGCGCGAACGGCGCCACCCAGAACAACACGACCAACTCGGAGGCTGGCGTCGGCTACGCCGGCGGCGGCACCGGTGGCCGCGCCCTCGCGGTCGGCTCGAACCTGCTCGTCTACAGCGAGAACGGCAACCCCGGCTACGGATCGCTCAACTACGGCGCAGCGTCGCCGGGCGTCGGCGGCCTGACGGACCCGATCCTCCAGGGCGCAGGGCGCGGCAACACCGGTACCCTCCTGGCGACCGTCACCGCGATGAACCGCATCTCCCCGTCGGGCGGCGGCGGCGGTCACGCGACCGCGGGTGTCGCCGGCACGGCGACCGGTAGCGGCACGAGCCCGCGCTACCTCATGACCGCGAACGTGGACGGGGCCGCAGGCGGCACGTACGGCGACAACTCCGGGCGCATGCCGACGGCCGAGGCCGGTTCCGGCGGCGGCGGCGGCGGATCGAACCAGTCGCTGCCATTCGGCACCGGCTTCTACTACGGCACGGGCGGCGGGGGTGGCGCCGGCGGCGGCTTCGTCGACCTCACCACCCAGGCGACGATCCGGATCTTCGGGTCGATCGACGCCCAGGGCGGTCGCGGCGGCAACGGCGGCTCGCCGGGCGGCGCGTTCTACGGCTCGGGCGGCGGCGGCGGCGGCGGTTCGGGCGGCGGCATCCGCCTGCTCACTCCGGGCTCGGTCGTCCTCGGCGCGGGCGCGGTGCTGACGACGGCCGGTGGCGCGGGCGGCACGAGCTCGGTCTACCCGGCGGGAGGTGCGACCGCGAACAACGGTGGCGCCGGCGGCGTTGGCCGCATCGTGATCGAGGACGCCGATTCGGTGATCCAGGGCATCGGCGGCGCGACGGTCGTCCCGGCCGACGGCGCGCCGGGCTTCTACCGTGGCGTGTTCGACGCGACCCGGTTCAAGGGCGGCGGCATCCGGCCGTTCGCCGTCACCTTGGTGATGGACATGGGGCCGTACGCCCCGACGTTCCTTTCGGCGACCGCCGCGGACTTCATCGCTGGCATCCCCGGCGTCGCCACCCGCGGCGTCGGCCTGACCTCGATCTTCGTCGAGGCCGAAGGGTTCCCCGCGAACCCCGACGGCACGGCGAGCGCGGTGGGCACGGGGTGGCACAGCGTCGGGTACTTCACGGACTCGGGCGCCGAGACGGCCCCCATCTTCGTTGCCGATCTGGCGCCGCCGCCCGCGGACGTCGCCTCGGCGGGTGGGCTGCTCCCCGGGAACATCCCGGGCAGTACCTTCCCGATGCTGAGCGGCCGCGAGTTCCTTCGGTTCCGCTTCACGTTCTTTCTGCCGACCACCGTGGGCCCGTTCGATCCGGGTCCGTATGTCGATCGCTGGCAGGTGAACTTCACCTACGACCAGTAGGCGCAGGTCTTCCTGAGAGGGGGCCCGCTGCCCCCTCCGCGCTCCCCGACGGGCTCGGCGACCGATCGCCGGGCCCGTCGTCTTTTTTGACGGTCACCGCGACCGGCCTGGCGTCGGTGAGCCCGCTGCGGGGCGCGTGCTGTGGCCCTATACTCCGAATCCCCATGACCTTGAACGCCCGTTGCGCCCCCGACGTCCCGGCGCCGCCCCAGAGCGTCGCGGAGGCCCGCGACCGTCTCGCGGCGGTCCTCGCGCCTCTCGGGGGCGGGGTCGTGGCGCTTTCGGGTGGGACGGACAGCGCGGTCGTCCTCGCGGCTGCCTCGAGGACGTGGACGCCCGCGCGATGCGTGGCCGTCACGAGCCGCTCCGACAGTCTGGCGCCCCGGGAACTCGACGATGCGCGGGCCCAGGCCGCGGCGGTGGGAGTCGAACACGTGGTCCTCGCCGGTCACGAGGTCGATCTCGATGCGTTCCGCCGCAACGCCCCCGACCGGTGCTTCCACTGCAAGGACACGCTGTACGGCGCCGCCCGGGCCGAAGCCGATCGCCGCGGGCTCCCGTGGGTCGTCGATGGCGCGAACGCGGACGACGTGGGCGACCACCGTCCGGGGCTCGCCGCGCGGGACCGGCACCGCGTCCGGTCGCCGCTGCTCGAGGCCGGGCTCACGAAGCCTTGGGTGCGGGCCGTCGGACGCGAGTTGGGCCTCCCGTGGTGGGACAAGCCGGCGGAGTCCTGCCTCTCGAGCCGTTTCCCTTACGGGACGGCCATCACGGTGGAGGGGCTCGCGCGCGTTCGCGACGCCGAGGAGGTGGTGCGTCGTCTCGGCTTCCGCGTGGTGCGGGTGCGGGTTCACGACCCGATCGCGCGGATCGAGGTCCCGCCGGCCGACCTCCCCGCGATCCTGGCCCCGGGGCTGCGGGAGCGGGTCGTCGAAGGGCTCAAGGCGCTCGGGTTCCTCTACGTCACGGTGGATGTCGAGGGGTTCCGCTCCGGGAGCATGAACGAGGCGCTCCGTCCGCCGGATGCGCCGACGATGGCGACGGGCCCGCGCTGAGCGCGTGGGAAGGAATCGAAGATTCCGTCACAGACCGTGAAAATCCGTCACGACGGCGATTTCTTCCCAAGCTCTGAACCGTCCTGCGCGGGGCGGGGCGGCGTCCGGGCTTGACGCGGGCCCGGCCGTGCCGACCGTCCGTCAGCGCTGGAAGATCGGCAGCACCTCATCGGGGATCGCGAGCGTGAGCACCGCGAACGCGGTGGGCAGCAGGTCGTGGAAGTGGAAGGTGTCGTTTTCGTCGTGCCACGACCCGTCGAGGCGTTGCTCGTCGAGCAGGGCGCGGAACACCTGCGTCCGCCACGAGCCCCAGAGGCGGGTTGGGTCGTCGTCGAGCCGAGCGTCGCGGGTCCCGCCCCCGTCGCCCTCCGTGCCCGACCCCCCGTCGGTACCGGAACCCCCGTCGAGTTGCCACGCGGCCCACGCGGCGTAGAAGTGCCCGTAGTAGTACCACTCCCGCCGCACCATCACGTCGTGCAACGAACGCTTCAGATAGCGCACCCCGTCCCGGATCCGCTGGCCGTCGCCTTCGACGTCGTCCTTCGCGTAGCGCCCGAGGAGCAGGAACGACGAGACCGCCGCGGCGGTGAGCGCATACGTCGAGCGATCCTGCTGGATGGAGTACTTGAAGGACCCGTCGGGCTTCTGGCTCTGGCGCAGGTACCGCAACCCGTTCGCGATGATGGTGCTGCTGACCTTGACCCCCGCGTCGTGCGCGGCGCGCAGACCCTGGGCGACCGTCACCGTGACGCTGCCCTCGTGGTCCTGGCTCGGCGTGGGGTTGTAGCCCCAGCCGCCGGTCGGCGTCTGGCTCGTCTCGGCGCAACGGACCGCCTGGCGGAGCACCTTCCGGATGCGGGTCGTGAGATCCTCGTCGGCCGAGCCCATGGCGGAGGCCAGCGCCAGCATGGCGTAGCCATGGCCATGCATCCGCGAGTCGACGTCGCCGTCGCGGAAGAAGTAGCCGGTGTCGTCGTGGGTTCGCCCCTTCGCGCCCGCCGCCTTCATCCGCTCCTCGACGAGGTTCACGAGGAAGCGCGTCCCCTTGGCGACCGCCTCGCCGTGCGGGCCGCGCCCGACGCCGGAACCGCCCGCGAGGAGCGCCAGCGTCGAGAGCGACGTGATGGCGACCGACGCGCGGCCCTCGCCGAAGTTGCCGTCCGGATTCATCTGCGACGCGATCCACGCGCAGCCGCGACGGATCGACGCGCGTCGCTCGACGTCGAGCGGGTCCTCGCGCGTGGCGTCGCGGTCCACCGGGTCGCCGGCGCCGGCGCCGCGGGCGCCGCCCAGCACGACGAGCAGGGGCATCAGCCAGCGTCCCGCGCGCCGCCCGCGGCGGGGGACGAGGCATCGGCGCGGGGGCGGCGGGGGGGGCGTCATGGGAGCGCGGGGCGCCGGCAACATCCTACCGCGCACCGCGCCTCAGGGGGGCGGGCGCGGTTGTCCGGTCGGGCCCGCGCGCGCTACTTCCGGTCGTGGGCCTGCTTCGCGAGCCACTTCCGGTACATCTCGATCCGGGCGCGGTACTTCGGCGGGATGTCGTCGGTCTTGCCGGTGACGATCGCGCGGCGGACGGTGTCGGGGAGCGACGTGAACCACGCCGGAGGTCCGCCCTCCGGGGCCGTGCCCTTCTCCGCGTCCGGCGGCGGCTTCTCGCCGTCGGGCTTGGGCGGGTCGCCCTCCTTCTTGCCGTCCTGTGGGGACGGCTGCGGCTCGTCCGGGTTCGGGAGATCGCGGCGCGGGTCGTTCCCGCTGCTCGGGTCCGATCCGTCGCCGCCCCCGCCGCCGCCCCCCTGTGTGGGGATCATGCGGACGAGTTCCTCGAGCTCGTTGGGGATCGCGCCGCCCGTCGCCTGGGTCGTGCGGATCAATTCCTCGATCTTGCGGCGGACGTCGTCGCCCTCCCCGCCGGGCGGCGGCGAGCCGCCGCCCATGCCCGGGTCGCCACCGGCCATGCCGGCCTCGCCCGACGGGGAGGGGGGAGCCTCCGGGGTGTCGGGCGGCTTCACCTCGGCGCCCTCGGGCTTCTTGCCGCTGCCGAGGGAGGCCTCGAGCAGCGCCTGCTGGTTCTCGCGCATCAGCCGGATCACCTTCTCCATCTGCGCCTTGATCTTGGCCTGGAGCGCCTCGGGGCTGTCGCCGCCTTCGCCGTCCTCGGCGCGGACGGGCCCCGCGAGGACGGGGAGCAGGGCGACGCCGGCGGCGACCGCGAGGAGCCGACGGAGGAGGCGGCGGAGGAGCGGGCGGGAAGGGGCGGTGCGCATGGGAATCTCCGGCGTCACGAGTCGCGGTAGACCGACTTCATCAGGGCTTCGAGGTCGTCGGCCATCTTCTGCTGCTGGTGGTGGAGCCGCTCGAGCGTGCGACGCTGGCGCTCGTCGACCTCGCCCCGGCGCACGGCCTCGTTGGCGCGCCAGAACGTCTCCACCTTCGTGTTCAGGTCCATCTGCATGCGGCGGAGGAGTTTCAGCTCCACCGACGGCGGCACGAGCACGGGCTTCGGCGGCGGCTGCTGGCCGTCCGGCTTGTCCTGCTTCTGTTGCGGCTGCTTGCGCCGGGTGATCTCGTCCTCGAAGGCCTGGATGAGTTGGGTCACCTCGACGATCACCTCGGACGCGAGGCCCTGCACGTGGGCGTCGTGCTGGTCGTCGCCGAGGAGCCGCGCGAGCTCGCCCATGTCGATCGACACGCCCTCGAGGGCGCTCGCGAAGGCGACGGACGCCTCCTCGCGGACGGCCTTCACGCGCTCGTCCACCTTCTCGCGCAGCTTCGTCTGGTCTTCGGCGAGCGCGCGCAGGGCGCGCCGCTGCACGCGCGCGAGCGCGGCGCCCGCGGCCGCGTCCGAGATCGACTTCACTTGGCCGCGGATCCGCTCCTCCTCGAGCTTGAAGTCCTTCAGGTCCTGGACGAGGCGGAAGAGCATTTCCTCCTGGCGGAGCTGCTCGTAGCGCCGCTGCTCGCGTTCGAGTTCCTGGCGCGCCTGCTCGAGGTAGCGCCGGGCCTCTTCGGCGTTCTCCGACGCGGACGACGACGAGCCGGCGTCGAGGCTCTGCTCGGCGTCCTCCATCTTTTGCTGCGCCGACTGCGCGGACCGCTTCGCTTGCGGGTTCTCGGCCTTCGCGAGCAGGTCCTGGAGGTCCTTCATCTTCTCGCGGAGCCGCTTCTGCTCCGCCTCGAGCTCCTTCAGCTGGCGGCGCGTGTCGGCGGCGTCGCCGCTCTCGTCGGCGGCCTTCTCGAGCGCGTCCTTCGCCTGCTGCATCGACCGACCGGCCTGGGCCTGCGACCCGGCCGCCTGGCTGCGTTGGCCGCGTTGCGCCTCGCCCGCGGCCTGCTCCATCTTCTGCCCCGCCTCGGCGAGCGCGGCCTCCGCCGCCGCCGCCGCCCGCTTGGCCTCGTCGGACGTGGGCGCCAGGGCGGCCGCGGCCTTGCGGGCCTCCTCGGCCTGGTCCCGCAGGCGCCGCTGCGCCTCCGCGAGCGCGCGATCGCGTTCGGCCGCGTCCTCCCGGAGTTTGCGGGCCTCGGCCTCGAGCGCCTTGCGGGCCCGGTCGATCGCGGCCAGCGCCTCCTGTTGCGCCGCGGCGCTCGCAGCGCCCTTCCCCTGATCCATCGCGGCCTGGGCCTCCTGCATCCGCTGCGAGGCCTCCTTCATGTTGCGGGCCGCCTCGCGCGCCGCGGCGGCCTGAGGCTCGGACGACGGCGGGGGCGGGGTCTCGCCGCCCGCCATGCCGGCTTCGCCGCCCGCCATGCCGGCCTCGCCGCCGGCCATGCCGGCCTCGCCGCCCGCCATGCCGGCCTCGCCGCCGGCCATGCCGGCTTCGCCGCCCGCCATGCCGGCCTCGCCGCCGGCCATGCCGGCCTCGCCGCCGGCCATGCCGGCCTCGCCGCCGGCCATGCCCGCTTCACCGCCGGCCATGCCCGCTTCACCGCCGGCCATGCCCGCTTCACCGCCCGCGTTCGTCGCGGCCTTGCGTTCCGCGGCTCGCGCGCGCGCTTCGAGCGCGTTCGCGACGGTGTCGGCGCTGCGGCGGACCCGGCTCTGCTCTTGCGCGAGTTCGGCCCGGACCGCCCCCTCGCCGCCGAGGCGTTCGGCCGCGCGACCGAGACGGTCCGCCGCCTCGGCCTGGGCGGCCGACGCCTGCGCCGCGCCGGCCGCGCCATCGCCGCCAGCGCCGAGCGCCGCCTGCGCGCGCGCCATCGCCTCGGCCGCGGCACGGACCTCGCCGGCGGCGGCCTGGACGTCCTCGTGCTGCGGACGTCCGTCGGCGCCCGCCGTGCCGCCCGCGGTCCCCTCGGTGCCCGGGGCCGACCCGTCCGACCCCATCGCCGCGCCTTCGGAACCCATCGCCGCGCCTTCGGAACCCATCGCCGCGCCTTCGGAACCCATCGCCGCGCCTTCGGAACCCATCGCGGCCCCGTCCTTCGGTCCCGCGCCCGTCTCGCCGCCGGCCCCTTCGCGGAGCGACGACTCGAGTCGGTCCAACGCCTTCGCTAGGGCGTTGGCTTCGGCCCGACGCGCAGCCTCGGCCGTCGCGGGCGGCAGCTCGGTCGTGCCGCCGCTCCCCGCCGCGCCGCGTGCCGACGCGAGCGCACGGCGGAGCGCACCGGCCGCAGCGCCGAGCTCCGCACGCGCGCGTTCCGTGGCGGCACGCGCGGCCAGGTCGTCGCTCCGCTCGGCGGCCGCCGCTCCCGCCTTCAACGCGGCGCTGGCGGCCTCGAGCGCCTTCGCCGCCTCGCGGGCGGCCTCGCGGTCGCCGCCGGGACGATCGCCGAGGCGCTCGACGGCGGCGCGGAGCCCCGCCGTGCGGGCCGCAAGGTCTTCGAGTTCGCGCGCGTCGTCCGCGCGCCCCGACCGCGCGGCGCCCGCCGCGTCCCGGACCGCCTGCGCGGCCTTCGCCGTCGCGTCGCGGGCGCCCTCGCCGCTCGAGCCGGCCGCGGCGAGCGCGCGCAGGGCCGACCGCATCGCTTCCGCCGCCGGCGCGAGCGCCGTCGCCGAGGCTTCGGGGCGTCCGGTCTCCGGGGCCGCGGGCGGGTCGCCCGGCCCCCCTGCCCGGTCGGCCATCCCTGCCCCGTCGGCCTTCCCCGCGCCGTCGGCCATCGCCGCGTCGTTGCTGCCCATGCCGGGCGCGTCGGGGGCCGACGGCGTGGGCGCCCCCTCGGGGCGGCCCGGCGCCGCGCCGGCGAGCGGCTGCTTCCCGGCGGCGGCCAGTCGCTCGGCGAGCGCCTCGGCGGCCTTAGCGGCCTCGCGCGCCGCCTCGGCGCTCCCGGCCGGCGGCGTCGCCGCGGCGGGGGCCGTCGCGCGCTCCGCCGTCGCCGCGACGGCCTCGGCGTCCGGCGCGACCGCGCGCGCCTCCGTGGCAGACGTGCCGCGCGCGGTCGCCTTCGCGAGATCCGCGACGCGCTCCAGCGCCTCCGCGATCGACGCGGCGGTGGCCCCGCGGGCCGCGGCCTCGCGTTCGCGCCGCGCGAGGTCCTCGGCCTTCCCCGCGGCCTCGCGCGTCGCGTCCTGCGTCGCGCGCGCGCGGCGGGCCTCCGCCTCCTGCGTCCGGCGCAGCGACTCGGCCTGGGCCTGTCGCACCGCATCGACGCTGGCGAGGGCGCGCTCGACCGCGCGCTGCTCGTCGTCCTCCGTCGCGCGGCGGAGCGCGTCCTGCGCCGCCTTCAGCGCCTCCACTTCCTTCGCGAGGCGGTCGGCGGCCTCGGCGGCCGTCGTGCGGGCCTGCGCGCGGGCCTCGTCGATCTTCGCCTTGAGCGCCTGCTCCTCCTTCGCGAGCTCCCGTGCGGAGGTCGCCGCCGCCCGCACCGCCTCGAGGCGCTCCTCGATCTTGCGGCGATTTTGCTCGCGCGAACGGTCCTCGAGGATCGCCTGCAGTTCGCGCAGGCCCGCGAGGACCTTCTGCGACTCCGTCCGCGCCGTGCCCGAGCGCTGGTCCCGCAGCGCGCGCGCGATCTCCGACGCGACCCCCGCGAGGTTGCCCGTCTTCACCGCCTCGATGCCCGCGCGGAGGAGGTCCGCCTCGTGGCGGTAGTTCATCGACGTGAGCTCGGCGGCAAGCGACGTCATCTTCGCGACGAGATCCTGGATCCGGCGCTGGATCTCCTCCTGTGCGCCGGCGAGCCGTTCGGCCTCGGCGCGTGGGTCCGGCGCGGTGCCGGGCGCGTCCTCCGCGCGGGCCGGCAGGGCGCCGAACAGGAGCGCGAGGGGCAACACGCGGCGCAGGGCGCGGCGCCACCGGGAAGCAGACGACGGGCGGCCCGACGACCGGGGAAGGGGGGCGTACATGGCGGTCTCCGGGTGGGGCGTCGCCGGCGTCACTTGCCGGGGCCCGCGGGGGCTCGACGCGGGGGGGTGTCGAGGCCCTTGATGTCGTTGTCGATCCGCTCCTGCTCCTCGAGGAGCCGCCGCACGAACAGCGTGAGATCGGCGAGGTTCTGCCACTCCGCCATCGCGCCCGCGGCCGCGTCGAGCGACGCCCGCCAGGCCGCGACGGCCGTCTTCAGCGCCGGCAGGTCGGCGGCGGTGGGTGCGCGCGCGACGCGGACGGCGACGTCCTGCGCGGCCGGGCCGCGGACGGCCGCGGCGTCGAGCACGTGCTCGAGGACCGTGACCATCTTGTCGAGGACGCCGGTGTCGAAGAGCACGCGGTCGCGGCGCGCCTTCACCACCTCCCGGAACAGCTCCCACGGGAAGACGTCGGAGGGGTCGTCCACCGCGCCGCCGGGCGCGGGGGGCGCGCCCGCGCCGCGGGCGTCGGTGGCGCGCGTGAACGTCGCGCGGTGGCGGCGGTCGAGGAGCGCGAGGATCGTCGCCGTGGGGGCGTCGGCCCCCAGTCGCGCGTAGGCATAGGTCGTGAACAGCGCGGTCACGGCGCGCCCGGCGCGGTCGAGGTCGGCGCGGGCCTTGCTGACGCGGAATTGCACGTCGCGCAGCACGTTCCGCTCGGCCTCGCCCAGCGCCCCCTTGTCTTCCGACAGCGCCTGCGCCGCGAGTTGCGCGAGCAGTTCGTCGACGGCCACGACCTCCTTGCGGACCTCCTCGACGTCGGTCTTGGCGCGGACGCGCTGGGTCGCGAGGCCGCGCTCCACCTCGTCGGCGGCCAGCACGTCGACGGCGACGAGCGGCCCGGCCGACGCCTGGCCCTTGGCGTCGGTCGCGACCACGCGCACCTGCACGCGCGTCGGCACGACGAGCGGCTTCCCGGGGTCGGCCAGCGTCGCCAGCTCGAGGGGGACGTACGAGAGGATCGAAGTGGCGCCGAACGGCCGGTCGTTCGCGGCGTCGGGCGCGGTCGTCGTGCGGGGGGCGAGCGGCACGACCGTCGGCACGTCCGACGCGCCCGCAAAGACCTCCAGGCGCATCGACGCGATGCCGTGGTCGTCGACGGTATCGACGAACAGCGGCAGGCGGCCCTTCGCGGTGGTGGCGAGCCCGCCGCCGCGGGGCCAGATCCACTCGGCGCGGGGCGGCGTGTCGGGCTCCACCGTCACGTCGTACGTGTCCGACGCCGCGTCGTTTTCGCGGCCGTCCGCCGTGACGATCCGCAGGCGGTAGCGCGTCGTCGTCTCCGCGACGAAGCCGAAGCGGAAGGTGTCGCCCTCGCGCTCGACGGCGGCCGCCGCGTCGCCGAGGAACGCCTCGGCGCGGGCGACGCCGCCGGCCGGGGCGACGACGGCGTCCGCCGAAAACGCCACCGTGACCTTCGTCCCCGCGGGCACCTGGACGGCCCCGCTCTCCACGCGCCGCGGCGGCAGCGCCAGGTACGCCGGGTAGACGAGATCGGCGCGCAGCGCGGTGATCCGCGGCGGGACCCGCACGACGACCGCGTACGCCGGGACCTCGTCGTCGTCGTCGCCCCCGCGCAGGACGAACGCGAAGTCGCGGCGCACGTCGCGGAACTCGTGTTCGAACAGGCCCGGGCGGTCGGCCACGGGGCGCATGCGGTGCGCGAGCGGACGGTCGTCGGCGCCGCGGGTCGTCACGCGGTCGACGATCTCGACCTCCGTGGGCACGCGGCCCTGCGCCCGCGCGAGGACCACCAGCGACTGCCCGAGCGCGGCCACGTACGGCGTGGACGGGTCCTGCGCGCGCTCGACGCCGTCGGCGCCGACGCCGACGGCGACGATCGTCGTGCGGCGCGGCCACGGCACGTCCTC
>Ga0105047_10014545_pt1 | contig 12472 bp, 7 predicted proteins | sample MAT04_FD_78384 | JGI IMG/M metagenome (GOLD analysis project Ga0105047, IMG submission 78384) | Freshwater microbial communities from Lake Fryxell liftoff mats and glacier meltwater in Antarctica - MAT-04 (megahit assembly) | ecosystem: Environmental > Aquatic > Freshwater > Ice > Liftoff... | reverse complement strand
AAGTTGTTGATGCAGAGACATCTTTACTGCTTGCAGAAATAAACAACATCACTACTATTGCAGATTATTTAATCGTAATAGCTCGCTTAGAAAAATCTATAGAAAATACATTAAAATAAGTTTAAAATCATAAACATGAAAAAGATTATAACAGTAGTAATAATTTTAGTAATTATCGGAAGTGTTATAGGTATTCTTCTTATAAATAAATCTAACAGAGAAGAAAAATTAAAGAAGGTAGAAATTCAAACTACCGTACCCGTATTCACCGCTAAAGTTACAGAGGAAAAAATCGTTGATACTCTTTCCCTCGTTGGAACTACGGCGCCATTTACAGAAGTAATTGTATCCTCAGAAACCGCAGGCAGGGTCACGGGTTTATACTTCGACGTAGGTTCAAACGTAGGAAAAGGGAAAATGCTTATCAAACTTGACGACGAAGTAAAACGCGCCACCCTTGAAAATGCTGAAGCAAATTATGAAAAAGCAAAGAAAGACTTTGAAAGATTTGAACTTCTGCTTGAAACAAAATCTATTACTGAAGTTCAGTATGAAGCGGCAAAATTAACATACAGACAAACCGAAGCCTCGCTGAAGATCGCGCAAAGGCAATTAAAAGATTCAAAAATTATCTGCCCTCTTTCAGGTGTCGTAACCGCAAAAAACATCGAACTTGGTTCTTATCTTAATACGGGTAATCCGGTCGCGACTATTGTAAACATTGACAGGCTGAAGGTTAAAGTATTTGTTCCCGAGCTTGAAGCATTTAAACTCAAAGCGGGCGATGCAGTTGAACTTACCACGGAAGTATATCCGGGAACCGTATTTAACGGGAAGATAACAACCATTAATGCAAAGGCAGACGATGCCCACGCATACCTTGTTGAAATCACAATTAATAACAGCAAGAGTTATCCTTTACGTGCAGGGCTTTTTGCAAGGGTATCATTCAAAACCCTCGAATCACTATCGGCTGCTGTTATTCCGCGAACAGCTTTAATTGGCAGCGTCAAAGAGGCGAAAGTTTTTGTTGTTGAAAATAATTTTGCCCGCATCAGAAAAATTATCGTTGGTTCTGATTTTGGCGATAAGATGGAAGTTATTGAAGGGTTATCTGTCGGTGAAACAGTCGTCACTAACGGGCAGGTGAATTTAAGAGACAGTGTTGCCGTAACTATTACACAATAATTAAAAGAGTTTAAAATGACATTAACAGAAATTGCTATAAAAAGACCTACGTTAGTAGTCGTAATATTTTCGTTTCTTGCTGTGCTTGGAGTCTTTGGATTTAATCAGTTGAAGTATGAACTGATGCCAAAAATGACAGCACCGATTGTTACCATTACAACAATCTATCCCGGCGGCTCGCCCAATGAAGTTGAGAACTCTGTTACTAAAGTGATTGAAGATGCAATATCGGGTGTTGAAAAAATTACAAGCGTCCGCTCATCATCTTCAGAAGGACGTTCAATGGTTGTTGTCGAGCTTGAAGCTACGGTTAACGTTGACATTTCTTTACAGGATGTTCAGCGCAAGGTAAATGAAGTTTCTGATAAACTTCCGCAGACATCACGTAAACCTGTGATATCCAAAATTGCATTTGACGAAATCCCCGTTTTAAGAATGGCGGTAAAAGGTAATCTTGAGTCTAAAGAATTCTATCAGTTTACAAAAGATAAAATTCAGCCGCGCCTGGCAAGCATTGGCGGCGTTGGGCAGATTGTCTTGCAGGGCGGCGACCAGAGAGAGATTAAGATTAATCTGGATTACCAGAAACTGAAAGCTTACAATCTTTCGATTCCTCAGGTTACACAGGCTATTAAATCTTCTAACGTTGACTTCCCAACCGGTAACATAAAAGATTCTGATGATCAGTTTGTAATTCGTGTCGAAGGTAAATTTGCAACACCGGAAGAAATGCGCAGCCTCGTTGTTATGCGCTCTAAAAACGGCGGCATTATAAGGTTGTCAGACGTTGCTGAAGTTCAGGATGGACACGTTGATTACACTAACCTTAACCGTTTGAATGGTATAAGCTCGGTTGGAATACTTGTACAGAAAACTTCTGACGGTAATACAGTTGACGTTAGCGCAGGCGTTAGAAAAGAACTTGACAAACTTGAGAAGGATTACAAAAATTTAGATTTGAAATTTAACATAGCACAGGACGGCTCAATATTTACAATGGATTCCGCCAATGCAGTTAAAGAAGACCTTGCAATTGCCGTTGTCCTCGTTGCAATTGTAATGCTGATTTTCCTGCACAGCTTAAGGAATTCAATCATCGTTATGGTTGCCATTCCTGCATCTTTAGTATCCACGTTTTTCCTTATGTATGTTTTCGATTTCTCTTTAAACCTTATGACACTGCTTGCAATGTCCCTTGTGATAGGTATTCTCGTTGATGACTCTATTGTTGTTCTTGAAAATATTTATACACACCTTGAAAAAGGCGAAGGGCAAAGGGATGCGGCGCTTAAAGGCAGAAACGAAATCGGCTTTGCTGCGCTTTCCATTACGTTTGTTGACGTTGTTGTTTTTGTTCCGCTTGCTTTGATAACAGGTATGATTGGAAATTTTCTAAGGCAGTACGCTTTAGTCGTTGTGTTTTCTACTATGATGAGCTTGTTCGTTTCCTTTACCGTTACTCCGATGCTTGCATCAAGATTTACTAAACTTGAACACCTCACCAGAAATACTTTAATGGGGAGATTTAGCTTATGGTTTGAAAAACTTTTTCAAGGCGTTACAAATTATTATACAAATATTTTAAAGTGGAGTTTGAAACACGGCTGGACTATCGGACTTATAACACTGCTACTGCTTGTGTTTTCTATTATGCTTCCAAAGTTGGGATTTGTCGGAAGTGAGTTTATGCCCGTTGTGGACAGAGGCGAATTTATCATAACGATTGAAGCCGATCCCGGCTCAAGCATTGAAAACACTAACTATACAACACAGAAAGTTGAACAAATATTAAAAGAATATCCCGAGGTAGAAAAAGTAATCACTAATGTCGGCGCTTCAAGCGAAGGTTTAATCGGTGTTTACTCGAATAATTCTTCTGAAATAAATGTTGCACTTGTTGATAAGTCGCAAAGGGAAAGAAGCACCGAAGTTATTTCGCAGGACATTAAAAATAAAATACTAAAACTCCCGGGAATAAAAGTCAGGGTTAACCCAATTAGTTTAATGGGCACACAGAACCGCTCACCTATTCAGTTGTTAATATCAGGTGCAAACTATGTAGACGTTATGAAGGGCGCAAGAATAATGTATGACGTTGTAAAAGGTGTACAGGGCACAACCGACGTCAGACTTTCTTCCGAAGAGGGAAAGCCCGAACTTAGAATACAAATAGACAGAGAAAAAATGGCACTGTTCAGTTTAACTATTAACGACGTTGGACAAACTCTGCGAATTGCTTTAACAGGTGATAACGATTCGAAGTACAGACAGGGCGTCAACGAATATGATATAAGAATTCTTGCCGACGAAAATGACAGAACTAATACTTCAACACTTCCTCTTATGGGCTTTATGAATACACGCGGACAAATGATTCAGCTAAACCAGTTTGCTAATATTTATCAAACCACAGGACCCACAAAGCTCGAACGTGAAAACAGAATTAGTTCGGTTACTTTATTCTCTCAGGTGTATGGAAAAACCAGCGGCGAGGTTGGCACTGCAATCACCGAGAAAATGAAATCAGTTCAGTTACCCCCGGGCGTAACTTTTAGTTTTACGGGCGAACAAAAAACTATGGCTGACTCTTTTAAAAGTTTAATCTTTGCAATACTCGCCGCAATACTTTTTGTGTATATGATTATGGTTGCACTTTATGATTCATACGTTTATCCTTTGGTCGTACTTTTTTCAATACCCGTTGCTATCATTGGTGCGCTTCTCGGACTTGCTCTAATGGCAAAATCAATTTCCATTTACTCAATGCTTGGAATGATTATGTTAATTGGGCTTGTTACAAAAAATGCAATCTTAATCGTTGACCGTGCAAATCAAATGAAAGCAGATAAAGGTATGAGCACTTATGATGCTCTTCTTGAAGCCGGACAGGCAAGGCTTCGCCCGATATTAATGACGACTGTTGCAATGGTTGTCGGAATGTCGCCGATAGCATTTTCAACCTCTGCCGGCTCCGAAGCAAAATCCGGACTTGGCGTAGTTCTCATTGGAGGGTTGACAAGTTCGCTGTTGTTAACTCTCGTGGTCGTCCCCGTAGTTTATCAAAGATTCGATAAATGGAAAGCATCAATTGCCGGAAGAAAAGAAAGAAGAAAATTAAAACAGGCAGACGCAGTCTAACCTGCTATTAGCTATAAAAAAGTTCAAAACCCCTATTTTAAACCAGAAAATAATAGTTTTGATTTAAAAGTATCCTCTTGCTGTTCAGCAAGAGGATATTTTCATTTTAAAATATATGCTTGCTGATAAGCACATCCATATTTTCGTTTAAATATTAGTGCTTGCTTTTCAGATATAAGATATTTAAATCTAAAAATATAGGTTTGCTGAAAAGCAAAGGTATATATACATTTCAAAATATATATTTGCTGAAAAGCAGTAGGGCATTTTAAATTTAAAACGCCCCCCTTCTGAAATGCCAACCGCCAAAAAAGTTTTTAATATCCCCTTAATTTGTTTTTGAATGTTCAAAATAAAATCTGTATATTTACTGAAATAAATCTATCATAAGGAAAAATTTATTATGGCGATACAAAGAAAACTTCCGGGCTCGGATGTTAAACGCGGCATCGCACTAAATTTAGCGAAATTAAAAAAGGATAACACCGCCCCCGAGTTTGTGGCGCTTACGCCGAACACAATCGCGCGGTTAGACGCCATGCAGGTTTTGTTTTCGCAAAAAATAAGCGAAAGAGAATATGCTCTTGCCAGACAGGCAATCTCTACCACTGCTAAAAATTTATCGCAGGCAAAAACGAAAAAACTTATTTCACATTTTATTCAGTCATTCAACAACGGAGTTGACCGTGGTGTTTTTTCGGAAACTGCCCGCGCTTTTTTTCACCTTGATATAAACAGCAGCAGTGTTCCCTCGCTTGGCAAAGAATCGGATATTATTTTTTGGGGTGATGAGATAATCGGCGGCGATGCAAGAAGAGTTGCCGCAGGCGGTGCGCCAATGTCGAACCCCGCTGCATCCGAACTGGAAACAGAGTACAATAATTTTAAAAACTTAAACTCGGAGCAAAGCACGCTGAAAGACGCGTACGATAAGGCGCAAGAGGGTGTAAGCAATATGCGCAAAGAAGTTGATAAACTTATTTTAAGAATCTGGGATGAAGTGGAAACGTTTTTTGATAATGATGAACTTCCAAGCCTTCGCCGCAAGGCGCGTGCGTGGGGCGTTGTGTACGTTAGCTCGCACAGGGCAGCTATTACGGGAGCCGTTACCGATGCCGAAACCGGCGAGGCGCTGAAGGATGCTGGCGTGTCACTTATTGAAGCGGAAGAATTTGTTCAAACAGACGATGCAGGAAATTACAAACTTATAACAAACCACACAGGCACAGTTACACTTGAATTTAAACATGCAAAATATTTTACAAAAACCTTCAGCATTGAAATACACGAAGGCGCTGTACTGACGCGGGATGCCGCAATGAAGCGAGCGGAAGAGTAACAAACACAAAAGGGGCTTGCCGCCCCTTTTGTTTATAATATAAGAAAACTATAAAATCATTTAATTAAAAGCATTCTTTTTGTTGATGTAAAATATTCTGTAGTTAATTTATAAAAATAAACACCAGAGGGTAAATTATCACAATCGAAAAGCACATTATAATTTCCAGGTCGAAGAATTTCATTAACAAGTGTTTCTATCTTATGCCCAAGTATATCGTAAACATCTAATCTGACTGTTTCGGTTTTTGGTACATGAAATATAATTTCTGTAGAAGAGTTGAAAGGATTAGGATAATTTTGAAACAATTTATAATCAATCGGAATAATTTCGGATTCATTATTGACGGCAATTGTGTTTTCATAAGAAGCCATAAGTGACCACCCGTTAAGTGTTGCCGGCGACCCTGAATTATTTATTATCAATATCCAGTCTCCCTGCAGCTCTTCTTTCTTGAAATTAGCAAGAGTGTCGGCAATTCGGAAAAACCCTGAGTAAGGAGCAGAGCCTTGATTTATCTTTAAGTTAGCAGTATCGGAAAAATTTGTATTAATAAAATTCGAGCCGCTGCAAGTGCCAAGAGAAAATATATTAGTACAGACTTTCATTTTCATTAAGTCAACTGAGAGGTCAGAATTATTTTGATTTGTAATATTCAGGTTAAGTTTAATCTCCACAACATTTCCCGTATTATTAATATGTATTGTATCTTTTGTTGTTCCGGATGCAATAATTATTGGAACATTAGGCGAAGAGAAAAGGTTCGTTTTGAAAACATAGTAAACGTAAGGATATTGCGGCGGGACGTTTCCTGGCGGATTAACACCGCCGCCGCCAAATGGTGCTGTAACGCCAATGCTGCCCAAAGAATCTTGTGCTGCGATATAATAAGAAACTTTTGTTCCGTGTGTTTGCTCTGGAATTGAAAATTTATATTTATTTCCGATAACCTCAAATGCATTTTTAGAAATATATGAACCACTATTTATTTTGTAATAAAGTTTCGGTGACTGGCTGCCCGAATTCACAGGATAAGGCATAATAACCTCTGCAATAATCACACGCGCTGTTGTATCAAAATTTGATAGAGATGGTGTGTGTTGAATTTCGTAATAATTTCCAGTCGCCCAGCTTAGCAATGTTGCAATATTTGCTTTTGCCAATTTCTCAAATAACGCCGGATTCAAATTAAACCATCTATCTGAAAGTAAATGCATATTAGGGTTTAACTCTCCTATGTACTCGGAGGTAGTAATCGCTTTAAAATTATTATTCCAAAACGAAATATGGTCGGCGGTCATACCAGGTCCAGATTCGATGGCGGTTAAGTTAATTTTATAATTTGTTAGCGAGGAAAGAAATTGCTTATAGAGCATTTCGGAATTTGGATTGGTGATAACGGTAATTTTGTTATCTCCATTTCCGTCGTATCCAAGCATTTCAGCATTAAGAACACCCATTAAACTATCTCCGCGTATTCTGGCACTATCAGAATAAAGCCGGCTCCCCAATCCGGAGGTTTCTTCGAAATTGAAAGCAACAAACGCTACACTGTAATCTGTGTTAAATCCCTGAGTCAACTTTGCCGCCTCAAGCAAAACGCAAATACCGGTTCCGTCGTCATCTGCGCCGTAAATAGTATCTAAATTAATGGCAGTTAAAAAATTGTCATAGTGTGCCCCGAGTAAAAAATATTTGTTTGGATATTTTGCGCCTGCTTTCCAACCAATCACGTTTACAATATTATTGCCAATCATCTGATATTTGGCCGATAATCCATAACTTACAAATTTTTCAAATATATATTGAGCAGCAAGCAAATTTCCCGGCGTTCCTTCATATCTTGTTACAATTCTCTTCGGAGTACCGTTTATCATCGCAAGTGTATCTCCGGTAATTTCTTTATTGGTTTTAAGCAATTGCTGAATAGAGACAAAGTTAATTAATGAGTCGATTTTATGGTTATAAATAACCTGCGAATTAACTTTAGAAATTAAACCGAGTATCAGGCATAAAAAGATAAGTAAAGTTTTATTCATTTAAATAAATTACCTGTGCAACTACATTTCTTTCGTAGAAATTCTTTTCTTCAGTTGTGAAATGTGCCAGGTAATATTAATTTCCTTCGGGCAAGTTTCAATGCAGTTGAAGATTGTGTGACAGCGCCAGATGCCGTCGGGGTTGTCAATGATGTCAAGACGCTCGTCACCTCCGTCATCACGTGTATCAAACGCAAACCTGTATGTCTTTAACAAAGCCGCGGGTCCTATATAATTTTCATTCGTCCACGTTGAAGGACACGATGTTGTGCAGCATCCGCAAAGAATACATTTTGCCGATTCGAAAAGCATTTCTGCATCTTCGTTAGATTGTAATCTCTCGCTGTTTGGCGGCGGCGGTGTCTTTGAAATCAGGTATGGCTTTATTACTTCATACTTTGAAAAGAAGCTTGTCATATCGCATACAAGGTCTTTAATAATTGGTAACGAAGGCAGCGGTTCAATTACGATAGTCTTACTCGTATTCATATCCTTAAGAAGAAGTGAACAGGCAAGACGATTTTTACCGTTTACTTTTATTCCGTCACTACCGCAAATACCGTGTGCACAGGAGCGGCGAAACGTTAGCGTGCCGTCTGTCTTCCATTTAATCTCGTGAAGCACGTCAAGCAAACGCCAGTCCGGACTTACGTTTTGCACAGTAAAATCCTGAAAGTAAGGCTTGTCGTCTTTTTCCGGATTGTAACGAAGAATTTTTAGTCTTATATCCATATTATTTTAATTTAAAATCTTCTTTTAAAATATTTATAAACTTATTTTTGTCTGAACACTGATAAACTTTGTTTACAAGCTCGTAACCTTTTTCTACTTTGCCAATTGAATAATAGTCGGCAACTATCGCAGCAAGAACTGTCTTTACGCTTCCTGCGTCTGTGTTGAAAGTATCTTCGTCATCGACTGTAGGACAATCAATAGCTTGTTTTGTTATTTCGTCAAGGTCTGCTTTAAACTCGCGGATTTCCTTTAATACCACATCTTCAAAATCGCCCGTTACTTCTTTTATCTTATCGGACTTTAACTTTTGAATGCGGATAGGAAATCTGGTTTCAGAATAATTAGTGAACGCATAAGCAAACATATCGTTATACGAAATTATTTCCTTCGCGCCGTCTTTATTAAGGTCTTCAAGGGTGTAACCTGAGTTCCCATAAAAAGCAGAATCAACCTTTACAAACCTATCACTTCTGAATTCGCCAATAAGAAGCGAACCACAGCAGTGCGCGCCGCCAGAAAAGAAATCAATAAATATATATTTTTTACCGTTGGCTTCAAGCTGTACCTGTTCTATGTTTACAACCATATCAAGAAATAACTCTTTGAATATCGGTTTGTTATTTTTTGAAATTGTAAGCGTAACAGTATACTGATTTGTATCAATATCGGTTACAAATGTATAATCACCAATTCTCTTGTTAATCTTCTCGCCCCATTGCGCGTTTGAAAGTACGGGTAAAAGCAGAAGCAATAAAATTAATAAAGTTTTTTTCATTAATATTTTCTCTCCATTGGCTGATACCTTACAACGGTAACAGGTTTAAATGTTATCTTCGGGTCTCCGCCTTCATTCTGGAAAATAAAAGAATGCTGCATCCAGTTTTTGTCATCGCGATTCGGGAAGTCTTCTCTTGTGTGTGCGCCGCGGCTTTCATTCCTGTTAAGAGCACTGTATACAGTCGCTTCGGCGTTAAGTAAAAGATTTTCAAGTTCAATCGCTTCCATTAAGTCTGTATTGAAAACCAAACCTTTGTCCTGAACCGAAATATTTTTAAACCTCTCTTTTAATTCACTTAGTTTATCTATCATTGCTTTTAAATCTACTTCTGTTCTGAATATTCCGCACTTATCCATCATCCATTCCTGCAACTCTGTTCTTAAAGCATAAACTTTTTCGCTTCCGGTATTGGATAAAACATTCTTTATTTGTTCGCTTGTCTTTTCTTCTGGATTAGAAGTAACCTCAGAGAGTTCTGCCGTCTTTAAAAAATCAACAATTGCCTTTCCGCCTCTTCTTCCAAATACTACTATGTCGAGCAATGAATTTGTTCCTAACCTGTTACCACCGTGAACGGATACGCACGCACATTCTCCCGCAGCATAAAGACCTTTAACAATCCCGCCTTTTTCATCTGCAAATACACGGCAGTCAACATCTGTTGGAATACCACCCATTGCATAGTGAGCAGTTGGCTGAATTGGAATAGGTTCTTTTGTTGGTTCAACACCGAGATACGTTCTTGCAAAACCTGTAATCTCTGGCAACTTCTCATCTATAACTTTTTTGCCAAGATGTGATACATCAAGGTTCACGTAATGTGTTCCGTCACTTCCTAGTATTCCGCGCCCTTCACGAATTTCCGTAATGATTGCTCTTGATACCATATCTCTTGGTGCAAGGTCCATAACGGTCGGAGCATATCTTTGCATAAATCTTTCCCCGTCTTTGTTCTTTAAAATTCCGCCTTCGCCTCTTGCGGCTTCACTAACGAGTATTCCAAGTTTCCATAAACCCGTTGGGTGAAATTGAAAGAATTCCATATCCTCAAGCGGTAATCCGTTCTTATAAATTAATCCCGTTCCATCGCCCGTTCCTACGTGAGCGTTGGAAGTGATTCTGAATACTCTTCCGTAACCGCCCGTTGCAAACATTACGGCTTTTGCATGGAACATCGTTACTTCACCCGTTGCAATGTTAAACGCAACAACACCCTTACAAACTTTATCTTCAAGAATAATATCAGTCACAAAATATTCCGAATAAAAATCTACCTGATTCTTTATGCAATTCTCAAACAATGTCTGTAACATAACGTGCCCCGTACGGTCTGCCGAGTAACACGCACGATTTACAGGAATACGTTTACCATAAGGGTCATTTGGGTCTGCAGGCTTTGTATGTCCGCCAAACTTTCTTTGTGCAATCTTTCCCTCTGGGGTTCTTGAAAAAGGTAATCCCATATGTTCAAGTTCAATTATAGCGCGGATAGCATCCTGACACATAGTGTCTATTGAATCCTGATCGCCCAGATAATCACTGCCCTTAACTGTATCAAACGAGTGGTTTTCCCAACTGTCCGGTTCTTCGTTACCCAAAGCAGCGCAAACACCGCCCTGAGCCGTACCCGTATGCGACCTTGGTGGGAATACTTTTGAAAGTACTGCACAGGAATATTCCTTGGGGATTTCAACTGCTGCACGGAGCCCTGCTCCTCCTGCACCAATTATTACTACGTCATAAGTTTTAATCATATTGAGTGATTTTTATATTTACCTTAATTTAATATTATTCTTCCATTTTTTTAATTGCTTTATAAAGCCCTAACTTTTTCTCGTTCTCTTCCTTCGTGTACGAATATGTACTCTTCATATCCACATAACACATTATGGCGTCAAGTTTTCTTCCTTCCCGCACAGCAATCATCCCCCTGTAATAATGTAAGTCAAGATAATTTCCGTAAGAGTAATCTTCCATCATTGTTTTTTCAACCGCTAACTCTAAATATTTTTTTGCCGAGCTGTATTCCTTCTGCTCGAAATATAACTTCCCAAGTTGTATATACCCAAGTATGTAATTCGGGTCTTTCTTTATTAATTTCTGGTATACATCTTCTGCCTTCTTTGAATTCTTCTGCTTGCTGTAAAGATCTGCAATCTGAGACAACACGTAAACATCGTTTGAATCCTTCTTCTGCAACTTTTCATAAAACATCAATGCCTTTTTGTAATCCTTGGAAGTTGAATAAGCCATCGCCAGCGATGAAGAAAATGTGTTCAGCAAACTATCAGATGTAAACCTTTCTTTTATCACACCATACAACGGTTCGGCTTTATTAAAATTTTCTGTATAAATATATAACTCCATCAAACTCTGGTAAATATAAAAAGTATCGGGCTGCATATCTATGCACATATTGTAATAGTTCTCTGCTTTCGTAAAACTGACCTTGTTCAGTGAATCTTGCTTTACTATCATCGTATCATAAACTTTCATAGTGTCGTGCTGCTTTGTATAAAACCAGCTTGAATAAAGTTTTGTCTTAAAAGATTCTGCAAGCTTGAAGTTGTTCTTAAAAAGATTGTCTTTCTTCTTGGCAAGAAAAATTTCATCTTTATCAAGCGTCTCAAAGTCTATTGTATTTCTTAATTTTGAAAAACTGTTTATTGCTATTGCGAAATTTAAGTTGCCATAGAATCCGTATGAATACGTTGTTATGCCTATAACCTCGCCCCTCCCGTTAAACAAAGCCCCTCCGCTGTTTCCCGGGGATATTGCCGCTGTTATCTGTATTACTTTGTCAAAAGTTCTTTCTATTAATGCATAAGTTGAAGGGTCGTTAAAAGATACCTTTTCGTTATCACGCAATGCGGCTATAATTCCCTCTGATATTGTGTATTCAAAACCAAGTGGCGAACCAACAGCGTAAACACTTTGCCCGACTCTTGGTAAATCAGAGTTTCCAACTTTTACCGCAGGAAATACTATATTGTCTGAGTTAATAATCCTTAATATTGCTATGTCATTCTTTTCGTCAACGAAAATTAATTCCGCATTGTAGAAATTGCCGTCTGAGGTCTTTATCATTAAACTGTCAAACCCGTCTATGACGTGATTGTTTGTTCCAACGAATCCCTTTGAATCAAATATAAATCCGCTTCCGCTTAATAGTGTAGTATCCTTTGGTATGGATAAATAATAATATCCCGAATAACTATCCGTATGGTACCATACCGATACAAGTGCGGTTTTGTT
>Ga0105047_10014542_pt1 | contig 12474 bp, 10 predicted proteins | sample MAT04_FD_78384 | JGI IMG/M metagenome (GOLD analysis project Ga0105047, IMG submission 78384) | Freshwater microbial communities from Lake Fryxell liftoff mats and glacier meltwater in Antarctica - MAT-04 (megahit assembly) | ecosystem: Environmental > Aquatic > Freshwater > Ice > Liftoff... | reverse complement strand
TGGCTGCGAAGAAAAGGTAACCACGGCCGAGTGTCTTAAGCATGAACGACGCGGGCAGTTCAGGTTTTTTTAAAGAGATTTTCTCCACGTTTCTAGGTCTCTATCGTGAATCATTCCTGGCCTACGAGGCTGAGTGATGCGTTGAACAGCATCGCGCTTCGGATTGCCTTGAGTCCAATTGACCTTGCGTTCACTTCACCTTGACCAGTTCGATCGAGAAGACGAGGGTCGAGTTGGGCGGGATGTCGTCGCCAGCCCCGGCCTCGCCATAGCCGAGCTCGGGCGGGACGGTGAGGCGACGGATTCCGCCGATCTTCATGCCGGGGATGCCTTCTTGCCAGGCCTGGATGAGTCGGTTCAACGGGAAGGTGGCGGGTTGATCGCCGCGGGTGGAGTCAAAGACTTTGCCGGTGGTGAGCGTGCCGTGGTAGTGGATGGTGATGGTGGACTTGGCCTTGGCTTCTTCGCCGCTGCCGAGTTTGAGTTCGTCGATGATGAGGCCGTTGGGGCGGGAGTCGGTGGAGAGGATGAGGAGTTGGGTGCCGTCGGGGGCTTCGGCCGGGGCGGTTAGTTTGGTGGTGGGCTTTGTGGTGGGTTTGGGCATGGATGGTGTCCTTTGTGTGAGTGAGTAAGCAGAACAAGGAAAAGGCAGAAGAAAGAAGGCTGGGTAGAAACAGGTTGAAAACCTGTTCCACGAGCTTGAGTAGGGAATCAACCGACGCCGAGATAGGCCTTGCGGACTTCATCGTTGGCGGCGAGGTCCGCGGCCGAGCCTTGCATGACGATCTGGCCGACTTGCAGGACATAGGCTCGGTGAGCGACCTTGAGGGCCATGTGGGCGTTCTGTTCGACGAGCAGGATTGTGGTTCCGGTCTGGTTGATGTCGCGGATGATTTTGAAGATAGTTTGGACGACCTGCGGCGCGAGCCCGAGAGAGGGCTCGTCGAGCATCAGCAGGCGTGGGCGAGCGAGCAGGGCGCGAGCCATGGCAAGCATCTGTTGCTCGCCGCCCGAGAGCGTGCCAGCGTTTTGTTTGAGTCGTTCGCGCAGGCGCGGGAAGAGATTGAGTGATTTCTCGCGGTCGGCGGCGATCCCGGCCTTGTCGTGCCGCGTGAACGCGCCGAGGTCGAGGTTTTCATCGACCGTCATGTTCGCGAAGATGCCACGGCCTTCGGGAGATTGAGCGATGCCTAGGCGGACGATCTCGTGCGGTTCGAGGCGTGTCAGCGGCTTGCCCTCGAACTCGACGGTGCCCTCGCTAGGGCGCAAAAGGCCAGAAATCGTGCGAAGGGTGGTGGACTTGCCGGCGCCGTTGGAGCCGATGAGTGTGACGATCTGGCCTTGCTTGACGGAGAGGGTGACGCCGTGGAGAGCGTGGATCGCGCCGTAGTGAACGTGCAGGTTTTTCACTTCAAGCATCGGCGGCCCTCGTGCTCGAGGGCTGCGCGCCGTGCGGGGCGGTGATCTCTTCCGCGCCGCCGAGGTACGCCTCGATGACCTTGGGGTTTTTCTGAATCTCGGCGGGGACTCCGTGGGCGATGATCTGGCCGTAATCGAGAACGGTGATGCGTTCGCAGATGTCCATGACGACGCTCATGTCGTGCTCGATGAGGAGGATGGTGAGCTTGAAGCGCGAGCGGATGCTGCGGATGAGCTCGCGAAGGCTCTTCTTCTCTTGCGGGTTCATGCCCGCGGCTGGTTCGTCGAGCAGAAGAACTTTGGGATCGGTCGCCATGGCGCGAGCGATCTCGAGGCGGCGCTGGTCGCCATAGGGCAGGTTCTTGGATTGCTCGTAGCGGCGATGGTCGAGGTTGAAGATGGAGAGAAGTTCGCGGGCACGCTCTTCGATGGCGCGTTCCTCGCCGATGTGGGCCGAGGTGCGGAGCACGGCCTGAGCCATGCCGGTGCTCGCACGAAGGTGGCAGGCGACCATGACGTTGTCGAGGACGCTGAGTTCGCCGAAGAGTCGGATGTTCTGGAAGGTGCGCGCGATGCCCGCGGCCGCGATCTGGCTAGGTTTCATCCCGCTGACGATCTGGCCAGCGAGGGTGGTTCGCCCGCGGTCGGGTTTATAGACGCCGGTGAGGAGGTTGAAGACGGTGGTCTTTCCCGCGCCGTTGGGGCCGATCAGTCCTTGAAGATCGCCGGGCACCAGCGAGAGGTTGAAGTCCTGCACGGCCTTGAGGCCGCCGAAGCTTTTGTGGAGACCTTGGACGTCGAGGAGGAGTTCGCTCACGCGGCACCGCCCTGCGTGGGGACGATGCCGCCAGCGTTCTGGCTTGCGACCCGAGCTTTCTTGGCCCACGGTCCGATGTTCCAGAGCTCGCGGACGCCGAAGAGGCCTTTGGGGCGCGCGATCATCATGATGATGAGGATGAGCGCGTAGAGGATCATGCGGTACTCGCCGAGGTTGATCGTGGTTTGCAGCGCGGCGGGGAGGTGCCCGCGGAAGAAGTATTGCGAGATGAGGATGAGCCCGAGGGCGGGGCCGATGGCGCGACGGCGTGCGGAGCGGTCTTCGATGCCGGTCTTCTTGGCGATCGCGCGGGCGCGATAGACCTTGAGAACGCCGACCGCGAGCAAGGTCAGACCGATGAGCACGAAGATCGTCGAGGTCTGCAGCTCAACGCCGCGAAGCCATTCGGGGATGATGGTCAGGATGATCGCGGCCAGGGTTGCGCCGGAGATAGAGCCGAGCCCGCCCAGGACGACCATGATGATGATGTCGAAGCTCTTTTGGAACCCGGCGTTGACGGGGCTGAGGGAGGTGCCGAGCTGGTGCGCGAAGAGCCCGCCCGCCATGCCCGCGAAGAACGCGGCGATGACGAAGGCCCAGACCTTGTAGCGGGTGGTGTTGACGCCCATGGATTCGGCGGCGATCTCGTCCTCGCGGATGGAGAGGAAAGCCCGGCCGTAGCTGCTTTCTTTGAGGCGGAACGCGACGATCAGCATGACCGCGACGAGTGCGTAGACCCAGAAGAGGCTGGTGTACTTGGGGAGGTCGGTGAAGCCGAGCGCGCCGCCGACGGACTTAGGGAGCTGCCACCAAGGCGTGTCGCGAACGCGCTGGGCGAACTGCTCGGCGGTTTCGCTGCCGACGCTGCGCTTGATAAGCGTGTCGGTTTGCTGGAGCAGGACGCGGACGATCTCGCCGAAGCCGAGGGTGACGATGGCGAGGTAGTCGCCGCGAAGGCGAAGTGAGGGAAGCCCAACCAGCAGGCCAGCGAGCGCGGCGACGAGCCCGCCGACGATGAGGGCGACGAGGAAGAGCGCGTCGCCCGACCCGAGAAATGCGAGGCCTTCGGTGTCCATGGGCATGCCGCTGAGGAGCCCGCCGTGGACGTCGGCGGAACCGAAGAGGCAGATGGAGCCGTAGTAGGTGACGGCCCCGGCCGCGTAACCGCCGACGGCGAGGAACCCGGCGTGGCCGATAGAGAACTGGCCGGTGAAGCCGTTGACGATGTTGAGGGAGACGGCTAGGACGATGTTGACGCCGATGTTGAGCGCGATGAGAGCGTAATAGGCGTCGATGTGCGGCTTGATGAAGACTTGGAGGCAGGCGGCGAGGGTGATTCCCAGCGCGATCGGCCACAAGCCTCCGAGCGTCGCTTTGGCGAAGCCGGGGCTGAGGCGGTTGGCGCTTTGGCTGAGACTCGACACCGAGGCGACACTCCGATCTGAATCAGACTTTCTCAACGATGGCCTTGCCGAGCAGACCAGACGGGCGGACGAGCAGCACGATGATGAGCAGGCCGAAGACGTAGACGTCCTTGTAGCTCGACGAGAGGTAGGCTGCACCGAACATTTCGAGGAGCCCGATGGCGAGCCCACCAAGCATGGCCCCGCGGACGTTGCCGATCCCACCGACCACGGCCGCGACGAAGGCTTTGAGCCCGAGCAGAGTCCAGCTTGTGTCGGCGGGTTGCTTGATGACGACGAAGCGGAGAGCCCAGAGAAACCCGCCCGCGGCGGCGAGCATCGCGCCCGCGACGAACGTGAAGCTGATGACACGATCGACCGGCACGCCCATGAGCGCGGCGTTGCGGGTGTCGTAACTGACGGCCCGCATGGCCCGCCCGAGCTTGGTATGGAAGACGAGCCATTCGAGCACGATCATCAGCACGACAGCGGTGCCAACGCCAACAATGTCAACCGTGCTCACGTCGACCAGGCCGATGCTGAACACGGCCTGATCGCCCAGCAAGGGGACGATACTGCGCGGGCTGGTGCCGAAGAACGCCGAGAGTTGCCCGGTGTTCTGAAGGAAGAGCGAGACGCCGATGGCCGTGATGAGCACGTTGAGCCGTGGGGCTTTTCGCAGAGGTTTGTACGCGAGCCGCTCGATCGTGAAGCTGATCGCGCCGCACGCCAGCATGGCGACGACCAAGACGACGGGCCCGACCCACGGCGCGGCGTGTTCGCCGCCAGCTAGTTGCAGGACTTTGTTGGCGGTGAGCAGCGAGATCCACGCGCCCAGGACCACCACGTCGCTGTGCGCGAAGTTGATGAACTTGAGGATGCCGTAGACCATGGTGTAGCCCAGCGCGATGAGCGCGTAGAGGCTCCCGATGGTAACGGCGTCCTTGAGCGTTTGAAGAAACTGGTCCACGCGCGACGTGCCGCCCTTGTTCCACGAATACAGGGGTTTCGCAAATACACGAGTTTCACGGGTACGCGAGTATCTCGGATACTCGTGCATCGCGGAACTTGAAAACACCGCCCCTCAAGCGGTTAGGGGTTAACCGTAGCCTTGTAGACCGGCACACCGTTCTTCATCTCCACGATCACGGCCGCCTTCACGGCGTTGCGGTCGGCGTCGATCGTGATGTTCCCGGTGACCGCCTTATAGCCCTTGGTGGCGGCGATCGCGTCGCGAAGGTCCTTGCCCTTGAGGCTCTTGGCCCGGGTCATGGAGTCGAAGAGGATGTTGGCGGCGTCGTAGCCCAAGGCCGCGAGCCCGTCGGGCGTGCCGCCGTAGTTCTTTTTGTACTTGGTGACGAACTCGGTGATCTCTTTGGTGGGCTGGTCGGGGGCGTAGTGGTTGGAGTAGAAGCAGCCCTCGATAGCCTTGCCAGCGTTCTTGGCGAGGTCCTCGGAGTCCCACCCGTCGCCGCCGACGAGGGGCAGGTTCATGCCCAGCTTGCGAGCTTGGATGGCGATGTTGGAGACCTCGGTGTAGTAGCCGGGGATGAAGATGGCCTCGGGCGCGGACTCGCGGATGCGGGCGAGCTGGGCGTTAAAATCGCTGTCGCCCTCGTTGTACGCCTGCTCTGAGACAATCTTGCCGCCCAGCCCCGTGAAGCCCTTGACGAACTCTTGCTTGAGGCCCACGGAATACGGCGAGGCCTGATCGACCAGCAGCGCGACCTTGGTGAACTTGAGGTCGTTGCGGACGAACTTGGCGCAGGCGAGCCCTTGGAAGGGATCGATGAAGCAGACGCGGAAGATCATGTCGCCCTTCTGCGTGACCTCGGGGTTGGTGGAGCTGGGGGTGATCATGGGGACGCCGAACTGTTGCGCGACAGGGGCCGCCGCGAGCGTGATGCCCGAGGCGACCTCGCCCAGCAGGGCGACGACCTTGTCCTGCGTGATGAGGCGCGTGACGACGGTGCCAGCCTGGTCGGCCTTGCCCTCGGTGTCTTGGCTGATGAGCTTGATCTTCTTCTTGGGCCCGCCAGCGACGCTAACCCCGCCCGCGGCGTTGATCTCTTCCACGGCGAGCTTGATGCCGTTGTCGGTGGACTTGCCGAACGTGGCCTTGGAGCCGGTGAGGGAGCCATAGTGCCCGATGAGGATCATGTCGCCGGGGGCAGATTCGGCGGCGAGCTTGGTGCCGCCAGAGGCCGGGGTGGTTTCAGACGCGGATTTAGCCGGGTTCTTGGCGGCGTCCTTGTTGTCGCAACCCATCCCGGCGAGCGTTGCGGCCCCGAGGCCCAGGCTGGCGAAGAGACCGATCGCCAGTCGGCCCAGGAGCGTCCGCCGCCCGCCGTGAGTTTCCCGAGTTTCCAGCAGAGTCGAGTTCATCATCGATCCGATCCTTTCACGAGCATCCGATTTGAGAGTTTCAGGTGGCGATTGAGAGCACGGAAAACTGGGCGACGGCAAGACAAAACCTCGGACCGACGCCCCGCTGACCCGGAACAAACCTGGTTCGCCCGGAGGCCAACCGCTCATGGTGACCGAAAGCCCTCTCCACGTCAAGGTTTGACTGATTCCGTTTTGCGAGCAAACCGGGCAGCGCCGGGCACGACCGAAAGTCTCTCGACCGCAGTGAACTCAACAAATTTCACAAGATTGGCCTTGCTCGGCCCCGCGAATTCTACATACTGTTCTAGTGCGGGCCGATAGTTACGGCGTTGCGCTGTGTGAAGTCGCTTTCGATTCTCTGGGGAAATCTCATGACGAAGAATTGGCAGATGGGTGTTCGCGGGGTCCAGAGTTCGAGCACCACCAAGGTTCTCACGGCTCTCTTTGCCGGGCTTTCCGCATTAGCGGGGTGCTCGTCGATCGCGGGATCTGGTGGTACCGAAGACCAGGCGATCCCGCGATCGTTCCAGCCCGCCGGTCGAGGTGCCACGACGACCGTCGCCGTGCCCCCGGCGCCTATTGACCTGACGAACGGAGACTTGGCGGTTCAGACCAGCGCCGATGCCGTGATCATCGATACCACCACCTTCGCCAAGCAGATCCAGGTGTCTGAGCCCTGGAAGGGCGAAGTTCAGGATATCGAAAGCCTTCTGGAAGAGGCCGAGGGGCATCGTCCGCCTCTGAAGCAGGGTCCGGCCAACAGCCTGCCGGTCGGCAGTCTGGACGAGTCGGTCATCCGCTCGATCCCCGGGCCAGCCTTCCCCGCCATCGGACAGACTCCTTGGACGCCGCCGGACCCGACGCTGGCGGTCGGTCCCAATCACATCGTGACGACGGTGAACATGGTGGTAGCGTTCTATACCAAGGCCGGGGTGCTGCAGTTTTCAGCCAACCTCGACAACACTGGCAGCCCCGGCTTCTTCGAGCCGCTTGGTGCTGGCGGGTTCACCTTCGACCCCAAGTGCTTCTACGACCACCAGGCTCAGCGCTTTGTGATCGTTGTGCTGGAAAAATACGGGACGACCGAATCGTGGGTTGATATCGCTGTCTCCGACGACAACGACCCCAACGGCGTCTGGTTCAAGTACCGCACCAACTCCGTCGTGACCGTCGGGGCCAGCACCTACTGGGTTGACTATCCCGGCTTTGGCTACGACTCCAACGCGTATTACGTCACCGGCAACCTGTTCGGTCTGAACGCTGGCGGGTTTGGCGGCGTTTTCTACCGTGTGTTCACGAAGGCTCCGTTGCTGACGGGCGCGCCCGCGGTGATGTTCAACCTTCGCGACAGCGGCGGTGCCTCCGGCCAGTCGGCTCAGCACTTCGGGACCAACATCGCGCCGTTCTTCGTCGAGGTGGGCAGTTCGACCCAGCTCAAGGTCAGCGCGATCCTCAACCCGATTACCGCCCCGACCCGGGTCTCGACCACCGTCACGATCCCATCATTCAGCGGACCTACCGGAGGCGCCAACATCGGCGGCACGCTCAGCACCGTCGATCAACGCATCTTCAACGTTCACTGGCGCAACAAGAACCTGTACGCGGCCCACAACATCAGCTCGGGCGGCAAGGACGTGGCGCGCTGGTACCACATGAACACCAATAACTGGCCCACCAGCGGCTCGGTCTCGCTGGTGCAGTCGGGCAACATCAACCCAGCCTCCCCCACGGGCCTGTATTCCTACTTCCCCGCCATCTGCTCTGATATCAATAATAACGTCGGGCTGGTCGTCGGGGCCAGCACTTCGAGCACCACGCCGACGGTGCGTGTCACGGGCCGCAAATCGACCGACGCGTTGGGGACGATGGGCGCGCTGACGACGGTGAACACCAGTCCCAACGGTGCCAGCGGGCGGTGGGGCGACTATTTCGACCTGGCCATCGACCCGGTTGACCAGAGAACCTTCTGGTACATCGGTGAGTTCCAAGGCCCGGGCGGCTGGGGCACCGAGATCGGCAAGTTCTCGATCGCCTGCCCGTCAGACTTCAACGGCGACGGGTTCGTGACGGGCGAAGACTTCGACGCGTACATCGCGGCCTTCGAGGTCGGGACGCTCAACGCGGACTTCGACGGCAACGGTTTCGTGACAGGCGAAGACTTCGACGCGTACGTGCTGGCGTTCGAGAGCGGCTGCTGACTGTGCAACGCTGCCTTGGTGGTGGAGCAAATGTTCAATCTGCTCGAACGATTGAATAGGCCGGTTGAAAACCGGCTCCACCAGGCAAGAGCGTTGCATCACAGAGAAACCTTTGCGGAATCCGGCGTGCCTACCCCACCCGCTCCGCCTTGGGCTCTCTCGTCATCAGTTTCCCGATCGCCTCGATCGCGTCCAATTCCTCAAACAAAACCGCGTGCACCATCTGCACGATCGGCATTTCCACGCGGTATTTCTTCGCCAAGTCCATCACGCTCTTGGCCGTGGCCACGCCCTCGACCACGTGCGGCGACTGGGCGAGGTATTCATCCAGCGAGGCTCCGCGGCCGATCGCTTCGCCGCAGGATCGGTTGCGGCCTTCGGGCGAGAAACAGCTCGTGGCTAGGTCGCCCACGCCTGCGATGCCGAAGAAGGTGTCGGGACTGGCGCCCATGGCCAGACCCAATCTTGAGATCTCAGCGAGCCCGCGAGCGAGCAGAGCGGATTTGGCGTTATTCCCGGCCTGCAGGCCGTCGACGATCCCGGCCGCGATGGCAACAACATTCTTCACCGCGCCCGCCAGTTCGACGCCTAACAAGTCGTTGTTGGTGTACACCCGCAGCCAACTGGTTGTGAACAACGATTGGATTTGTTTGGCGAACTCCGCGTCGTCGCTGGCGGCGATCATGGCCGCGGGCAGGCAGCGAGCTAGTTCGGCGGCGATCGTCGGGCCCGAAAGGCAGCCGACCGGGCGGGCGGGGGCGTCGGGGTTGTCCCGGCCGGTCTTGCGAAGAACCTCCGTAATGATCTGTGTCGGCCTGAGCAGCGTCGAGTTCTCGATCCCCTTGGCGACCGACACGACCGAGGCCTTGGGCGAGACGTGCTTGGCCAGCCTCGTCCAGACCTCGCGGATGTACTGCACCGGGATCGCCGAAACGATGACCGAGGCTTGGGCGATCTCGGCGTCGCTGCGGTGGCAGGTGCGGACCTCGTCGGGGAGCACGAACTGCTCGAGCCGCGAGCTGCGGCGGGTCTGGCCCAGTCGGCCCAGTTCGTCGGCGTTGTTGCCCCACATCAGCACGCTGACGGGCCGCTGGACGTGGGCGCGATCGGCTCGCCCCGTGTTTTCGCTGGGCGAAGGGTCAGGCGAGCAGAGCGCCCCAGCGCACACGAGCCCCATCTGCCCCACACCAAGAATGGCGACCGAATCGTGCGGGCCTTCGGAACGGTGCGGCGAATCGCGATGTGGTGATTTGGCTTGCGGCATCTCGATCCCGAACAGGTATAGACCGGCAGAACTGGCCGGGGCGAGCCTGGAATCTTCAGAAGTCCAAAGCCCGAACACAACCGATCGGCTGATCGTATCGTACAGGCTGCCTAGTCGGCTCGCTCAGTCAGTTTGGGCTTCTGGTTGTCTGTCGCCCCGCCGGGCTCGCTATTCTCTGTCCCACGCCTTTGTTCTCTATCGCCGGTCTGTGTTTTCGGTGGCTGCACCTTTCGGTCGGCCCCGGTTCTTTCGAGACTCGTTTCAACCAGATCTCGGATCGTTTCGTCTCGCGTCATTTTCTTAAACGTGCCGACTCTCGGCGCTTCGCTCGGAGCCCTCGCCATGTCCACCCACACGCCCGGCCAGCCCACCGCTCACGACCACTCGCACCACGCTCACGGCGATGGCGCTCACGCCCACGACCACGCCAAGGCCGCGTACGACCCCAACGACCCGACCTGCTGCTCGCACCACGAGGTCGAGATCGATCGATACATCACGCTCTACCTGCTTGGCGGCGTGCTTGTTCTCGCCACCACCGTCGCTCGCATGTTCGACCTGGCCAGCGGCAACGTCGCGCAGATCCCGGCCATGCTGGGGGCCCTCCTTCTAAGCATCCCGCTCTTCTCGGCCGCCATTAAGGAAGTCACCCGCACGCGGCTCTCCAGTTCGTCTCTGGCCGCCCTCGCCATCGTCGCCGCTATCGCCACCGGCAACTACGAGATGGCCGGTTGGCTCGCGTTCATCCTTGTCGTCGTCGGGCAGCTCGTGCGCCGATCGGCTTCGGGCGCGCAGCGAGCCATCGAGAACCTCATCCAGCTCACGCCCGACATCGCCCGCATCGTGGACAACGGCCAAGAGCGCGAGATCCCGCTGGGCCAGGTCACCGTCGGGCAGATCGTCCGCGTCCGCGCTGGCGAGAACCTGCCCGTCGACGGCCGGGTCGTCACAGGCCGTTCCACCGTCAACCAAGCCTCGCTCACCGGCGAGGCCGTGCCCGTCGAGGTCCACGGCGGCGACCCGGTTTATGCTGGCACCACCAACCTTACTGGCGCGATCGATATCTCCGTGACCCAGATCGGTCAGGACACGACCATCGGCAAGGTCACGCAGCTCATCCGCCAGGCCGAGCAGAGCCGCACGCCGCGGCAACTGCTGATCGAACAGATCTCGCAGTTTTTCGTCCCCGTCGTTCTCTCGATCGCGGCCTTGGTCTGGTTCCTGATGAACAACTCGGCCGACCTCGCCACTCGCGCCCGGGCCGCAGAAACCGCGGTGACCGTCCTCGTCGTTGCGTGCCCGTCGGCGCTCCTCCTCGCCAGCCCCAGCGCCATGCTGGCCGCGTTCGCCGCCGCCGCACGCTTGGGCATCCTCATCAAGCAGCCCAGCTATCTCGAAGCCGCTGGCAACGTCAACGCCGTGGTCTTCGATAAGACCGGCACCATCACCACCGGCAAGTTTCAGGTCACGCGCCTGGCCCCCGCGACCGACGTCGAGGGCGCTGAGCTTCTCCGCTCGGCCGCCAACGGTGAGCAGCACTCCAACCACCCGCTCGCGCTCTCGATCATCTCCACCGCCAAGGCCGCCCGCATCGAACTCGACGGCACCAACGACTATCAAGAGATCCACGGCCGCGGCGTCCGCGCTCGCACCAGCATGGGCGAGATCTGCATCGGCCGCGCGACGTGGCTCGTCGAACTCAAACCCGGCATCCGCGCCGAGGTCGAGGCTGTCGAAGCGAAAATCGAAGGCATGACCGGCGTCCACGTCATGCGTGACGGCCGCTACCTCGGCGCCGTCGGGCTCGAAGACACGGTCCGCGCCAACACTCGCTCGGTCATCCAGAGCCTGCGCGAGCAGGGCATCCGTCGCGTCGCCATCTTCACCGGCGACCGCCTCAGCGTCGCCACCCGCGTGGGCACGGCCGTCGGCGTCGATATGGTCGAGGCCGAGTGCCTCCCCGAGGAAAAGCACGAGCAGATCAAGGGCCTCGTCGCTGCGGGCTACCGCACCATGATGGTCGGCGACGGCATCAACGACGGCCCGTCTCTTGCGGCCGCCGACGTTGGCGTCGCCATGGGCCTCTCAGGCTCGGACATCGCCGCCAACTCCGCTGGCGTGGCGCTGATGAACGACGACCTCTCGCGCGTGCCGTTCCTGATTGAACTCGCAAGGAAGACTCGTTCGATCATCGCTCAGAACGTGGCCGCGTCGATCCTGATCGCGCTGCTGGGCCTGGCGCTGGCCGCGACGGGCGTCCTGTCCCAGGCTGGCCGAGCCGCCCTGCCGATCGCGGCCCTCTATCACTTCGTGGGCGATGTCTTCGTCTTGGCCAACAGCTTCCGCCTCTTCCGCTTCGGCGAGAGCTTCGCGGCCTCGGAAGAAACGCCGCAGACGGCGGGGTTGAAGAGGAGAGCGGCGAGCGTGCGCGGCTTGGCCAACCCGCAGGCGGCGTGACCCACAAGGATCCCTCCCAGACGGAGGGGCAGAGAAGGGTTGGTCTCCCGCGTTCGCTTCCCATCCATCTGAGCACCACTCAAGGCCCCGGTCGCAACGACCGAGGCCTTTTTTCATGCGCGAGACAGCGTTGATGCTCGTGACGGACCACCGAGCCCACGACACGGACCGCCTTGCGTGGTCTCGATTGTAATTCTTCGATTCCAATTTCTCCCAACACACTCGCCCTAGTCAGGGGGAATGAACCAAGGACGAGACGAGGTCGTTCGGATTAGGATCGCCCGATCATCCGCCGCATTCCCCGTGAGTCGGGGACTCCAGCGCGTACTCGGCACGCGTTCTGAAGAAACGGAAACGCCGCGGTAGGCCGTTGCAGGTGGCGTACCGATAGCCGGAGCGCCGATCGAGCGTGTCCGCGCAGCAGGAATCTTTCCATACCAAAGGATGATCGCGATGAAGAAGATGAACGTGTCCTTTCTCACTGTGGCCGCGATCTGCGGCGCGACCTTGGGGCTCGGCTTGCCAGCG
>Ga0105047_10014538_pt1 | contig 12477 bp, 11 predicted proteins | sample MAT04_FD_78384 | JGI IMG/M metagenome (GOLD analysis project Ga0105047, IMG submission 78384) | Freshwater microbial communities from Lake Fryxell liftoff mats and glacier meltwater in Antarctica - MAT-04 (megahit assembly) | ecosystem: Environmental > Aquatic > Freshwater > Ice > Liftoff... | reverse complement strand
TTCGGACAAATTGCTGAGCGAGGGCGAGCGCACGCTCGTTTTTTTTGGCGCATTGACTGCCCATGATTGGGCGCGGCATGTCTATTCGGACGGCGCGCACTGGACCGTCCGCCAGGCCCTCGAGCACCTCGCCCTGTCAGAGCGCAGCATGCTGCGCCTGTGCGAGGGCCTCATCGCGGGCGGGAAAGGCGCGCCCGAGGATTTCGATATCGATCGTTTCAATCGCGAGCACACCAATCGGCTGGGCGCCAGCCCGATCCAGGAATTGCTCGATGTCTTCAGCGGCACGCGCCAGGCGACCGCCGTATTCGCCCGCGGCCTGGATGACGCGCAGCTCGCCTTGCGCGGGCGCCATCCGGCGATGGGCGACTCGTCCCTGGGCGACATCCTGAAGATGATCTATCTGCACAACACCATGCACGTCCGCGACATCAAGAAGCTGCTCGCCTGATCCTGGCCACGAACACCGAAACACTTGCGAGAATCAACATGCGCGACATCACCATCTTCAGCGGAAACGCCCATCCCGAGCTCGCCAACGAAGTCTGCCAGTATCTGGGCCTGCGCCTCTCGCCGGTCGACATCCGCCGATTCAGCAACGACTGCATGTATGTGCAACTGCTGGATAGCTGCCGCGAGTCGGATGTCTTCCTGATCCAGCCTCTTTCGCCGCCGGTCCAGGAGCACCTGTTCGAACTCCTGCTCATGCTCGACGTCGCGCGCGGATCGAGCGCCGGGCGGACGACAGCGGTGATGCCGCACTACAGCTACGCCCGCTCAGACAAGAAAGACGCCCCGCGCATTTCGATCGCCGGGCGCCTGGTCGCCGATCTGCTCCAGACCGCCGGCGCAAACCGGGTACTCACAATGACCCTGCACGCGCCCCAGGTGCACGGCTTCTTTGGCGTGCCGGTCGATCACCTCAACGCGCTGAGTGTGCTGGCCCGCCATTTCCGCGAGCGCGGCGATCTGGAGAATTCCATCGTCGTCTCGCCCGATCTCGGCAACGCCAAGGCGGCCGCCGCCCTGGCCCGCCTGCTCAAGCTGCCCGTCGCGGCCGGCAGCAAGCAGCGCGTGTCGGACGACAAGGTCATCATCGACACCATCGTCGGCGATGTGGATGGCAAGGACATCATCGTCCTCGACGACGAGGTCGCGACCGGCGGCACGTTGATTGAACTCTTTGACCGCTTGCGCGAGCGGGGCGCCCGGCGCCTCTCGGTCGCCTGCACCCACGGCCTGTTCACCGGTCCGGCCATCGAGCGCCTGGGCGCGCGCGAGGATCTGGATGAGATCGTCACCACGAACACCGTGCCGATTCCGCCTGAGAAGCGCCTGCCCAATATGACTGTGCTCTCGATCGCGCCGCTGCTGGCCGAGGCCATCCGGCGCATTCACAACGGCGAGAGCATCAGCAGCATGTTTGCGGAGCGCACGTAGTACTCCAGCCGCACAACCGTGCTGGGTACTCGCGAGCGTCTTCCGCAAGCCCTCGGGACGCTTACCTGCCAGCGAATTTGCGGCCGGGGTATTCGGGAGCGTCCGACACCCCTTGGGGTGGCCGCACATCGAGTTGCAGCCGGGAGCGTCGTATGGGCGGTCACCCCAAGGGTTAACCGACGTTCCGCCGCGCAGCCCAGACTCACCTGCTCATACACCGGCGCCGACGATTGGACGCTGAGCGCGGCTGCGTCATATGCGGCGCTCAAGAGCCATTCCCAGGCAACGAACCTCGATGGAGCGCTGACCCGTTGGCCACGAAAACGGTCGTAGCGCCAAACTGTCAGAGCATGTGCGGCTGTAGTAGTAGGCAGCGGGCTGCCGCCCCATTGGCGTGCCCAGGCAGTAATGGCAACGCCAATCCTTGCTTCCAAGCTGTATCGGCCCCCGCCGCAGCCGAGCGCCCTGGTCCGCGCCCGGTTGGTCGAGCAGCTCAACGCCGGCCTGGGCCGCAAGCTGACCCTGATTTCCGCCTCGGCCGGATTTGGAAAAACCACCCTCGTCAGCGCATGGGCCGCCGATTGCGGGCACCCGGTTGCATGGCTTTCCCTGGATACCGCCGATGGCGATCCCGCCCGTTTCCTGGCCTATCTCGTCGCAGCGTTACAGACCGTTGTGCCGGGTCATGGCGCCGGGGTGTTGGGCAGCCTGCAGTCTCCCCAACCGCCTCAAACGGAGGCACTGCTGACAGACCTGCTTAACGATCTCTCGGGCCTGGCGGACACGATCGTGCTCGTGCTCGATGATTTCCACGAGATCGATTCGCGGCCGGTGGATCAAGCCCTCGTCTTTCTGGTGGAGCACCTGCCGCCACAACTGCATCTGGTCATTGCCACCCGCGAAGATCCGCCGCTGACCCTGGCGCGGTTGCGCGCCAGAGGCCAGCTGAGCGAGCTGCGCGCCGCCGACCTGCGGTTCAGCCTGTCCGAAGCTGGAGGATTTCTGAACCAGGTAATGGGTTTGAGTCTTTCGTTGGACGAAATCGGCGCGCTGGATACCCGGACCGAGGGATGGATTGCCGGCCTGCAATTGGCCGCGCTTTCAATGCAGGGGCATACGGATACAGCGCGATTCATTGCGACTTTCACCGGCAACCATCACTTCGTGCTCGACTATCTCGTGGAGGAAGTTCTGCGCCAGCAGTCCGAAACTGCGCAAACCTTCCTGTTGCGCACCTCCATCCTCGAACGCATGTGCGGCCCGCTGTGCGATGCCATGCTCCAACCCGCCGGCGCCGCCGCTTCCGGGCAAGCGACACTGGAGTACATCCAACGGGCCAACCTCTTCGTCGTACCGCTCGACAACGAGCGGCGCTGGTATCGCTATTACCATCTGTTTGCCGATTTGCTGCGCCAGCGGCTGCACCAGAGCGCGGCATCGGCCGCGGGGACCGGCGGATGGGATCTGGCCGAATTGCACCGCCGCGCCAGCCCATGGCACGCGCGGAATGGGACGCCTGCGGATGCCATCCGCCACGCGCTTCTCGCCGAGGATTTCGAGCAGGCGGCAGGCCTGATCGAATTGGCATGGCCGATATCCGGGTAACCCAGGGTCGCCTGCGAGCAGCGCTCAGCGCTGATGAAACGTCACTACAGCTTGCCCTCAACCAGGGCGGCCCCCTGCTTCCTGGGATCGCAGATATGTATCTGGGGCTGGGCGAGCAACTTGCGCTGCCCGATTGGCCCTATCGCTTCCAGCGTGGCCTGGCCCGACTGCGCCAGGTTCAGGGAGATCTCAAGGGCGCGCTCGACGCGCTTGTCGAAGCGGAACGGCTGTATTTCCGATCCCCCGTCCCGGACATTGCTCCCATCCCGGCGCTGAAAGCGCGGGTGTGGGTGCTGCTGGGCAGATTGCCCTTGGCCCTGAACTGGGTCCGCGAACGGGGTCAGTCCGTCGACGACGAATTGACTTTCCTAGGCGAGTTCGAGCATATTACCCTGGCCCGCGTGCTGATCGCCACCCGCACAAGCGGTCAGGCCGAACGGGCCCTCCTGGATGCCCTCGGACTGCTGGAACTTCTCCTGAAAGCGGCTGAAGCGGGCGGCCGGATGGGGAGCGCAATCGAGATTCTGGTTCTGCAGGCGCTCGCTCACAAGGCGCTAGGGAGCAGCCCCGAAGCCCTCTCCGCGCTCGCGCTCGCCCTGGCCATGGCAGAGCCCGAAGGGTATGTCCGGATCTTTGTGGATGAAGGTCCGCCCATGGCGGTCCTCTTGTCTGAAGCCGCCGCCCACGACATGATGCCGGACTACGCGCGCGAACTGCTGGCCGCATTCGACCCACAGGTGCTGCCGCCCAATGCCAATATGCCGCCGCCAGTGACCGACGTCGACCCGTTGAGCCCGCGCGAATTGGAACTGCTCCGACTTGTCGCCCAGGGGCTGTCAAATCAGGAGATCGGCCAACGCCTTTTCCTGGCCCTGGACACGGTCAAAGGCCACAACCGCAGAATCTACGCCAAATTACAGGTGCAGCGGCGGACGGAAGCGGTGGCGCGCGCGCGGGAGCTCGGGTTGATCTAGAAGCGGTCCTAAAACATGCGGCGGGATTGTGATCCCGCCCCTCATTTTTGGGATAACTTCTGCGAACAACACCGCGACTGACACCAAAGTGTCTATCCGGCCGCTGTCGCTGTCGCTATTCTTTGTGCGTGTCAAGCACGCTGCGCGAACAGGTTTACCAAATCAGGGTCAAAGGCCATCTGGATCCACGCTGGACCGGTGGCTTTGACGGCCTGACGATCACGCTGAATGTCGACGGCGACACGCTCTTAACCGGGCCGGTCGACGATCAGGCTGCGCTGTACGGCTTGCTAAAAGTTGTGCGCGCTTGTCTACACGCTTATCCGACCGGTGAACAAGACGCTCGCTTTGATCGCTGTGTTTGCGCGGCTGGCCATGACGATCATTCAGGGACTCAATCTGCTGAATTACATCGTCGCCCTGCTGCTACTGAGCGGCGCCGGCTCGCTGGCCGCATTCCCGCCGCCCCAATTGCACGCGCTCGCGCCGCTATTCCTCGGAGCGCATGAAGCGGGCGTGCTGATCTGGGGGCTCTTTTTTGGAACTCACCTGCTCCTGCTCGGGTATCTGGTCTATCGGTCGGGCTACCTGCCGAAGATCGTGGGCGGCTTGCTGGTGTTCGTCGGGTTGGTGTATCTGGCCCAAAGCTTCGGGACCCTTCTCCTGCCCGACGCCAAAGCCCTGTTTACCGCGATCGCTTCGCTCGGGTTTCTCGAGATCGTGTTTCCCGTGTGGCTCCTCATCAAAGGCGTTAAGGATCAACCCCGAGTCGATCTTGTTCCCGCATCGGCCTGAGCAGCGCCAATCAACAAGAACCAAATTGCGCCGGGCACTCCGGCGAGGAAAAAAACATTGAAAGCAATCCTATTCGCCAAGTATGGCCCGCCCGATGTCCTTCAGCTCCAGGAAGTTGAACGGCCCGTGCTCAAAGACAACGACGTCCTGGTCAAAGTCCACGCAGCCGCGCTGAACGCGGCCGACTGGCATCTCGTCCGGGGCGAGCCCTTCCCCGTTCGGATCATCCTCGGCGGACTGCAAAAGCCCAAACCGATGATCCTCGGCGCGGACATGGCCGGGCGGGTAGAGGCGGTCGGCAAGAACGTCACACTGCTCCGGCCCGGCGACGACGTCTTTGGCGACCTGTCCGACTGCGGGCGGGGCGCCTTTGCCGAGTATGTCGCCGTTCCCGAAAGCGCATTGGTCGCAAAGCCAGCCAACATCACCTATGCAGCCGCCGCCGCGACCCCCATGGCGGCCGTCACCGCGCTGCAAGGTCTGCGCAACATCGGAAAGATTCAGGCGGGTCAGAAGGTGCTGATCAACGGCGCATCAGGCGGAGTGGGCACCTTCGCGGTTCAGATCGCGAAGGCGCTCGGGGCCGAAGTGACGGGAGTCGCCAGCACCCGCAAGCTGGACATGTTGCGCGCCCTTGGCGCCGACCACGTCATCGACTACACCCGGGAAGACTTCACCCGCAACGGGCAGCAATACGACCTGATCCTGGCCGCCAACGGAGACCGCTCGATTTCGGATTACCAACGCGCGCTGAGCCCCAGCGGAGTCTACGTGATGGCGGGTGGCGCGACATCCCAGATCATGCAGGCGATGCTGCTCGGGCCCGTGATATCGATGACGGGAAAGAAGAAGATGAGCAGCCTGATGGCGAAGCCCAACACAAAGGATCTGGCGTTTGTGGCCGGGCTCCTGGAAGCCGGCAAGGTCAGACCCGTTATCGACAAGAGCTACCCGCTCAGCGCCGTCGCCGAAGCCCTGGCCTATCTCGAACAGGGCCATGCGGCCGGGAAGGTCGTCATCGAGGTCCAGGCCGATTGAGGGATCTGCCCTGCGCCCGGCGCATCTCGCAGCCGGGCATCGTCATCAAACATCGATGAACAGGATGATCGATGCAGCCTCAACCCCCCAAGCGCGCGCCTCAACCTTGCAGGAGCGCGCTTGAGGATCGATTCTGCGGTGTCACGATGGCGCGCACCTGCGAGGTTAAGGCGCGCCAGGCTCTACGCCGCCAGCCACAGATACGGCGTTTCGATCAACTGCTTGATCCGCTGCAGGAAGCGGGCGGCCGGCGCGCCATCGACCAGGCGGTGATCAAAGGTCAGGCTGAGGGCCAGCATCTTGCGGGCCTTGACCTTGTCCTTGACGATCACGGGCTTGGCCACGATCCGCCCCACGCCCAGGATCGCGCACTCGGGCGCGTTGATGATCGGGGTGAAGGCGTCGATGTCGTAGATCCCAAGATTGGTGATGCTGAACGTGCTGCCGCGCAGATCGTTCATCGTCGCCTTGCCGTCCTTCGCCCGGGCGATGAGCTCGCGCGAGGCCTGGGCGATCTGGCGCACGGTCTTGTCCTGCGCGTCGCGCACCACGACCACCAGCAACCCGCGCTCGGTGTCGACGGCGATGCCGATGTGGGCCGATGCCTCGGTCACGACCTCATCGCCCTCGATCCGCGCGTTGAGCTGGGGATGCGCGGTCAGGGCCGTGGCCGCGATCTTGGCCAGCAGGTCGTTGTACGACGGGACCTCGCCCCCGCTGTTGGCCGCGTCGGCTTTGAGTGACTCGCGAAGGCGGACCAGTTCGGTCGCGTCGACCTCGGTGGTCAGCGTTACCGGGGCCACAGTCCGCAGGGTCGTCGTCATGCGCTCGGCGATGAGCTTGCGCGTGCTCGACATCGGCTTGCGGGAGGCGGGCGCCGGTCCCTGAGCTTGTCGAAGGGCCGGCGCCGCGCTCGCCACGCGCTCGGCCGCATAACGTTCCACGTCAGCCCGTTCGATGCGCTTGCCGGGCATGCTCGCGGCCAGAGCCGCCAGGTCGACTCCCAGGTCGGCAGCCGCCCGCGCCGCGACGGGCGTGGCGTTGACCTTGGGCGCGGCTGCGATGGCGGCGGCCGCCGTGGCCGCCGCGGCCCGAACATCGCGCTCGACGATGCGGCCGGTCGAGCCACTGCCTTTCAAGTCCGACCAATCGACTCCAAGCTGCCCGGCCACTTTGCGCGCGCGGGGGCTGATTGCCGGGGTCTTCCCTGCCGGGGCCGTACCGTTGGTCGACGCTGCAATCGCCCGCGCCGGCCCTTCGACACCCTTCGACGAGCTCAGGGGCTGCTCAGGGACCGGCGCGGTCCCTGAGCCCGTCGAATGGGCCGTGCCGGTCCCCACGCCACCCTCAAACGGCAGCACTTCGCCCGGCTTGGCGACATAGGCCAGCAGGAAACCGACCGGAATGCGCGCGCCCGCGGCCGGGCCGTTCGGAACAATACGCAGGATGCCGGTGTCGAAGTTCTCGACCTCGGCCGTGGTCTTATCGCTCTCGACCACGTAGATGAGATCGCCGGGCTTGACCTCGTCGCCGTCCTTCTTCAGCCACTCGACGAAGGTGCCTTCCTCCATCGTCCAGCCCAGGCGGGGCAATACGATTTCGACCGCCATGACTACTCCTTGATCAGATCGCGGATCGCCTGGGCGATGGTCTTCGGGTTGGGCACGATCGCGGCTTCGAGCGACGGGCTGTAGGGCGTGGGGGTGAACCCGCCGTTCATCCGGCGGACCGGCGCATCCAACTCGTCAAAACCCTTGTCCATGATCTGGGCGGCGATCTCGGCCCCGATCCCGCACGGCTGGAAGCTCTCATCGATGACGAGCAGCCGGCCAGTCTTCTTGACCGACTCCAGGATCGTGTCGGTGTCGAGGGGCGAGACCGTGCGCGGATCGATGACCTCGACTGACACGCCTTCCTTGGCCAGCGCCTCGGCGGCTTCGAGCGTTTTGCGCACCATCAGGGTCAGGGCCACGACCGTGACATCCTTGCCCTCGCGCGCGATGCGGGCCTGCCCGAACGGGATGTAGTAATCCTCTTCCGGCTCGGGAACCGGGCCCTTCGTCGCCATCAGGTTCTTGTGCTCGAGAAAGAGGACCGGGTCATTGCAGGTCAGGGCGGTCTTCATCAGGCCCTTGGCGTCATACGGCGTGGTCGGGATGACTACCCGCAGGCCGGGGATGTTGCTGAACTGGGGCAAATAGCTGCCCGAGTGATGGGTGGCCGCGCTGCCGCCGATGCCGATGCAACCCCGAATCAGGAGCGGCATCTTCAGCCGGCCGCTGCTCATGTACTGCATCTTGGCGACCTGGTTGAAGATCTCGCCAAACGCGTCGAGGATGAAGTCGACCATCATGAAGTCGACGACCGGCCGCGCGCCGGTCATGGCCGCGCCGCAGCACATCCCGACGAAGCCGCGCTCGCTGATGGGCGTGTCGGCCAGGCGCATCGCTCCGTACTTCTCATACAGCCCGAGGGTGGTCCCGAAGTTGCCGCCGCGCGGGCCAATGCCCTCGCCGACGACGAAGATGGTGGGATCGACGGCCATCCGCTCGGCCAGGGCCTCGCGGGCGGCGGCGGTATAGGTGATTTCTCGCATTTTGGATCAGACCTCCGCGTAAACGTGCTGCAGCGCGGTCGCGCCGTCGGGATAGGGGCTGTTCTTGGCGAATTCGGCCGCGTCTTCGACCACGAGCCGGATTTCCTCGGCGATCGCATCCAATTCGCTTTGCGGCACAATGTTCTCAATCATGAGCTTCTGGGTCAGGATCTTGATCGGATCGCGCTTCTTCCAGGCTTCGACTTCCTCGAGCGAGCGATACCCACCGTCGCGCATGCCCTCGGAGTGGGGGCGGGTGCGATAGGTCTTGGCCTCGATCAAGGTTGGCCCGCCGCCGGCCCGCGCGCGCTCGACCGCTTCGCCGGCCGCGGCGTGAACGGCCAGGACATCATTGCCATCGACGCACACGCCGGGCATGCCGTAGTTCTCGGCCTTCTTCCACACGTCGGTGTTGCGCGTCGCATAGCTGAAGGCGATCTCGGTGGCAACCTGGTTGTTCTCGCATACGAACACCACCGGCAACTGGTAAATCGCGGCCAGGTTGAGGCCCTCGTGAAAGGCGCCGTTGTTCGAGGCGCCATCGCCAAAGAAGGCCGCCCCGACATGCGGCACACCCCGCAGCTTGAAGGAGTAACCCGCGCCGGTGGCCTGCAGGATGCAGGGCGCGACGATGCCGCTGGTCCCCATCATCCCGACCTCGGGCTTGAACAGGTGCATGCTGCCGCCGCGGCCATGCGAGACGCCGGTCTCGCGCCCGTACAGCTCGGCAAACAGCTCGCGCGGCGACACGCCTTTGGCCAGCGCGTGGCCGTGCCCGCGGTGGGTGCTGAAGATCGCGTCGTTGTAGTCGAGGTGGGCGCACACGCCCGTGGCGATTGCCTCCTCGCCGACGTAGGTGTGGCATGCCCCGTGGATGAATCCGGCTGCGTATTGGCGGGCCAGCCCCTCCTCGGATTGCCGAATGGTTTGCAGCATCCGGTACAACGCTAATGCTTGATCCTTTGTCACTTTCATGGCAGGTATCTCCCCTTGTAGACGTTCAAAATACGGGCCTGGCCCGTTTCGATATGCCGGCGCATTTCGTCTCTGGCTTCAACCGCGTCGCCGGCGCGAAACACGGCCATCAATTTTTCGTGCGCGTCGATGATGCCCGGCAGGGCGTCATCGGCCATCAACCCAACGGTCTCATCCAGCAGCCGGGCCACCCGCCGACGCAGGCTCGACACCATCTCCATCAACACCCCGTGCGCGGCGAAGCGCCAGGTGGCGGCGTGGAACTCGGTGTCCAGGCGCGACAGGCGCTGGCGGTCCCGCGCCCGGACGCCCTCGCGCATGCGATCCACAATCGCCGTCAGCGTCATTTCCGCGGCTGGCGCCCAGAGCTGGGTAACCCGCTCAGCCACAAACTGCTCCAGCACGATCCGAATCGCGGTGATCTCTTCAACTTCGCTGGGCGGCGGCAGATACACGACAGCCCCGCGACTCGCTGCGCGTTTGACCAGCCCCTCCTCGGTCAGGCGCTGAATCGCCTCGCGCACCGGCACCCGGCTCATCCCAAGCTGGCCGGCCAGGACGCGCTCCACCAGCAGATCGCCCGGCGCCAGGACGCCGCTCTGGATCGCCTCACGCAGCCGCTCGGTGGCCTGATCGCTCAGGGTGCGGGTCGTGATCGGATCGTCCAGGGTGGACGGCGCGATCGAAGGGCTGTCCATGAAACGGGGCGCGATGTGGATGAATCTCCGCCGTTGGCCCGCCCGCTCAGGCCAGGATTCGATCAACGTTGACCTTGCCGGCCGCGATGGCGCTCCGGAATATTCCGATGGTCTGGCGCACCCCTTCCCCAAGCGGCGTCCAGCGCAGCCCGCCAATGGCGGCCTCGAGTGGCGCGCCATCGACATGCGGCGGCAGAGCCAGAGCCTCGGGGTTGTAGGTGATCTGGCCGGCCATCTCCGGCACGGCGGCGTCGATGGCGGTGACGACTGAGCCGATGGCGGCCTCCGTGCCGCCCAGGTTATAGACCGGCGCGCCCTTCACCTCAGCCCGGGCAGCCTGGACAAAAGCCCGGGCGCAATCGTCGGCATACTGGAACACGACCGTCCCGCCGTACGAAATGCGATACGCCCGCCCCGCTGCCGCGGCCAGCATGGCCTTGGTTGGGGTCGAAGTCATGCCCTGGTCGCGGCCGGGGCCATACAGCACATACGGCCGGATCCCGATGCTGTTCACCCCCCAATCCTGGGCGTAGATGCGGGCCGTGCCTTCGTTGGCCTGTTTGAAGACCCCATACAGGTTGAGCGGGAATTGGGGCGAATCCTGATGCAGGGTGCCGTCGGGATACAGGTCCGGCCCGCCATACACGCCGACCGAGCTGGCATAGACAAGGCCCTGGATGTTCGCCTTGTGGCGCCGAACTGCCTCGAGCACGACCGTTGTGCCGACCACGTTCACCCGGGCTCCGGCGAGCGGGTCGGCCCGCACAAAGGGGACCTGCAACGCGGCCAGATGCACGACATGGGTGATGCCATTGGCGCCGACGGCCTGTTCGAACGCCGCGGCATCCGTAATGTCGCCGTGGATGAAGTTGACCTTCGCCAGGGCAGCGTCGTCCATGATCAGGCGCAGGCGGTGCGGCTCGCCGGGCAGATCGTAGGTCCAGACCGGGACGCCTTCCGCGACCAGGCGCTTAATCGTCCAGGCGCCAATGCAACCCAGCGCGCCCGTCACCAGGAATTTTTCAGGCACGTTTCACCTCGCTGACATCATTCACCGGCATGCGCGGCTTCTCGCCGTTGAGCGCGCGCAGGATGTCCTCCGCAGCGCGGGTGCGCATGTCGATCTGAGCTTCTTCCGAGTACCAGGCCGTATGGGGAGTGACGATGACGCGCTCGTGGCGCATCAAAGCCTGCAGCGTTTCATTGTCTGCCGGGGGCGGCTCGAGGCTGAGCACATCGAGGGCAGCCCCGCGAATGCGGCCGGCCCGGACTGCGTCCAACAAAGCCGCTTCATCCACCAGCCCGCCCCGGGCGGTGTTGACCAGGCAGGCATTTGGCTTCATCAGCCCGATCGTGCGGGCGTTGATGGTGTGGCGAGTCTTATCATCCAGCGGCAGGTGCAGGGTGATGAAGTCCGATTGCTTGAAGAGCTCATCCTGGGTCACCGGCTCCGCGCCCGCGGCCCGAATCTGATCGTCCGACAGAAACGGATCGTAGGCGATGACGCGCATGCCCAGACCTTTGCCCTTGCTCCCGGCCGTGCGGCCGATCCGCCCGAAGCCCATGACGCCGAGCGTCACGGAGGTGGTGCGGTGGATGGGGCGCATGGACGCCGACTCCCATTTGCCGGCCCGGGTGTTGTCCACCAGCCCGCGCAGGCCGCGCATCTGGGCCATCATCAGGGCGATGGCGTGGGTGGCCACTTCGTCGACGCCATAGTCCGGGATATTGCCCACCCAGATGCCGCGCTTTGTGGCGGCAGCGGTATCGATATTGTCGATCCCGACGCCCAGGCGGCTGATAAAGCGGCAGTTGGGCATGGCATCCATCACCTCGCCGGTGATCTTTTCCAGCGCGATGACGAGGATGTCGGCCTGGCGCAGGACGGCCCGCGATTCAGCCGAATCGACGCCGTTGGAGTAGGCGTAATCAACATCCTGACCGGCCAGGATGCCGCGCTCGATGGGGTTGCCGGCGGCATCCCCGAAGGCGTAGACGATATGGGTTGTCATTTGTCTCCGTGGTCGTTTTGACCTGCCTTGACAGAAGTGATAAGTTGAACTATTGTCGGCAGTAAGTTGTTAGCAGTATACCAAAACAGAGGAGAAACTTGAAACTCATCACATTTGCCCTCAACGATGCGCCCGCGACAGCGCGCCTTGGCGCTCTGCGCGGCCAGGCCGCCGTCGACCTCAACAAACTCGATTCGCGCATCCCCGCCGACATGATCGCCTTCCTCGAGGGCGGGGCCGCCGCGATGGCCCTGGCCGCCAGCGCGTTGGCTGCGGCGAAGAGCAGCGACGAGATCGCGCCCGGGGCCTACACGCTCAAGGCGCCCATCCCGCGGCCCGGCAAG
>Ga0105047_10014534_pt1 | contig 12478 bp, 12 predicted proteins | sample MAT04_FD_78384 | JGI IMG/M metagenome (GOLD analysis project Ga0105047, IMG submission 78384) | Freshwater microbial communities from Lake Fryxell liftoff mats and glacier meltwater in Antarctica - MAT-04 (megahit assembly) | ecosystem: Environmental > Aquatic > Freshwater > Ice > Liftoff... | reverse complement strand
GTTTGCCGTCACCGGCGACGACAGCCACAACCTGATGGTGTCGCTGTCGGTCAAGCTGCTCAACCCGAAGGCGCGGGTCGTGGCGCGCATCCACGACATCCGCAATGCCGCCAAGGCACGCCGTGCCGGTGCAGACGACGTGGTCTCGCCCGATTTCACCGGCGGCATGCGTATTGCGTCGGCCATGGTCCGCCCACATGTCGTGAACTTCATGGACCAGATGTTGTATAGCGACGAGAACCTGCGTGTGGAGGAGGTGATCGTGCCGGCGCATGTCCCCGCCACACCGCTGGCCGAACTGGTGCCGAAATCGCGGGAGTACCTGCTGATGGCCACCCACGAACACGGCAAATGGGTCTTCAACCCGCCCGACACGCAGTTGATCAAGCCGGGCACGACGCTGGTGCTGATGGCCAGCCCGGATGGCCGCGCCCACCTGGAGAAGAGCCTCACGGGCTGAGGTGCGACGGGGCCGGGCCGCTGAAGGCCGCTGCAGAACCGGCCGATAAGCCGGATAAGTCAAAGTCTGCTCACCTTGTTGTCGATCCTCAGCAACCCTTCCGCCCTGGCTGCCAACCGCGTGCTGGCCGTGTCCGGCCACGCGATCGAACGCGCCATCGGCCGGCTGGGCTCGGGGCTCCGGATCAACAGCGCACGGGACGACGCCGCCGGGCTGGCGATCTCGACGCGCCTGGTCGCGTCCAGCCGCCAGGCCGAGGTCGACCTGCGCAGCATGAACGACATGGTGTCCCTGTTGCAGGTGGCAGACGGCAGCCTGGCCACCACCGGCGACAACCTGCAGCGCATCCGCGAACTCGCGGTCCAGGCGGCCAATGGCACCAACAACGCCAGCGACCGCCTGGCGCTGCAGCGCGAGGCCGGCACCTTGATCGAGGCCAGCCGCCAGCGCCAGGCGCGCACCACGTTCAACGGCCAAAGCCTGCTCGACGGCAGCCTGCACATTCAGGGCTTCGTGGGCCAGTCGGACGCTGCCATCGGCTTGCACCTGGCACCCCTGTTCCTGTCCCGGACCACCGACGTGCTGTTCCGTTATGCCCAACTCGCGCAGGCGACCACCAGCACGACGCCCACCGGCGCTCTGCTATCCGGGGGCCTGAGCATCCAGGGTCGGGCGATCGGCGCGACCAGCGCGGGCAGTGCTGCGGGCCAGGGCGCCGACAGTGCCTGGGCCCTGGCCCGGGCCATCGGCAACGCGGGCATCGAAGGCCTGGTCGCAAGCGCCAACGCGACCCGCGTGAACGGGAGCGAGGTGCTGCCGCCGGATGGCGGCACCGTGACGGCCGGCGCCATCGTGGTCAACGGCGTTCCGGTCGGGGCCGGCAATTTCGTCCATGCCATCAATGGCATTGCGGGTCTCACCGGCGTCACCGCCACGGCCGTTGCCGGTGCGGCACCACCGGGTTTTCCAGCCAGCGTGCCCATCACCCTGGTCCTGAGCGCCAGCGACGGACGCAACATCGCTATCGCGGGCGCATCGGCCTTTGGGATGGCCGACCAGCAAGCCATCGGCAGCGTCACGATCACCGGCCCGCTGGCCGAGCGGCCGGGATCGAACCTGCGGATCGGCGGCTCCGACCCGGGCAGCGCCGGGCTGGCAAGCAGCACCATCATCGCTGTGGACAGCGGCGATCCGGTGGTGGTTGCGCTGGACGAGGCGGCCGGCTACGACCAGAACCCGAACCTCACCACCGCGCAAGACGCCAGCGTCACAATCGGCATCATCGACCGCAAGCTGGAAAAGCTGCTGGCGCTGCGCACGCAGGTCGGTGCGGCACTGAACGCTCTGGACATGCGCCATGGCGCCCTGTCCGCCCGCCGCGAGTCGGCGGCGGCGGCGGTGTCGCGCATCCTCGACGCGGACTACGCCACGGAAATCGCCGATTTCACGCGCGCCGACATCACCCGCAGCGCCGCGCTGGCCATGCTGGCGCAGGCCAACCTGCTGCCGCAGCAGATTCTGAGCCTGCTGCTTCCGGCCGAGGCCACCCGGGGCGACACAGCGGCGCTGGCGGTCAGGCCACAATAAGGCGCCATGGAAACCGAAGCCCCTGCCCTCTTCACCGCCCATATCGAACCCGCCGGGCAGCAATGCGACGCCTGGTCGAACCAGCACCTGCTGCTGTCGATCGAACAGGGTAGCCTGGACTGGCCCAGTTCCTGCCGCAACGGCACCTGCCGCACCTGCATCGGGCAACTCGAAAGCGGCCTGGTCCGCTACGACATCGACTGGCCCGGCCTGAGCGCCGAGGAAAAGCAGGAGGGTTATGTACTGCCCTGCGTCGCCTACCCCTGTTCGGACCTGGTGCTGCGCCGTGACGGGTCCTAGGCGCGTGGTGGCGCACAGCGCCTGCCACGGCACTTGCGGTGCAGGCAGGCCGGCTACCATGTGGCCCATCGGCCTGGCGCCAACCCCACCCCCAGCGCCGGCCGCACCACCATGACCAAGGCCCCCACCCCGCAGCGCGGCCCGGATCGCCAGGCGGCGCTGGCGCAATACCGGCGCCGTGCAGGCGTCTATGACCTGGAACTGGCCCTGTTCGAACCGATCCGGCGCCAGGCCGTCGCGCGGCTCGGATTGAAGCGCGGTGACGTCGTGCTGGACGTGGGATGCGGTACCGGCCTCAGCCTCGGCCTGCTCAGGCAGGGCATCGGTGCCAAAGGCCGGATCATCGGCATCGAACAAAGCCCGGAGATGCTCGAGCGCGCCCGCCAGCGCGTCGCCCAAAACGGATGGGACAGGACCACGCTGCTGTGTTCGCCGGTCGAGACCGCCCGGATCCCACGCATCGCCGACGCGGCGCTGTTCCACTTCACGCACGACATCCTGCAACGGCCCGAGGCGGTCGCCAACGTCATGCGCCATCTGAAGCCCGGCGCGCGCGTCGTGGCTTGCGGGCTCCAGTGGGCTCCCGCCTGGGCCATGCCGGCCAACCTGGTCGTGCTCGCAGCGGCCTTGCGCTCCGTCACCTCGCTCGAAGGGCTGCGCAAGCCATGGAGCGCAATGGCCGGGTACCTCGGGGCGCTGGAGGTCGAGACTTCCTGGGGTGGTGGCGTGTACCAGGCCAGCGGCCAGGTGAAAGCCGGCGACTGACCCGCAGGCCCGGCTTGCCTATCGCCCGCAACGACCTGCCTGGCCGTGGCAGGTACTGCGTTGTGTCGCCGGTTTCCGTGCGACTTGTCGCCTGGATGGGGGGTCTTGCCGAACGTGTTTTGCACAGACCGCTGTCAAGAATTTGACAACCTGGCCCGAAACCACCGGTTCATGGCAGGGACCACCGCCCCTCCAAGGCAAAACATCGCATCCCTGCCCGTTTCGAAGGCATGGCCTGCGATGCGAGCAATGGCACCGCCTGGCGGACTTATCCAGAAAGTTATCCACAGACTAGACCACAGCTGCGGGGGACAAGTGTGCGCTGTTGCGGGAGATTCAGTAGTGGATGCTGCGCGGCACGCCGCCGCCTGCCGCGATCACATCCCCGTGGATCGCCCGTGCCTTGGGGGAACACAGAAAGGCCACCACGTGCGCCACCTCGCTGGCGTCGATCAAATGCCGGATGGAGTTGCCACCCGCCATCTGCGCCTCGACCTCCGCCGCCGGGATGCCCTGCGCTGCGGCGCGCGCCTGCACCAGTGGCGCGGTCCGCTCCGTCCGGGTGAGACCGGGGTGCACCACGGTCACGTTGATGCCGAACGGGCCGAGTTCGTCGGCCATGTTCTTTGTCAGCGCCGCCACCGCGACGTTACGGATGCTGCCCACCGCGCTGCCGGTCTGCCGCGCGGCCAGCCCGCTGATGTTGACGATGCGGCCCCAGCCGCGTGACTGCATTCCGGGCGCGACTTCGCGCGCGCAGCGGATATAGCCCATCACCTTGGTATCCAGTTCGGCATGGAAGAAGTCCGAGGTGATTTCGCCGAGTTTGGGCGGGCCGGCGAATCCCGCCGGCTCAGCCGCCGCATTGACCAGGATGTCGATGCCGCCGCCAAGCTGGCGCACTGCATCGGCCACCGCCTGGCGGACCTGCTCATCACTGGTGGTGTCCGCACGCACGCCCACCACCGTGCGGCCGGTTTCGGCGGCGATCCCGGTGGCTGCCGCCGACAGTGCCTCCGCCCCGCGGGCCAGCAGCGCCACGTCGACCCCCTCCAGCGCCAGGGCGCGCGCGATGGCCTTGCCGATGCCCCGGCTGCCGCCGGTCACGAGTGCACGTTTGCCATTGAGTTCCAGGTCCATGGTTTGCTTTCGAGTTCGGAATGGACGGATTCTGCCGCACCAAAGGCGGAGTGATGCAACTGCTGATGAACCGCCCCAGCCTTAATGCACCGGTAATGTGGGGTCTGCAGACTGGCACCCTTTGGATCAGGGATACGCCCCATGCTCGACATCGATACCAGCCTCTTCCTGTGGCTCAACGCAAGTGCCGCATCGTCGGCCTGGCTTGTCCCCCTGGCCCGTTTTGCATCCACCGAACTGCCGCAATGGATGCTGGCGGGAGCAGTGGGTGCCTTCGTCGTGGGGGACGCACCGGTCCAGCGCGCGGTGTTCCGCATGGTCTGGGCCATGGCCATCGCCTGGGTGATCGCGCGCATCGGGCAGCACTATTTCCCGATGCCCAGGCCCTTCGTCCTGGGTCTGGGAACGCCGTGGATGGCCCATGGTGACTCGCCAGGCTTCCCCAGCACCCATGCAAGCGTGGCGTTTGCGTTCGCGGCGGCGATGATGGCATCCTCGGGCCGGGCTCTGGTCGCAGCCGTGGCGCTGCTGCTGGCCGGCATGGTGGCCTGGAGCCGCGTCTGCCTGGGCCTGCATTTTCCGTTCGATGTGGCAGCGGGGGCCCTGGTAGGAGCGTTCGCCGGCTGGCTCAGCGGCTTCGCACCCCGCCCTGTTTTGCGCGCGCGGGTGGCCCATGAGTGAGTTTCTGGCCGGCCAGGCGCCACGGCTGATCATCGGGCCTGCCGCAGAGCCGACTGCCGAGGCTGAACTCGCGACTTTCGCGCATAGGCCCTTGCAGGCAGGGGTGGCCGCGCCCCAGTCGGTCGGCAGGCCAGCGCGGCCGGCGCTCAGCTGCGTCGTGCCGGCGTACAACGAGGCGGCCAACCTGGGCCTGCTGCTGAACGACCTGACGCGCCAACTGGCGGCACTTACCGAGCGGTGGGAGGTGATCGTGGTCGACGACGGCAGCAATGACGCCACTGCGCAGGTCCTGCTGCCCTGGCTGGTGCATCCGGGCGTGCGCTACTTGCGGCTCTCGCGCAATTTCGGCAAGGAGGCCGCGCTCACAGCAGGTATCGACCGGGCAGCGGGCGATGTGGTGTTGCTGATGGATGCGGATCTGCAGCATCCGGCTTCACTCGTTCCCCGGATGCTGGCGGCATGGGCCGATGGCGCGGACATGGTATGCGCCACCCGTGACTCGCGCCGCGACGAAGGGTGGGTCAAGCGCATCGGCACCGCCCTGTTCTATGCGTTGCTCAACCGCGGCGCTGCAGTGAAGGTGCCGATCGACGCGGGTGACTTCCGGCTGATGGACCGGCGCGTGGTGGATGCCCTGCGGCAGTTGCCCGAGCGCAACCGCTTCATGAAGGGTCTGTACGCCTGGGTCGGGTTCCAGACGGTCGCAATTCCGTATGTGCCGCTGGCCCGCCACGCGGGCCGCAGCAGCTTTTCGCTGGGGCGGCTGGTTCGGCTCGCGTTCACCGGCGTCACTTCGTTCACCAATGCGCCGCTGCGCTGGTGGAGCGGCATCGGCGCGGTGATTGCCTTGGCGGCGCTGGCCTACGGTACATGGATCGTGGTGGAGCATGCCATCTACGGTGTGGACGTGCCCGGATGGGCCACGGTCGTCGCAGGGATGATGTTTCTGAGCGGAGTGCAGCTGTTGTCGATCGGCATGCTCGGCGAATACGTGGGACGGATCTTCGACGAGGTGAAGCAGCGGCCGGTCTATCTGGTGGGTTGCGAGGCTGGGCGGGGTCGAATTCTCCAGCCAGCCATCGTCCCGCCGCCGGCATGATTACCGCGCACCCGCCTCTGCGTGGGCTGACACTGTGCGCCGACGATTTCGGCCTGAACCGCGGCATCTGCGAAGGCATCGTGCAGCTGGCGCATGCCGGGCGCCTGTCGGCTGTGTCGTGCATCACCAACGGCGCGTGGTGGCGGCCCGCGGCTTCCCTGTTGGAGCAGCTACCGCGCGGACTCTCACTCGGTCTGCACATCAATCTGACCGAAGGCCCGCCACTGAGTCGCGGGCTCGCGCAGGTCTGGCCACGGCTGTCCTCCCTGCCCAGGCTGATCCTGGCTGCCTACGCGGGCGCCCTTCCCCGGGCGGCGGTTCGCGCCGAGATGCAAGCGCAGTTGGCGCAGTTTTGCATCGGTTCCGGTACCGCGCCGCAGCATGTGGACGGGCACCAGCACGTACACCATCTGCCGCTGGTGCGTGATCTGCTGCTCGAGTTGGTCTCGGGGATCGCCCCGGCGCCCACCGTGCGAAACACCGCCTGCCTGCCGGGGCCGGGCTTTGCACGCAAGCGCTGGCTGATCCGGAAAACCGGCGCGCGGATGCTCGAACGGGAACTCGTGCGACGCAGGCTGCCCCACAACACCGTATTGCTCGGTGTCCACGATTTTCAGCCCGGCGATTACGGGGCCTGGATGCGGCGCTGGTTGACGCTGGTGCCGGACTCAGGCGGCTGGCTGTTCTGCCACCCTGGCATGGAGGGGTTGCCCGACGACGGGGACGTGATCTGCGCTGCCCGGGCGCGTGAGTTTGCCTACCTGTCCAGCGCCGAATTCCTGCGTGATCTGGACGCTGCCCAGGTGCGCCTCACCAGCCGCGATCCGGCTCAGGCGAAGGTCCAGCGCCGGTTGATCCCGAACGTCAGCAGCACGGTCAATCCGGTCGCCAGCACCTGACCCACCAGGTAATGCCAGCCCAGCGCCACCGCTGCGGCAACGATGGCCATGCTGACCGAGGCGCCAACCACCGCGGTCACCTGAAAACGCAGCCAGGTTCCGGCGCCACGGGCCTCGCGCGCAAACGTGTACCAGCGGTTGCCAATGTAGGCGGTCTGCGCCCCGATGACGGCGCCCAGGCCGCCGCAGATCCAGGCTGGCCAGCCGGCCAGAGCAACACCGGCCACCAGCACGCCGTAATGCACTGTGGTGGCGATGGCCCCCACGGCGCAGTAGCGCATCAGCCGGTTCACGGAAGCGCCACCGCTGCAGCGCAGGCGGGCATCGGCGCACGCCACAACTGCGTCCCCCCGCGTTCGAAGACGGGTGTCGCGCCGGGCACGCCCTGCAGCGCTGCCGACTTCGCGTCGGCGACGACGAACCAGACCGTGCCCTGCCCGCAGGCAAGCCGCGGCAGGGAGGTCAGGGGTTGCAGCACCCGGCGGGCCAGCTCCGGATCGAATCGCCCTGCGTCTGCCAGTTCCTTGCGCCAGTTGTCCTGTGACGGCAGCCGCGGGTCGGCCCAGTCGCTGGCGATCACGGGGGGCTCGGCCAGCGCGGCATAGAACGAGACATCGTAGAAGGCCTGGTCCACCATCACCACCCGGTCGCCGGGGCCCAGCCGCGCTGCCAGCACGGCGGCGAGCGCCCGGTTGCCGTGCGGTGCGCGCCAGGCAAGCGTTGCCACGATGGATAGGCACACGACGGCGGCTCCCGCGGCCATGCGGTTCAGATGGCGGGGCTTGCTGCGTTCCAGCATCTGCGCCAGCACGATCGACCAGGGCACGAGGGCCGGCATCACGTACCCGACGAGCTTGGAGCTGGGCAGCGAAAAGAAGCCCACGATCACCAGCACCCACCAGCACCACAGGCTGGTCATGGGGCTGCGCTGGCGCCATGCGCCGCGCAGCGCCGCGGGCAGCCACAGGCTCCAGGGCAGGGTCAGCAGCGGCAGCACCAGCAGGAAGAACCAGAACGGCTGCAGGTTGTTGAAGCTCGACTGGGCGAACCGGCGTACATGCTGTTCCATGAAAAAGTAGTCGAAGAACCCGGGGAAACGCAGCTGGATCGCGATGAACCAGGGCGCCGCGACCGCCAGACCCGCCAGCACCGCGAGCGGGTGAAACAGCCGGGGCAGCTGGCTCCAGCGGCGCTGCGCGAGCATCCACGGGCCGATCACCAGCGCCGGCAGCACAAAGCCGATCAGGCCCTTGGCCAGCATCGCGACCGCGCAGGCGACCCAGGCCAGCACCAGCCAGCGCAGATGGACCCGCGGCGGCTCCTCAAGCGCACGCGCAAACGCCAGCACGGCCGCACTGATCAAGCCCGCCACCAGCAGGTCGTGGTTCGCGTACTGCGCGCCGACAAAGAAAAACGGGCTGGTCGCCAGCGCGACCAGGGCGATCGTCGCGACGCGCGGGCCGTGCCAGTGCCGTGCGCCGAGAAAGAGGCTGGCGCCCATCAGCCAGGCGCCAACCACCGCACCGGCACGCGCTGCGAAGGCGTTGACACCCAGCCCCTGCATCGCCGCCATGTCCAGCCAGTAGAACAGCGGCGGCTTGTGGAAGAAGGGCAGGCCGTTGAGTGTCGGCACCCACAGGCTTGCGGTCAGCATCTCCCGCGCGATATTGGCGTAGCGGCCCTCGTCAGGCATCAGCAGGGGGCGCAGGCCGAGTGTCGCCAGCAGCCAGAGGGCCAGCAAGGCCAGCGCCGAGGTGGCCGACAAGCTGACGGGCGCCGTTCTGCTGCGCTGCGGCAGGCCCGGCGCAGACGCCCCGCCCGTCATGCTGCACTCCACGGGCATGTGGCGTCGGGCGGCGTGTCGGCAAGCCGCAGGCTGACGGCGGCGATCCAGGGCAGGCATAGTCCGATGGCGGCATCGCGGGTGGCCGAATTGACCAATGCCGCAGCGAGCAGGGACAGCGCGGCCAAGAACGCAAACCGGCCCTGCAGACTGGGCTGTTGCCATCCGATGCGCGCAGCCGTCCCGATCACGGCCAGCCACGCCAGTGCGCCGGGCAGGCCGGCTTGCGCGCCCATCCACAGCAGATCGTTGTGGGGCATGTTCAGCTGGACGATGGCTGCCGGGGCACGCTGGCGCCATTGGTCGTTCCACGCGCCGATGCCCCAGCCGGTCAGCGGGCGCTCCAGTACCATGTCCAGCGTGTGGCGGATCATCTGCACGCGCAGGTTCCAGCTGCCCTGGGTCACGTCACCCTGCCGCGCCTGCTGCAATTCGGTCAGGCCCAGTGCCAGGCGGTCCTGCATTGCCGGGACCAGTGCCAGCAGCAGTACCGAGGCCACGGCCATTGAGGCCAGGGCGACCCATAGGTTGCGCCGGTGTGCCCGCCATTGGTGGATCGCGGCGGCTGGCATCAACAGCAGCGCGATCAGCAGGGCGCTGCGGCTGGGCAGCAGGAACACGATCACGCCCAGCAGTGCCAGCGCCACGCCGATGGCCACCATGCCAGTGCGCCCCGGGCGGGCCAGCGCCACGGCCACAGCCGAACCGGCCAAAGTGGCCAGCAGCAGCGCATTGGAGATCGATTTGTTGCCCGAGTATTGCAGCTGGTTGTGCCACGGCGAGTCGATCGGCAGGTGCAGCCACGGGCCGGCCACTATGACCACCAGCGCGCATGCCGCCGCCAGCAGGAAACCACGCAGGGCCCATGCCGCTTCCTGCTGCGTCAGGGCCAGCGCCATCGCAAAGGTCAACATGAACCGCAAGCCGTGCCACAGGTTGGAGGCGGTCTCGGCATAGATGCGCGGCTGCAGCGCCAGCACCAGCAGCGTCCAGCCGGTGTACACGCACAGGGGCAGGAAAAGCCGATGCGCGCGCAGTTGGCGCCAGCGGGCCATCTGACCTCCCTGTGCCAGCAGTGCCAGTGCCAGGGCGAAGAACGACACGTAGGTCATGCCCACCGGCATGAAAACCACCAGCCCCCACGCGCCGGCGCAGCAAGCCACCCACGGCGCGACCCGCGGGGCCGATGCCGGCGGGTCAGCCCGCGCTGGCATCCTGCGCCCAGCTCAAGGTGAAGCGCGTAGTCATCGGCGGTACGCCGGTGTCGCGAATCAGGTGCGCGCGGTGCAGCTCGGCGATGCGCTCCACCAGTTTCAGGCCCAGGCCCAGGCCGGCAGCCGAGCGCGCTGGCCGTTGTTGCAGCGTGGACGCATCCGTGTCGCCCTGCTGGCCGTTGTCGCTCACGGCCAGACTGCGGATGCTGCCTTCCTGCGCCACGGTGATCTGCACGCGCGTGCCGGCGGGGGTGTGCGCCAGCGCGTTGGAGATCAGGTTGCCCACTGCCAATTCCAGCAGCAAGGGGTTACCCTGCACGATCACCGGGCCCGGCAGGCCATCGAGTTCGAGCACGTGGCCGCCTTCGTGGCTGGCCTGGGCAAAGCTGGCCAGGACCTGGGCGCCGAGTTCGGCCAGATTCACCAGCTGCGCCGAGTCGTCTGCGCGGCTCTGGGCGCGCGCCAGGTCCAGCAGTTCGCGCAGGATCCGCCCGGCCCGCAGCGCCGCATGCTGCATTGCTGCCAGGGACACTGCCCGATCCTGCGGGCTGACCTGGGCCGCGGCATGGTCCGCTTGAAGCGCAATCGCGGCCAGCGGCGTGCGCAGCTCGTGGGCCACGTCCGAGGCGAACTGGCGCTCGCGCACCACTTGTTCCCGCAGGCGGTCGATCAGGCTGTTGATGGCGCGCACCACGCTGTCGAACTCGGCGTACCGGTGTATGTCTTCCAGCCGATCGCTGCCATGCAGGTTCAGGCCCGCCACGCGCGCCGAAAGCTGGTTCAGGGGCTGCAGCCCGCGGCGCATGGCCCACCAGAGCAGCAACGCGATCAGAGGCAGCACCACGAGTGCCGGGCGCGCGATCGCGATCGCGACTTGGCGGCCGATCCAGGCCCGCTGCTCCAGGTCGATCATCGCTGCGGCACGGCGTGTACCGCCAGCGCGTTGTGCAGCGAATATGCGCCAGCGGTGTCCGGGCTTGCCGGTGATGGAGGGTGCCATGAAGTTCGAGTACCCGTCGGGCGGGGCCATCGGTCTGCGCTGGTCCGGCGGCCGGCTGTCGGCCACGATCATGCCGTTGTCCCAGACGATCACCGCCATGCTGCGTGTGAAGTTGAGGTGGCGCCCCAAAGGAATGAAGGAGCGGAACTCATTTTCTGGCGGTATCTGCAGCGTCGAGGGGTCTGCTGGCTGGGTCCCGAAGGCCGAAACCTGCAGCAGCACGTTCACGGCCGATGCCAGGTGGGCATCGGTGATCTCCTCAGCCTCGTCCAGCCCGGCATAGTAGGACGCCGCCATCAGCGCGACCCAGGCGACCGCCAGCGCACCCAGGGTCCAGCGCCACAGGTAGCGCCACAGCGTGAGGCGCTTCACGCGGCAGTTTCCCGAGGCACGAAGTAGCCGACGCCGCGCATGGTCTTGATCAGATGGTCGCCCAGTTTGCGGCGCAGGTGGTGCACATGGACCTCGATGGCGTTACTTTCCAGGGACTCACCGAAACCGTACAGCGCGGCTTCCAGCCGCGCCTTGGACAGCACCTGGGGGCTGGCTTCGACCAGGGTCTGCAGCAGCGCGAACTCGCGCACACCGAGCGGCACGTTTTCGCCGTTTCGCAGCGCCGTGCGGGCCGCCGGATCGATGACCAGGTCGCCGTGGATCAGCAAGGGGCTGGCGCGCCCGGCACAACGGCGCACCGTCGCGCGGATACGTGCCAGCAGTTCGTTGGCATCGAAAGGCTTCACCAGGTAGTCGTCCGCACCATGGTCGAGGCCGGCGATCCGCGCGTCGACACCGTCGCGGGCGGTCATGATGAGCACCGGCATGGCGGGGTCGGGCAAGGTGCCGGCCGCCCGGTTGCGCGTCTCCCGCACGAACGTCAGCAGCCTGACACCGTCGCCGTCTGGAAGGCCGAGGTCGAGCAGGATCGCATCGAAGCGCTCGACGGCCAGGGCCGCGTGTGCCTGGGCCACCGTGGCGCACACGTCGGCCGCATGGCCGGCGGCCTTGAGCGCCAGCAACAGGCCTCCGGATATGTCGGGGTCATCTTCGACGATCAAGAGTCGCATGGGTGGGGAAATGGCAGGACAGGGATAGGGCCTGGTTGGGCCTGGAGCCCCGTTATGCCTGACCCATATTAAGGCTGCCTTAAAGTGGGGCGGCGCCTACGACGCAGCAATTGCCCCGGGCCGGCTTCGCTTGGCTTTGGAGCTCACTGGAACATGCCGACAGATTACAGCCTCACGGGCGCAACGCGATTGCAAAAATCGTCTTGCCTCCGCCGTTACATTGCGCCGACTCTGAAGTGGCCGGTTTATGCCGATCGTTGACCTCCACATGACCGGCCAGGCTTTTTGTCTTCTGCGAGTTGGTGCCATACACTCGGTTTCACTAAGAACTTATCCGTAAATAATGTTGACCGTCAATTTGACCTTACGGAACGCGATGATCGCGGCGGCAATGTGGTTGAGCGCGACGAAGCTGCGTTCGAGCTT
>Ga0105047_10014531_pt1 | contig 12478 bp, 16 predicted proteins | sample MAT04_FD_78384 | JGI IMG/M metagenome (GOLD analysis project Ga0105047, IMG submission 78384) | Freshwater microbial communities from Lake Fryxell liftoff mats and glacier meltwater in Antarctica - MAT-04 (megahit assembly) | ecosystem: Environmental > Aquatic > Freshwater > Ice > Liftoff... | reverse complement strand
GAGATTAGAGATATAAGATAACTTATTCCTTACCACTTATTCCTTACCACTTATTCCTTACCACTTATTCCTTACCACTTATTTCTTACCACTTATTCCTTACCACTTATTCCTTACCCTTACAACACCGTAACCCGCTAACCTGTAACTAGCTAACCCGAAACCCCTATATACTCAACCCTCCACATACACTCAGCACCTGCCCAGTCACATAATTCCCCATATCACTTCCAAGAAACAAACAGGCATTGGCAATATCTTCCGCAGAGGCAAAACGTTGCAATGGAATGCCGGCTTTATATTTCTCGGCGCTGTCTCCTTCTTTGAGGTAACTCGTCATATCGGTTTCGACAAACCCCGGTGCGATAGCATTGCAACGAATATTTCGACTACCGATTTCCTTTGCGATTGATTTTGTAAAACCGATTACACCGGCTTTACTGGCGGCATAGCTGCTTTGTCCGGCATTTCCCATTTCGCCTATCACTGAACTCATATTGATTATACTTCCGCTTCTGGCTTTCATCATCGGTTTAATAACTTGTTTGGTCATATTAAACACACTCTTAAGATTGATCGCTATCACATCATCCCATTGCTCTTCAGTCATTCTGAGTAAGAGATTATCTTTCGAGATGCCGGCATTATTTACACAAATATCAATCGTCCCAAATTCCTTCAACACCTCATTAATAAAGCTCTCGCAATCTGCCATGCTGCCTGCATTACTCTTATATGCTTTGGCTTTTACACCCATAGCTGCACACTTTTCTTCCAGTGCTTTACTTCGGGCTTCACTGCTCTCGCGGATATAGGTAAATGCAACATGACAGCCCTGCTCCGCGAATTTCAAAACGATAGCCTCGCCAATTCCGCGGCTTCCACCAGTAACAACCGCAACTTTACTTTCAAGTAATTTCATGAATAAACCAGATAATGATGAACAAATGTTGTGAAGTGGAGATTAAAACTGAAGCCACTTCCTTTGAGACGCACAAAATACGAATCAAAGTGTAATAAAAAAATAGTTACTGAAAAAGGCAACTCCAAACACGGGTTACAAAAATGCATTTCCCTGCAAACCATCAAATCGACAAACGTGACACGTTTTATCCCTTCGGGATAATAAAACATTTTTCATCTCGCCCGCCCGATTCTGGTGTTGTCTCCAAGGTTCGTGTCTCGTATGTCGTGGTTCGTGTCCGCCGAGGTTTATGTCCTCACGAACCTCAAATATTCGTCCACGAATTGCAAATTATCGCCATCTCTTGCACATATCATTTCCATTTTCCTATCTTCATGCCCAAATTTAAAGGAATGAAATATATCGTACTCTTCTCTCTTTTTCTCTCATCACAATTAATTGCACAAGACAAAAAGAAATGGGATGTCAATAACCCGAAAGGCCCACACAAGGAATTCTCCTTCACCGTAGACGAAGGGACATGGATGAATCTGGACGTTTCGCCAGACGGGAAAGAGATCGTCTTTGATCTGCTAGGTGATATTTATACAATGCCAATTGAAGGCGGAAAAACAGTTTGTATCCGAAGCGGTCTCGCAATGGAAGTGCAGCCACGTTTCAGTCCGGATGGGAAACGTATTCTCTTCACCTCTGATACGGGTGGTGGCGACAATATCTGGGTAATGGAAAATGAGGGCAGCAATGCAAAGCAGGTAACTTCAGAAACATTTCGTTTGCTCAATAATGGTGTCTGGACACCAGATGGCGATTATATTATTGCACGTAAACATTTTACATCACATCGTTCCCTGGGTGCCGGAGAGTTATGGATCTATCATGTATCCGGCGGTGGCGGCTTGCAACTCACTCCCCGTAAAAACGATCAGCAAGATCTGAACGAACCTTCCTGTAGTCCTGATGGCCGTTATGTTTATTATAGCGAGGATATGTATCCCGGAGGTTTTTTTCAATATAATAAAGATCCTAACAACCAGATCTTTGTGATCAAACGTTTCGATCGTGAGAAAGGCGTTTCTGAAAATGTAACCGGTGGACCGGGTGGTGCGTTTCGTCCGCAGATCTCTCATGATGGGAAGACATTGGCGTTTATAAAACGGATTCGTACCAAAACGGCATTATATCTGCGCGATCTTGAAACTGGCGAAGAATGGCCTATCTATGATCAGTTGAGCAAAGACCAATCAGAGGCATGGACAACATTTGGTGTGTATACTGGTTTTGCCTGGATGCCCGGCGATCAGTCGCTCGTAATATGGAGCCAGGGTAAGATCCATACGATCAATGTGTCAAAACTGAATCAATCGACTGTGATTCCTTTTTCATGTATTGTAAAAAATAAAGTGGCCGATGTGGTTCGTTTTAAACAAGACATCGATCAGGATGAATTTTCTGCAAAAGTGATCCGTCAGGCTGTTACATCACCTGATGAAAGTTATATCGTATTCAATGCGGTTGGTTATTTATGGAAGAAGCCTTTACCCAATGGCAAACCTGTTCGCTTGACGGATGCCAGCGATTTTGAATTTGAACCTTCTTTTTCACCCGATGGAAAAAGTATTGTTTATACAACATGGAACGACACAACTTCAGGATCTATCTGGAAATTAGATATGAATGCCGGCGCAAAACCTGTTCAACTCAATACAGACAAAGGGATTTTCCGTACGCCTTCTTTTTCTCCCGACGGTGCTACGATCGTTTATCAAAAAGATGATGGAGATCTGGTGCTCGGAAATAATTATACAGTAAATACCGGTATCTATACCATGTCTTCGTCAGGAGGCAAAGGAACAAGGATTATCGATCATGGTGCTGCGCCAAAATTCAATCACATAGGAACGCGAATTTATTTCCAGACCGAGAATGCAATGAACAGTTGCAAGGCAGATGGCAATGATGAACAACCTGTTTTCAAAAGTACGTATGGCAGTCAGTACACGATTTCACCCGATGGTAAATGGGTTGCATTCGTCGATCTTCATCAGGTATATATTGGGGCTTTCCCTTCTATAGGAAAACCCATAGATATGACATCGGATGCGACAGCGATTCCCGTGAAGAAAGTGTCGAAGGATGCGGGAACAAATCTTCATTGGAGCAGCGATAGCAAGACATTATATTATACGTTGGGAGATCAGTACTATTCCATTCCAATGGAAGATCGTTTCGAATTTATAGCTGGGAAACCTGATTCTCTTTTTAAGGAACCTGAGAAAGGGATAGCTGTAAACCTGAAAATGGATACAGATAAACCCGAAGGAATTGTGGTGCTTAAGAATGCAAGAATCATTACCATGAATGGGAGCGAGATCATTGAAGACGGGACCATCATTATCGAAGGAAATAAGATAAAGAATATCGGGCGTTCTGTAGATATTAAGATCCCTTCAAACGTAAAAGAACTTGATTGCCGCGGAAAAACAATCACACCTGGATTCATTGATGCACATGCACATGTCAATCATTTTCGCTCGGGGATCACGCCAAAACAACACTGGCCTTATTATGCCAATCTTGCCTATGGTGTAACCACCACACACGATCCTTCAGCCAACAGTGAAATGGTTTTTGCGCAAAGCGAATTAGTAAGGGCAGGAAAAATGTTGGGACCAAGAGTATTCTCCACCGGAACTATTTTGTATGGTGCCGATGGGGATTTCAAAGCTGTTATCAATTCGATCGACGATGCACGCAGTACCTTACGCAGAACAAGTGCTTACGGTGCCTTCAGTGTGAAGAGTTATAACCAACCACGACGCGAACAAAACCAGATGATTATTCAAGCTGCCCGCGAACAAGAAATGGAAGTAGTTCCAGAAGGAGGTTCTTTCTTCTACCATAACCTGGGAATGATCTTCGACGGACATACCACCATCGAACATAATATTCCGGTGGCTACTTTATACAATGATGTGATCGGTCTTTGCAAGCAATCCAAAACTGCCATGACACCTACACTGATTGTTTGTTATGGTGCACCGAACGGAGAATATTACTGGTACCAACATACCAATGTCTGGGAGAAAGAACGACTGTTGCGTTTTACACCGCGTGCCGTCATTGACACACGAAGCCGTTTCAGAACCATGGTGCCTGAGGAGGAATATGAGAACGGGCATATCCTTGTTTCTAAAAGTTTAAAGAAACTGAATGATGCAGGCGTACTGATCAATATGGGAGCACACGGACAGATACAGGGTATTGGAGCTCATTGGGAAATCTGGATGATGACACAAGGCGGCATGAGTAATTTTGATGCCTTGAAAACAGCAACCATCAACCCGGCGGTATCGCTTGGGTTGGATGATTATGTGGGTTCACTTGAAGTTGGAAAACTAGCCGATCTTTTGATTATGGATAAAGATCCTTTACAGGATATCTATAATACTGAATCGATCCGTTATACCATGATCAATGGCCGTTTGTTTGATTGCGAAACAATGAATGAGATCGGGAATTATGACCAGCATCGCGGACGTTTTTTCTGGGAACTGAACAGAAGTTCTGAAGCGTTTCAATATCATGAAGGAACGAATATTCTGGAGAACGGGCATAACGATGATTAGGTTATTTTATGACTATTAGTAATGCTAATCAAGTGCTTTCAATACGACCTCACCCCCGGCCCCTCTCCATGTGGAGACGGGAGCCTAAACGCTTACAGGCAGTGACTTTGAAGAAGGCCTTATTCATAAATTTTTTGTTACAACCTCCCTTTCGTTACTTTTCAATACAGTTTGTTTTATTTTGTATTACCTCTAAATTACTCACTTGGAACTAATAGGCTATTTCGCATCTGTCCTGATCGGGATTACACTCGGATTAGTTGGAGGTGGGGGCTCAATTCTCACAGTTCCAATACTGGTTTATTTATTTCATATTGATCCAGAGGAAGCCACAAGTTATTCACTGTTTATTGTAGGAATAACCACTATGATCGGTGCTTACAAGCATTACAAGATGGGTAATTTACAGATCAAATCCGCTATCTACTTTGCATTGCCTTCTGTGTTGTCTTTATTATTTATTCGAAAAATAGTCCTTCCACGCATTCCCTCACATTTATTTTCTATCGGGGAGTTTGTGATGACAAGGAATATTCTCATCATGGTTGTTTTTGCCTTGCTGATGATCGCTGCATCCGTTTCCATGATACGAAAAAGTGAGGAGCCTGAGAATGTGAAAAGCACAAATTATATCCATCTTTCCCTGATTGGTTGTGGTGTTGGATTCATCACTGGTTTTCTTGGGGCGGGTGGTGGTTTCCTGATCATTCCTGCATTAATTTTCTTAGCAGGATTGCCTATGAAACAAGCCGTGGGCACATCGTTGTTAATCATCTTTATTAATTCGGCCATCGGTTTCGGTGGTGATCTGTTGGGTCATCCATCACTCGATTACCGCTTGTTATTTTCTGTAACTGCTATTGCAATCCTTGGAATGTTGATCGGAACAGCCTTATCAAAAAAGATTGATGGCGCGAAACTAAAACCTCTCTTTGGATGGCTTGTATTATGTATGGGAATCTATATTATTCTGAAGGAATTTGTATTGAAATAGCTGTTGCTTCGTTCCTTGCAAAGACGCGGGTGAAAGAATTCATTGATTAATCTTCACAAACTTATCTTCGTTATTTTCTCCATATGGATTCGAATTATCTATATTAATAATTTCATCTTCCGACTAAGAGCCATAACCCGGGTAGTTATCCAAATAAAATGAATAAGAGTCTATTTTGCTGAATATGACTTTGACACTAGAGATTTCTTTGTCGCCTTCTAAAACAATATACTCTTCATTGTTATCAATAATAATTTCCCTTCCATTTTTATCAGTGTACCTTCCTACAGAATTATTTTATATCTCCAAAATGCTAGCTCAGGAATAATGAATAATACGTTTATGTAATAGTCCATGTGATATGAACTAAACATATACTGTTACGGCATTATACCATATTCATTTGGACTAAAAAGAAAATGCTATTGATATAAAAAGGAGATGGAAAGAACAAGAAGGATAATTCCTGCGATTCAAAGCGTTCTGAACCATACAAACAATAATCCTAAAAAGGAAAGAAGAAAGAACAGAATATTAGAAAATCCTTCCATAACTTCAAAAATATTTGAAAGAATCGAATTCTATGCGAAGAGTAATTTTTGCAACTATACGAATTTTATTTCGCTTACTCTCCTGCCGACTGCAAATTGCCGACTGCCAACCCTCATCGTTGTTGTGAGGAACGAAGCAACCAACCGTCTCCACCTTCCCGCCTTCTTGAGTAAAAAATAGAAAGATGAAACAATCAGGACTTCTTACAGCGCTTGTTTTAATGACGATGTTCGCGGCTGCGCAATACAATACATGGTATCAACATTATTATACACCCGTACCCGTCATGGAAGTTGTTTACGGAACCTGTTACTTAAGTACGGGCTCACCGGTTGTTCGTAGTTCTACAGCCACTGATATGCATTTGAGTGAATATAATAGGGCGGGCACATATTTAAATGCTACTAATTTCACCTTTACCAATGGCGCATCATTGTCTGGCATGGATATCTTAAACACCGATGATATTGCCCTCGCGGTGTCTGATGTATTATGTGCCGACAGAGGCGTAACCACTATCAAACCCAGCAAGAAATTCCCGAATGGATTGGTGGATACGAAATCTGATCTTATCACAATAGTTTCTCCGAATCCCTGTAGAGACAAGTTGCATATTGCAGGTGATTTGACCATCAGCTCAGCTACTGTCTATAATTTTCTCGGTCAACAGGTATCGGTAACTGCTTTGGGTGATAATACCTATGATGTATCCTCTTTGACGGCAGGGATTTACAAGATCGTTTTGCATACAGATAAAGGGATGCAGCATGCGACTGTTTTGAAGAAATAAGATTGCAGAATAGAATTCATCGACCATGAATTGTATGGAGTTGGAGCCATTCCTGAACGCAGAAATTGTTTACAATAATTTACATTTGTTGTCAAATTGTACTGTATGACAACTATAGAAATAAAATCAAATTTCCACAAGCTTATTGATAATATTGAGAATGAGAACATACTTACAAAATTTTATGAGATAATGTTGAACGCCAAGGCCATGAAAGAGGAAAGCTTATGGACAAGTTTGACACAAAAGGAACAAGAAGAGTTACTTGAAATTGAGAAAGAAAGTCAGGATCCTGCAAACTTGATTGATCATTCTGAAATGAAGTCTAAACATAAAAAATGGCTTTAGAAATTAAATAGTCAAAAAGAGCAGATAAGCATTTTGAGATGATTCTCAATTATTTGGAGAATGAGTTTGGAGAAGTGACTACGTCAAAATTTGTACTAAAAGTCTATGAATTTTTAGACCTGCTTGCAGAGTTCCCGGAAATAGGAACATTAGAAAATAAAGAAAATTCAATCAGAGGATTTGTAATAATAAAGCAGGTAACAATATTCTACCAGGTCAGAAATAATATGGTCATCCTGTTAAATTTCTATGATAACAGACAAAAACCTAAAACGAAAAGATTTTAAGTGTAAGTCGGGCCAAGCCTCACATACAATAAAAGAAGTGCATGAAACCCCCAAACAAGAACACAATGACTCTTGAAGAGTTCAATGAAAAAAATTACGACAAGCATGAGACAAAAGAGCGTGAAGAATTGGAAGCTGGATATAAATCTCTAAAAAATGCTATCGAAACAGGGCTTGAAGACATAAAGCGTGGAAGATGAATAGGTGACGAAGAGGCCAATACAGAAATTGACGAATGGTCCAATGAATAGAGTGTAAAATTGGAGCGCCAAATGATCTATTATCATCTTTTCGAGGGAGAACGATATGTAGTACAAATAATTTCAAACCACTTTCAATCATAATATACTCAATGAAAATAAATCCTCCACCTTCTCTGTATCCACTTTTAATACGAACAGATTTTTCTGACAACGACGCATGGGAAATACTCAAGCAGAAAATATTATCACCAGATAATGAGTATGATGCAGTTGTGACATTCATTGATGAAAAGAAATTTGAAAATTTACTTCTAAGTCAACTTCTACATTTTGATTCCGAACAAGACTTTATATTCATAGCAGATTCAATATCCATCAGCGGTGAAAGCCTTGTTCTATGTATTTCTCTGGCAGAGAATTACGGTAAAAATTTTAGGATTGTCCCTTCACAAATATTGTCCGTTTCCAATAACCTATTTATTGTAAATGCGGAATTTAACGAATATGCTGAATCTGTTGATTTCAATGGTGTTTACAGAGGTTAGTTCAAAATTTAATAATACCTGTCTTCTCAATAACTTCAATTCTTATCTTTTTCTGAGGGAATGTATCCTCTATAATAATTTATTACAGTCTGATTCATTTCCCCGCATGAAAATCCGATAACAAAAACACTTCATGATGTAAGAGCAAGTGTATGAGTCCGACGCATCTTTGCAGCGAAAAAAAAGGTATACACCTTATAAAAAAAATGACTATTATGAAAAGAATAAACTTATTTATCGCCGCCGTGTTCCTGACCGGTGGGGTAAGTGCACAGAATGGAAATGTACAAACACAAGAAAATTTCGACCATCCTGAAAGTATTGTGGCCCGCAAAAAACACATGTATGTGTCTAATGTCGGTAAACAACTAGATCCTATGAGTAAAGACGGAGATGGCTATATCAGTAAACTAAATCGCAAAACGGGTGAGATCGAACAAATGCGATACATTGACGGTTTAAACTCACCAAAAGGAATGTATGTTAAATGCAATACCCTCTATATTGCCGATGTTGATAAAGTTGTCGGTTACAATCTTAAAACTAATAAAAAGGTGTTTGAAAAGGATTTCTCAACTCAGGGTGTAACTTATTTGAATGATATCACCCGCGCGCGTCGTGGAGTCTATGTTACGTCTACTGATAAAAATATGATTTTTCAAATTAGAAAGAACGGTAAGATGAAAGAAGTGGTTCTTAAAAACGGGAACCTGAATAATATCAATGGAATTTATCGTCGTCCATGGGGAAGAGCGTTTGTCGCCAACTTCGGTACAGAGAATAGCGGAAACGGAAGCGTAGGCCGATTCGGAGCGATCCGAAGAAAGTACAAAACCATTAAAAATGGTGGCATCAACGATGGACTTATGTCGAGAATGGGTAAACTTTATATCACCGACTGGGTAAATAAAGAAGGTTCAAACGGACGGGTGTTGGTTTATAACAAATGGAATAAAAAAGTGAAAAGTCTTGAGTTGCCTGTCACTATCGGTGGTCCTTCTGATCTGTATGTAGACAGACGATATAGAAAATTATGGATCCCATCAATGACAGAGAACAAGATCGTTGGACTTAGAATTAAAGATTTGAAAATGAGTCCGAAACCAGTAACCGCAGTTTCAATGAGATAACACTTCGCGAGAATTTTAGGAAGGATATATTGGGCGGCAGACACGCTTTCCGTTCCAATCTTTGCCATGAAGCTTCTTACGATGATTAGTCCAAATCATTGGCAAAGGATTTCCACTATAATCGTTGCCGCAGTGCTCGCAACAAATAAAAATCTCCTTTCCTGAATAAATTTAGTTTATTCAAAATAAAGAAATATACAGTTTGATCTACTAAAAAGAGGTTGTCTGAAAAGGCAGCCTTTTTTATACAGTATAGAACAGGATTGAACTTTTTACTGGCAGATCAGGATTTGAGGATTACAGGATTGCATGATTAGCTTTTGAAATGAAGAACAGTTCTGACTAATAATCTCCTTTTCTACTTCCAGTTAATTATCTCCAACATTCCATTCTGCATAGGAAGTCGGGGTTTCTTCCAAACGGATAGACACCAACGACATTTCCACCGGAAAAAGATCTTTCAACGTATCGACAAAATGAAGTAAGAGATTCTCACATGTAGGCTGGTAAGGTACAAGGATCACTTTTTCAAACTCATTCGAAATCACCTCCGATTTAGAATAAGGTGCCTCCTGGTTCAATACCAACGCATGATCGTATTCGTCCAGAATATTGTCGTTCACAATCTTTTTTAAGTCACTAAAATCGACTACCATGCCGAGTTTTACATGGGTGTCGTCGAGAATAGGTGTTCCCAAAAGAGTTACACTTAAATGGTAAGTATGCCCGTGAATATTCTTGCAAGGCCCATCATATCCATAAAGGGCATGCGCCATATCGAATGTGAATTTCTTAGTAACCCTGATCTTTTGTGAGAATGCCATAGTGAAATAATTAGGAACAGCCTCAAAGGTAAGCGTTTCCTGTTGTAGAATATGAATGGGGATGATAGCCTCTACAACTCAGCATCCCCGCTTGAATTAATTTGTTGCAGAACCAAGATATTCTGCAATATCTTCTGCTGTTGCTTTCAGACCGTTCTTACTGCTGTTCCAGTTTGCCGGGCAAACCTCACCGTTCTCTTCATGAAAGTTCAGTGAATCTACCATACGCAAGGCTTCATCCACATTTCGTCCAAGAGGAAGATCATTAATGATCTGGTGACGAACGATCCCTTCCTTATCGATCAGAAAAAGTCCGCGGTAAGCCACAGGATTTCCTTCAAACGAAAGTGCATTGTTTTCTATTGTGTATTGTCCGGCCAACACACCATAATTAATAGCGATCATCTTTGAATAATCGGCCACCAGGGGATAGGTAACACCTTGTATTCCACCTTTATTTCGTGGGGTATTCAACCATGCCCAATGTGAGTACTTCGAATCGGTAGAACAAGCTACAACCACCGTATCACGTTTTTCAAATTCTTCTAATTTCTCCTGAAAAGCCACCAACTCCGTAGGACATACGAAGGTGAAATCGAGCGGATAGAAAAAGAAAACCACATTTTTCTTTCCGATAAATTGTTCGAGTGAATAATTCTCTTCAAATTCCTTCCCGTTGATCACGGCATTCTCGTGGAAGAGAGGTGCTTTTTTTCCGACTAGTACATTCATATCTATGTATTTTTTTTGTTTTGCTTTTGTAAACCGCGCGAAGGTAAACACTCTCCCGAAACAGGACGTTTCCTTTTTGCTAATGATTCGGACACATCGCAAAACTTCCCTACATTTGGAAACAATAAAACTGGCAATGAAAAATTATATCATACGAAATGTGAATGTCGTGAATGAAGGCACTATAACACGTAAGGACGTGTACATTAAAGACCAGCGATTTCATAAAATTGAGGATCAGATAGCAGTAAAGGAGAGCGTGGAAGATGTAAATGGTGAAGGCCTTTTTTTAATCCCAGGACTGATTGATGATCAGGTTCATTTCAGAGAGCCCGGACTGACACACAAAGCGACTATCGAAACAGAAGCAAGAGCTGCGGTGGCGGGTGGTGTAACAAGTTTCATGGAAATGCCGAATGTCATTCCCCCTACCTTGAATCTTGAACGACTGGAGGAAAAATTCCAGATTGCAAGACATACGTCCATCGCGAATCATTCTTTTTTTATGGGTGTTTCGAACGAGAACATGGAGGACGCCTTGCAGATCAACAAACATAAAAAAGATATCTGCGGACTGAAGATCTTTATGGGATCAAGCACGGGAAATATGCTGGTGGATAATATTGTGACGCTGGAAAGGGTTTTTGCGGACAGCGAGGTGTTGATCGCTACACATTGTGAGAAAGAGCAGGTCGTACGGGACAATCTTGAAAAGTTAAAAGCACAGAATATTACGATCGATCATGCACGGCTGCATCCTGTTATCCGAGATGTGGAGGCTTGTTACGAATCGTCTATCGGAGCAATACAATTAGCCAAGAAGCATAACACACGATTACATATCCTGCATATCAGCACCGAAAGAGAGTTGCAATTATTCACCAACCTGTTTCCCTTAAAAGACAAACGAATCACTGCGGAAGTATGTGTGCATCATTTATATTTCACCGCCGATGATTACGAACGTTTTGGGAATCTTATTAAATGCAATCCTGCCATTAAAGCACCGGAGAATAAGGAAGCACTTTGGAAGGCATTACTCGATGACCGGTTAGATATCATTGCCACAGATCATGCGCCTCATACCTGGGAAGAAAAACAGAAGCCATATCTTGAAGCGCCGGCAGGTCTTCCATTGGTGCAACATGGTTTATTGATGTTGTTGGAAGGATATAAAGAAGGTCGTATCAGTCTGGAGAAGATTGTAGAGAAGGCTTGTCATGCCCCTGCAGAATGTTTTGATGTGAAAGAACGTGGTTATATCCGAGAGGGTTATTTTGCAGATTGTGTACTTATCGATCTAGAAAAGACCACATCGGTTTCTAAAGAAACTATTTTATATAAATGTGGATGGAGCCCTTTTGAAGGACATACATTTCCGACTTCCATTGAGAAGACATTCGTGAACGGGAATATTTTATTTGATAAAGGAAAACAAGTGGATGATGTGAAGGGGATGAGATTGGTGTTTGATAGGGAAGATTGAGATGTTCCGAGGTGAAATGGAATATCATGAAACATT
>Ga0105047_10014529_pt1 | contig 12478 bp, 3 predicted proteins | sample MAT04_FD_78384 | JGI IMG/M metagenome (GOLD analysis project Ga0105047, IMG submission 78384) | Freshwater microbial communities from Lake Fryxell liftoff mats and glacier meltwater in Antarctica - MAT-04 (megahit assembly) | ecosystem: Environmental > Aquatic > Freshwater > Ice > Liftoff... | reverse complement strand
GGTTACAAGGCGATCGACCTGGCGGCGACATTTGCGGAGAGCAGCCCTCCAAACGCCGCAGCGGCCCTTGTCGATGAATTGCTCCTCGCGGGCCCCGTTGAAGTCGGTATCGCCGCGACTCACCGCTGTACCCTGGAACTGGCTCGGACGATCCGTCGGCAGATGACCTCGGGACCCTCCTTGTCGGGCAAGGATGTCGTCCTCGTGACCGGCGGAGCCCGCGGTGTTACGGCAGAAGTCGCCGTCGCACTCGCGGAAATCTATCAACCGACCTTCGTACTCACCGGTCGCACGCCGTTGCCCGCCGGCCCGGAGCCCGAATGGCTCCGCGACCTGTTCGATGAAACCGCCATGAAAAAGGCGATTGCCGACCACCTCGGGGCGACCGCCACGCCGAAAGCCGTCGGCGATTATTACGCTCGAACTGTCGCGCAACGCGAAGTCGCCGCGACGCTCACTCGCATCGAACGGACCGGATCCAAGGTTGCGTATCACGCCGTGAACGTTGCCAACGGCCGGCAAATTGCGGACCTCATCCATCAGGTTCAGGTCAAGTTCGGCCCGATTACGGCGCTGGTGCACGGGGCCGGCGTCTTGGCGGATCGCAGGATTGAAGAGTTGACGCCCGAGCAATTCGATTCCGTCTACACCACCAAAGTCGATGGCGTCCGCACGATTCTCGAGTTGCTCGCGAACCAAGATGTCAAAGCGATCCTGTTTTTCAGTTCGACAACCGCCCGGTTCGGCCGCACCGGACAAATCGCGTACGCTATGGCGAACGAGGTCCTCAACAAGATCGCTCAGGTCGAAGCTCGCAAGCGCCCCACGTCCCGCGTGGTGGCCATGAACTGGGGTCCCTGGGAAGGCGGCATGGTAACCCCCGCTCTCCGGAAACTGTTCGAGTCCGAAGGCATCGGCCTCATTCCCCTCACTGAAGGCGGGCTCTTCGGCGTGCAGGAACTCACAGCGGCGGGCAAGGCGGTCGAAGTGATTGCGCTCGGAAAACCGGCCCGCGGTTCGAAGTTGACATCGACCAATTCCAGTGAAGGCCGCGCTCAACCGACACCGCCCCCCGGGCTAATGGGGGCTTCCGCCCCGGCCCCGGCCACAAACCCCCCGGCGGCAGAACTCGTCCTCGCCTTCGAGCGGACGCTCGATATTCCGTCCCACCCCGTGCTCAAGTCGCACGTGCTCGATGGTCGAGCCGTACTGCCGATGGCCCTTCATATGGAGTGGCTCGCCCATGCTGCGTTGCATGGCACCCCCGGCCTGGTCTTCCACGGCTTCAACGATTTGCGAATCACCCACGGCGTCATGGTCGAAGACGGGGGTGCCACGACCTTGCGAGCCCTCGCCGGGAAGGCCGTGAAGCACGAGAAGTTCTTCCATGTGCCCGTTGAACTCCGCGGCAAACGCCGCGATGGGCGCGACGTCGTGCATTCGCGAGCCGAGGTGGTTCTCACAGGCGCATTGCCGAAAGCGCCCTATCCCGATCCCGCTCCGATCATGGAGCCCTACCCCCATCCCGTGGAAGAAGTCTATCGTTACTTCCTGTTCCACGGCCCCGACCTGCAAGGGATCGAAAAGGTCGATGGACTCGCGGATACCTCGTTCACCGGAACGGCGTACCCCGCTCCGCCGCCGGCCGAGTGGTTCACTCACCCGCTGCGCTCGGCCTGGGTCACCGATCCGCTCATCATCGACACCAGTTTCCAGATGATGATCCTCTGGAGTTTCGCCCAGCATGGGGCCGGGAGCTTGCCCTGCTTCGCCGGTCGCTATCGCCAGTTTCGCCGTACGTTTCCCACGAGCCCCGTGCGAATTGTTATCCGCGTGACCCGTGACAATGGCAGCTTCGCCCGGGCCGATATCGATTACCTCGACTCCGAAAACATGCTCGTCGCCCAGGTTCAGGATTACGAGTGCGTGATTGACCGCCAACTCGATCAGGCGTTCCGCAAGAATCAACTCGCACCGAAGGTTCGGCAATGATGGTTCCTACGGACCGCATTGCCATCGTCGGTGTCGCCGTTCGCTTCCCGGGCTCCGGCACGGATCTCGGCCAGTTCTGGTCGAACGTGGCGAACGCCGTCGATTGCTCCCGCGAGGTTCCCGCGGGTCGGTGGTTGCTCCCCCCCGGCCAGATTCTCGAAGCGAACAACGCACACCCGGACACCGTGCCTCACGCGCGGGGTTACTACCTCGATCCGTTCGACGCTTTCGACACCGGGGTTCCGAACGATTTCCTCGCGGCTCTCGATCCGCTCTTTCACCTGATTCTGGACGTCGGCCAGCGAGCGTGGAGATCTTCAAAAACGGAATCGCTCGACCGCCGCAAGATCGGCGTCGTCCTCGGCAACATCTGCTTGCCGACGGATAAAGCCTCGGCACTCGCTCGCGAATACCTGAGCAACGAACCGCACCAAACGAACCCCTTGAATCGCTACGTCGCGGGGTTGCCCGCCGGGTTACTCGCCAAATCCCTCGGTCTCGGCGGCGGTACGTTCACTCTCGACGCCGCATGTGCCTCCTCGCTTTACGCCATCAAGTTAGCTTGCGATGAACTCCTCTCGGGCCGGGCCGACGCCATGCTCGCCGGTGGGGCGAACCGCTCCGATTGCCTTTACACGCAGATGGGGTTTGCCCGCCTGAAGGCTCTATCGCCCTCGGGCAAGTGCTCGCCATTCTCCGCCGCGGCCGATGGGCTCCTAGTGGGCGAAGGGGCGGGCGTCTTCGTGTTGAAGCGGCTCGCCGACGCGGTTCTTCACGGGGACACCATTCACGGCGTCATCGCCGGCATCGGCCTCTCGAACGACATCCACGGCAACATGCTCGCACCCGCCAAGGAAGGGCAACTCCGGGCGATGCGCTCCGCGTACGAACGGGCCGGGTGGTCGCCGAAGGATGTTGGGCTCATCGAGTGTCATGCCACCGGGACGCCGGTCGGCGACGCGGTGGAATTCGAAAGCCTTCGCGAACTCTGGGGCGAAAGCAATCATGGATGTGCGATTGGCTCGGTGAAGTCGACGGTCGGTCACCTCCTCACCGGGGCTGGCTCGGCTGCGCTTGCGAAAGTGCTGCTCGCCATCGCCCACCGGACGCGCCCCCCGCAGGCGAACTTCGAGGGGCCAAACTCGAATTTACGCTATGTGGAGAGCCCGTTCCGAGTGCTGAACAAAGCCGAAGCCTGGGAGCCAAGTGCGCTGGGCAACCCGCTCCGCGCGGCCGTGAGCGGCTTCGGCTTCGGGGGCGTCAACGCCCATTTGCTCGTCGAAGAGTACATCCCCCAAGCGGCAGCACCAGTCCTTCCGGTCCGACCCACCCTCGCCCTGAAGCCGTTACCAAAACTCGCGACGATGGGTGTGAAGAACATGGCCCCAGCGCCGTTGGCGCCGCCGGTCGAACTGGTTGTAGCAACCCCCGAGCCCGTCGCCATCATCGGCATGGCGGCTCACTGCGGACCGTGGGAAACGCTTCAGGCGTTTCAAGAGTTCGCGCTCGGGGGTGGCGAACGCCACGCGGCGATCCCGAAGCGCAACGGCTGGGGAGATGCCGGACAGTGTCCGCCAGGCTTTTTCATCGAAGCGTTGACCGTCCCGCTCGGCCGCTTTCGAATTCCGCCGAAGGAACTGGAGGAGATGCTGCCACAGCAGGTGCTGATGCTCCAAACCGCGGCCGCCGCACTCGACGATTGTCGAGGGACGAAACCATTGGAAGAGGCCGATGTGCGCTCCGGCGTGTTCATCGGGCTTGGGTTGGATCCGAACACGACAAACTACCACCGCCGCTGGGCGGCTCGGGCCAACGGCAATGACCCCGAGGAAGTCGGTCCACCGCTGACCGCGGACCGCACGATGGGGTCACTCGGCAGTATTGCCGCGAGTCGCATCGCCCGGGTGTTTCGCTTCGGCGGGCCGAGTTTTACGATCTGTAGCGAGGAATCGTCCGCCGGGCGAGCCGTCGACCTTGCCGTGCGGGCACTGCGGGCGAAGGAACTCGACCGGGCCGTCGTCGGCGGCGTCGATTTGGCGGGCGACCCGCGAAGTGTGTTGCCGCGGGAGGCAGATCGTTCCTGCGTCCCCGGCGAAGGGGCCGCGGCTCTCGTTTTCAAACGATTAAAAGACGCCGTGCGCGATGGGGATCGCGTGTATGCCGTGATTCGCGGGGTCGGTTCGTCGTCGAGCGGTACCATCGCAGGCTTGGCCCCCGATGCCGCGGGATACGCCTCGTCGTTGATGCGGGCCTGTTCGGATGCGGTGATCGACCCGAAAACCGTGGGGTATCTCGAAGCCGCGGCGACCGGCGGCGAGGCGGACGATCAACCCGAGACGGAGGCCCTCTCGGCATTACAGTCCGCGACGGCACGGATCGTCCCTCTAACAATCGGAACCATCCGTCGACAAATCGGGCAGATCGGAGCCGCAGCAGCTGCCGCGGGGCTCGTGAAAGCGTGCCTCGCACTCTATCACCAGATACTCCCGAGCGATGCGGGGTCGCAGTTCTGGTTGAAGGACGACGAGGCTGGGCCACGGCGGGCACTCGTGGCCGCGACGGGCGTCGACGGGTCCACGGTGCACATCGTGGTCGAAGAAACGGCAACGCCGCCGATTGCCGTCGAGACCGCTCAGCCGCTCGGCGCGCGAACCGAGTCGATCTTTGTTGTCGAAGGCGATACGCCGAACGAGATTTTGACTGCGCTCGATTCGCTAACGGAGTTTGCAAAGAGCCGACAGGATCGGCCGATTGAACACCTGGCCCGCGAGTGGTTCCGTCGGACGCCGCCCGCTCCGGCCCGCAAGCGGGCCGTTACGCTCGTGCCGCGCTCGGCTGCGGAATTGATCGAACAAGCCACCATCGTTCGCGGTGCGGTTCGCGCTCGGCCCGAGAGCTCCCTACCAGACTTGTCTCAACCTGAAACGCACCCCGTGTTGCGCGATCGGGTCTTTTACTCGTCGAAACCGCTCGGGCCGAAGGCGAAGCTCGCGGTCGTTTTTCCGGGCTCGGGCAACCAGTTCCCCGGCATGGGTCGCGATCTCGGCATGGCATGGCCCGAAGTCTTACGCAAACAGCAGAGCGAGAATCGCCGGTTGCGGTCGCAATACGCCCCGGACCGCTTCTGGACCGGCACGATATCAGTCGAAACGACCGCCAAGGAGTTCCTGTTCGGTCAGGTCACTCAGGGGTCACTCGGGGCGGATTTGTTGACCGTGCTCGGGATCCGGGCCGATGCGTTGGTCGGTCAATCGTTAGGCGAGTCGGCCGGACTCTTCGGATTGCGAGTCTGGGCCGGCCGCGATGAAATGCTCCGTCGGATTCACGTTTCGACGCTGTTCGGCTCCGATCTCGCTCCGCCGTACGATTCGGCCCGGCAGTTCTGGCATACTCCGAAGAGTACCACGCTGGACTGGATCAGCGGCGTGCTCGCGGTCTCCGCGGATGATGTTCGTGCGGCGGTTCGCCCCGGATTGCGGGCCTATTTGCTCATCGTCACCACACCGAACGAGTGCGTTATCGGTGGCGTGCGGGCCGATGTGGAGAAACTCGTTCAACGATTCTCGGCCCCATTCTTCCCACTTTCCGGCGTCACGCTGGCCCACTGCGAAGCCGGGAAACCCGTGGAGGGCCCGTACCGCGAACTGCACACGTTGCCGACGACTCCGCCGCCGGGACTGACGGTTTACAGCGGGGCCTGGGGGCGATCGTACAAACCCACATCCGGGAACTGTGCCGATTCGATCACCGCGGGATTACTCGATACGATCGACTTCCCCGCCGTGGTGAACGCGGCTTACAAAGACGGGGTGCGGTACTTCGTCGAAGCCGGCCCGGGCAACTCTGCGACCCGGATGATTGCCGCGACACTCACAGGCAAACCGCACCTCGCCCGGGCGATGACCGCGCCTCGACAAGACGCGGTCTCGCTTGTGCTTCGCCTCGTCGCCCATTTGATCGCCGAGCGATTTCCGGTCAATTTGGCGAAACTCTACGGCGAGGCGACTCGCTGTGCCGGTCACATGGAAGTGGTCCTGTCGACCGGCCCGACAATCGAACTCCCTGTCGGCATGCCGCCACCACGGGAACCAGAACCTGAACCAGTGATTCTGACCCAAGTAGTGCCGGAACCGGTCGAGGAAGTGCAGCCCCCCGAACCACCGCCACCAGTCTTTGTTCGACCCGTTCCGAAGCCCGTGGAACCAACAGTCGAGCCGTTGCGGAATCTACCGAACGTTGTGGCGTGGGCGAATGGCTTGAGTCCATTCGTTGCCGCGGCGGCCAGCACCCAGACCGCCACGGCTGCGGCCCACGATGTGTTTTTGCGAGTGCAATCCGGGTTTACGCAAACCGCCGTCGCCGCGTTACAGTTGCAAACCGAGTTGATCCGTCGGGCTACGGGGGGCGGACATTCGACTCCGGTCGTTCCCCGCTCCTTGACGAACGATCAGTGTTTCACCTTCGCAGCCGGGAAAATCGGCGACGTTCTCGGACCACTTTATGCCGAAGCCGATTCCTTCCCCACGCGGGTTCGTCTGCCCGATGGCCCGTTGATGTTAGTCGACCGCATTCTGCAAATCGATGGCGAACCGAAGTCGATGACCCGCGGCCGGGTGGTCACCGATCACCATGTTCATGCCAAACGCTGGTACCTCGATGCGGGTCGGATTCCCACTTGCGTGGCCGTAGAATCCGGGCAGGCCGACCTGTTCCTCTCGGGTTTTCTCGGCATCGACTTCCAGACCCGTGGCCTCGCGGTCTATCGGTTGATCGATGCCGTCGTCACGTTCCACCGAGCGTTGCCCAAGGTCGGCGACACGATTCTTTACGACATTCATATCGATCAATTCGTTAAACAAGCCGGGTCGTGGCTCTTCCGCTTTCGTTTTGAATCGACCGTCAACGGCGAGCCGCTCCTCAGCATGACCCACGGCGTCGCCGGGTTCTTCACCAACGAAGTGCTCAACGGTGGCCAGGGGATCGTTCACACCAAGCTCGACAAGATGCCGATGCCCGGGAAAAAACCGGCCGATTGGCGGGATTTGGTGCCGCTCGCGTCCGGTTCATTAGGCACGCGGGAAGTCGATGCTTTGCGACGCGGTGACTTGGCCACTGCGTTCGGCCCGGACTTTGGTCGGGCGAATTTGAAGTCGCCCATGAAGTTGCCCGGCGGGATGCTACGGCTCGTGGATCGCTTTCCGTTACTCGATCCCAAAGGTGGTCGGTTCGGCCTCGGGTTCGTGCGGGCGGAATATGACATCCACCCCCAGGACTGGTTCCTCACGTGCCACTTCGTGGACGATCAGGTAATGCCGGGAACGTTGATGTACGAGTGTTGTTTGCACACGCTTCGCGTGTTATTGATGCGACTCGGTTGGGTCGGCGAGGACGGGGAGGTTGCGTCTGAACCGGTTCCCGAAATTAGCAGCCGGTTGAAGTGCCGCGGGCAGGTGATCGCGACGACGAAACTGGTGACTTACGAAGTCAGCATCAAGGAGCTTGGCTATCGCCCGGAGCCGTACTGCGTGGCAGATGCGTTGATGTATGCCGATGGGAAGCCGATCGTGGAAATCAGCAATATGACGTTGCGGATGAGCGGGTTGAATCGGGCGAAGTTGGAAGCGGTTTGGGGAAAAAGCACTCAAAGCCCACCCGTTGCAACGGGTGGGCTTTCGCCCAAACGCCCGCTTTACGACAGCACGCGCATCCTCGCGTTCTCCAACGGCAACCCGTCGGATGCGTTCGGCGAACCGTACAAAGTCTTCGATTATCAACGCAAAATCGCCCGTTTGCCGGGTCCGCCGTATCAGTTCCTTGACCGCGTGACTGCCGTCGCAGGCCCTGCGTTTATCCTCAAGGAAGGTTCCTCGTGTGAAACGCAATACGACGTTCCCGCGGATGAGTGGTACTTCAAAACGAACCGCTGCGACCGCATGCCGTTCAGCGTGCTTCTGGAAATTGCACTGCAACCGTGCGGTTGGCTCGCCGCGTATTGCGGCTCGGCACTCACGAGCGACACCGATCTGTCATTCCGCAACCTCGGCGGCTCCGGCACCCAGTTCCGCGAAATTGGCCCGGATGCCGGGACGCTCACGGTCCACGTGACGCTGACCAAATTCTCGAAATCGGCCGGCATGATCATTCAGCACTATTCGATGAAAGTCAGCAACCGCAACCGCGTGCTTTACGAAGGTACCACGTACTTCGGCTTCTTCTCGAAAGCCGCCCTCGCGAATCAAGTTGGCATGACCACGGCCAAGGTGCCGTCGTTGACTACCGATTCCCAGGCCCTGTCAGACATTGAAATCGGCCACTTGCCGCACGACGCGCCGTTCCCGGCCCCGATGCTGCGAATGGTCGACCGCATTGAAGGCTATTCGGAACACGGCGGCCAGGCCGGGCTCGGACTGCTCGTGGGGTCAATCGCGGTCGATCCGTCGTTCTGGTTTTTCCAGGCGCACTTTTATCAAGACCCTGTTTGGCCGGGGTCGCTCGGGCTCGAATCGTTCTTGCAATTGCTGAAGTTCGCCGCGTGGAAACGTTGGGGCAACCCCAGCCCGGCCGGTTGGCAAACGGTTGCTCTGAATCAGAAACACGAATGGAGCTACCGCGGCCAGGTGCTGCCGACGGACCGCGAAGTCGTGGTCACGCTCGAAATCACCAAGGCGGATGACCACAATAAAATTCTCACCGCCGACGGGTTCCTGACCGTCGATGGCCGCGTCATCTACCAGATGACCGGGTTTACGCTAGAGTATTAGGAACCCTGATTACCCCCCGAGAGCCTACGCCCGCCATGCACTATAACCGCGTCTATCTTGAGGCGATCGGTTACGAACTCCCTCCCGTTGTGATCAGTACGCGCGAACTCGAAGCCCGACTCAAACCGCTTTACGACGCTCACCGCTTACCATTGGGGCAACTCGAACTGCTCACCGGCATTCAGGAACGCCGCTGGTGGGAGCCCGGTTACCGGCTTTCGCAGGGGGCGACCTCCGCGGCCCGTAAAGCGCTCTCGCAAGCGAACTTCGATCCGGCCGACGTCGAGATGCTGGTTTACGCCGGGGTTTGCCGGGAGAATTTTGAACCCGCGACCGCTTGTGCCGTCGCCGCGAACCTGGGGATCAGTGGCGATGCAACGGTTTACGATTTGTCGAATGCCTGCCTCGGCGTGTTGAACGGCGTCATTGAAGTGGCGAATCGTATTGAACTCGGTCAGTGCAAAGCCGGGCTCGTCGTCAGTTGCGAAACCGCCCGCGAGATCAACGAGATCGCTATCGATCGCGTCAACGAGTCGAACACGCTCGATGTGTTCCGTCAATCGCTGGCCACGTTCACCGGCGGCTCCGGGGCCGTGGCCGTGCTCGTCACCGAAGCGGATCTCGCATCCGGCCGACGCAAACTGATCGGCGGGGCCGCGAAGAACGCGCCGGAGCACCACAACCTTTGCCGCTGGGGCGTGCAGTCGATTCTGCCCACGCCGATCGGGCGGGCCTTGGAAGCGAACCTTGCCGTGGCAATGGAGCGGGCGCTCGACAGCCAGGCTGCTCAACTTTTGCAACGCGGCTTTGACCTCGGCATGAAGCATGTGATGACGCCGTTCATGGAAACCCATGCGGGCGATGTGCTGAAACACGGCGTTGATCTCGGCCTGAAAACCTGGACCGCATTCAACACCAAAGTCGGGTGGGCCAAGGGCCGTGTCGATAAAGTCATCTGCCATCAGGTCGGTGCTGGTCACCGCGAGGCCGTGCTCAAAGGTTTCGGCATCCCGCTCGAAAAAGACTTCAGCACCTTCCCGTTCCTCGGCAACATCGGCACCGTGTCACTTCCACTCACGGCCGCTCTGGCCGAAGAACGCGAGTTCCTCCGCCCCGGCGACCGCGTCGGCTTCCTCGGCATCGGGAGCGGGCTTAATTGCCTCATGCTCGGCCTCGAATGGTGAACCCGCTCTACCCGTTTATCCCCCACGCTTTCGACCGCGACGGTCTTCGCATGAGCTACCTCGACGAGGGAGCAGGTGAACCCGTCGTCATGGTGCACGGCAACCCGACGTGGAGCTTTTACTTTCGCAACGTGGTGTTGGCTCTGCGGGAGCAGTATCGCTGCATCGTCCCCGATCACATCGGTTGCGGGCTCTCCGACAAACCCACGCTTCAACAGTACGATTTCACCCTGAAATCCCGCATCGATGACCTCGAAGCCCTGCTCGATTACCTCAATGTCCACGAGAAGATCACGCTGATCGTCCACGACTGGGGCGGCATGATCGGCATGAGCTACGCCGCCCGGCACCCGGAACGAATCAAACGCATCATCGCGATCAACACCGGGGCGTTCCCACTACCGAAGACCAAGCGATTCCCCTGGTCGCTGTGGCTCGGGCGAAACACGGCTCTCGGGGCATGGTTCATTTTGAAGCGAAACACGTTCTGCCGGGCCGCGGTGAAGTGGTGCGTCACCCGCCAACCGCTCTCGGCCGAGGTGAGCGAGATGTATTTGAAGCCGTATGATACACCCGCTCACCGACTCGCTGTGCTCAAATTCGTGCAGACGATTCCGCTGAGCCCTAATGATCTCGGCTACGACATCGTCAGTGACACCGCGGCGTCACTGGTGAAGTTCAACACGGTACCGACGCTCTTACTTTGGGGGTTGAAAGACTTCGTATTCGACCGGCATTTTCTTGCGGAATGGCAACGGTACTTCCCCCATGCGGAGACGCACACTTGGCCGGACTGCGGGCACTACCTGCTCGAAGATGCAGGGGATGAATGTTCAAGGCGGATACGGGAGTTTTTGAGTCGAACACCCCTGTCGTTAAGCGGCGTTTCGTAGAAACGCCGCTTACCAATTATGACGAATTTACCCATCAATGTTGCAGATCATCTGACACGTCTCGCGGCCGCGGAACCGTTGCGCCCGGCGATCCACTTCCCTGCCGGCAGCGTTCGAATCGACGGCCCTTCCAAATACCTCACGCTTTCGTTCGCCGAGTTGAACGCCTGGGCCGATGCGATTGCCCACGGGCTGAAATCCATTGGCATCGACCGAGGAACCCGGACCGCACTCATGGTCCCACCGTCACCGGAGTTCTTCGCGCTCACGTTTGCATTGTTGAAACTTGCCGCGGTGCCAGTGCTTATCGACCCGGGCATGGGAATCAAAAACCTCGGCACTTGCCTCGCCGAAGCGGAACCCGAAGCGTTTATCGGCATTCCGAAAGCCCACCTCGCGCGTCGCCTATTCGGCTGGGCCAAGCAGTCGATTCGAACAACCGTCAACGTCGGCACGTGGCGGTTCTTCTGCGACTTTTCGCTTCGCGGCCTTCGCGAACTCGGCGCCTCACGCGGCCCATTCACTTCACCAAGAGTCACCCCCGACGACCCTTCCGCAATCCTGTTCACCAGCGGGAGCACCGGCATCGCCAAAGGAGCCGAGTACACCCACGGCATCTTTGCCGCCCAGGTCGAACTTCTCAAGCAAACCTACGGCATTCAATCGGGCGAGGTCGATCTTTGCACGTTCCCGCTCTTCGCGCTCTTCGGCCCCGCCCTGGGCATGACCTGCGTGATTCCGGACATGAACCCAACGAAGCCCGCGACGCTCGACCCGCGAAAAGCCCTTGCACAAGTGAAGCAATTCCAAGTCACCAACCTGTTCGGTTCCCCTGCGGTGGTGCGACGACTCGGAGAACTGACCGAACCCCTCACGACAGTTCGGCGAGTCATCTCCGCGGGAGCCCCCGCATCGCCCGCAGCCCTTGAACGGCTGACGAAGATCCTTTCGGCGGAGACGGAAATCTTCACGCCGTACGGCGCGACCGAGGCGTTGCCGATTGCCAACATCGGCAGCCGTGAGATTCTCGCGGAGACGCGACATCTCACCGATCAGGGAAAAGGCGTGTGTGTGGGCCGACCCGTGGCGGGAATTCGCGTTGTTGTTGTCCCGATTACCGATGACGCCATCCCGACGTGGGATGATTCGCTGCCATTGCCGCCGGGCCAAATCGGCGAGTTCGTCGTCCGCGGGCCGGTGGTCACGAAACAGTATTTCCATCGCCCCGAAGCCACGCGGCTGGCGAAGATCCACGATCCAAAAGCGGGCGAGATCCTGCATCGCATGGGCGATGTTGGATACATTGATGAGCGTGGCCGGTTGTGGTTTTGCGGCCGGAAATCGCATCGCGTGGAGACGGCGAACGGGACACTGTTCACGGATCAGGTGGAACCGATTTTCAATACCGTCAAAGGCGTTGCGCGGACTGCACTCGTTGGCGTGAAACAAGGCACCTTCGAGTTGCCGATCCTGTGCATCGAAACCGATGGTTCGGAGGACAATGGGTCGGTCATGGCCGGTATCTCAGTCGTGCAGCAGAAGTTCGGAGACTTGTTGCCATTCAATACATTTCAGTTTTTCCCGGGCCGATTCCCCGTGGACGTTCGGCATAACTCGAAGATTTTCCGCGAGCACATTCGAGCCTGGG
>Ga0105047_10014527_pt1 | contig 12479 bp, 12 predicted proteins | sample MAT04_FD_78384 | JGI IMG/M metagenome (GOLD analysis project Ga0105047, IMG submission 78384) | Freshwater microbial communities from Lake Fryxell liftoff mats and glacier meltwater in Antarctica - MAT-04 (megahit assembly) | ecosystem: Environmental > Aquatic > Freshwater > Ice > Liftoff... | reverse complement strand
TTCGTGGTCTTCGTCCTCGTGCTCTTCCTGCGTCCGCAGGGCATCTTCGGGCGTCCGCAGTGACGACCACGGCGCCGGTCACCGACACGGCGGCGCAGGTCGAGCGCCGGGACCGGACCCTGCAGGTCATCGCCATCGGAGCGGTGCTCGCGGCGCTCCTCCCGCTCATGCTGGGCCCGGCTCAGGAGAGCGTCGCCATCCGGGTGCTTATCTTCGCCCTGCTCGGCACCGGCTGGAACGTCATGAGCGGCCTGGGGGGCATGTTCAGCTTCGGCCACGCGGCGTACTTCGGCCTCGGCGCCTACACCGCTGGCTACCTGCTGGTCGAGCATGACGTCTCGCCGTGGATCGGCATGGTGGTCGGGGCGGCGCTCGCCGCGCTGTTCGGAGTGGTGACCGGCTTCCTGGCGCTGCGCTACAAGTTGCGCGGGGCCTACTTCGCGCTGGCGACGCTGGCCTTCGCGGAGATGCTGCGGCTGGTCTTTCTCAACCTCGACCTGACCAACAAGGCCATCGGCCTGAACGTGCCGCTCATCCGGGGAAGCTCGTGGTGGAAGCTGCAGTTCCCCGCCGGCTCCTCGAACTACTACTGGGTCGGCCTGGGTCTGACCGTGCTGGCGCTGGTCTGCGTCGTGCTGTTCATGCGCAGCCGGACCGGGCAGTACGCGTTGGCGGTCCGCGACGACGAGCAGGCCGCAGCGTCGCTCGGCGTCGACGTCATGCGGATCAAGCTCACGACGATCGCGCTGTCCGCGGCCATCACGGCCGTCGCCGGCACGTTCTACCTGCAGTACTACCTGTTCGTGAACCCCGACCTGGTGTTCGGCAACACCGTCTCGATCCAGGCGATCCTGCCCGCCGTCGTCGGCGGCGTCGGCACCGTCCTGGGGCCGGTCGTGGGTGCGCTCGTGCTGGGGCCGCTCGCCGACCTCAGCGCCGGCCTGCTCCGCAACCCGCCGCCGGGGCTCGACTTCCTGCAGGGCCGGGCCGGCCTGGACATCATGATCTACGCCGCCCTGCTGATCCTGATCATCCTGGTGCTGCCCAAGGGCCTGTACGGCAGCGCCCGCGAGTGGCGGAGGCGACGCCGATGACCGCCATCCTCGAGGTGACCGGGGTGTCGAAGTCCTTCTCCGGACTGCACGCCCTCACCGACGTGACCTTCTCGGTCGAGCAGGGCTCGATCCTGGGCATCATCGGCCCGAACGGCGCGGGCAAGACCACGCTGTTCAACGCGCTGTGCGGGACGGTCAAGCCCGACAGCGGCAGGGTCCTGCTGCGCGGCAAGGACATCACCGGCCGCCCGGCGCACCGCACGACCCGCGACGGCATGGTGCGGACCTTCCAGCTGATGCGCCCGTTCGCCACCATGTCGGTGCGCGACAACGTCGCCATCGCCGCGCAGGGCAAGCACCGGCGGCCACAGGCGCTGCTCCACGCCGACGAGGTGCTCGACCGGGTCGGGCTGGCCGACCTGCGCGGGACACCGGCGGCCGACCTGTCGACTGCCCACCTCAAGCGGCTGGAGCTGGCCCGGGCGCTCGCCACGGACCCGAAGGTGCTGCTGCTGGACGAGGTGCTTGCCGGCCTGGTGCCGGCCGAGCGCGAGCCGGTGCTCGAGCTGCTGCTGGAGCTGCGGCGGCAGGGCACCACGCTGCTGTTCGTCGAGCACGTCATGTCGGCGGTCATGCGGCTGTCCGACCGGGTGCTCGTGCTCGACCAGGGCCAGGTGCTCATGGAGGGCGCCCCGGCGGAGGTCACGAGCGATGCCCGGGTCGTCGAGGCGTACCTGGGAGGGGGGTTCTCCGATGCTGGCTCTTGAAGGCGTCAGTGCCGGCTACGGCCGCCTGACCGTGCTGCACGAGGTGTCGCTGACCGTCGGCAAGGGCGAGATCGTCGCGCTCGTCGGCGCCAACGGCGCCGGCAAGACCACCCTGCTCCGGGCCGTCTCTGGGCTGCGGCCCGTGTCGTCGGGCTCGCTGGTGTTCGACGGCCAGCCGGTGCAGGACGTCCCGCCGCACGAGCGGGTCAAGCGCGGTCTGGTGCAGGTGCCCGAGGGGCGTGAGCTGTTCGGTGCCCTGACGGTCGGCGAGAACCTCGAGATGGGCGGTTGGTCGCGCACGGCGGGCGAGCGCAAGGAGACGCTCGGCCAGGTGCTCGACCTGTTCCCGATCCTCGCCGAGCGCCGGACGCAGGTCGCCGAGACGATGAGCGGCGGGCAGCAGCAGATGCTGGCGATCGGCCGGGCCCTCATGGCCGGCCCTCGGCTGCTCATGCTGGACGAGCCGTCGATCGGCCTGTCGCCGAAGTTCGTCGAGCTCGTGCTGTCGGCCGCGGTGCAGATCCGTGACACCGGGGTCACGGTCCTGCTCGTCGAGCAGAACGTCGCGCAGGCGCTGGCGATCGCCGACCGGGCGTATGTGCTCGAGTCCGGTGATCTCGTCCTCGAAGGCACCGGCAAGGACCTGCTGTCCGACCCGCGGGTACGCACCGCGTACCTCGGGGCATGACAGCGGTGTCCGGACCGGACCCGGAAGAGCTGGGGGCGGCGCAGGCCGCTGCCAGGGAGTTCGTGCTGCAGGAGGCCGCCTTTGCCCAGGTGACCACCCGGGACCAGTGGGGCTTCCCGGTCGCGCGGACCATGACCGCGTTCCTGCGCGACGACTGGTCGGTCGACCTGGTGCAGCGCCGAAGCCACGCCCGGCTGCGGCAGCTTCAGGCGGAGCCGCGGCTGCTGGTCACCTGGGTCGGGACGCCGCGGCCCGGTGCCACCAACGAACGGCCGCACGTGTTCGACATCGGCCAGCTGCCCCCACGAGCCGTCTTCGTCCGCGGCACGGCCGAGTTCATGGACGACGACTGGACCGTCGACTGCTACCTGCGGCACGTGCAGGAGCAGCGCGTCCAGGGCTTCGACCGGGCGCCGCTGCGCGACCGCGACCAGGTCGTGGCCGACCTGGTCGGCGTGCACGTCCGGCCCTTCCGGATCCGCCTCGAGGGCTTCGGGCAGGGCGCGCAGTCCTTCGACCTCACGATCGACCCACCAGGAGGCACGGCATGAGCATCAAGGCGATCTTGGGCTACGACATCCAGCCCGGCGTCAGCCCGGAGGAGTACGAAGCCTGGCTGTTCGACGTTCACGCACCCGACCTGCTGGCCAACCCGCACCTGGACCGGATCGTGTTCAACAAGGTGCTCCGGCCGGTGCGGCAGGCCTCGGGCGGGACAGCGGCGGTGCCCGAGGGGCAGAGCTTCTACCGGATCGCGGAGATGCACTATGCCGACGAGCAGGCCTACCAGGCCTACCTCGCATGGTTCGCTGCCAACCCCCTGCCGGCTGAGCGCGGACCCGGCGGCCGGACCGACTTCAAGTTCTACCTCGTCACCGAGAGCACGACCGTCACCCGCTGACCTGTCACCGCCGACGCCGCCGGTCGCGCGCCGGGCGACGGGTCGACCCGGCGACGGCGCGTCGTACGGCCTCGCGCGGGGCCTCCGTCACGGGCGTGGGCTGCCACGCCTGCTCGCTCGGGGTCACCACGGCCTCGATCTCGACGCGGAGCCGGTCGATGCCGGCCAGCAGCGCGCCGTGCTGCTGCCACGCGCCCTGGTCGACCTCCGGGTGGACGGCGAGCAGCTGGGCCAGCCGGTCGCGCTGCTCGACCGCGGCCGCCAGGCAGGTGACGACCGCTGTCCGCGTCGCGTCCGCCGGCTGCGACCCCGCGCTGAAGGCGCCGGCGCTCCGGGTGGCTCGCGCCAGCGTGCCCAGGACGTCCGCGAGCGCATCGCGGACGTCCTGCGGATAGGGGCCCGACTCCTCGTCCTCCGGGACGAAGTAGGCCCGGTCGAGCAGGGCTCGGCAGATGTTGCGCAGCGAGACGTAGCAGTGCTCCAGGCCGACGAGACCGGCGCGCAGGCGAGGTCGGGCGGCCCGGGCGGCCAGGCCACGAGGGTGCAGCCGGACGCTCTCCTCCGCCCGGTCGAGGTCCCGGTCGACCCGCTCCACGTCACCGCCGAGGGCGCGCGCCCGGTCCAGCCACCGGTCGGCGGCCCCGCGCGACCACCCGGCGCGCAGGTCGTCGGTGAGCTCGTCGAGGAAGGAGGCCAGCCGCTCGGCGAGCCGGCCGACGGCGTCCTCCGCCGATCGCACGTGCAGCGGCGGGGCGACCAGGAGGTTGGTCAGCAGCCCGGCGGCCCCGCCAGCAGCGTGTCCACCACCCGCCCGGTCGCACCGGACGCGCTGCCGCCCAGGGCGAGCACGATCATGGCGCTGATCGGGACCTCCAGGAGGTAGGCCTTGAGCCGCAGCAGCTGCCCCACGAGCAGGGAGGCGAGCACGAGCAGGCCGAAGCTCCACCACGAGACACCGAGCAGGTCGGCGACCGCGACGGCCAGCACCACGCCCGCGAGCACGCTGACGATCCGTCCGATGGCGTGGGTGAGCGTCTGGAAGAGCGTGAGCTGCACGACGAGCAGGGCCGTGAGGGGGGCCAGCACCCGGTCCGGGCTGGTGTCGAAGACCCCGGCCAGGACGTACGCCAGGACCGCCGCGAGCGTCAGCTTGGCCGTCCGCAGCCCAGGCAGTCGGGTGCTCCGCATCTGGTGCGCGAACCCCCGCATGCTGGTCACGCCGTCGGACCTACCCGAACGAAGGGCAGGTGAGCCGCGCCGGGCCCGCGGGACGGGCAGGGGTTCCACGACGACAGCGGCGGCTGCCTTCTGCTCGCAGGACTCGGCGCGAGCTGGACCGACCTGGGGGTGGTCCTCCTGGCGGGGCTGAGCGCGTACGTCGCGGTGGTCGCCCAGACAGAGCCGCCCCGACAGAGTGGCGCCGATCGAGCCGGCGGTCACGCCTGGTGCTGGGCCTCGAGCTGGAGCAGGGAGTGGTAGTCGTGGGCGTACGGCACGAGCTCCGGGGGAGCGGCGGTCAGGTGCACGACGACGCGGCAGTGCGGGTCGCCGACGGCGATCCGCTCCTCCAGCACGACGGCGGCGCGGCCGTCGGGGCTGTTGCGCGCCGCGATGCCGCCGAAGACGCTGGAGGTCATGCGGCACAAGGCAGGTGCCTGCTGAACGACCGGCCCGAACGGGCACTGCGTGTTGACCAGCACGATGCGCTCGTCGGAGAGCTCGGTGACACCGAAGCCGCCGTCGATCGCCGCCTTGAGGCGGACGAGGCAGTCGGCGACCTGGCGCGTCGTCATGCGTCCCACGACGTCGAAGGCGAGCCGGTACTCCTGCTCCATCTGCCCGCCGACGTCGGCGCCGACCTGGGACACCGCCCGCTCCGCCTGGTCGGGCCCGCCGGTGCGCTCCACGGCCTGCGCGAGCTGCACGACGAGCGCGCACAGAAAGCTCTCCTTGCCGAAGGCCCCCTCGGGCCGGGCCTCGGCGAGGCCGGGCAGCGACGGCCCCGACGAGGGTCTGGGGTCCAGGCTGACGGTCGCCCGGCGGGGGACGGCCAGTCGTACGACGATCCGCGAGCCGCCCGAGGCGCGGGCCCTCGCGTCAAGCTTGTCGGCGAGGGCGTCGACGATGAGCAGCCCGCGGCCGCTCTCGGCGAGCAGGTCGACCTCGTCCGGTGGCGCCGTGCGGATGCCCGGACCCAGGTCGGCGACCGTGAGCGTGACCGTGTCGGCGGGCCAGTGCAGCGACACCCAGGCCGGTCCGGGAGCGTGCCTCACCAGGTTGCCGAGCAGCTCGCCCACCGCCAGCTCTGCGGACATCAGGTCGGCGTCCGGAGCGGCGTGCCGGGTGAGGTAGGCGATCACCTCGTGGCGCAGCTCCTGGGTCGCCTCGGCGGAGCGCGCATCGATGTACCAGTCCACCGGCTGAAGATACGCGCTGAGGAGGGGTGCGGTCAGGCAGGTCGGACCAGCCGCACCGGCGGGGCCGACGTGCTCGTCAGCACCCATCCCCGCCGCGTCTGGGTCGCGAGTGCCGCGCGCACCTGCTCGCCGGTCAGGGGTCGGGCCAGCGCGTAGCCCTGGGCGTAGCCGCAGCCGAGGTCGGCGAGCTCGGCCAGCTGCCCCTGGTCCTCGACGCCCTCGGCGACCACGTCGACGCCGAGGCGCTCGGCCAGGGCGCACACCGCGGCAATGGTCGCGAGCCCTCGCCGGTCGCCTGCCGCGGCCGCCGCCACGAAGCTGCGGTCGATCTTGAGGATGTCGAACGGCAGCGCCTGCACGTGCGACAGGCTCGAGTAGCCGGTCCCGAAGTCGTCCAGCGCCAGCCCGACCCCGAGGTCGGTGAGCGCCTCGAGCGTCTGCTTGGCCCGTTCGAGGTCGACCACCTGCGCCGTCTCGGTCACCTCGAGCACGACGCGGCCGGCCCGGAGCCCGCTGGCGCGGAGGGCGTCGCGGACGTCGGTGACGACCCGCTCGTCGGCGAGCTGCGCGGCGCTGATGTTCACGGCGATGTTGACCTCGCCCCCGTCCGCGGCGTCCGGCCACGACGCGGCTTCCCGGAAGGCGGTGCGGAGCACCCACCGGGTCAGCTCGGCTACCTTGCCGGCGCGTTCCGCGCACGCCACGAACAGCGACGGCGGGACCTGTCCCCGGTCGGGGTGCGACCAACGGGCGAGCGCTTCGATGCCCCGGACGCGCAGGGTGGCGATGTCGACGACCGGCTGGTAGGCCAGGGTCAGGGCGTCCTGGGCGAGCGCCGTGAGCAGGTCGTGCACGAGCGACTCGCGCTCGAGCCCCGCGTCTCGCAGCGCTGGGTCCCACAGGACCACGCTCCCAGGACCGGTGCCCTTCGCGGCGTCCAGGGCCACGTCGGCGTCGAGCAGCAACCCGCTCGTCGACGTCGCGGCTCCCAGGCGGACTCCGGCGCTCGCCCTGACGTGTAGCTGGCCGGCGAGCTGCGCCGTCCGGCCGACCGCCGCGACCATCCGTGCGCCCACGGCGAGCGCCGCCTGCGCGGAGTCGGCGTACACCAGCACCGCAAACTCGTTGCCGCCCAGACGGCAGACGACGTCGCTGGCTCGGACGCACCGCTCGAGCTCGCGCGCGACCGCGCACAGCACCGTGTCGCCGGCGCTGTGGCCGAACTGGTCGTTGACCGCCTTGAAGCCGTCCAGGTCCAGGAGCACGAGCGAGGCGCGCGGCTGGCCGTCCGCCCGGTCCACCTCCACCTGCAGGGTGTCCAGGAGCCCGCGTCGGTTGACCAGCCCGGTCAGCTGGTCGTGCCTGGCCTGGCGCTCAAGGTCCTTCAGTGTCCGCGCCATCGCCACGGTGGCGCCGGTCTGCGCCGCCAGCAGCTCGAGGGTCGCCGTCAGGACCGGGTCGTGAGGGGCGGCCCGGGAGTCAGCGGTCACGAGCAGACCGGTCACCCGTCCGGCGACCAGCATCGGATGGACCGACAGCGTCGACACGACCTCACCGAGGAAGGCGTAGCCCGGCGGCACGTCCTCGCCGTCCGGGAAGTACGACGAGGTGCCGGCCCACACCCACCCGCTGAGGAACTGCCACACGTCGTGGTCCCAGCCCTGCAGCACCTGGCCCAGCGGGCCCGCGGTGCAGGCGACCGACCAGCGGTCGGCGTCCAGGGACACGAGGGCCGCGCCACGCGTGCCGGCCAGGTCAAGGGCCCCGGCCACGGCCATCGCGTGCACCCGGTCGACGTCGGTCTGCGACGCCAGGCTGACCGCGACCCGGGCCACGCGTTCGGCGAGCGACCCGCGAGGCAGGCCGCCGAGGGCCTCGAGCCGCCGACCGAGCGCGTCCGCGGCCCAGCGCACGTGCTCGACGGTGACCGGGCTCAGCTCCCCCCGGCTCTCAAGGTTCACCGCGCCGACCACGTGGCCGTCGACCCTGACCGGGAAGCACGCCTCGGACGTCAGGCCCGGGATCGCCGCGAAGAAGGACGGGTCACCCGCGACGTCGTTGAGGACGACAGGGAGGCCCCTGGTGACGACCTGTCCGACGACCCCCGCGGTGGGGGCCAAGCCGTCAGACACCTGGACATAGCCACGCGAGGCCTGGCAGCGGAGCCGGCCGTCGACCAGCAGGTAGACCGAGGGCAGCTCACCGAGCAGGTCGAGGTCGTCCACGAGCCCGGAGCAGGCCGAGCGGACGTCGGTGCCCGCCGCGCAGCCGGGGAAGACAGCGGCGCCCGCTGAGGGGTCGACCATGAGGCGGCTCCGTCCAGGCAGTGTCGAGACGTCAGGGCGTCATCGTCAGGTTCGACGTGGACTTGACGTCCTACGCCGAAGTCGACCCCAACGGCCTACTACCGTCGGAGAGCGCTGCTGCGCCTGATCCGGGCAGCACTGCCTCGGAGTGCCCGTCCTCGGGGCCCCGCCGACCTGCAAGGAGCACCTCGTGCCCGAAACTGTCGCGGATCCGGCCGGGACCTGGCCGCCGCACGCCCGCCCTCAGCGGCTGAAGGGCCTGCGCGTCCGCGTCGCCACGGTCGGGTCGGGGCCGCCGCTGCTGCTGCTCAACGGGATCGGCGGCAACATCGAGATGTGGGAGCCGGTCGTACGTCGGCTCGGTGACCGCACAGTGATCATGCTCGACATGCCGGGGACGGGCGGCTCGCCGCCGCTGGTGCGCCCGCGCCGCATGCGCGGCTACGCGGCCCTGGTCGTCGAGCTGCTCGACGAGCTCGGCATCGCCAGGACCGACGTTCTTGGCTACTCCTGGGGCGGCGCGCTCGCCCAGGAGCTCGCCTTCCGTGCCCCGGACCGGGTCGGTTCGGTCGTGCTCGCCGCGACGACCCCCGGGCTGGGCGGGCAGCCACCGGCCCCCTGGGTGATCGCGCTGATGGCGACGCCCGCCCGCTACTACTCCCGCACCTACCTCCGGGTTGTTGCGCCGCTGGTGTTCGGCAGTGCGCCGCACCAGGCGGCCGACTCGGCCGCCGGTGACGCACGACTGAAGAGCCCGCCGACACTGCGCGGCTACGGCCAGCAGCTGTTCGCCATCTCCGGCTGGTCCAGTCGCCGCTATCTCAAGAAGCTGCGAGCGCCCGTGCTCGTGCTCGCCGGGGCCCACGATCCGCTGGTCCCGCACCGCAACGCGGTGATCCTGGCCCGGGAGGTGCAGGACGCCCAGCTGCAGGTGGTCGACGGCGGCCACCTGTTCCTGGTCGAGCAGCCCGACGAGGGGTGCGGCCACGTGCGCGCCTTCCTCGCCGACCAGGACGAGAGGCGGCGTCAGCGCGGGACGCGGTCCGGCGAGTAGCCCCCCACGGTCGAGGCGACGGCCGACCGGAGGTCAGTCCTCCTGGGCGGCGAGGTCGGCGTGCCGGTCGCGCAGGTCGCGCTTGAGGATCTTGCCGCTCGGGTTCTTCGGCAGGCTGTCGGCGAACAGGACGTACTTCGGTCGCTTGTAGCCGGCCAGGTGCTCACGGGCGTGCTGCTCCACCTGCTCGGCGGTCAGCTGCACGCCGGCCTTCGGGACGACCACCGCGGTGACGGCCTCGATCCAGTGGGGGTGGCTGATGCCGAACACCGCGACCTCGGCGACGCCGTCGAGCTGGTAGATCGTCTCCTCGACCTCGCGGCTCGCGACGTTCTCGCCGCCGGTCTTGATCATGTCCTTCTTGCGGTCGACGACCGAGAGGTAGCCGTCCTCGGTCATGACGCCGAGGTCGCCCGAGTGGAACCAGCCGCCCCGGAAGGCCGCCGCGGTCTTCTCCTCGTCCAGGTAGTAGCCCAGCGCCGCGTGCGGGCTGCGGTGCACGATCTCGCCGATCTCGCCGGCCGGGACCGGGTTGTCGTCGTCGTCGACGCAGCGGGTCTCGACGTTGATCGAGGCGCGCCCCGCCGAGCCCGCGTGCGTCAGCTGCTCGTGGGGTCGCAGGATCGTCGCCAGCGGTGCCATCTCCGTCTGACCGTAGAAGTTCCAGAACTCCACGTCGGGCAGGCGCTCGCCCAGCTCGCGCAGCACCTCGACCGGCATCGCCGACGCGCCGTAGTAGGCCTTGCGCAGGCAGGACAGGTCCCGGGTCTCGAAGTCGGGGTGACGCAGCAGCGAGATCCACACGGTCGGCGGGCAGAAGAGCTTGGTGACGCCCTCCCGCTCGATCGTCGCGAGCAGCGCAGCCGGGTCCGGCGCCGGCAGGATGATGCTCGTCGCACCCAGGTAGACGTCGACCGAGAAGAAGCAGTCGAGCTGGGCGCAGTGGTACATCGGCAGCGCGTGCACCTCGACGTCGTCGGTGGCCATGCCTCCGTCGATGACGCAGCTGACGTACTGCGAGACGAGCGACCGGCTCGACAGCAGGACGCCCTTGGGTCGCGACTCGGTGCCCGAGGTGTACATCAGGCGCAGCGGGTCGTCGTCGCCGACGGCCACCGCCGGGTCGCTGTCCTCACCGCTGTCGATCCAGCCGTCGACGTCGTCCCAGCCGTCCTGCGGAGCGGCGCCGGACGACGCGATCCAGCCGCGCACCGGGTCGGCCACCTCGGCGGAGGCGAGCGCCTGCTCGGCCACCCCCGCGAGCCCGTCTTCGGTGATCAGGCCCTTCGCCCCCGAGTGTCGCAGGATGAACGCGATCTCCTCGGCGCCGAGCATGAAGTTGACCGGCACCAGGACGACGCCGAGCTTGGCGGTCGCGAACACCAGCACGGTGTACTGCCAGCAGTTGTGGGACAGCAGCGCGATCCGGTCGCCCTTGCCGACGCCGCGCGCGGTGAGCGCGTGCGCCGCCCGGTTGGCGGCGGCGTCGAACTCGGCGTAGGTGACCCGCCGATCGCCGTCGACGACGGCGAGCTTGCCGGGATAGCGCAGCGCCGTGCGGCGCAGCAGGTCACCGACCGAGTGCTGCCGGGCGCGGGCGATGTCAGCGGCGGTCTCGGGGCTGTACGACGTGATCCCGGTCATGGCCGGAGTATGCCCGAGCAGGGCCCTGCTCGAGCCCGAGCTCCTGGGCGGTGGCGTAGTCGTCGTCGACGAGCACGACCTGACGCCCGGGGACGTCCAGGACCGAGGCGGCGATCGAGGCGCGGTAGCCCGAGCCGCAGTAGACCCACACCTCGCCGGTCGGGACCTCGTCCAGACGCCCGGCCAGCTCGTGCAGCGGGACGTGCAGCGACCCCGCGACGTGACCGGCGGCCCGCTCGTCGTTCCGCCGGGCGTCCAGCACCTGGACGCCGCCGTGGCCGCGCCGCTCGGCCAGCCCGGCGAAGTCGGTCACGGCGTACGACCGCAGCTCCGTCCCGGCGCGCAGCGACGCGAGGTCACCGACGGCCATGCCGGCGAGCTCGTCGACGCCGATGCGGACCAGCTCGCGGCGGGCCTGGGCGACCTGCTCCTCGGTCTCACCGAGCAGCGTCAGGGGTGTGCCGTAGCGGTAGAGCCAGCCGAGGTAGGTGACGAAGCTGGTCCCGAGCTCCATGTTGAGGGAACGGGGGAGGTGGCCGGCAGCGAAGGCCGTCCGGGTGCGCAGGTCCACGACCCACTCGCCCGTCTCCAGGCGCCGGCGCAGCTCGACCGGGTCGACCTGCGGGGGCAGCGTCAGGTCCACCGGCGCCGGTCCGGCGCTGTTGGCCGGCCCCATGTGGGCGTAGTAGGCGGGGTAGGCGTCGAGCCCGGCCAGCAGCGTGTCGACGTAGTCCTGCTCCTCCAGCGTCAGCGCCGGGTTCACCCGCTCCTGCTCGCCGACGGTGGAGGCGGTGCCGCTCGTGGGGGTCGCCGAGCAGAAGCTGCCGAAGCCGTGGGTCGGGAGCACCTCGGTCTCACCCGGCAGCTCGCGGGCCAGCCGGCGGACCGAGTGGAACTGCGCGTGGGTCAGCGCGTCGGTGTCGGCCGGGCCGACCAGATCGGTCCGGCCCGTCGCGCCGTACAGCATCGACCCACCGGTGAAGACAGCGTGGACGCCCCCGTCGGCGCTCTCGAGGACGTAGCTCACGTGCGCGTGGGTGTGTCCGGGCGTCCGCAGGACGCGCAGTCGCATCTGGCCCGCCTCGAGCACCTGCTCGTCCTCGACCGCCACGTGCTCGAAGGCGACGCCGCTGCCCGCCGCCAGGACGTAGATCGCCCCGGTGACCTGGCTGAGCTCCAGGCCGCCGGTCACGTAGTCGTTGTGGACGTGGGTCTCCAGCACGTGGGTGACCTGCAGCCCTCGCTCCCCGACCAGGCTCAGAACCCGGTCGATGTCACGCTGCGGATCCACGACGACCGCCACCTGGCCGTCCGTCGCGACGTAGCTGCGGTCACCGAGGCTGGCGGTCTCGAGCGTCTCGATCGTGATCATAATTCCTCCTGTGCCCCGAGAGGCCGCGGTCATTCCGAAAGTACCCCCTGGGGTATTTAGCACTGGGCAGGGGCCTGGTGTTCCCAGGGTGTCCGGCCCCGCCGAGCCGCAGGAGGGCCGTAGGTCCCTGGCGGCCCCGTACCCATCGGGTGTCGGATGGGTACCGGGCCCAGCGACCGCCGGCCCGCGACCCCGGGAGGTCAGTGCCATGACGACGACGCCCCACGCGACGACGACTCCGAGCCTGTACGCCGCGACGCGGGCCACCATCACCG
>Ga0105047_10014523_pt1 | contig 12480 bp, 11 predicted proteins | sample MAT04_FD_78384 | JGI IMG/M metagenome (GOLD analysis project Ga0105047, IMG submission 78384) | Freshwater microbial communities from Lake Fryxell liftoff mats and glacier meltwater in Antarctica - MAT-04 (megahit assembly) | ecosystem: Environmental > Aquatic > Freshwater > Ice > Liftoff... | reverse complement strand
GCCGTATTTCTGCGTCAGCCAGGAAGAGTGCTGGTTCGGCACGGCCTATGCCTGGCGCGACCATCCGGCGGTCATCGCCATGGCCGAGGTGGCCAAGGCGCTGGGCGTGGCCATTCCGGTCTCGATCTTCGAGCGCGAGGGACCGCACTATTTCAACTCGATCGTCATGCTGGACGCGGACGGTTCGGCCCTGGGCGTCTATCGCAAGAGCCATATCCCCGACGGCCCCGGCTATCAGGAGAAATACTATTTCCGGCCGGGCGATACGGGCTTCCGGGTCTGGGACACCCGTTTCGGGCGGGTCGGCGTCGGCATCTGCTGGGACCAGTGGTTCCCGGAGACGGCGCGGGCGATGATGCTGATGGGGGCCGAGGTGCTGATGTATCCGACCGCGATCGGGTCCGAGCCTCACGACAAGGAACTGGACACCGCCGATCCGTGGCGGCGCGCCATGCAGGGCCACGCGGTGTCCAATGTCGTGCCGGTCGTGGGTTCCAACCGCACGGGCCATGAGCGGGTGACCGCCACGGGGCAGGTCTTTTACGGCTCATCGTTCATTGCGGATCACCGGGGCGATCTGGTCGAAAGCTTCGGCCGCGACGACCACGGCGCGCTCGTGCACACCTTTGACCTCGACTATGTCGACCGCCACCGCGCGGCCTGGGGGTTTTTCCGCGACCGGCGGACGGACCTGTACGATGCCCTGACGGCCCCGCGACCGGCCTGAGGGTTAGGGCAGGGGCGTGGCGAGGGCGGCACGCTCGGCGGCGCAGGCCGGGCTGGTCAGTCCGGCGGCGCGGGCCCGGGCCAGTTCCCGACGGGCTGGCTCCACGTCGGCCACGAAGGCCGGGGTTGCAGCGATGGCCCCGAAAACAGCCTCACCCAGTTGTTCGCCCGCCGCCACATCGGCCGGATAATGCATGCCGCAGACCATGCGGCTGACGGCGATCTCGTGCCCGATCAGGGCCAGGGGTCCGGCCTGATCCGGAACGAGGGCTGCGAAAACCTGGCCAAAGGCGGTGCCGACCGTGGCGCTGCCGGACGGATAGGACGGGCTGGCCCGACCGGCGTCGGACACGACCTGACAGGCGGCCCGGTTGGCATCGACGCCGACTGGACGGAACCGGAAGGCGCGGGCCTTGGTCCGTTCCGCCGTCTCATTGGCGTCGTGCAGCACCCGTTCCAGCAGGGATACGAGCCGGGGCGAGTCCGCTGCGGTCACACGAAAACCGAGGGCGCAGTCGAAATGGGCCAGGGCCAGGGCCGGGCGCAACTCGGCGTGCCGGGTGGCCAGCAGCCAGCGGTCGCTGTTCTCGAGCGCGCGCAGCCGGCCGGAGGCGGCGATGTCGGCGCGCGCCGCTCCCGACCCCTCGACCGGGAACGGCGGCACGGCGTCGGCGAGGGCCCCCAGCGCGGGGTCATCAAGATAGCCTGCAGGGGTCGCGGCGTCGGACGTCCGCATGGCCGATCCGGCGAGGTCTGGCGGGGCACACGCCGATAGGCCGAGTGCCAAGGCCGAGACGACCAGCAGGCCGATCCGCTTCAAGCCCCGGCGCTCCAGCTCAGCTGGACCGACGTCGTTCCCGTCTCTGTCGGGGACGCCACCACCTGCAGGTTGGCCTTGCCGTCCTTGCCTGCGGCCCCATAGGCCCGCGCCTCGCCTTGGTTCATCGCCATGACAGACGACAGCCCGGCCGCTTCGGCCTGTGCGCGGTAGAAGGCGATGACCGCGTCCGGGCCGGCGTCGGTCATATAGGTCACCAGACCGCCGGGCCCCATCGGGCCAGACGCGGAAATCCCGGGCTCGTCCAGCGACGCACCGGGATAGAGCACCGCAAAGGCGGGGGCCCCGGGGGCTGCGGGCAGGCCCACGGGTGCGCCGGGTTCGGGCGGTACAGCAACCTGTGCCGACACGCCCGACGCCGGGGCAGGAGCCTCCTCAACCTCACGCCCGCAGGCCGCGGGCAGCGCGGCCGCAGCCGACAGCGCCAGGGCCGCCATGATCCGCTTCATCCCGTATCGTCCTTGAAGAGACGTGTTCATTGCCCGCACCGTGGCCCATCGATGGGGCCGCAGCAAGGCGTTCAGCCGGTCGTGGTGTCGGCATTTCCGTCATGCCCGGCAGGGGCCCCGTCCGTCCCGGTGACCGGATCCCGGGCCTTCCGGGATGCGGGAACGTTGGCCATGGCACGCCCCTGTTTCCGCATAACGCGATCGACGGCCGCCTGATCCGGGTCGTCATCCGATCCCGTGGCCGCACCCCCCTGCAGGGAGCCGGCGCGCGTGTCTGACCCCACTCCACTGCCGGTCAGGGCGTCGTGCAGCGCGTCGTGCCTGCGGCCGGGATCGGGCCGCATGCCCCCATCTTCCGTCGCTGTCGCTTTGTTGGTCCGGGGTGTCGGATCGGTCATGAAGGCGTCCCTGTCGCCTGAAAACAAGCCCCGGGACACCGTCCGGTTCCGCACATCGGGCTGCGTCAGATCGCCGGCTAGCCGCGACAGGGCCTCCCCGTCGCCAGGGGCGAACGGGGAGGAGGTGGACGCTGTTCTTACTTGTCGAACAGCTTGGCCCAGCGGCGCTTGTCGCGGTTCTTCCATGCCCCGCGATGATAGGCGTCCGAACCGATCAGGGGCACGACGGTGGTCGCCTCGGCAAACACCATCTGCTCATGCGTGGTCTGGACCTTGCCCCAGGAGGCGGCCTCTTTCAGCGTCGAGGACGAGCAGGCTCCGTCACGCACATCGGCGACCGTGATCTGCACCGCATAGCGGTGCATCTCGGCCTCGATGCCGAGGATCTCGGCGCAGACGACCGTGTCCTGGGCGAAATTCTTGGGCACGCCGCCGCCGACCATGAACAGGCCGGTGACGCCCGCCGCGATCTTGATGTCGGTCAGTTCGCGGAAGTCCGCGACCGCGTCGATCATCAGATAGGGCTTGCCCGCTGCGATCCGCTCCTTCTGGTGCTTGACCAGACCGAAGCCGGCCGAGCTGTCGACAAAGGCCGGGCAGAAGATCGGCACGCCCTCTTCCCAGGCGGTCTGGATCAGCGAGCCGGGCTTTTTGGCATTGCCCGCCGCCAGCCATTTGCCCATTTCCCAGATGAACTCGCGGCTGGAATAGGCCCGGGGCTCCAGGGCGTTGCAGAGTTCCAGGATGGTGTGGTCGCAGGCCTGAAGCTCTTCCTCGTCGATATAGGTGTCGTAGATCCGGTCGATGTAGTTTTCGCGCAGGACGTTGTCGTCCACCTCGCCGGCTGCCTGATAATGTTTGAAGCCCAGGGCCTCAAAGAAATCCATGTCGACGATCGAGGCCCCGGTGGCGACCACGGCGTCGATCATGCCGAACTTCACCATGTCGCGGTACACATGCATGCAGCCACCGGCCGAGGTCGAGCCGGCCAGGATCAGCCACGGCGAGCAGTCCTTGTCCTCGATGGCCATGGAGAAGATGTCGGCGGCGCGCGCGGTGTCACGGCTGGAGAACGACATCTTGCGCATGGCGTCGATGATCGGACGCGCGTCGAACGACGTGATGTCCACGTGCTCGACTGTGTTCTGAAGCAGCTGGGCCTTCTGGTTGGTCTGAACGGGAGCGTTCATTGCAAGGGTTTCCCTTTGGTTTGAGCGCCCGTCGTGAATGAGGGACAGGCTGGGACGGAGCGACCAACCTGACCCTTCTCCCATTGGGAGAAGGAGGGAACCGCCCGCGATAGCGGGTGGGAGGATGAGGGGTTCCGATGTTCGACGCCTTGGCGCCCCAACCGCTTACCCTTTCGGCTTCGCGCATCGCTGCGCTCTGTGAGTCTCGAACCCTCTCCCCATGGGAGAGGGAAGCGATCACCGCCGCGACTTCTTGCGTTGCCCGGCCTTGCCCTTCGGCCGTGACAGACGAACCACCTTGCGCGCGGTCTCTTCCGCCGTGGTGCGCACGGTCGGGATGGAGCGCGGGGCCAGACCGTACAGCGAGGCCATCGGGGCGTCCTCGACCGCGGCGAGATCGTGCTCGCCATAGCCGTTGAAGCCGGTCGACATGGCCACGCCATAGGCACCCAGCATGCCGATCTCGATGAAGTCGCCTTCCTGCACATCGGCCGGCAGCCAGAAGGGTCCCGGCATATGGTCGATGGAATCGCAGGTCGGGCCATAAAAGCGGAACGGCTTCAGATCCGGCGACGCCTCGCCGTCCCGGACCAGTTTGGTCGGGAAGGGCCAGCGCGAATGGGTGGCGTCGAACAGCGAGCCGTACGAGCCGTCGTTCAGATACAGGGCGTCGCCCTTGCGCAGGTCGACGCGGCACAGCACCGACGACGATTCCGCCACCAGCGCCCGGCCGGGCTCGCACCACAGCTCGGTCGTTTCCGATACCGGCATCTCGTTGAAACCGCGGTGGATGGCGTCGGCGTATTCCTGCATGTCCGGCGGGACCATGCCCGGGTATACGGACGGAAAGCCGCCGCCGACATCGACGATGTCCACGAACACGCCTGCGCGGCTGATGGCGCGGCCGACCTGGGCCATGGCGGCCTCATAGGCGGACGGCCGCATGCACTGCGACCCGACGTGGAAACAGACGCCCATCAGGCCGTCGACCACCGCCTGACGCGTGGCCAGCAGGAGCGACGGGGCCTGATCCGGCGAGACGCCGAACTTGCCCGACAGAGAATAGGCCGCGCCGTCGGCCGAGACCGTCATGCGCACCAGCAGGTTCAGATCGGTCGCGTTGCCGGTGGCGTCGAGGATCTTCTGCAGCTCGTCATGGCTGTCCAGCGCGAAGGTGCGGACGCCGTGCTCGAAATAGGCGCGGGTGATCGCGCCCCGGCTCTTGACCGGATGCATGAAGGCCAGACGCGCGTCGGCGCTGACCGAACGGACCAGTTCGATCTCTGACAACGATGCGACGTCGAACGCCGTGACGCCCGCCTCGACCAGGGTCTCGATGACCCAGCGCGAGGGGTTGGCCTTCACCGCATAGAAGACGTCGGCCTTTAGATTGTCCTGGAACCAGCGCGCCGCAACGGAAACCGAACGCTGTCGCACGAGGGCGACGGGACGTTCAGGGGACCGCTCACGGACCAGGTCCAGGGGAAATGGATACGTGCGCAATTCACGTAAACCCCTGTAATTGTTAAACCCAGCCGGCGTTAGCAGCGCATAGAGTCAGACCACGGGGTCCGCCGGAAGCCGCGATGTAAGGTCACGCGTCTGTCATGTAAAGCGGTTTTTTCTGGGCGGGCCTTGAGTTTGCAGGAGATTCGTCAGGGTGCGGATCGCCTCCCCGGAAGCTCCGCCCGACTTCGGCAATCAGCGGTCACTTGTGGACGTCGCCACCGCTGATACGGTGCCCGCAAACCAAGGGGGACTTCCGATGCGTCATGCCGCTTTCCTCGCCGCTGCCGCCCTGTTGCTCGCCGCCCCGTCCTGCGTCCTGGCCCAGTCTGCCGCGCCGGTCCCGGCCTCTGTCCTGGCCCGCAGCGTCAATATCCCGTTCGAGGCCTTCACCCTCGACAACGGCCTGCGCGTCGTGGTTCACACCGACCGCAAGGCCCCGGTGGTCGCGGTCGCGGCCTGGTACAACGTCGGCTCCAAGGACGAGCCCGAGGGCCAGACGGGGTTCGCCCACCTGTTCGAGCACATCGGTCTGTTCAATCCGACCGAGAACCTGCCCGGCGGGTTGATGGAGCCGTTGCGCGCCATGGGGGCCACCGACTGGAACGGCACCACCTGGTTCGACCGCACCAATTTCTTCCAGACCGTGCCGACCTCGGCCCTCGATCAAGCGCTCTACATGGAGAGCGACCGGATGGGCCATCTGCTGGGCGCGCTGAATCAGGAGCGGCTGACAAATCAGATCGGCGTGGTTCAGAACGAGAAGCGGCAGGGCGACAACCAGCCCTATGGCCTGGTCTATTACGCCCAGCTGGAGGCGCTGTTTCCGCCCGGCCACCCCTATAGCCACTCCACCATCGGCTCGATGGCCGATCTTGACGCCGCAAGCCTCGACGATCTGCGCCAGTGGCACCGCGACAACTACGGTCCCAACAATGCTGTGCTGGTCATCGCCGGCGACATCGACGCGGCCACGGCGCGTCGCAAGGTCGAGCAATTCTTCGGCCACATCCCGCGCGGCGCGCAGAACGAACCGGCCCAGGCCGACATCCCGACGCTGGAGGCCCGTATCGACCGGACGATGCGGGACCGCGTGCCCAATACCCGCCTGTACCGGACCTGGATCGTGCCTGGCACGCTGGACGAGGCCTCGGCTGATCTGGATGTCGCCGCCAGCGTCCTCGGAGGTCTGGCCAGTTCGCGGCTGGACAGCGCTCTCGTGCGCGGCGACGAGACCGCGACCTCCGTCGCGACCCGCTATCAGGCTTTCCAGCGGCTCGGCAATTTTCAGATCGTCGTCAACGTCAAGCAGGGCGGCGACATCGCGGCCGTTTCGGCCCGGCTGGACCAGTTGATCGGCGACTTCGTCGATCAGGGCCCGACCGCCGATGAGGTTGCGCGCGTCGTCACCTCGCGCCTGTCCCAACAGATCCAGGCGTTGGAGCCCGTGGGTGGCTTCGAGGGCAAGGCCGTTGTTTTGGCCGAAGGCGAACTGTACGCCGACGACCCCGGTTTCTACCGCCGCGAGTTGGCCGCTCTGAGCGCTGTGACCCCCGCTTCCGTCAAGGCGGTCATGGGGCGCTGGCTGACCCGTCCGGTCCTCGCCGTGCAGGTCGATCCAGGCGAACGCGATGCCTATGCCGAGGCCGCCACCGACCGCGCACCGCCCGCCGCCGCCCAGCCTCTTGCCTTCACGCCGCGCGAACCCATGCCCGGCGTTGGGCCCATGAAGGCTCTGGATTTCCCCGACATCGAACGCGCAAGTCTGTCGAACGGCATCGAGGTGATCTACGCCCGCTCAGCCACCGTGCCGATCACCCGCGTGGCGGTCGAGTTCGACGCAGGCCAGGCTGCCGATCCGGCCCAGGCTCCGGGGGCCCAGCGCCTGATGCTCGATTTGCTGACCGAGGGCACCGAGAGCCGAACCGCCGTCCAGATCGCCGAGCAGGAGGAACGGCTCGGTGCCGCGATCGGCGCGCTCGCCTCGACGGACCGGACCGCCGTCACCCTGACCACCGTCAGCGCCAATCTGGAGCCTTCGCTGGACCTGCTGGTCGATGTGCTGCGCAACCCCGCCTTCCGCAGCGCCGACGTGGAGCGCCGCAGGAACCAGCAACTGGCCGCTATCGCCCGGGAGTTGTCGACACCGGCCTCTATGGGCATTAGGACGCTGCTCCCCATGGTTTATGGCGAAACGCACCCCTACGGTCGCGCTGGACTGGGCATGGGCACGGTCGAGGCCGTCCGCGACCTGAACCGGGACGACCTTCGGTTCTTCCATCAGACCTGGATCCGCCCGGACAACGCCCAACTATTCGTGGTCTCGGACCGGTCATTGTCCGAGCTGACGCCCCTGCTCGAAGCACGCTTCGGAGCATGGTCGCCGCCCACTGTTACCAAAGGCGTCAAGGCGTTCGACGGTGCCGTGCCCGAAGGCGTGTCGCGAATCGTGCTGATCGACCGGCCGCAATCGCCGCAGTCGGTAATCCTGGGCGGCCTTGTTCTGCCCGTCACGGGCAGGGATGATCTGCTGACGCTGGATGCAGCCAACGAGGTAATCGGGTCAGGCTTCCTGTCGCGCATCAACCAGGACATCCGCGAGACGCGCGGCTGGTCCTACGGTCTTTTCGGGTCGATCGATATGGCGGAGCACCAGAGCAGCTACACGATCTATGCGCCGGTGCAGTCGAACCGGACCGGGGAGTCGATCGCGGCGCTGATCGACCAGTATCGCGCGTTCCTGTCCGACCGGGGCGTGACCGCTGCGGAGCGCGAGAGCACCATCAACGGCAGCGTCCGTGAACTGCCGGGCCGTTTCGAGACCTCGACCGCTGTCCTGGCCGCGCTGCGATCCAACGCCCTGTATGGCCGCCCCGACAACTATTGGGAGACTTTGGCCTCTCGCTACGAGGCCATGACCGCCGAGGCGATGGACGCCGAGGCACGGCGCGTGATCGCTTACGAGAACTTCGTCTGGGTCGTTGTCGGTGACGTCGCCACCGTCCGTCCGCAGCTCGAGTCGCTGGGACTGCCCATCGAGGTGCGGGAGGCGCGGTAGTGCGCCCTCACCCGATGCCGTTCCGCTGGACGAAAACGCCGCGAACGTGCCATTAAGACTTGCCTCGCGGGCCTGATCGGGCGATGCGGCGCGCCCTTGCAACCGCTTTCAGCGTGTCCATGACCTCAGCCACCGCCGCCGTCGCGTCCGTGAAGGACGTGTCCAAGACTTTCGGCGCTCGTAAGGCCTTGAACGGCGTGTCCGTTGAGGTCGGGGCCGGAGAAATGGTCGCCCTGATCGGTCCGTCCGGTTCGGGCAAATCGACCCTTCTGCGTTCCATCACCGGCCTGCAGACCATCGATTCCGGCAAGGGCACCATCACGGTCTTCGGCGAGGTGGTTCAGAAGAACGGCCGCCTGACCGCCGCCACGCGTGGCGCGCGCCAGAAGCTGGGCATGATCTTCCAGCAGTTCAATCTGGTCGGCCGGCTGTCGCTGTTCTCCAACGTCATGCTCGGTGCCCTCGGACGTCTGCCCGGCTGGCGCGGCGTCCTCGGTGCGTGGCCGTCGGCGGACAAACGCACGGCCATGGCGGCGTTGCACCGCGTCGGCGTGTCTGAATACGCCGCCCAGCGCGCCAACACCCTGTCGGGGGGGCAGCAGCAGCGCGCAGCCATCGCCCGCGCCCTGGTCCAGGGGGCCAAGGCCATCGTGGCCGACGAACCTGTCGCCTCGCTGGACCCCGTCTCCGCCCGCAAGGTGATGGAGCTGCTGGTCGAGCTGAACAGGCGCGACGGCCTGGGGGTCATCGTCACCCTGCACCAGGTCGATTACGCCATCCGCTATTGCGAGCGGGTTATCGCCCTGAAGGCCGGCCAGATCGTCTACGACGGTCCGGCAACCGGTCTGGACACCAAACAGCTCATCGACATCTACGGTCCTGAATTCGAGGACGCGTTCTGGGAAACCAAGGCATGACCTTCGCACCCGTCACCCGCCGTCTCGGCCTGATCGCCGCCGCCGCCGCCGCCATGCTCGGCCTTTCGGCTTGCGGCGGAGGCGATGATGCCCCGGCCGCTGCCCCACCGACGGAGATCACCTTCTCCATTCTGTCCGCCGAGGGCCAGGCCTCGTCCGGTCCGATGTGGCAGCCGCTGCTGGACGACATGGCCAAGGCCATCGGCGTGCCGGTGAAGCCGTATTTCGCCTCGAACTATACCATCCTGGTCGAGGCCATGAGGGGCAACCAGACGCAGGTGGCATGGCTGTCGGCCAAGCCCTCGATTGAGGCCATCGACCGAGCCCAGGGCGAGGTCATCGCCCGAATCGTCGATCTGGAAGGCCGCGACAGCTACCGATCGACCCTGATCGTCAAGGCGGGTTCGGGCATCACGCTCGACGACGTCATGGCGTGCGGCAAGAAATATGACTTCGGCATCGGCGACGCCCAGTCGACCTCGGGCACGCTCGCTCCCATGGCCTTCCTGTTCAATCCGCGTGGTATCGTTCCGGCCCAGTGTTTCAAGACCGTGCGCTCGGCCAACCATCAGGCCAATTCCATGGCGATCGCGACTGGCGTTGTCGACGTCGCCACATCCAATACCGTCAACACCGTCTTCCTGAACCGTCAGAACCCGCGCGTCGCGGCGCAGATTCAGGACATCTGGCAGTCGCCCCCGATCCCCGAGAGCGGGATCGTCGTCCGTGAGGACCTCGACCCGGCGATCAAGGAAAAAATCCGCAGCTTCTTCCTGACCTACGGCCAGGGCGATACGCCCGAAGCAGAGCGTCAGCGCAAGGTTTTGGCGGGCCTGAACTATTCCCGATTCAACCCGGCGGACGACAGTTACCTGAACCCGATCCGGGAAATGGTCGCTGACCAGAAACTGGGCGAGGCCCGAGCCGCGGGCGATGCGACGGCCGTCGCTGCCTCCGAGCGTGAGTTGCAGCGCCTGCGCAGCCTGCGAGAGGTCCAGCCTTGACCGACGCCGGCCTCGTCAAGCCTGCCGTCGCGGCGACGCCCATCCCCAAGCCGCCCAGCAAGTCCATGGCGGCCTGGGCGCTCGACGTCCTGATCTGGGGTGGCGTGCTGGCGGTGCTGATCTATAGCGTCAACGACGTCGATCTGGGCAACCTCTCGCGACTGGTGACCAACGCAGACTCGGTGCGGAATTTCGCGATGGATCTTCTGCGTCCGGACTTTACGGAGTGGCGGATGTTCGTCGCCCAGATGTGGCAGACGGTGCAGATCGCACTGTGGGGCACCTTTCTGGCCGTTTTCCTCGCCGTCCCCCTGGGTTTGGCCGCCGCGCGCAACATTGCGCCGATCTGGGTCGTGACGCCGATCCGCTGGATCATGAACATGCTGCGGTCGATCCCCGACCTGGTCATGGCTCTGCTCTTCATTGTCGCGGTAGGCCTCGGGCCGCTGGCGGGCGTCCTCGCCATCACGCTGAACACCGCCGGCGTTCTGGCCAAGCTGTTCTCCGAAGCGGTCGAGTCGATTGACAAAGGCCCGGTCGAGGGCGTCCGCGCCACCGGTGCCTCCAGGCTGCACGAGATCGTCTGGGGCGTGATCCCGCAGGTCGCTCCGCTGTGGACCTCGTTCGCCCTCTACCGCTTTGAGTCGAACAGCCGTTCGGCCACCGTCCTGGGCCTGATCGGCGCGGGCGGTATCGGCCAGGTGCTGTTCGAAAGCATGAACGCCTTCAACTTCCGCGCTGTCTCGGCCATCGTCGTCATCGTCGTTATCGCCGTGACAATGATCGATATGCTGTCCCAGGCGATGCGCAAGAGGCTGCTGTAGCTCTGCCGGAGCGGGTGCTGGTGAATCGTGCTGGTGAGCAAGGAGTGAGCAAGGCACTGATCCGCTCACCCCTCGCGCATCAGCACTATTTACCCTGACTCCGCTCACCAGGCTTTCAGGCCAACCCCATCTCCTTCAGCCGCTGAGGCGCGTACTGGATGATGATTGCCTCGTTGCCTTCGGTGTCGGCAAATTGAGCGAGTTCACCGACGGTCGGGATCGTATGGCTGGATCCGATGAGCCCTTCACCAGCCGCTTCAATGAGTTTGCTTGTCGCAGCGATGTTATCGACGGCGAATGAGCACTCAAAGCCGTTGCGTCCGGCTGGAAGCGGCTCACGGCGCTTTTGCAGGGCACCGGCAACTCCGGCTCCCTCAATCAGGTAAAATCCCCGCGGCCCCCAAGGCGAGAATCGCCAACCGAACACTGCTTCATAGAACCGGAGTGCCCGGTCCACATCGTCGGCTTCGATGGCAAAGTGGGCAAGCTTGTTTGGCATGTTTCAGGCTCTTGCAGATCGCAAGATAATCACGATCGAGGCCTGTCGCATATTCCGAAATCCGACAATTTAGTCGGCAAATGCGACAATACCCTTCAAGGGCCGACGAGCCCCATTTCCTCATCCGGTCCCTTGCCGTCGACTATGCTGTTGGTGGCAGTGAGGATGTCCATAGGCATCCCTGGCCGCAGTTCCTTTACGCGCGAAGTGGTGCCGTTCGGGCCGAAATCGGCGGCAGGTCCTGGGTCCTCCCGCCGCGGATGGGGCTATGGATTCCCGCTCACACACCGCATGGCCTTCGCATGTCGTCCCGGCTCCAGCTGCGCACACTATACCTGCGGCCGGACACGACCGACCCGTCGAGGGAGGCCGGCATCGTCAATGTGAGCGGGCTGCTGCACGAGGCGATCTTGCGGGTCTGCGAACAGGGGTTTGTTGACGAGCGTCTCGAAAGGGATCGCAGTCTGGGGATGATCATTCTGGGCGAGATGAACTGGTGCGATCCCGGAAACCTCGTCCTCCTGCACCCGCAGGACCCCCGAGCGCGAAGGCTTGCGGGCTTCTTCCTTGATACCGCCCTGCATGATGTTCCCCTCGACACCCTGTGTGCACGGGCGGGCTTGAGCCGCCGCACCGCCGAGCGCGCGTTTCAACGCGAGTCCGGATTGTCGCCGGCGCAATGGCGGCGCTTTGCCACGCTGTCGGAAGGACTGGTCAGGATCGCTGGTGGCGCAACGATCGAGCAAGCCGCTCTGGCGACCGGGTATCAAAGCCGAAGCGCGTTCAGCGATGCGTTCTCGCTTGTGTTCGGCTTTCCGCCAAGCCGGGCTGGAAAGAGCTGATCAGGCCGGGCGCAGATCCGGCGGCGTCGCCTCTTCCGTCAGCATACGGATCGCCTCGTCCAGCGACACCAATTCCTGCGCCTGTGAGCCGAGGCGGCGGATCGCGACCGTACCCTGTTCGGCCTCGTTCTTGCCGACCACGGCGATGACCGGGACCTTGCCGACCGAGTGTTCGCGCACCTTGTAGCCGACCTTCTCATTGCGCAGGTCCAGCTCGGTCCGCAGACCG
>Ga0105047_10014522_pt1 | contig 12481 bp, 11 predicted proteins | sample MAT04_FD_78384 | JGI IMG/M metagenome (GOLD analysis project Ga0105047, IMG submission 78384) | Freshwater microbial communities from Lake Fryxell liftoff mats and glacier meltwater in Antarctica - MAT-04 (megahit assembly) | ecosystem: Environmental > Aquatic > Freshwater > Ice > Liftoff... | reverse complement strand
TGGTAAAACCGAGTGGCTGAGCGGGCCGGTGCCCGAGGGGGCCGGGCGGGACGACTTCCGGATCGCGTTTTTTGCCTACCTCCTCTTCTGGGTTGCTCAGGGGTCCGTGGGAGGAATTATCGCCCGCCTCTACCAGCCCGCGGGACTTTTTGCACGCGCGCAGGTCATAGCCATTATTTACTACCTCGCGGGATTTGTCGCTCTAATTGCCTCCGTGGCACTCGGGGCCTCGATCGCCGGAGCGATGCTTGCGCAAATAGGTGCCTGGATCGCCTGCAATCTTTTCATGTTCTGGGACGCTAAGCAGAAGTTTCCCGAGTTCTACCCGTGGTGGCGGGGCGGCAACCTTGCCCTTGCCTGGAAAAACCTCCGCGCCTCGCTGGTCCTGACGGTCAACGGCCTTGTCGAGCAAGCGGGTTCAAGCGGGCTCGTGTTGCTGGTGATGGGGATTCTCGCGCCGGTGGAAGTCGCCATGTTCACGACCATCCGAACCGTTGGAAACACCGCCCTGCAAGGCGTTTCGGTGATCCTCTACCCCGTGATGCCGGATGTTGTGAGGTATCACTTCCAGCGCGAGCCGGGAAAACTCGATGCGGTTTTCGGACTGGTTTGGTGTGCGGCAGGATCGCTGGTTTGTCTGGGGTTCAGCGCGATGGCCCCCGTGCTTGCTCCTCTCTACGGACTATGGACGCGGAACGCCTTCCCTTTCAGCCCGGCGTTGTTCACGCTTGTCGTGTTGGCTGTGTGCTTCCGCCAGTGGGCGACTCCGCTTCAAACCTACTTACACGGGGTGAATCACCTCGCGCCCCAGACGGTGGCGATCGGACTTCGAACTGCCGTGACCTTGGTATTTGCTTTCGTCTTTTTGAAGCAGGGGGGGATCGCGATAGCGGGAGCGGTGCTACTGGCGGGTGAAATCCTGGCGGCCGCAGTCTATTTTTTTGCAGCGCGGAACGCACTCCACCAGATGGGCGGCAGGCTCTCGATGAAGCCGGTCATCTTCTCTCTCATCCAGATTGGAGCCATGGGAGCCGGCTTGGCACTCGGTGTCGGTTTTCCGGAAACGTGGTTCTGGAGCATGCCTTTGGCCGTCGGTGTTGTGCTCGCATCGGGGATCATCCAGTGGACATATCTTGACGACGATGTGAAAAGAAGAGTCCGCAGTCTCCTGCCGGGCAGGTAACTCTCAATCAATCCAGCCAATCCCTAATGAAGCGCCTTTTTGACTTAGCCCTTTCGAGTCTCCTCCTGCTGGCTTTCATGCCGCTGCTGATTGTTTTGGTATTAAGTGTCCGCCTCACCTCTCCTGGTCCTGCCCTGCACTGGTCGAAGCGCGTCGGCCGCCGGAACGGGATTTTTCTGATGCCTAAGTTCCGCACGATGCGCATCGACACGCCGCAGTTGGCCACTCACCTGCTTGCCTCACCGGATTCCTTTATCACTCCGGTCGGGATGTTTCTGCGCCGGAAAAGTCTGGACGAACTGCCACAGCTCTGGAGCATCCTTAAAGGAGACATGAGCTTCGTGGGTCCGCGCCCGGCGCTGTTCAACCAGGATGATCTGGTGGCGCTGCGCACCAATGCGGGAGTTGACGCAATGCTGCCGGGCCTGACCGGCTGGGCCCAGGTTAACGGACGTGATGACCTGCCGATCCCGGAAAAGGTTGGCTTTGACGCGGAGTATCTCGCAAGGCAGTCGATGGCGTTCGACCTGAAAATTCTGTTGATGACATTCACCAAGGCCCTCCGCAGCGAGGGGGTTTCTCATTGAGCATGGGTAGCGCTGGAGCCGACAAAAAACGACTGACATTGTTCTGTCAGGTTTTCCACCCGGACGATCAATCGACTGCTCAGCTTTTTTCCGATTGGACGGCGGCCCTTGCCGGGAGGGGATGGGACATCCGGGTGGTTTGCGGTTTCCCTCCTAAGCAGGGAAGCACCCCGTCTCCTTCCCGGGAAACGTGGAAGGGAGTTGAAATCCGCCGGGTGGGTTCGCGATTCGACTTCAAGCGCTCTTTGCTCCGCCGGGCGGTCCACTATGCGGCTTATTTGGCTGGAGTCTCATGGGAGCTTTTGCGGGAACCGGAGCGGCTCGCACTCGTGGTTACAAACCCTCCGTTCCTTCCCATCTTTGCATCACTTGTGCGGAAACTCCGCAACGGTCGATATGCGGTCGAGGTTCAGGATCTCTATCCGGACGGCCTCGTGGCGGTGGGAAAACTGGCTGACGGCGTTCTCGCGCGATGGTGGAGGCGGCTCAACCGGTTTGCTTTTGGTGGTGCGGAATTCACGGTGGTTCTTGGCCGGGACATGAGGGAGCGCTTGCTGTCCTCCTATGCGCTGCCTTCTGAGAGTGTTGCGGTCATTCCGCATTGGAGTCCGGTCGAAGTCGATGAACCGCTGGCATTTGAAGCATCCGATTTAATCCGCCGGCAAGGGTTTGAGAAATGCTTTGTGGTTCAATATTCGGGAAACATGGGCCTTTGGCACGATTTGGATCAGATCGTTCGGGCAGCCGCACTTCTTCAAAACGAGAGCCATATCCGCTTTCTCATGATTGGATCGGGAATGCGCCGGGCCGCAGCGGAGTCCTTGGCCGGAAAGGAGGGGCTGGGAAACATGACTTGGCTTCCATTTCTTCCGAAGCAAAGCCTTGCCGACTCCCTGTCAGCCTGCCGTGTGGCGCTGATTTCGCAGCGCGAAGGCCTTGAGGGGGTCGCCGTGCCGTGCAAGCTCTACGGAATTCTCGCCTCCGGCCGGTGTGCCATTGGAGCGGTTCCAGAGAATTCCGAAACAGCGCGAGTGCTCGACGAGGAGACCTGCGGGCACCGGGTTCCCCCCGGTGATGCAAAAGCTCTTGCGGACGCCATTGAATCCCTTTCGCGGAATCCGGATTCAGTCGTAAGGATGGGAGTCAACGCGCGATCTGCATACCAGCGCCTCTACACACTTAAAGCCGCGCTGGATCGTTTTGAAAAATTGGTTATACAGAGCAATTGACAGGACTTCCCGGAAGCTCGCACACTTTCCGATCCGTGAGGCCACCCGCTGGGCTCCGGAGGACATCCTCGAGGTCTTCCTGCGCGAAGATTCGGAGCGCAATTGAAAAGTTCCACCGCGAGAGAGACACGCAAAAGCAAGGAAACTTTCTCCTTGATTAACGCTAGGGGGTGGCTGATAAGCCTCCCTCCTATTCTATGAAGTCTGTATTGGGTCTCTCCGCATTTTACCACGATAGCGCTGCCGCGCTGGTCGTGGATGGAGAGATTGTCGCCGCCGCGCAAGAGGAGAGATTCACACGGGTCAAACACGATTTTCGATTCCCGGCTCATGCGATCGAATTCTGCCTCCGCGAGGCTGGGCTCACGGCCGCGACGCTCGACGCCGTGGTTTTTTATGACAAGCCGATTCTGAAATTCGTCCGAATTCTCGAAACGTATCTGGCTTTTGCACCCCAGGGGCTGAGGTCATTCTTTCTAGCTATGCCTTTATGGCTCAAGCAGAAGCTCTTCCTCCCCAAAGAAATCGACAAGGGGTTTAATCACGATTTCCACGGGCCGATTTATTTTACATCGCACCATGAGAGCCACGCGGCGAGTGCATTTTTTCCATCACCTTATGATGAGGCGGCGATTCTGACACTCGACGGAGTGGGCGAGTGGAGCACCGCGACATGGGGGGAAGGCAAGGGAAACCGCATCACGCTGAAGAATGAGGTCCGCTTCCCGCATTCCATCGGCCTGCTTTACAGCGCGTTCACCTACTACACCGGCTTCAAGGTCAATTCCGGCGAATACAAAGTCATGGGGCTCGCCCCGTATGGAAAGCCGAAATACGCGCAGCTGATCTACGACAACATCCTCGACCTGAAGGAGGACGGCTCGTTCTGGCTCGACCAGAGCTATTTCAACTATTGTCAGGGGCTCACGATGACAAACGGGAAGTTTCACCGTTTGTTCGGGGCGCCGCCGCGCTCGCAAGAGAGCCGCCTCACCCAGCGCGAGATGGATCTTGCCGCCAGCATCCAGGTGGTTGCCGAGGAGGTCATGCTCCGCTGGTCGCCACGTGCAGGCGCAGACCGGCATGAAAAACCTCTGCCTCGCCGGCGGGGTGGCCTTGAACTGCGTGGCGAACGGCCGCCTGCTCCGCGAGGGGCCGTTCGAGTCGATTTGGATTCAGCCAGCCGCGGGCGATGCGGGCGGGGCGCTTGGAGCCGCGCTGTTCGGGTGGCACCAGATTGCAGGAAATGAGAGGAAGCCGATAGGGGGCGACTCGATGAAGGGCTCATTTCTCGGGCCAAAATTCTCGGATGACGGGATTGTTTCCGATATGGAAAAGCATCCTTCCAAATCGCACTTGTGCGAGAGCGAGTCCGAACTCTGCGGCCTCGTGGCTGGCTTGCTCGCCGATGGCAAGGTGGTCGGAATGTTCCAAGGCCGCGCGGAATTCGGGCCGAGGGCGCTCGGAGGCCGCAGCATTCTCGGCGATCCGCGCAATACCAAGATGCAGGCGATCCTTAATGTGAAGATCAAGTTCCGCGAGTCCTTCCGCCCGTTTGCGCCGGCCGTGCTTCGGGAATGCGTCTCCGACTATTTTGAACTTGATGCCGACAGTCCCTATATGCTGCTGGTCGCGCCGGTGAAAAAAAAGCGGAGGAATCCGCTGCCCGAGGGTGAGGGCGCAAAGTTCGGGATTGAGCAGTTGAACGACATCCGCTCCGACATCCCCTCGGTGACGCATATCGATTACTCAGCCCGCGTTCAGACGGTGGACGAGGGCCGCAACCCGCGGTTTTACCATCTGATCAAGTCATTCCAGGCGCTGACCGGATACGGCGTTCTCGTCAACACCAGCTTCAACATCCGCGGGGAGCCAATCGTCGGAGCGCCTTCCGACGCCTATCGCTGCTTCATGTTCACGGACATGGACGCACTCGTGATCGAGAACCGGATTTTTCTCAAGGAGCAACAGCCTCACATGCCCGGTGCTGAGGAATATAAGGCAGCCTTCCACCTTGACTAAAGACGACGCACTTCCCATCGTCAAAGGTCTTCCATGGCCAAACGAAAAAACCTCATTAGCGAACTCATCGGATATCTCGGTAAGCACAAAGCCTACTGGCTCATTCCTATCCTGGTGATCGCGATATTTTTCGCCGCCCTGATCGCGCTGGCCTCCATCAGTCCCGCCGCAGCGCCATTCATCTACACCCTTTTCTGAAATGATAGAGATCCGTTGGAATCCATCCGCAAAAGATCTGCGCGGGTTCGGCTGGGTGATCCTGATCGGCTTCGGCGTGATCGGGCTCGCCAAGGCATTCTGGCCGTTTGCGTGGTTGCTCCACCGGAATTTCGATGCCGGGATGTGGCTGCTGGGCGGCGCAGCCCTGATCGGCGTGCCGGCGATCCTCGGATGGAGGATCGTGCTTCCCGCCTACTGGGCTTGGATGGGGTTCGCATGGCTGATGGACAAAATCATGTTTCCAGTGACGTTCGGCACATTCTATTACCTGGTCTTTTTCCCCATCGGGACGGTCATGCGAGTGACTGGGCACGATCCCCTGTGCTTGAAGCGGCGCGAGACCGATTCCTATTGGACTCCACTCGAAATCCCCGGATGCCCGGAAGACTACGAGCGGCAGTATTGAATATTTTTTGAAAGCGGTTCTGGCCAAATTCCTGCTTTTGTTGGCGAGCGTGGTAATCACGCTTACCGTGCTGGAGGTCGGGCTCCGCTTTCTTGGCCCGCCGCCGGCATCGGCGCCTATGATTCCGGACCCTGTGTTCGACCACGTTCACATGCGGGACTTCACCTTTAAGTCCTACAGCCCGGACGACCAGTTCCAACCGTTCACCGTCTACTGGGATGCCGAAGGTCTTGTAGCCGATCCCGAAAAAAAGCACGCCGGGGATGCCGCACGCCACTCCCGAACGATCGCACTTGTGGGGGATTCTTTTGTCGAGGCAGGCCAGGTTCCTTATGCGGCAAGCTTCGCGGGGATTCTCAACCAACAGGCGGCCCCAGATACCGCATTTTTGAATTGGGGCGTCTCGAGCTACAGCCCGATGATCTATGTTCCTCTCTGGAGAAACCGCATTCTTCAAACCCGTCCGGCCCATGTTTTTCTCATGCTTTACGAGAACGATGTCAACGATGACGCCGTCTATTCCGCGAAGGCGACCTTCGGGGAGGACGGCCTTCCCTTGAGCGTGCTCGGCACGCCCGAACCGTCCGTCTTGGCTTGGATCCGGAGGAGTTCGCTCTTCCGCACGCTCCGCTCCGCCTTCCTAAAAATTCAGGCAGGGTTCGAGGCAAAAAATCGTGAGCGGACTGCCAATGCGGGAAACTATGCGGAAGTGAGTCCGGATATCTCTTCGCTGACTGCCAGGATGATCATCGGCCTGAAGAAAGAAGTGGAGGCAAATGGATCAAAACTGACCTTGCTGGCGGTTCCGTCACGCCGATCGGATATTTTGGGGGATCCTCCGGATAGTCCCCGTCCTTTCGTCTCACGCGTCGCCGATTGGTGTGCCGAAAATCATATCGAATATCTCGACCTTGAGCGACCGTTCTTCGAATTTCGCCAAAAGAAAGGTCCCGGAAAATTGTTTTTTTCGAACGACATCCACTTCACACCCGAAGGGCACCGGATTGTGGCCGATGTGATCGCTAACAAATATCCCGGTTATTTTTCTGATCGATGACGTTCATCAAGTCCTCTAATTTCCGCATGTTCCCCTGGACGAATCTGCACTCCCGTTGCAATATACCTGCGGCAGATTGCAAAACGACCTGCAGAGCACGATGAGTGGGAAGGGTCGATGCATCCTGATTTGCCCGGAGTACTTCGATGGGCGGCTCAACGGAATAGGACGTGTTTCGGAAATGGCCGGGAGAACTGCTGAGAAACTCGGCTTCCGCCTTGAGGTCTGGTCAGCGAATGAAGCGGGAGGGGATGCGGCCGGGGTTGGGCGCAGATTCTCCCGGAACTACCTTGGCATGATGTTTTACGCGCTGTCCGCTCCGGCGGGAGACATCGGGGCGGTGATCTGCATGCACGCGGGACTGGCTCCGGTTGCCCGCGTGCTTACGTATCGGGCGGGTTGCCCGTTCGTCGTCGTTTTCCATGGGGTTGAAGTGTGGGGAAGGCTTAGGGCGAGAACCCGCTGGGGGCTGGGCCGGGCGGAGCTCATCCTCTCCGTATCCGACTTCACTTTGGGAGAGTGCCTGAAACGCAATCCCGAACTGCGGCGTGTGAATTCTCAAATATTGCCACTCGGCCTGATGGGCGGGGGCGTGCTGCCGCCGGAATCCGGTGAGGTCAGGCGCTCGGGCGGGCGGGTTCTGCTGGTGACCAGACTCACAAAACACTGCGCAACAAAAAATGTGCGCGAGTTGATCTTGTCGATGCGTCACGTGAAAGCGGTGGTTCCGTCAGCCACGCTGACGATCGTTGGGGACGGTGATGACCGTGCCGATCTGGAGAGTTTCGCGGCCGTCCACGCACCGGAAACCACGGTTCGGTTTTTGGGCAGGATTGCCGACGATGAGCTAGCCGCCGTTTATTCGCAGGCCGATGTTTTTGCGATGCCTTCGAAGCAGGAGGGGTTCGGGCTGGTGTTTGTTGAGGCCATGGCACGCGGGCTGGCATGTGTCTGCGGGAACGGGGATGCGTCGCGTGAAGTTGTCAGGGAAAACGTCACGGGTTTGGCCGTCGACGCGGATTCCCCCGAAGCAATCGGACATTCCATCGCAAAACTGCTTACGGACGACCCTCTGCGCTTGCGCATGGGGACGGCGGGCCGGCAGAGATACAGCGAGCACTTCACGCGGGACGCGGTTGAGCGCCGAATGACCATCTCATTGGAAAAATGTTTTTGCGGGGTCGCGGAATGAAAGCCGCATCGGCCATGCCACTACGCGTGCCGGACCATGTCCTGCTGAATGTCCCAGTGTAAAGTTTCGAAACATGCATTCCACAAAAGTTCTCGTCACCGGAGCAACCGGTTTCATCGCTTCGGCGCTCATTCCCGCGCTTCTTTCCGCTCAATACTCCGTCCGTGCAGCAAGCCGCCGTCCGTGTGATCTTCCCGGAGTGGAATGGGTCACTTTGCCGAGCGAAGGCATGCTTTGCGATTGGCGAGGCACGGCAGAGGGAATTGACACCATTGTGCATCTGGCAGGCCTGGCGCACTTCCACTGGAAGGCCGAAGGCATCGGAGTTATCGGACGAATCAAAAAATCCGATATCGCGCTGGCACTTGAGACCGCCAACATCACGAATTCCCGTCTCATGGCGACGGAAGCGCGGCGGATTGGTGTGAGACGGGTGATTTTTGTGAGTAGCATCGGGGCGGTGGCGAGCCACAGTCCCGCAGCCATCACGGAATCCACCGTGCCCTTCCCGGATACCGATTACGGTCGCAGCAAGCTGATGGCCGAGTTGGTGCTGCGCGAGGAACTCGACCAATCGCAAATCGAACTCGTCATCATCCGGCCGCCGCTCGTCTATGGTCCGCGAAATGTGGCCAACATGTTTCGTTTGATCCGCTGGGTGGAATCGGGAACCCCGATTCCGCTTCAGTCGATTCATAACCGGCGAAGCCTTGTGAGCATCGACAACTTGGTGTCACTGATTCTGGATTGCGTTCATGCCCCGGGTGCAGTTGGGCGGCCTCTGCTTGTGAGCGACGGGGAGGACCTCTCCACTCCTGAGTTGATCCGGCGGATTTCCAAAGTTACGCACTCGCCCTGTCGCCTTTTTCCTTTCCCAAAATCCCTGCTTCTATCGGTGGATTTTCTGTTCGGAATGGATGTTTTCAGAAAATTATGCGGCGACCTTTACGTAGACTCTTCGGGCACTCTCAAACGCGTTGGCTGGAAACCGCTGATCGGGGTGGACGAAGGGCTCAGACGCACCGTTTCCAGGTGAATTTCCGCTGTCTGGCGACTTTCTTCGATAGCCCCCGATCGTGGTTTAGCGTTTTGCCGAAAGAGTCTCCTCTGCCAGACTACGGAGCGAGGAGGCAAATTTCTCGAACGAAAGCTCCCTTTCCGCCCAGGCTCTGCCCGAAGCGCCCATCGTCGCCAAGTCGTCGTCAGAAGCACGGTCGAAGGCGCGGATCGCTGCAATAGCCGCCCGATCTGAAAGATCAGGTAGGAGCCAGCCACAACCGACAGAGCCAAGCTCTCCGGCGAGATCGTTCCCGGGCGACAAAATGACCGGGAGACCGACCTTCAAAGACTCGGCCCCTGAAAATCCGAAGTTCTCGCGGTGGGAGAGCGAGATGTATCCGTCCGCCGCCGCCAGCAGGGTCGCCTTGCGATCTCCCCAGACAGGCTCCAGAAAGTGAATTTTGGGATTTCCGCGCGCGAGAGCCTCTAGATCGCTGCGGGAGTGGTCGCCATCCGGCCCGGCGATGACCAGATGAGATCGTGTTGTGGAGGCTTCGGAAAAACACTTCATCGTCTCAACTGGACGCTTCATTGAATGCATTCGCCCGAGAAAAACCAGTAGGCGGTCTGCGTCATTCGCCCCGAGTTCCTTCCGCCAATTCGCACGGGCTTCTGTCCGGACTTGAGGGGGAAGCACCCGATCTGTCACGGGCCAGTGGATGACTCTTCCATTGTCGCGCGAAAGGTGGGGCGCCGCCTTCTCCATCTCCCGACGGGAGGCAAAGATCACAGCGGCAGCCTCGCGGAGGTGACGGCGTCCAATCAGCCGCATCCATGGCTTTTTCTGCCAGGCGCGGTAGGAAAAAACATAAGGATCCAAGCACCCATGGGGGACAACCCAGTAGGGGATCTGCTTTTTTCGAACCCAAGTCCTCGCCCAGTGGACGTGGTAGCGGAACATCGTGTGGCAGGCGATGAGGTTGGCATGCTCCGCGAGAGAATCTGCCTTCAGGCGGGCAGAAGCAGGCGCCCAGCTATAGAAGCGCCCCAGCCAACCGGGATCGATCCGGATATGTTCGGCGCCTTCCACCGCAGAGCCCTCCTGATCGAGCATGGGGCCATCGGTGAATGAGACCACGTCTGTTTTAAGCGCGAGGCCGAAAAGCTCGACCGTTTTCCCCATGCCTCCCATCGACGGAACCATCCAAAGTCCGACTTGAAGCACATTCGGGTGGCACCGTGCGATATCCTGACTTTTCATGATCCGCAACCCGAAGGCTCGTGAGAAACGTGCCTGAGAATGAACGAGGCCAGCATGGGTTAAGTGGTGTCGCAACACCAGACGTTGGTCAAGCCTGCGTGGGGATTTTCGGCAACTTTCGATCGGGATGAACTTTTGAGCGGAATTGACAAGGGGATTTCTGTCGCTTAACACCAAACCCTGCAAAGGTCTTCCAGAGCCCTCGGGAGCGGAGCACGGCCGGTTGGGAAATTCGTGGCAGATTCAATTTATGGAAAGATCGACAGACAGGCAATTTTCTTTGCCTCCATTTCTGCGTGTGCCGGTGCTTTTGCTCCTCTACACGGTGATTATCATCGCGTCTTTTCTGCTCGGCTACCTCATCCGGTTCGATTTTGACGTTCCCGTGGAACACGTCGCAAGATGGGCGCGTTTTCTCGCCATTTTGATCCCGGTGCAGTTGTTATCGCTGTATTCCTTTGGTCAATTTCGCAGCCTTCTGACGTATTTCAGTATTCCAGACCTCAATCGCCTTTTTTTCGCGCTGGCCGTCCCGGCCGCGATGCTTCTCGTTCTGCGCTTCACCGGTAATGAGGATGTTTTTCCTCCCAAGAGTATCGTAGTGCTGAGCGCGGGTATTTGTTTTTCCGCGATCTCGGCTTTGCGGACCGGATTCCGGGTATATCGGGAAAAGCTATCCGGGAGCGCGGAGGAAGGCGCACACATGAAGCGGGTGGCCATCATCGGAGCCGGGAACAGCGGGGCCAGGCTCCACAGCGAAATTCGCGCGCGGCCCGGGCTCAATTTGAAAGTGATTTGCTACCTTGACGACGACCCCCGTAAACGCGGAACGCTTCTTCACGGAGTTCCTGTGGTTGGGAAGCCGGATGAGATAGCCCGTGTGAAGCGCGATGTGCAAATTGGCAAGGCGATCATCGCCATGCCGAATGCGCCGGCCGGAAAAATCCGAGAGATCGTCGCGCTGCTGAACGCGAACGATATCGAGCATGACATCCTGCCCTCCTTTGCGCTTTCTCTAAAGTCCGGCGCATCCGTTCTCAGTCTCCGACATGTCCAGATCGAAGATCTTCTGGGAAGGGATGCGGTGAATCTCGACGCCGAAAATATCCGCCAAATGGTCGAGGGGAAAATATTGCTCGTCACAGGTGCCGGCGGGAGCATCGGCAGCGAAATCTGTCGGCAAATTGCATCATATGAACCGAAGAAAATCGTTCTTTTGGAACGCTCAGAAGCCGCATTGTTCCTCATCGAGCAGGAGTTACTGAAAAGCTATCCCGCCTCAAAAATCGTCGCCTACCCCGCGGATATCAATGATGAGGCGAGGGTGGAAGCGGCTATTTTGAATTATCGCCCGACGGTTATTTTCCATGCGGCGGCCCACAAACATGTGCCGATGATGGAATCCCATCCCGCTGAGGCGATCACAAACAATCTGATCGGAACGCGCATGATCGCCGGGCTTGCCGCCAGGCACGGCGTCGAGAAGTTTCTGCTGATTTCGAGCGACAAGGCGGTTTGCCCGACGAATGTGATGGGTGCCACAAAACGGCTTGCGGAAATCTATCTCCAGACACTCCAGCGCAGGCCTGAGGTGGCAACAAAGTTTCTTGCTGTCCGGTTCGGCAATGTGCTCGGCTCCTCTGGCAGCGTCATCCCGATCTTCCAAAAACAAATATCCCAAGGTGGCCCCGTGACGGTTACCCACCCGGATGTGATGCGATATTTCATGACGATTCCGGAGGCGGTTGGCCTTGTGCTTCAATGCGCTGCGGAGGGGGATGCTGGCGATGTCTTTGTCCTTGATATGGGCCAACCCATTCGAATCGCTGACGTGGCGAGGCAGCTTATCGAACTGTCCGGTTTGCGTCCGGACAAGGATATCGAAATCCAGTTCACAGGGATGAGGCCTGGCGAGAAGATGTCCGAAGAAGTCACCTACGAAAACGAAACTCTCTTGCCGACTCATCATCCCAAGATTAGGAAACTCTCGGTCCCGGCTGCAGGGTTTCCGGATCTCGACAGGGAATGGGCAAAGATCCAGGAGCAGATCGACACAATGCAGCCCGCAGAGGTAAAAGCCTGGATCAACAGGCAGGTGCCGGAATACGTTGTCCAGTTGAGCTGAGCCTTTCGGTGGAAGTTCGCGCAATTGCCACCGGGGTATGCAAGAAAGTCGATCCGCCTTCAAACGATCACCCTTGAATTTACCCTTCCGCGGTAGAGTCTATCCGCTCCCTATCCGTCAACCCATGGCTATCACCCGGCAATGAGTCCATCAACGTATCCGGCACCACGTTCCGAAGCCAGCGTGGCGGGATCTTCGTTT
>Ga0105047_10014519_pt1 | contig 12483 bp, 12 predicted proteins | sample MAT04_FD_78384 | JGI IMG/M metagenome (GOLD analysis project Ga0105047, IMG submission 78384) | Freshwater microbial communities from Lake Fryxell liftoff mats and glacier meltwater in Antarctica - MAT-04 (megahit assembly) | ecosystem: Environmental > Aquatic > Freshwater > Ice > Liftoff... | reverse complement strand
TGAATATGGCGTTCACGAAAAAGCAGGTCTTGTAAATGCCATTATGCGCATTCAAAAAAGACTGGGTGGTTTAGAAACTAAAAACGCCATTAACTTTTTGCTTGAAAATAATTTTAAAGAAAGCTTTAGAATATTGTTACACTACTACGATAAGTGGTACGCAAAAGGTTTGTACAATAGAGAAAATGCAGAAAGTCTTATAAAAAACATTCCTGCTAAATTGGTAAATACAGCACAAAATATTGAACTAATAAAATTGAATAATAATTAAGATGAGCGAAATAAAACTTACACAATATTCTCATGGCGCAGGTTGCGGTTGCAAAATTTCTCCGCAGGTATTGGATGTTATTTTAAAAGGCAATATTGCAATGCCAGATAACGATAAATTAATTGTAGGGAACCACAGTAAAGATGATGCAGCGGTGCTGGATTTAGGAAATGGAACCGCACTGATTTCTACTACTGATTTTTTTATGCCAATAGTTGACGATCCTTTTAATTTTGGACGCATAGCATCTGCAAACGCCATTAGCGATGTGTATGCAATGGGTGGAAAACCGATTCTGGCAATTGCTATACTTGGATGGCCAATAAACAAACTTTCGCCCGAAGTTGCACAACAGGTTATAGATGGTGCAAGAAGTATTTGCAAAGAAGCAGGCATTTCTTTAGCGGGTGGTCACAGCATTGATTCGCCGGAACCAATTTTTGGCTTGTCTGTAAATGGAATTGTAGACATAGAAAATGTAAAACAAAATAACCAGGCAAAGGATGGCGATATATTGTTTCTTACCAAACCAATTGGCGTGGGTATATTGACTACTGCAGAAAAAAAATCGTTGCTAAAAGAAGAACATAAAAACATGGCTGCAAACCAGATGATGCAGCTTAATAAAATTGGTGAGCAATTAGGAAAATTAGCTGCCGTTACAGCTATGACCGATGTTACAGGTTTTGGGTTACTTGGCCACCTTACAGAAATGGCAGAGGGAAGCGGTTTGAGTGCTGAGGTAAATTTTGGTGCAGTTCCACTGATTAATTCCTCAATTAAAGAATATATTTCTCAAGGCTGTGTGCCAGGCGGTACAAAAAGAAACCGTGACAGTTACGGTCATAAAATTACAAATCTCACTGAAGAACAATGGGCAATTTTGGCAGACCCGCAAACAAGTGGTGGGTTATTAATTGCTGTTAACAAAAACGGGGTAGATGAGCTTACGGAAATATTAAATGAAAACGGCCTGGGTGCTTTTACAAAACCTATTGGGCAACTTGTAAGCAAGGCAGAAAAAGTGGTGACTGTTATTTAAATCATCGCCATGCATTTTTCTACCGGAGAAATTTTAGGTTCCATTGGTGTAACCATTTTGTTACTGGCTTTTCTGATGAACCTGTTGCAAAAATGGAAACAGGATAGCCTGCCTTATATTTTATTAAACATTGTGGGCGCAGGTTTATCCTGCGCCTCCAGTGTGGTCATTCGTTTTTTTCCTTTTATTATTTTAGAAGCAACCTGGATGCTTGTTTCCATTTTTGCACTTATAAAATATATTAAGCAGCGGGCTTAAGACCATCTATTTGCTTGGCAAGTTTTGTATCCTTAGCTGTTACTATATCGCCGGCATCGTGTGTGCTCAACCAAATTTCTACTTTGTTGTAAGTGTTTTTCCATGTTGGATGATGATCCGCTTTTTCTGCCAACATAGCCACGGCAGTCATAAATGAAAACGCCTCAACAAACGTTTTAAATTCAAATTTTTGATAGAGCTTTCCGGATTTTTCTTTCCACATAAATTTTATTTTTAAAGAATTAGAAACTGTTTGTTTTTAATTTTTTCGTTCGTCATTTCTGTTACCAGTTGCACTGCAGGCAATAATCTTAATGATTGTATCAACACGCTCACTTCATCTTTTTCCATCTCTTCTCCTTTTGCCAACCACAAAAAATCGAGGTGTTTAAACTCCGGTAATAAATATTCGCCATCGTCTTCGTTGTTATACAAATAATGCACCATAGTAGAACCAGGCACAACATATTCATAAATAGAAAAAAAATAATTGCGTTCCTTTTTTCTTAATTGTATCTCCAAACTGTGGTTCATTACAAAATGAAAACCCAGTGCCTGGTTTATATGCCAGCTAAACTGATAGTCTTTTACCGGCGCAACAATGCCCAACAAACAGGTGCTGTCAAAGAATTCTTCAATTAATGTTTCTGTATCTATTTTAAGTTTCATGAGAAGCCTCTCCCCCCGCCCTCTCTGGAGGAGAGGAAGCCGGTTCGTAATTATTAAAAGTTATTTTACAAATTAATGTTTTATTCGAAAAACTCACCCCCGCCTTTTCAAAGGAAAGGAGCCACACTCTGATTATACAAAATCACTTTACATCTTCAGAGTTTAAAGTCCTCTCCTTTAGAGAGGATCTAAGTGAGGTTCGTTGTGTGAACCTTTTTGTCCAAATTTCACCCCCTCTTTCCAAAAACCTCACCCGCGCCTCTCTCCCGCAAAAAAGCGTGACAGGCAAGAGAGTAGCCAGACTCTGATTATATAAAATTACATTACATTTTCAGAGTCTAAAAGTCCTCTCCTTTGGAGAGGATTTAGGTGAGGTTTTTGTTTTGCTTTTAAAACCTCACCCCCGCCTCTCCAAAGGAGAGGAGCCAGACTCTGACACTTTTATATTCGTTAAAGTATTAGAAAATAAAGTCCCCCTTCGGGGGATTTAGGGGGCCCTTAAAAAGTCACCACCAATTCCATCACCTCCTTTCCCCTCACTAATTTTACTTTTGTACCTTCTCCTTTGTTAAATTTATTCAAAGCGTCCATGTAACCCTGCACATCACTAAATTTATGTTCGCCGAGTTGGGTTAATACATCCCCTGTTTTTATACCCGCTTTTATGGCTGGTCTGTTTTCAGATATACCATCTACCAAAACACCGTTGCCGCTAAAAGTATAATCCGGCATTATTCCCATGCTTACTTTAAAACTGCTTTTACCCACAGATACTTCCCTGGTTTTTGTAAAAGCAAGTTTATCCATTTCGTTTGTTTGCGCAATTATGTTTTCTATGTATTTAATAATTTGTAATTCTCCTTCGTAATTTATTTTATCTGCGTCATCGGTTGGTTTGTGGTAATCTTTGTGGCTGCCCGTAAAGAAAAACAATACCGGAATATCTTTCTTGTAAAAGGATGTGTGGTCACTTGGTCCGCTGCCGCTGCTGTCTACATTTATTTTAAAATAGCCATCTTTTGTATTGATAATTTTTCCCCATGTTGGCGATGTGCCATACCCACCAATCGTGAGACCGTGAGTACTGTCATTCAGCCTTCCCACCATGTCCATATTTATCATATAGTTCACCGTTTTTAAGTCAAGTCCGGCATGCTCTGTAAAATATTTTGAACCAAACAAACCCAGCTCCTCTCCCGAAAATGCAACAAACAAATAATTGTATTTTTTGTAAGATGATTTTTTTAATTTCTTAGCCAATTCAATCAATGCCGATGTGCCACTTGCATTATCATCTGCACCGTTGTGTATCATAGGCGTGGGACCCGTGTACAAAGAATTATGATCTTCGCCATAACCAAGGTGATCGTAATGCGCACCAAGAATAACTGTGTTGGTTGCTTTGTTATTTATGTAACCAATTACATTATGCCCGGTTTTTATTTTTGCTGTAACAGAAATTGATGCCGTTGCTCCTTGTAAACCGTTGGTTAAACTACTTCTTAAAATTTCTTTTACATAAATAACCGGTATGGCAAGCGTGGGCGTTTTGTCTTTCTCATCAAATTTTAGATCGTCTTTTATTGTACCGGTGTTTGTAAAAATTATCAGCTTTTTATTTTTTGAAATTTGGTCATTGCAAACACTCAATATTCTTTCTTTTAAATCGAAATGCGGATTGTTTTGGTTTTCTTTTAATAAGCCTGCCAGATCAAAAAAAACTATATTTTTTTCAATTTCGTCTAATGCCGTTGTTGGAAGGTTTCCCGAAAATGCAAAAGGAAAAAAATGTTCTGTTTCTGAATAGGCTATATCTCCAATAATAAAAGACGTGTTTTTTCCTATTTCTCTTCCTTCATTTACTTCAAACTCCTGTACATATTTTTTATCTGTTGTAAAACTTTGCAAGCCGGCTTTTTTAAATTCAGTTTGGATAAATTCATAGGCTAATATTTCGCCGGCCGTTCCTGTGCGCCTACCTTCCAATTTATCATCAGCTAAAAAGTTAATGTTCTTTTTTAGTGCTTTTATTACTTTTTTTTCCTCCTTTGTTTGTTGGGCAAATACATTAACAGAACAAAAAAGCAATGCAGCTAAAATAAATTTCATGGTTTGTTTCTTTATAGATCGGCAAAGTTATTCAATGCTGTGTTAGCATTTTCGCAAAAGTTTTAATTTTAAACGAAGGCGCATAATTTTACACATATCATAAAAGTTAAAGTACTTTTTAGTGAAATTTTGTGCAGCCAATCTTTTATTAGATTTGCAAAAATTAAAAAGGACGAGGAATGAGTACCAAAGAACGTAAAGAGATTGAAAAGGAAAACCGACGAAAATTAATTTTAGATGGTGCCGAACAAGTGATGCGCCAGCACGGATTACATGGGTTAAGCCTCGAATTGATTGCACAGGAAACACAACTTGCAAAAGGAACAATTTATTTATACTTTAAAAGCAAGGAAGAAATATTGAGTGTGTTAAGCATTAAAGCAAGAATTCTTTTGTATTCTGAATTTCAAAAAATTGAAAAAAGCAAGGACACAGAAATCGATAAATTAAAAGCTATTATCAACGTAAACTACCAATTTTATAAAAAAAAGCCATTGAACTATGATTTAATGTCTTTATATGAAGTAAATAACAAACTTACAGAAACAGAAGAAATGCAGCAGTCTGGTGATAATATTACCAAACTTATTGTAGGAATAGCTACTAAAGCACAAAAAAACGGTACATTAAACCCCAATATTAATCCGCTAATTTTATCTATGGGTTTGTGGGGAATGTCAGTAGGAATGTTGCAATTAATTAAAGTACGGGGTTCAATAATGAAGGAAAAATTAAACATTACTGAAAAAGAATTAGTTAACACCTTTATAGAAATGTTAGAAAACGGCGTAAGAAAATAATTTTTTCCAAAAAAATGAACGCAATTCATTTTGTGAACTATATTTGTAAAAAATTACAAAAATGACCTACCCGCTCAAAAAGCGAATACCAATTTATGCATTCGGTATTTGTTTCTTTATTACGAATGCTGCGTTTGCCCAGCTACAGAAAATGTTGACTCTGGATGATGCCATTGCTTTAAGTATTGCGCACAGCAGGCAATTAAAAATTGACAGTACCCAACTTCAAATTGCAGACTCAAAAATTAGGCAGGTTGAAAATATGCAGTTGCCACAAGTGGGCGTAAACCTAAGCTATATACGAATTAGCGACAACATCACTCCATTTAAAGCCAATTTTCCGTCCGGTGAAGTGATCTTGAATCCTCAAATACTTAATCAATCTTTTAACTCATTGCAAATCAGACAACCTGTTTATGTGGGCGGAAAAGTAAAAAGCGGCATCGAACTGCTAAAGCAAGAAAAGCAGACCATTTATTTTGATATAGAAAAAAATAAATTAGATGCTGCATATAGCATTACTACTTTGTGGTACAATCTGTTTGTACTAAAAGAAACCAGAAAAATTATTGAAGCCAATATTCAATTACTGACCAATCAGCAAAAGGATGCGCAAAATTTTGTAGACCAAGGCGTCATTTTAGCCAACGATGTTTTAAAGATTGATTTAGCAACTACAAATTTAAGGTCGAGCTTAACAGACATTAACAGTAATATCAATCAACTTAAATACAATATCAGTTTGCTTACGGGTTTAGATTCCAAAACAAATATTGACATCCCCGAAACATTACCAGGCAATCCCAAACAAAATGGTATGTTAGGGGATTATGTAAACGCTGCTTTAAAAAACCGACCTGAATTAAAGGGATTGAACATACGCCAAAAACAGTCAGATGTAGGATTAAGACTAACCAAAACAGATTACCTGCCTACGGTTAGTTTTGGCGGCAATGTAAATTATAACCAACCAGAGCAAAGGCTGTTTCCAAACACGGCACAATTTACAGGTACATGGAATGCAGGTGTTTTTCTTAACTGGAACCTATCAAATCTTTACACCAACAAAGAAAAAGTAAAAGAAAGTAAACTAAATATTATAAAGGTAAATCAAGCTTTAGACCAGGCAACAGAAGGCATACAAATAGAAGTAAATACTGACTACAATAATTATTTACAGGCCACTGAAAAAATAAACATAGCAACCAAAGAAGTAGAACTCGCTACCGAAAATTTTAGGGTAGAGCAAAACCGTTTTTCCAATAACATTACTACACCTACAGAGTTTTTAACCGCCAATACACAATTGGTGCAATCAAAAATAAATCTTACCGCAGCTACTGCAAATGCAGAATTAGCTTACAAAAAATTATTAAAGTCAACCAATTCAAAAAATTAAAAAATTACAGCTAAAATGAAACAATTACACCAATTAATATTGATAGCAACTACCATAGTTTTTGCGGGTTGTTCAGGTAAAGAGAAAACAGATAATGCACAATTAGAAACAAACATCAGCCCTGTTATTCCCAAAATAAACAGCACAGTCGTAAAAGTTTATGTAGAAGATAACCAAGCTGTAAAAGAAGGAGACACGTTAGTTTTATTAGATGATGCTGATTACAAAATAGCCGTACAGCAAGCTGAAATTGCAGTAGCAGTTGCAATGCAAAACGTACAGTTATCTAGAAGTACAAGAGGTACCGCATCTTCTTCCGTGTCATCTGCAGCTGCTAATTCAAGCGCTGTTGCAGCTAATATGTCTTCTGCAAAAGCCGGGGTAGAGGCTGCAAAAGTTCGTGTAGATGTAACGACAAAAAACTACCAGCGCTTTAAAAATTTATTGGACCAAAAAAGTGCTACACAGCAGCAGTTTGATGGTATAAAGGGAGAAAAAGAAGCAGCAGAAGCACAACTAAAAATGGCAGAATCGCAAATAGGTTCATTGAACGAACAGATAGCAGCATCAAAATACCAGGTAGCAACTACACAGACTACGGTTATAACATCTGATAATGGAATAGGGTTAGCGGAGCTTTCTGTGAGGCAGGCGGAGAACAGTTTAGCAGCAGCCAAATTGCAATTGTCGTATTGTGCTATTACTGCACCGGGCAATGGAATAATCTCTAAGAAAAATGTGCAAAAAGGACAAGTAGTATCCATCGGGCAACCATTGATGGCAGTTGCAGACAATCAAACAATATGGGTTGTAGCAAACTTTAAAGAAACACAGATAGAAAATATGAGGGTTGGGCAAGAGGCATTTATTACAGTAGATGCTTATTCGGACAAAGATTTTAAAGGGAAAGTAGCGTCATTTTCGCAGGCAACCGGTTCAAAGTTTTCATTGTTACCGGCGGACAATGCAACAGGAAATTTTGTGAAAGTGACGCAACGCATCCCTGTAAAAATAGAATTTACAGATGCTGAAGATGCTAATTATCCGTTGCGTGCAGGTATGAGTGTAACCGTAAAAGTCAAAACCAAATAAACACATCATGGAGACCATCACCTTACAAAAACCAACCTATGAAGTTGGTGCAAGAAAATGGTTGATCACCATTACTGTAATTACCTGTGCTATTATGGAATTGATAGATACAAGTATTGTAAATGTTGCCACCAGGCAAATTGCCGGAAATCTTGGTGCAACCATTGAAGAAACCGCTTGGGTAATTACAGCTTACGCTATTTCCAACATCATCATTATTCCATTAACCGGATTTTTGAGTAATATTTTTGGTAGAAAAATTTATTTCACAGCATCCGTTATACTCTTTACGGTTGCATCTTTTTTATGTGGTTTTTCAAGCTCTATTTGGATGCTTGTTTTTTGGCGATTTGTGCAAGGTATTGGCGGTGGTGCATTATTGGCTACGGCACAAACTGTTTTAGTGGAAACTTTTCCGCCAGAAGAAGTAGATAAAGCCAATGGCATTTTTGGAGCAGGTATAGTGATGGGGCCAACTTTGGGCCCTTTACTTGGCGGTTATCTAACGGATAATTTTTCTTGGGGATGGATATTTTATGTGAACATTCCCATTGGCATTATTGCTACATTTTTATCGTGGAAATATATTAAAGGAACAAAATCCAAACTTGAAGGAAAGGTTGATTATCTGGGTATACTTTTTTTAATTGTTGGTATTGGTGGGTTACAAATGGTATTGGAGGAAGGAGAAAGAAAGGATTGGTTTGCAAGCAACTTTATTATTGTATTTGGTATATTATCGATTGTAGGAATTGCTGCTTTTATTTGGCGGGAGTTAACTATAAAAAACCCGGTGGTAGATTTAAAAGTACTCAAAAACAGAAACGTAATTGTTGGTGCTGCATTAAGTATGGCGTTTGGTATGGCAATTTATGTTTCCGTGTTTTTGTATCCGGTGTTTGTACAATCCTTTTTGGGCTGGAATGCTACGAGAACCGGATTGCTGATTTTACCAAGCTCCTTTTTAACCGGTATGCTGATGGGTTTAAATGCCACACTTCTGCAAAAAGGAGTAAGCCCCAAAACTCTTGTTATTATTGGATTTAGCGCCGTAATTGGCTATGAATTTATTACCTACTTTCAAGCTACACCAACATCTGGTGAGTGGGATTGGTTTTGGCCGCAAATGATACGGGGCTTTGGCTTCGGGTTTATTTTTGTGCCGGTTGCAGGGTTAATGTTATCAGGCTTAAAAGGCAACGATTTAGCACAAGCATCCGGGCTTTCAAATATGCTTCGTTTGCTGGGCGGCGCAGTAGGAATAGCTGTAACCAACACTTTTGTTACAAGAAGATTTGCAACACATAGAGGTGATTTAATTGGTAATGTTTCTATGTACAATCCAGAATCGAACGAAAGATTTTATGGGCTGGTGAAGGGTTTTCAAAGCCAGGGTAGAACTTTACAGGAAGCACAACAAATGGCAGCGGGGGCAATTGAGGGTGCGGTATCTACACAATCTGCAATAATTAGCTATGCAGAAGGCTTTTTACTGATCGGTATCATTTGCCTTGCAGTATTGCCACTTGTATTTTTTGCCAAAATAAAAAAAGGTGCACAAGCAGATTTAGGTGGCATTCATTAACCAAATACATTTATAACTTAAAAATAAATTCACATGAAAAACTCCATTACAATTAAGAAAGAAACGTTGAATTTTTTTAAAGAAATTGAAAAGAATAATAATAAGCCCTGGTTTGAAAAACATAAACCTACCTATGAACTAGTAATAGAAAACTACCTGGCATTTATTGACGAACTGTTGCTTTTAATTAGAAAAATAGAACCTATTCATGAGAAAGATTTAAAAAAATATGCAGGTCGAATTTATCGGGATATTCGTTTTTCAAAAAATAAAACTCCATACAAAAACCATATCAGCGGTTTAATAGAAAGAGCGCCCGATCATAAAAAATGCCCGCTGTATATTCATATTCAACCTGGCGCAAGTTTTATTGGCGGCGGCGTTTGGCAGCCCGAACCAGAGTTATTAAAAAACGTACGGCAGGAAATTGATTACAATGGATCAGATTTTAATAATATCATTAATAAAAAGTCTTTCATAAACTTTTTTGGAACAATTGGCGGCGAAAGTTTGGTTAGGCCACCTAAGGGATACGAAGCAGATAATCCGAACATCGAATTATTAAAACTAAAGCAGTACATCGTAAAAAAAGAATTTACAGATGAAGAAGTTGTCTCTCCCAATTTTGCAAATGATATAGCAGCAGCTTACAAAGAAGCATTACCATTTTTTAAATTTATGGATAATGTGATGGGTGGATAATGATGTAGTATTTTAAAAAATATTTACATTTAATGTCTAAATAAATTGGCTTTCAATAATGATAAAAACAGAAAATTTTGAAAAAGTAGAAGTTGCATCAACTGATCAATTAAGAAATTGGATGATGACTAACCACACTCAAAAAGAAAGTATTTGGCTGGTCACTTACAAAAAACATGTTGCTGATAAATATGTTTCTGTATCAGAAGTTCTGGATGAACTTTTGTGTTTTGGGTGGATTGATGGCATCAGGCGAAAACTTGATGAAGACAAAACGATGCAACTTATTTCGCCTCGGCAAACACAACATTGGGCTCAAACTTATAAAGTAAGATTTGCAAAATTAGAAAAACAAGGGTTGGTAGCGGAAGCTGGAAAAGCGTCAGTTGCAAGATCAAAAGAAAACGGCTCGTGGAATTTTATGGATGATGTAGATGCTTTAATAAAACCTGTAGATTTTATAAAATGTTTAGAAGAAAATCCTCCTGCCATGCTCAACTTCGAAAAGTTTGGCGCATCGAGCAAACGGTTTATTTTACGCTGGATAAAACTATCTAAAACACCAACTACAAGAGCCAAAAGAATTAAAGAAGCAGCAGAACTTGCTGCAAAAAATTTGAAGATTCCGGGTTTGTGACACATATCTTTTTCTGTAACTGCAAAAGAACTTTCACCCACCGCCAAAATCTTCCTGTTTTATAATCTTTATATTTGCAGCCTTAAAAAGAAATTATGTTTAACAAACGCACCAAAATAAAACAATTGCTGGAAGGCGATCAAGCAAACTTTGAAACCACCGTTATGGGTTGGGTCCGCACTTTTAGAAACAACCAGTTTATTGCTTTAAACGATGGCAGCACAAATAATAATTTACAAATAGTAGCTACACTTGGTTTGCTGGATGATGCAACCATGAAAAGAATTACCACAGGTGCCTGTATAAAGGCTACAGGCGAAATTATTGAGTCGCAGGGAAAGGGACAAAGGGTAGAACTGAAAGCTACTTCGATAGAAATTTTAGGAGATAGCGATGCGGAGAAATTTCCATTGCAACCTAAAAAACACAGCCTGGAATTTTTGCGGGAGATAGCTCACCTGCGGATGCGCACAAATACCTTTGGTGCTATTTTTAGAGTTAGACATTCGCTTGCATTTGCTGTGCATAAATTTTACAACGACCGTGGTTTTGTATACATGCATACGCCCATTATTACAGGCAGCGATGCAGAAGGCGCCGGCGAAATGTTTAAGGTAACTACACTTCCACTTGATGGAACAGCGCCAAAAAACGAAGATGGTTCTATAAACTATAAAGAAGATTTTTTTGGTAAAAGCACCAATCTTACGGTGAGCGGACAACTTGAAGGTGAATTGGCGGCAATGTCTTTTAGCGACATTTATACCTTTGGTCCAACGTTTCGTGCGGAGAATAGCAACACAACCCGCCACCTTGCAGAGTTTTGGATGATAGAGCCCGAAGTTGCTTTTAATGACCTCGAAGATAATATGAACCTTGCTGAAGACTTTATTAAATACATTATAAAGTATGCAATGGAAAACAATGCAGATGATCTGGCTTTTCTTGCACAACGATTGGAGGAAGAAGAAAAACAAAAACCACAAAATGAGCGCAGCGAAATGAGCTTGCTGGATAAATTAAAATTTGTGGTGGACAATGATTTTGAACGCCTAACGTACACAGAAGCAATAGAAATTTTAAGAGAGAGCAACCATAATAAAAAGAAAAAATTCCAATACCTTATTGAAGGTTGGGGAACTGATTTGCAGAGCGAGCATGAGCGTTACCTGGTAGAAAAGCATTTTAAAAAACCGGTGATATTGACCGACTATCCGAAAGAAATAAAATCGTTTTATATGCGTCAAAACGAAGATGGGAAAACAGTGGCAGCGATGGATATTTTAGCTCCGGGCATTGGTGAAATAGTTGGTGGTTCCCAAAGAGAAGAACGTTTAGATAAATTGATGCAGCGCATGGAAGAAATGCACATACCTGTAGAAGAAATGAATTTTTATTTAGATACCCGTCGCTTTGGTAGTTGCCCGCACGCAGGCTTTGGGCTTGGGTTTGAGCGGTTGGTTTTATTTGTAACCGGCATGACGAATATTAGAGATGTAATTCCTTTTCCGAGGTATCCGAAGAGTGCGGCGTTTTAAGTTTTTAACCACAAAGACACGAAGGCACAAAGAACAATAGACACATTTTAGAGCCAATATTTTTAATAAAGCGCAGGCATAAAAGCTTGCGCTTTATTATTTTAATTTTTTAATGACTCGTCTTTTACTTGTATCTTTCTTCATAAAATTTTCAACTATTACACACAGGCAATGAAACCTTTAAAATACCTCGATTATATTTTAAACCCGCTGGATCTTCTGCGTACGAAAAAAGTACTGCAGGTAAATCCTACTGCGGTACCTACACGTAAAGAACCGGAAGAAATAACTATTACCGTTTTTGAATATGACAGGGAAAAGATGGTTTTTCATAATCTTAAAAAAATAGAGGAGGTTTACCCATTTTTAAATTTGCCTTCT
>Ga0105047_10014517_pt1 | contig 12484 bp, 10 predicted proteins | sample MAT04_FD_78384 | JGI IMG/M metagenome (GOLD analysis project Ga0105047, IMG submission 78384) | Freshwater microbial communities from Lake Fryxell liftoff mats and glacier meltwater in Antarctica - MAT-04 (megahit assembly) | ecosystem: Environmental > Aquatic > Freshwater > Ice > Liftoff... | reverse complement strand
GCGTTTCGGCTTCGCACAACCACGAAGGCCCGGACACGATGGGCCTGTGGGGCCCCAACGCCCTGAAGTGCGGAGTCGATCCCGAGTACATGAAGAAACTCAAAGCCGGGATCGTCCTGGCGATCCGCAACGCCGACAAAGCTCTAACACCCGTTACCGCGAAGATCGGCAACCTCAAAGCCCCCGACCTCGTCGAAGACAACCGTCTGCCGGTCGTCAAGCACGACGATCTCGTGGTGCTGAAGTTCGAGAAACCGGGCGAGAAAAAGCTCGCGGGGATCCTGATCCAGTGGAACTGCCATCCCGAGTTGCTCGGGAGCAAAAACGATCGACTGAGTGCGGACCACATCTGGTCCACGGTCGCCGAACTCAAAAAGCGACACGATTGCCCCGTGACCTACATCACCGGGACCGTCGGCGGCCTGATGACCAATCTCGGGATGACGATCAAAAACGCGAAGGGCGAAAAGCTCGAAGACGGGACGTTCGAGAAAACCGAAGCCTACGGGAAGATGGTCGCCGCCGCCGCCGACACCGCCCTGATCGCAGCCGTACCCGTCAATCTGACCCCGTTCGAGGTCCGCACGCGCGAGTTCGTCGTGCCGATCGCCAACAAGCTGTATCAGGGGGCGTGGAAGCTGGGCGTATTCAAACGGGAAGCGTACCTGTGGACCGGCGACCCGCTATCGAAAAACCCGGTCGTGGCTAAAACCCTCGGCGCGACGCTGTGCATCAAAACCGAAGTCGGCTACGCGCGCCTCGGCGAACTGGACATCGCCATCGTCCCCGGCGAAATCTACCCGGAACTGGTTCTCGACAAAGTGCAGAACCCCGCGGATGCCGGTGCGGACTTCCCGGACGCGCCGATCGAACCGGCGATCTATCCCGCGCTCAAAAACAAGTACCGGATGCTGATCGGTCTGGGCAACGACGAGATCGGTTACATCATCCCCAAACGCCAGTGGGACGAAGAAAAGCCTCACTGCTACGGGCTCAAATCGGCTCAGTACGGGGAGATCAACAGCCTCGGGCGGGATACCGCGCCGATCGTCTGCCGGATGTTTCGGGAACTCGTCGAAAGCCGTTGATCCGGCGGACGCGAACTTCGACTTTTCGGGCGAAGTCGGCCCACGTCCCCGCAGTCGGTCGCGCTTTTCTCGAATTCTTCTCGATCCGGGTGATCGTATTCGCCCGGAAGCCATATCATGGCGACAAGGTCGAGGGATTACCAACTTCCGACCTCCTCTTCGGTCCGTCTCCGACTTCGTCGCTCGTTTTATGCATCGTTTCGCCGGATGCGTTCGGACCACATCCGAACCACATCCGACCGGGTTTTACTGGAGTTCTCTTTCACTTTTACGTTCCGAGGTGTGTCATGCTCCGTCGCTCAAGATCGGGATTTACGCTCATCGAACTGTTAGTCGTTATCGCTATCATTGCCATTTTGATCGGGCTGCTGTTGCCCGCCGTCCAGAAGGTCCGCGAAGCCGCCGCCCGCATGAGCTGCTCCAACAAGCAAAAGCAGATCGGTCTCGCCCTGCACAACTACCACGACACCAACGGCGTGCTGCCTCCGGGACAGCCCCAGGGCTACTTTTACAGCGGTTGGTACGGTACGCCGGGTCTCCAGGACAACAACCGCGCGAACTGGGCGGGGTACATCCTGCCCTACGTCGAGCAAAGCGCGATCGGCGACCTGCTGCAAACGCTCCTGCGGAACAACAGCGGCAGTACCGTGACCGCTCCGTTCTCCAGAAACGTGCTGGCGACCTTTCTATGCCCGTCCGACCCGGCCAATCCCAAGATCGCGACGACATCGGGCAACGAACAGGGCTTCCACATCAACTTTATCGTCTGCCACGGTAGCGGCTACGCTACGCCATCGGCCGACCCGCGCGGGCTCGATCTCGACGGCATCTTCTACGGCATCTCGAAAACCAAACTCACCGACATCACCGACGGCACCAGCAATACCGCGATGGTCAGCGAACTCCTTCAGGGCAGCGATACGGTGGCCGGCGGGCACGACGTGCGCGGGCGGATGTGGAACACCATCCATGCCGGAACGACATTCAGTACGCGCTTCCCGCCGAATTCGACCGTGGGCGACAACACGATGGGCTATTGCGGGGCCGTTCCGGGCGCTCCGTGCGGGTCGCAATCGACCACCGACACATTCGCACTCGCCCGCAGCAAGCACTCGGGCGGTGCGAACGTCACTCGCGCGGATGCCAGCGTCCGCTTCGTCACCAACAACATCGATCCGAATGCGTGGCTCCGGATGGGTACCCGCAGCGGCGGCGAAGTCATCAACGATCAGTGATCCCCTTTCGGAGCGTCCCATGCGTTTTACGGTTGCACTGTCGGTCGTCGTCGTCGCGCTCGGCTGTAACTCCGAGCCGAAGCAGTCGGAGGTGAGCGGGACCGTCCTCATCGACGGACTGCCTCTGTCGGACGGCGAGATCATTTTTGAAGCGATCGATAACAGCACGACCCCGGCAGGGGGGCCGATCTCGGAAGGGAAGTACAACGTCCGCATACAACCGGGGCCTAAGAAAGTCAAAATCCAGGGGTCTCGACCCGTCTCGAAACCCGATCCGATGATGGGAGCGGGCGCGAAGGAAAAGCGTCTCGGGGCCGAGTACAACGAAAAGAGCACTCTCACTGCCGACATCAAACCGGGGAAGAACGAAGGCATCGACTTCCAGGTGAAGGAGTCGCCCAAAAAGAAGTGAATCGGTTGCGATGTTGAGGGAATGGAGTGGCAGGCATCCCCACCACTCCATTCCCTCGATCGGCTCGCGTTATTCCCGCAGGCCGATACTGACGTACTTGGTTTCCAGGTACGCATCCATGCCTTCCTGGCCGAGTTCGCGCCCCAGACCCGATTCCTTCATTCCGCCGAACGGGCACTGCACCGTCGCCGGGACCGGGTCGTTCCAGCCGATGATCCCCGCTTCCAGCCCTTCCGCAACCTTCCAGCCGACCGACACATCGTGCGTGAACAGGTACGCCGCCAAACCGTACCGGGTGTTGTTCGCCAGCGCGATCGCCTCTTCGGTGGTCGAGAATGTCATGATCGGCATCACCGGGGCGAACGGCTCTTCCGTCAGCACGGCGGCGTTATCCGGCAGGTCGGTCAGGATCGTCGGCTCGAAAAAGTAACCTTTGGGGAACCGCGAGGTCGAACAGCGACCGCCGCCGGTCAGCAGTTTCGCGCCTTTGCTCGTGGCGTCGGCGACCAGCGCGACGGTGTTTTCCATCGCCTTTTTCTCGAACATCGGCCCGATCTGCGTCTGGGGATCGAGTCCGTTGCCGAGGCGGAGTTCGCGGGCCGCCGCGACGGCAACATCCCGGAACTTCGCGGCGATATCCTTGTGGACGTAGAAGCGCGACGGCGAGATGCACACCTGGCCGTTGTTGCGGAACTTACCCATCACGGCGGCTCTGGCGACGACCTCGGGGTCCGCGTCGGGGAAGACGAGAAACGGGGCGTGCCCGCCGAGTTCCAGACTCAGACGCTTCATGTGGTCCGCCGCGCCGCGCATCAGTTGCTTGCCGACATCGGTCGAGCCCGTAAAGCTGATCTTGCGCACGATCGGGTTGGCGAGCATCTCCCCGGAGATCTCCGATGCGGAACCCATCACCAGGTTGGCGCAGCCTTTCGGCAGCCCGGCTTCGATCAGGCAGTCGAAGACGTTAATCAGCGACAGCGGGGTCTGGGAAGCGGGCTTGGCGACCACCGTACAGCCGACTGCGAGCGCGGGGGCGATCTTGCGGGCCTGGAGTGCCATCGGGAAGTTCCACGGCCCGATCGACCCGACGACACCGATGGGATGCCGGATAACCATGTGGCGCTTGCCCGCGACGCTGTTGGGGATGATCTGTCCGTAGGCGCGTTTGGCTTCTTCCGCGAACCACTCGAAGGTGTCGGCGGTCTGCATGACCTCGCCGCGCGACTCCGGGAGGGGCTTGCCCTGCTCCATAGTCATCATTCGGGCGTAGTCGTCGGCGCGGGAGCGGATCAGTTCGGCTGCCTTTTTGAGGATCTTCGCTCGTTCCCACGCGGTCATCTTCATCCACGCGGGCATCGCGGCGCGGGCGGCTTCGATCGCCTGACGGCAGTCGTCTCGCCCCCCGGCGGCGACTTCGCAGATGGCTTCCTCGGTCGCCGGATCGATGACGGCGATCCGCCCGCCGCCGTGGGCATCCTGCCATTGGCCGTTGATGTAGTTGCCGCGATACGCGGGGATGTCGATGGTCGGTGCGGTCATGTCGGCAGATTCCGGGAAGCGGTTCAGCGGGCGCGAAAGAGCAATTATAGGAAGACCGGAGAGCGGATGTCCTGCGAGAGCGGGATATCGTCGGCCGGGCCGGAACCGGGGCTGGCTCCGATGGGGCCAAAACCTTAAGTTGATGCATAGATACGAACGCCCCTCGAACGGAGGAATCGACTATGGACCGGCCCCTCGGCGCGCTGATCGTCGGCTGCGGTACGATCGCCCGCTACCACGCCCGCGCGCTACTCGAAATCCCCCAGGTCCGCATCGCCGGCTACCTCAGCCGCACCCGTGCGAGTGCCGCCGGACTGATCGACGAAATCCCCGAAGCTGTCGCCCCCATCCACACCGACCTCGCCGCCGCCCTCGCGGCCCCCGGTGTCGATATCGTCGTCGTCACCACGCCGTCGGGCAATCACCTGGAATACGCGGTCGCCGCCGCTCTCGCGGGCAAGCACGTCGTCGTCGAAAAGCCCCTCGAGATCACCGCCGAACGGTGCGACACCATCATCGAAGCCTGCGAGCGGGCGCGGGTCGAACTCTGTACCATCTTCCCGTCGCGCTTCCACGATGCCAATATCGCCCTGCACGACGCGGTAACCGCAGGCCGCTTCGGCCGCCTGACCCTCGGGGAAACCGCGTGCCTGTGGTGGCGGTCGCAGGACTATTACGACGGAGGCGGCTGGAAGGGAACCCTCGCCCTCGACGGCGGCGGTGCCCTGATGAATCAGGCGATCCACAGCGTCGATCTGCTCTTGTGGATGATGGGAAAAGTCACCCACGTCTCGGGGTTCGCGACGACACTCGCCCACGAGCGGATCGAAGTCGAAGATACCGCCGTTGCGTGCCTGCGGTTCGCGCCGGGGGCTCTGGGGGTGATCCGGGCGACGACATCGGTCTATCCCGGACTGCCCAAAACCATCGGCATTCACGGCGACAGTGGAACGGTCGTCATCGAACAGGAAGACGTGTTGCGCTGGGACTTCAAAACTCCGATCCCCTCCGACGACGCCGTGCGAGCGCGGTTCGCCACGAAGGTGGGGGCTTCGGGAGGGGCGAGCGATCCGAAGTCGATCTCGCACCACGGGCACACCCGGCAGTTGGCGGACTTCGTCGAGGCGATCGTCGGCGGTCGCCGTCCGAAGGTGGACGGGCGCGAAGGCCGAAAAGCGGTCGAGGTGATCCGGGCGATCTACTCCTCGGTGCGCTCGGGCAGTGCGGTCGAATTGCACTGAACGCGGGCGACTCGCTCGTCCCTGCACCGGCTCAGAGGATATAGCGGCTCAGGTCTTCCTTTTGCAGGATGGGGGTCAGCCGATCCGAGACGAACGCCCGATCGATCACGACGCGCTTGTCCGCGCGATCCGGGCCGTCGAACGACACTTCTTCGACCACCCGCTCCAGGATCGTGTGCAGCCGACGGGCCCCGATGTTTTGCGTCGTGCGGTTGACCTCGAAGGCGATCCGCGCGAGTTCGTCGATCCCGTCCGGGGTGAACGTCACTTCGATCGACTCGGTCCCCAGCAGCGAGGCATACTGGCGCGTGAGCGCGTTTTCCGGCTCGGTCAGGATCCGCAAAAAGTCGTCTCGGGTCAGGTCGAGCAGTTCGACGCGGATCGGGAATCGACCCTGCAATTCGGGCATCAGGTCCGCCGGCTTCGACAGGTGGAATGCCCCCGCTGCGATAAACAAAACGTGGTCGGTCCGCACCGCACCCTGTCGCGTGGACACCGACGAGCCTTCGACGATCGGGAGAAGGTCGCGCTGAACCCCCTGCCGCGACACGTCCGGCCCCGAACCCGACGACGGCCCGCACACCTTGTCGATCTCGTCGATAAAGATGATCCCCTGATTCTCCGCGAGTTCGACCGCTTTCTCGGCGACGACCGCACGGTCGATCAGTCCTTCGGCTTCCTGTTCGAGCAAAATCGCACGGGCCTCCGCGACCGTCATCCGCCGATCGACCGTGCGACCGGGGGTCAGCTTTTCGAGGAGTTGCTGGAGTTCGTTGTCCATATTCTCGCCGCCCGCACCGCCCATCGGGTTCCCGGAGAACATCGACGGCGGACCTTTCCGCTCGACCGGGATATCGACCATCTTCGACTCGAAGTCGCCCGCGAATAGTTTTTGGCGCATCTTCTCGCGATTGCGTCGGGCTTTTTCGAGTTCGTCGGGCTCTTCGGGCTGCCACGGGCCTTTGGGCGACGGCATCAGCAGGTCGAGCAGTCGGTCGGTCACCTTCTCGGCGGCTTTGACTTCGACGTCGGCGCGCTCCCGACGGCGGACGATCACCGCAGCGGCCTCCGCGAGGTCGCGGACCATGCTCTCGACATCGCGCCCGTGGTAGCCGACTTCGGTGTAGCGGGTGGCTTCGACCTTGATAAATGGCGCGCCGATCAGGTGTGCGAGTCGGCGGGCGATCTCGGTCTTACCGACCCCCGTCGGCCCGATCATGATGATGTTCTTCGGAGTGATGTCCCGACGCATCGAGGCGGGCAATTGCTGCCTGCGCCAGCGGTTGCGGATGGCGATAGCGACCGCTTTTTTGGCGGCGGCCTGGCCGACGATGTGCTTGTCGAGTTCGGCGACGATCTGGCGGGGTGTCATATCCACGGGAGTTTCTCGGGCCGAATCGGGGGAGGTTGTTCTATCTTATTGTGCATAGCCCGCGTCCGCCGGGAAATCCTGCTATCTCCCCGCCGAGCGGAGCCGAAGTGTGTCCGAAGAACGCGAACTGCTCGTAGCGGTCCTGAGTCGCCCCGACGCGGATGCCCCCCGCCTGGTCTACGCGGACCGCCTCGACACCACCGGACGCTCGATCGATAAGGCCCGCGCCGAACTGATCCGCATCCAGATCGCCCTCGAAACCCTCGCCGAGCAGGCCCCCAACTGGCCCACGCTCATGGAGCGGGAGCGCGAACTCCTCGGGGATCACCAGGCCGAGTGGGAACGGCCCCTGCGGGCGAGGCTCGCGCCGGGACTCGCCAATCCGGGCGGATGGCTCGCCGCCAAACTGTTCGGGCGGGGCGGCTACTGGGTGTTCCGTCGCGGGTTCCCCGAAGTCGTCTCGACCTCCGTCGAACTCTTCCTCAGCAACGAAGCCCGGTTGCTCCGCGAGATGCCCGTGCGGACGGTGTCGCTGTCCCAGGCGAGCCTGACCCACCCCGCGCTCCTGGAAACCGATCTGTCCGGGCTCCGGGCGCTCCACCTCATCAGCGATGTCGATATCGACAAGGAAATGGAAGTGCTCGTGGGCAGTGCCCGCAGCGTCGGCATGACGGTCCTGGAGATGCGCTTGCCGGACCTGCGTCGGCACTGGGACGGGATCGCTTCGCTGCTGAGGATGTCGAACGACGACGACCTGCGGTCGAGTCACCTGCTCAATATGGCGTTCTGGGAGAGCGCGACCCCGGTCGAACAGGAGCGCATCCGCACGCTGTTCGCCGCCCCCGGCGCGCTCCGCCTGCTCGACCGTTCGACCGCGCTGTCCGAAACCGAGTTGTTCGAGCGGACCGAAGAGGTTTATCTGGGGGATCTCCCGCGCCGCGCGGGGCTCTGGGCGGTCGCCCGATCGTTTACCGACCTCGCCGATGCCGACAAGCGCGTCCGCCGACTGCTGCTGTTCCGCCCCGGAGTCCACGCCGCCGATGCGCTCGATGCGCTCAAAGCCCACCGCTGCTTCCATGCCGACCTCACCGACGGCGACTGACGGTTTCTCGCTCTCCGACTCGATCCGCTCTCGTCCGCCGACTATCATAATGGATATTTCCATGGAGAGTCCGCTTTGTTCGACATCGAAGACCGTACCGCCCTGCTATTGATCGCCCACGGAAGCCGCCGCCCCGAGGCCAACCGCGATCTCGAACACTTCGCCCAACTGTTGCGACTCCGGGGCCGTTACGCGGTCGTGCAGTGCTCGTACCTCGAAATGACCGAGCCGACGATCGTTCAGGGAGGCGAAGCGTGCGCCGCCGAGCCGAACATCTCGGGTATCGTCATGCTGCCATGGTTTCTGTCGGCGGGGGTCCACGTGCGCGACGACCTGACCGAAGCCCAGGCGGTGCTTCAGGCCCGCTATCCCCACATCGCGTTCCGCCTCGCCGAACCGTTCGGCCGACACCCGCTACTGCTGGAAATCGCCGAACAGCGGGCTTCCGAGGCGGTCGTTCCCGTCGAGGCGGTGGAACCGGCCTCCTGAGTTTCGATATGTCGCAGAATTCGAGTGCCGCCGCTCGACATCCGAGGGTCCGGTGGGTAATCTGAGGATACTTCGCGCGCGTCCGTTCGAGCCGACGGGATCTTCGATGCCAATCCGCTTCCGCTGTTCCAACTGCAATCGCCTGCTGGGGATCGCCCGCCGCAAAGCCGGTGCGATGGTGGCGTGTCCCCATTGCCAACTGTCCGTCCGCGTTCCCGAACCCGGCCCCGAAGACAACGAAGACGACGAGATCCTTCCCTCCCGGAAGGTGTCTCCCGCGCCGCCACCGGCATTCCCAGCCGAAGTGACTCCTCCTCCGATCCCTCGCCCGGTCCCCGCCGCGAAGACTGTCCTGCCGCCGCGTCCGCCGACTTCGCCCCCGCCGCGTCCGCCGGCTTCGCCCGAGCGTCCACCGGCTTCGCCGCCTCCACCCGCTCGACGACCGAGTATTTTCGAGCAGAGCAATATCGAGGAGATCCTGCGCTCGGAGCCCGATTTACCGGTGTTGATCCCCCAGGCGGGGGTCAGCGGGGTGCAACCCGTACTGCCGGGCGCGATCCCCGAAAACGTACTGGTTCTCAGTTCGTCGCGCGCGACGATCCTCAGCGTTTTACTGGCGTTGCTACTGGCGATCGTCTTCGCTGGCGGTGTGCTCGTCGGGCGGTTGATCCGCTAAAGCGGGTCGCTCGGGTCAGGACTTCCCGAATGGGTTCCACGATCCCGTCGCCGGGTCGAACAGTTCGTTGGGGCCGAAGGTCGCTTTGTATTGGAGCGAGCGGCAGTTCTCCACGAAGTACCCCAGGTACACGTGCGGCTTTTGCCGACGCTGGCACTCTTCCAGGATCTTCAGCACGTTGAACTTGCCCAGCGAGCGGTCGCGCTCGGCGGGGTCGTAGAAAAAGTAGATCGCCGACATCCCCACCGGGAGGTCGTCGACGTACCCCACTCCCAATAGCCGCGTCCCCAGCCAATACGTGAACTCCAGGGTATCGAAGGGGTTGTTTATGAAGCTGTCGCGGTACTGCTCGACATCCTCGCGCCCCCGGAAGTTCCAGCCGACGTGCTCGGCCTGGAACTCGTGGTATTTCTCGTGGAGGTCGATGCGGGCGCGGTCCACCTTCGGCACGCCGATGCGCAGCGATACGTCCGCGTTGGCGCGGGTCGCGCGCTGCTGCGAGCGGTTGGGGGCGAACGTCGCGGCGGGCACGCGGATCGACCGGCACTGGTTGCACTGCGCGCAGGTGGGGTGGAACAGGGTGTGCCCGAACCGCCGCCATCCGGAGATCATCGCCTCGCCGTACTCGCGGGCGGAACATTGGCGCACGACCAGGTATTCCATCCTCGCGCTCTCGGCGGGCAGGTAAGAACACGAATGCTCGGCAGCGGTGAATCGGAAGTTGATGTCCATGACGTGCAGTCCAGCCCCGGAGAGATCACGCGACCCGTACCACTATCTTACCGGAATGGGCCGCCGACTCCATGTACTTTATCGCAGCGGGCACGTCTGCCCAATCGAATACCCGGTCGATCGTCGGCTCGATGCGGTGTTGCGCCATAAACGCGAGCATATCGACGAACATCGCCTTCGACCCGACGTAGATTCCGCGTACGGTCAGCGACTTCACGACGATCGGAAGCGGGTCGAACGTCCCGCCAGCCGCCAGCACGCCGATCGCCGCGACCGTCCCGGCGATTCTCGCCGAGCGCAGACTGCGGTCCATCGTACCGCTACCCCCGAGTTCGACGACCAGGTCGGCCCCCCGGTCGGAAGTCATCCGGCGCACCCACTTGTCCCAACCTGGCGAAACGCGGGTGTCGTAGAACTCGTCGGGCTGGGGCACGCCGGGGCGCTGGAGTTTCTCGGGGTTACCGGTGACGAGCAGCGTGCGAAGCCCCATCGCTCTGGCGAATTGCAGTACGAACAGCGACACCCCGCCGGTCCCCATCGTCAGGACGGTCGCGCCCTCTGGAAGGCTCGCGCCGGACAGCGCATTCCACGCGGTCAACGCGGCGCAGGGCAGGGTCGCGGCCTGCTCGAACGACATCGAATCGGGGATCGGAACGATGGCTTCGGGCGGCAGGAGGATCGATTGCGTCATTACGCCATCGACGGCCCCGCCCAGAGCGGTATTCCCGGCTTCGGGGGTGATCGGTCCGGACTGCCAGCCGGGCATGAACAGCACGGCAACGCGGGTCCCCGGCCGAACCGAGCGAACCCCCTCGCCGACGGACGCGACGACACCGGCGGCGTCGGAGCACAGGATGCGGGGGAAGGGCATTTTCGGGTTGTATTGCCCGCGAATGACGAGAAGATCGCGGTAATTGAGGCTGACCGCGCGGACTTCCACGCGAATTTGCCCCCTCGAGGGGGTCGGTTCCGGGACTTCGCGCTGGCGGACGTTTTCGAGCCCGAACGCGGATAGCAACCACTGACGCACGATGTTCTCCGAATGCGGACGCGGAGGATGCCACGGCGGTTTCAACCCTTACCCCGGACGACCGTGGCGATGGTGAGTACGCAGGCGACGATGACGAGCGTCGCCAGGATCGGGATGACGAACACCCAGGGGTTCGGGCCGTGTCCTGGGGACTCGGGCGACCGGCGGGGTCGCGGCGACGGTCGGGGGCGGGACGAATCGGCGCGCGTCTCCTGTCCCTGGATCAGGGTATCGGTGGGCGTAAAATCGTCGAGATCGGACCACGGATCGGAGGACTGCTGGTCGGAACCGCCCTTCGAACCGGGGCGGGAAGACCGGAGGTCGGTGCTGGAAGCCATCGGCGGCCCGGTGTCGTTGCCGACGGGTTCGACATCGACCCACAACGCCGATTCGTCGTCGCTCCACGCGCCGAGCACCAGAGCGACCTCGTTGCCGTTGTTGAAGCGGTCTTCCATACGGATCGCCATCATCGCCCGGATGATCTCATCGACTTCCCGGGGGACATCGGGCCGAAACTCGCGGACCGACGGGCGGGGCAGCGTGCTGTGTCGGATCAGCTTTTCGACCGCGGTGCCGCCGGGGAACGGGACTCTGCCCGTGAGGATATAATAGAAGGTACACCCGAGGGCGTAGATGTCGGTACGGCCATCGACCGAATGGACGTTACGGGCCTGTTCGGGGGCCATGAAGTCGGGGGTACCCATCACCGAGTTGGTGTTGACCTCGATCGAGTCGGTGTCGGCATCCTCGGCCACGCCGCCGAGGCGAGCCAGGCCGAAATCGAGGATCTTGATGACGTACTCGCCGACGATCGCTTTGGAGTTGTTTTTCTGGACCAGCAGGTTCGCGGGCTTGATGTCGCGATGGACCATACCGAGTTCGGCGGCGTAGTGCAGCCCGATCGCCGCCTGCCGCATGTAGTCGCACGCCTGCGACACCGGCAGCAGACCCTGCTTTTTGACCAGACCCAGCAGGTCGGGGCCATCGACGAACTCCATCACCAGGAACCAGCGGTCGGCGATCCGGTTGGCATCGAACGCGGTGACGATGTTCGGGTGGTTGAGGCGGGCGGCGGCTTTGACTTCGCGCTGAAAAAACGCGCGGGCCCGCTCGGTCCGGGTCAGGCGAGGCGACAAAACCTTGAGAGCGACTACGCGGCTCATGGTCATATGCTCGGCCTTGTACACTTTGCCCATACCGCCGCTGCCGAGGCGATCGAGGATCTTATACTGGCCCAGAAAGAACCCGTGGGTGGCCCCGACGAGGAGGCGTTCGGCCTGATAGCGGGTGAGTAGTTTCTGCTCGAAGAGGGCGCGGGCGACGACCCGACCGCGATCGGTGTCGGGGACGTTGCGCAGGGCTCGCGCGAGACGTTCCGGAGAGATCAGATTGCTTTCCTGGACGAACCCGAGGAAGGTATCCCGGTCGATCTGTGGCGGTTGGGGCTGCTCCACCATGACACCGGACCTTTCCCATTCGGGTGGGTCCGTTCGCACAGTCGAATCGATTCCGCTCGATTCGCGGGCGATAAGTGATCGCCCGCCGGTTCTGTGATAAACGGACACATC
>Ga0105047_10014516_pt1 | contig 12485 bp, 10 predicted proteins | sample MAT04_FD_78384 | JGI IMG/M metagenome (GOLD analysis project Ga0105047, IMG submission 78384) | Freshwater microbial communities from Lake Fryxell liftoff mats and glacier meltwater in Antarctica - MAT-04 (megahit assembly) | ecosystem: Environmental > Aquatic > Freshwater > Ice > Liftoff... | reverse complement strand
TGCGTTACCCAAGAAAATACCAGTTAAACCTCCACTGATAAAAAATGAAACCAAACCAATAGCAAACATCATGGCAGGGGTAAACTGTAAATTTCCTCGCCATAGAGTAGCAAGATAATTAAAGGTTTTTACCGCAGAGGGCACGGCAATAATTAACGTAAAAATCATAAATACAAGACCTAATAAAGGATTCATACCAGTGATAAACATATGATGGCCCCAAACGATGAAGGATAAAAAGGCAATACCTATAATTGATATAACCATTGCCGAATAACCGAAAATTGGCTTTCTCGCATTAACTGCAATAATTTCGGATGTAATACCCAAAGCAGGTAAAATAATGATATAAACCTCAGGGTGGCCTAGAAACCAAAATAAATGCTGGAATAAAACAGGACTGCCTCCGCTATTAGCTAATGCGCCCTCCCCACTTAAAAAAATATCACTTAAATAAAAACTAGTACCAAAACTCCGATCAAAAACCAAAAGTAATGAGCCACCTAATAATACTGGGAACGATAATAAACCAAGGATTGCTGTAAAGAAAAATGCCCAAATTGTAAGAGGCATTCTGTTCATGGACATACCTTTTGTTCTCATGTTTAACACAGTAGTTATATAATTTATACCTCCTAAAAGGGCTGAAACGATAAACAGAACCATAGAAACTAACCAAAGCGTCATTCCGAACCCTGAGCCAGGCATCGCTTTTGGAATCGCACTTAAAGGAGGATAAACTGTGCATCCAGCTGCTGCAGGACCTGATTCAATAAACACACTATAAGTTAGTACCACCGACGAGGCGAAGAAAAACCAATAGGATAACATATTCAAAAAAGGAGATGCCATGTCTCTAGCACCGAGTTGCAATGGAATAAGCAAGTTACTAAATGTTCCACTTAAACCGGCTGTTAATACAAAGAACACCATAATGGTTCCGTGAATAGTAACTAAACCCATATAAAAAGATGGATCTAATTTTCCCCCAGGAGCCCACTTATCGCCTAATAAAAATTCTAAAATTGGAAAACTAGTATTAGGCCATGCTAATTGAAGTCGGAATAATACAGACATTAACATTCCAAAACATCCCATAATAATTCCCGTGATGAGAAACTGTTTTGAGATCATTTTATGATCCATTGAGAATACATACTTTGAAATGAAACTCTCCTTGTGGTGGTGGTGACCGTGATCGGCGTCACCGTGCGCATGTACGTTATGTGTTGCTGTTTGGCTCATGCTTTATATTTAATTAATAGCTAATTTTTTAGATGAAGTGTCTTTTTGATTATCAATCGGCGACTCAGCAGGCTTTTCTTTTACAAAAGCACCTGTTTGTTTACTAATCCATTCCTTATAGTCTTTTTCACTATCAACTACAATTTTCATTTTCATGCTGTAGTGACCTGCTCCGCATATTTTTGCACATAAAATATAATAATCAAAATCAGGACGGCTTAGTTTGGCTTGTTTTTCCTTGGTTGTTTCAATAGCTTTAAAGACTATTTCAGTTGGCAGACCTGGCACCACATTAATTTGTGAACGGAACATTGGAATATATGCTGAGTGAATTACATCTCTAGCACGACATTTAAAAGTCACCGTTTTATTAACAGGAATATGAATTTCATCATTTACAATGATATCATCTAAACCAGTGTTGTCATAAAAAACTGATGCTGTTTTATTTTCTAAAGAAGCTTTTACTCTTCCTATTTGGATAGTTCGGTTGCTTATTTTCTTTTCAAGCTCATCCAAAGCAGTACCGTCTTCAACCTCAGCGATTCGGGCTAATTGAAGTTTTCTTTCAGCACCTACTAATCCGCCAAGTTCCGACTTTAACCCTGCTAATTTAATCGGTAATTCCTTTATTTCTTTTTTAAAGTCTAAAATATCTTGTTCAAGAACCGGAATCATAGTTTCAGCCTTTTCCTTGATAGCGACTCCCAATAAATTATCATTTGAAATTAAATTCCAATTCGACTTTCCAAGTTTCCCATCACCACCAGGGAAACGAGCTGACCAGCCAAACTGATAAGCGAAAATTTCAACATTAAATTTATCCCTTTCAGGATTATTTGTTATGCTGTTCCAAGTTTTTAACCCACCAATTACTAAAACTGTAAGCACAATTGCAGGAATAATAGTCCAAATTGCTTCTAATTTATTATTGTGAGAAAGGTGAAGTGCTACATTGCCCTTACGACCTCTGTATTTATAACCGAAATAAAATAAAAGGAATTGAGTAACCACAAATACAAAACCAGTGAAGTAAAGGGTTATGTTGAACATTTGATCCAATCTGCGTCCGTGTTCGGTTGCTGCCTCAGGCAAAAGTAATTTTCCATGAACCGAAAACTCCCAGATACATGCTAAAAAGCCTACTATCACAAATCCAAGCATTAGCGAGCCATTCACCTTGTTCCAGTTGATGACTTCTTTACCTCGAATTATAGATACTTGTTCAATAATCTTTACAATCATGAACAAGATTGCACAAATTAATACGAATAAAAGAATGATGGCCCAATTAACCCTTCCGGCTGCCTTTTCATCTACCGGAGCTGAAACTGCCTGAGTCGCAGTGCCTGCTGCTGCCAATGGCTTATCTCCGCCAGCACTTGCATCCTCAATATACATAACAATTGATGCAATTTCCTCATCTTTCAAATCAGGAAAAGCATTCATATTTGCCTTATCGTTTTTTTCCCAAACATCAATAGCATCCTTATCGCCACTTTTTCTAAGCGCTTCGTTGTTGCGGATCCACTTTGTTAACCAATCATAACTGCGTCTTTTGTGAACGTCTTTAAGTGCGGGACCAATTTGTTTATTATCAATCGCATGACAGGTCTTACACTTGTTTTCAAACAATCCTTTTCCGGCTGCAATAGTTGCATCGTCAACAGGTTTACCCGAAATACTTTCTTTAATTACAGCTGCGCCAGCCAAATTTACAATCAGAAATGCGGCACTTAAAAAGATTAGGTTTTTTAGTTTTCCGGAGAATTTTATCTTCATCCTTATAGTTTTTTTTGTATGATTAATCCAATAATTAATAGGGCGCAAAATTATTTCAATTTGGCATTTTATCTTAGTAGTTAATAAATAATTCTTACACAAATTTTATTTAGAATGATTTTAAATAAATTACACTGAATTACGTTGCCTTTTTATCTCAATTAACTTAAAAATAGCAATTAAATTGATTTATAAATTTGCATGTATTTTTCAAAGGAATTGTGAGACTCGAAACGGTTCAATTCATTCGAAATATTACTTTGCAGCGATTTATAAACTTTAGGTTCTGTTAAGTTTAATAAGCCTCTTGATATATCCACAGAATCGAGAGCATTGCAAAAAACACCTGCACTTCCAGCAATTTCCTCCAAACTGCTTCCATAACTTGTTAATACCGGCCTGCCGCAACGGTAACTTTCTAAAATAGGTATTCCAAATCCTTCATAAATTGAAGGATAAACAGTTGCATAGCTGCCATGATACAAGTTTACTAAATCAAGATTACTCACGTTTGGAAAATACTTGACTCGGTCTGTCAAACTGTACCTTTTGATGAGAAGTAACAAAGAATCGGTCTCTTTTCCCGGCTTGCCTGCCAATACTAAGTCGTGTTCAACCTTTTTAGATATATCCGCAAATGCCTCCAAAAGACGAAACTGATTTTTGCGACCTCCAATTGCACCAACATTCAGAAAATAAGGCTTAAAAAGTCCAAATTTCCTTCTTGTATTATCAACATCTTGCGTTACGCTCTCATTTAAAAATTGTTCTGAAGCATCCAAATAGATTACCTCTATTTTTTCATTAGCTATCCCGTAATGTTCCATAATCACATTTTTAGTATGTTGGCTAATGGCTATAATTTTATCAGCCCTTAGGCAAGAACTTTTAAACTTTATATCGTAAATTTGCCTATCAATAGGATTATAGTATTCGGGATGTATTTTAAATATTAAATCATGAATGGTAACTATTGACTTGATTCCAGTTTTTTCAATACCCATTGGCAATTCATTACTTAATCCATGAAAAACCATAATTTTATCCTTCAATAAATCCTTTTTTATACCTTTCGTTCTCCAAAACGTTTTAAATAAGTTAGAAGGTAAATGCGCGTGAATATTTTCACCAATAAATTCGTTTTTTATATCTGATAAAGCTGTTGTATATAAATGATATTGATTGTCCGGAAAGTATTGGCACAATCCTTTGACCAGCCAACGGCTATAATTACCTAATCCCGAGCGGTTTAAGAACAGTCTTTTTGAATCAAATCCAAGGTTCATTGTAAATTTATGGTTAATAATTTATCTCAGAATAAATGCTATAGGTAATTTTATTCGGACTGGCACTTTAAGACCATTAGACTCCCCTGATTGCCAAGCCGGTAGTGACCGAACCACTCTTAATGCTTCGAGTTCAAAATCGCTAATAATTCCCTTTTGGTAAGTCTTATAAATACAGGCGTTGCGAACAAATCCAAAGGTATCAATTACAAAGGAGCAAAATGCTCTTGTTTGCTCTTCAGAATTCATTTTAACGTTAAATTCAAAATTATATGATATATATTTCAAAAGATCTATGTCGCCCTTTCCAAATTTTGGTTGTCGTTCTGTAAGTGTATAAACTTGCATGCCTTCCAAGCTATCTTGGTTTGAAATGCATGCGGCATCATCATATTCAATTGGTTCAGAAATTAATTCTATTCTGTCCGAAGCTTTACTATTCAAAATAAGTGTCATTGTTTTAAAACTATCTTTTGAAACCTCTATTTTCATGGATGGGCATCTCAAAAAGCCTCTAGAAACTGAGGTGATACGAAATTTACCATCCATGTTTGTATAATCAAACTGATGAGGCTTAGCCTTATTAACAACTTTAGCCTTTGTTATTGGTTTACCCGTTTTACTATTAACTACCACTCCATCGGCAATTTGCAAACAATCGCACGCCATCAAACTTATCATAGAAAAACAAAAAACCATCCACTTCATAATTCAATTTTTAAAATTTATTACTATGAAAAATAATATAACAATCAAATTTTGACACTTGCCACTAAACAGCAACATTATGATCCCTAAGTGCTTCATTCAACGAAGTTTTAAGATCGGTACTAGGCTTTCGTTGCCCAATAATTAAAGCACACGGAACACCGTATTCGCCAGCTGCAAATTGTTTCATTTGAGTTCCGGGAATCACAACACTTCTTTCTGGCACATAACCTCTGTATTCCTTCGGCACGGTTCCGGTAACATCAATAATTTTAGTACTAAGCGTTAATGTTACTCCGGCACCTAGTACAGCTTCTTTCCCCACCCGAACGCCTTCAACAACAATGCATCTTGAACCTATAAAACATCCATCCTCAATAATTACCGGCGCCGCCTGCACTGGTTCAAGTACCCCACCAATCCCTACTCCTCCACTTAAATGAACATTTTTTCCAATTTGCGCACAGCTACCTACTGTTGCCCAAGTATCAACCATAGTACCACTATCTACATAAGCGCCTATGTTTACATAACTTGGCATTAAAATTACTCCAGATGCTAAATAGGCTCCATGGCGCGCCACTGCATGTGGAACAACGCGAATTCCTAGCTCGGCATAATGTGTTTTTAAAGGCATTTTATCGTAAAACTCCATGGGACCGGCATGAAAAGTTTCCATTTTTTGGATTGGAAAATATAGAATCACGGCCTTTTTTACCCAATCGTTTACCTTCCAACCGCCATCACTTGGCTCCGCTACTCTTAACTTTCCTATATCTAAAAGTTCAATAATCGCTCTAATACTGCCTTGAACTGATGAATCATTTAGTAACTCCCTGTTTTCCCAGGCTTTTTCAATTGTTTCTTGTAAGTGCTGCATGTTTAATGGGGCAAATTTAGTCCAAATTAATGAATGAAATGTTTCAAAACCATGCCAATTTGTTGCTCATAAACATTAGCTAACCTAAAAGTTTACTCCTTGAACACTAAATTTAGATGCTTTTGAGAAAGTAATAATGGAGCAATATTGCGTTTAATATGGAGCAACTCATCTTTATATATTTTACTCTAAGCCCTACTTAGAACTATTCTTGCGCTCCATTTTAACAACCTATAAACAATTTTTTTATTCAAAGAGTCAAAAAATTATTTAGTATTCTAATGTAAAAATCATGCTTAGTACAATTTAGTGTTGTAAAGTTTTATTGTATGAACTCGACTTTGTTTATTAAAAAACAGTAAATCATTTAGGTACGCTCAAAATAATTCAATTTAGTGAAATACGCTTATTTCCAACTTGAACATCAACCAAAATCCGATATTTCAAACACTGGATTAAAACCTTCAATGCCTATAGGATTTTGCTTTTCAATGCTCACAAACCATTTATCTGCTTGCCTAAATTCAGATTTTACTGTGTTGTAAATATTTACTGCCACTTGTTCTATTAGTTCTTCCCTTTTTGAAAAGGCGCCTTCTAGAACATTATACAAGTCCTCATAGTTTATGGTATTTCTTAAGCTGGGCTGTTCACTTTCATAGTTGGCGTGCAACCTGGCCTGTATTCTAATAAAAAAATAAGTTCCAACTTTAGCTTCTTCAGCATGTAATCCATGAAATCCATACATTTTAATACGATTGAAACATAAGGTGCCTGTCATCCTAAATTTTTAATTACCTTGCAAATTAAAGTTTTATTTTTGCAACTCATCAATATGACACAGGCAGAACTATTAGAACTCAAAGAAAAACATGTAGGAAGAGATCATTATCAACAACCCGATTTTTATTTGATTGATGATTTACTTACGGAAGAACACAAACTAATTAGAGACACAGTTCGTGAATGGGTAAAACGCGAAATTTCACCAGTAATTGACGAATGCTGTCAACATGCCATCTTCCCTGAATACATCAAACGAGGCTTGGGTGAGGTTGGTTGTTATGCTCCTCAACTTCCGGCTGAATATGGTTGCGGGGGTTTAGATTACATTTCGTATGGTTTGGCTATGCAAGAACTTGAGCGCGGCGACAGCGGGGTTCGATCGACTGCTTCTGTTCAAGGCTCTTTGGTGATGTACCCAATTTTTAAATTTGGATCCGAAGAACAAAAAAGAAAATATTTACCAAAACTAGCTACCGGCGAATTGATGGGATGCTTTGGTTTAACCGAACCAGATCATGGTTCAGATCCGAGTGGAATGACTTCAAGGTTCGAAGACAAAGGCGACCATTATATTTTAAATGGAGCAAAAATGTGGATTTCTAATTCACCATTTGCCGATATTGCTGTTGTTTGGGCCAAAAATGAAGCCGGTATTATACATGGAATGATTTTGGAACGCGGCATGAAAGGATTTACCACGCCTGAAACTCATAAAAAATGGAGCTTAAGAGCATCGGCTACCGGTGAACTAGTTTTTGACAATGTTAAAGTGCCAAAAGAAAATTTATTACCCGGTGTTACAGGATTAAAAGGTCCTCTAACCTGTTTAAATTCGGCCAGATATGGCATAAGTTGGGGTGCCGTAGGAGCAGCGATGGATTGTTACGATACTGCAGTTAGATATTCGAAAGAGAGAAAACAATTTGGACGACCTATTGGAGGTTTTCAATTGCAGCAAAAAAAATTAGCAGAAATGCTTACTGAAATCACAAAAGCTCAATTGCTTTGTTGGCGTCTTGGTAAGTTAATGAATGATGGTAAAGCAACGCCCGCACAAATTAGTTTAGCTAAACGAAATAATGTAGACATGGCATTAACTGTAGCAAGAAACGCTCGACAAATGCTTGGAGGAATGGGTATTACAGGCGATTACCCAATTATGCGCCATATGATGAATCTTGAATCCGTAGTTACCTATGAAGGAACTCACGACATTCATTTGCTAATTCTTGGCATGGAAATTACCGGTGAAAATGCCTTTACATAAATTTAATTGAAAAGCATAATTTAATTAAAATCAAACAAACAGAAACACGAAAAGATGTCAGAAATAAAATTTGGAACCGATGGCTGGAGAGCAATAATCGCCCGCGAATACACCGAAACTAATGTTATGCGAGTTGCAGAAGGCACTGCTAAATGGATTTTGTCTAAGAACATTGCAAATCCCAAAGCAGTAATTGGCTACGATTGCCGTTTTGGTGGTGAAATGTTTATGAAAGCCACAGCTTGTGTTTTTGCTCATTTTGGAATAACTTCTATAGTAGCTGAAACTTTTATAAGTACTCCGATGGTTTCTTTGGCAACTTTGCGATTAAATGCGGCAGCTGGAATTGTAATTACGGCAAGTCACAACCCTCCTACCTACAATGGCTTTAAAATAAAAGATAGCTTTGGCGGACCTGCTGTTCCTAAAGAAATAGCAAAAGTTGAAGCCAACATACCAACCGTTTCGAACCTGAACTTAAAAAGTTTTGAGAGCTACCGAACAGAAGGGCTCATTCAGTTTGAAGAATTGGAAGAAATGTATTTGGAAGCCATTAAAAATGGAATAGATTTTAATCTCATCAACGAGTCGGGATACGAACTTGCCTATGATGCAATGTATGGCGCAGGACAGCGTGCTATGCGAAATTTATTGCCGGATACCACTTTTTTGCATTGTGAATTTAACCCATGGTTCGATGGTCAAGCGCCCGAACCCATTGATAAAAATCTTCAAGAATTGGCCAGTTTAATTGAAATTGCTGAAGATATTGATCTAGGAATTGCTACTGATGGAGATGCCGACCGAATTGGTTTATACAATTCTAAAGGCAAGTTTATTGATTCTCATCATATTATTTTATTGCTCATTCAATACTTACATAAATACAAAGGTTTGAGTGGAAAGGTTGTTAACAGCTTCAGTTGTACAGGTAAAATTTCAAATCTTTGTAAACATTATGGTTTAGATCAAGAAATTACAAAAATTGGTTTTAAATATATTTGTGATACAATAATTATCGAAGATGTTTTAATTGGCGGTGAAGAATCCGGAGGAATTGCAATCAAAGGCCATATTCCTGAGCGAGATGGATTATGGATTGGATTAACTATTCTGGAATTCATGGCATTTACTGGCAAAAGTTTAGACGCCTTAATTGAAGAAGTTTATGCTATAACTGGACCATTTGCAGTTGAAAGGTATGATTTACATATCGATGAAGCTACAAAACAAAGAGTAATTTTAAATTGCACTAATAAAGCGTTTTCAAGTCTGGGCCAATTTCAAATCCAGAAAGAAGAAGACCTCGATGGATTCAAATATCATCTTGGGAATGATCGCTGGGTAATGATAAGACCTTCAGGTACAGAGCCTGTTTTGCGTGTATACGCAGAAGCCGAAACTTCAGAAAAAGCATTCGAAATTTTAGAAGAAACAAAAAAAGTAATTCTAGGAGAATAGAATTTTAGGACTAAAATGTTCTTTGCTTCAAATCAATTCGTGACGCGAGTCCTACGATAAATTTATTCTAAAAATTTGTTTAACCCAAAATCCGCATTAGAAATTGCACATTCGTTTAAGTTTTTGATAATTAATTTACCCTTATTTATAGGGGCATTTTCCAATCATCGATTTGCAAATCAATGCTTTGACGAATTGATAACAATTTGACCAGCAATATATGTTCATTTTTACAGGTCTGGTCGAATGCCTTTTCAAGAATTGGTGCAAATATAAAACCTCGTCAGGCATTTCTAAATCGGGATATAACCTAACTAAATCAAGTAGTTAGATTCTTTGAATCTGCTATTGATTAATTTGGGTTAAAAAATATGGTTTTATAGGCTAAGGTCAATCCTTAAGCAAATATTAAATTCTTTCAATTCTATGCTTTATTAAACTGCTAAAATCAGTAATTCAACGTGTTAAGCAAAATAGTAATTTTTTAAACAGCTATTAAATTGACCTATATCAAGGGAATTTCTTAGCTTAACTCAACGTTCAGGAGTTGTCAAGCATTCTACCTTTGTATCAAATAATAAAACAAAGAAAATGACAACAACAACCTCAAAAAAAACTAAATGGAATCTTGATGCTTCACATAGTGAAATCGGATTTAAAGTTAAGCACATGATGATAACAAACGTTTCTGGATCATTTGGAACTTTTGATGTTTCAACCGAAACCGATGGTGATGATTTTTTAACAGCCAAAATTTCCTTCACAGCCGATACTAACAGTATTTCAACAGGCAGTGAACAACGTGATGGTCATTTAAAGTCGCCTGATTTTTTCGACACTGAAAATTATCCTCAATTAAAATTCGAATCGACTTCCATTGAAAAAAATGGAGATAATTTTACTTTGAATGGCAATTTTACAATAAAGGATATAACACGTGCAGCAAAACTTCACATCGAATTTGGAGGATTAGGTGTTGATCCTTGGGGAAACCAAAAGGCAGGATTTAGTTTAACCGGAAAAATTAATCGTACAGATTGGAACCTAAACTGGAACGCTGCATTAGAGGCCGGTGGTTTATTAGTGAGTGAAGAAGTTAAATTACACGCAGAAATTCAACTTTTAAAAGAAGCTTAATCATGAAATCAAATTATAAATTATTAGCCGTTATTGCTCTAACCACCTCGTTGTTAGTGGCTTCTTGTTCAATCAACCCAAAAGGCGATACAGCCATTGTAAACGAAGCCACACAAGTTGATTCTTCCACTGGAACTGAAATTTCAATTGATACTGCCACTTCAAAAATTGGCTTTATAGGTTATGGTGTTGGTAAAGAACATCCGGGATATTTCAAAATTTCATCAGGAAATGTGACCGTTAACGGAGGCAAAATAGAAGGAGGGAATTTTGTTATAGATACAAAATCCTTAAGCTTAAGTCAACAGGAAACTATGTTTCAAACAAAACTAAAAGGACATTTATTAAGTGGAGATTTTTTCGATGCTGGAAAATTTCCTACCGCTAAGTTCGAAATCACCTCAGTAGAACCATTTATTGCATCAGAAACAGATAGCTCAGTAATTTCTGGTGCTAATTTTAAGGTAAGCGGTAATTTGACTCTAAAAGAAGTAACCAAAAATGTTTCTTTTCCAGCAAAAATAAATGTTAATGGAAATGCAATTTCAGCGGTAGCAAATTTTAATATCAATCGCAATGTATGGTCTATGAAATATGGTAACGATAAATCTTTAAAAAATGCCTTCATTTCAGAAAAAGTGAATATTACTTTTGATATAAAAAGTAAGTAAAAAAATGTAATTTTTAATTCAAAAATCCTTCTTCAAATTGGAGAAGGATTTTTGAATTAAAATTAAGGTGGGTTCTAAAAATTCATTTTTAAACTCTTGACTCAAAAATAATCTTAGAACCCGTTAATCAATCTTTTTAAATAGCTTCAATCATACAGCAATTTTATAAATTGGCGCTTCTAAAATTTACCTTTTATCAAATTCTATCTATCTATATATCTATCTATCAGTAATTTAATTTTATAAAATATTTAGGCGAACCACTTGTTCGTAGCGAAACAAATTATAGGTTAAATTCATCAATCCGATAATTCCTGTTGCTCTAATATTACCGACCGAACGAACTATCAAGCCATTCATGCTTTGTTCCATAAAACCGAAAACATGCTCTACTCTAGCTCTTGTTTTGATTTTTCGTGATTGCTTACCTTTTGTTCTTCTGTCAATGGTTTGTTACGGTCTCCTTTTTCATGTACTTGATTTTTCATTTTATATTTGCTAATCACTTTTTCTTGTTCTTCACCTGTATAAGCACTATCTGCGTGAAACTCCTGACCTTTATCTCTTTCGGATAATAAATCGTCTAATGGCTGGGAATCGTGAATCGAAGCATTGGTAACTTCATAATTATCGACGAATTTGCTCTTTGTGTTTACCTTTGCATGGCTTTTAAATTCATAAAAAGTTGCTCCGTTCTTTTTGGTCTAACGGGCAACTGTATCTTTGTTCCTCTTTCTGTTTGGCTTGTCATTCCAAAGTTCATCACCTCTACCTTCATTTATTATACGGTTTTCTTCCCGTTTATTGCGTTGGCGTGGTGCAACTGTAAAACTGGCATCTACCATTTTACCTTCATTCATTATCAATCCCTTTTGACTCCAAATACTGTCCAAATTGTGAAAATATTTCTTCAATCAATCCGCAATTTGTCAAGTTTTCACGAAATGCCCAAACAGTTTTTCATCAGGCACTTTATCTCCACTTTCTAAACCCAAAAACTTTTTAAAGCTAAGTCTATCAAGTATTTGATATTCTATTTGAGTGTCGCCAAGTCCGTAATAACGTTGCAAAACCATTATTTTGAACATCATTACTACATCATAAGGCTTTGCTCCTGCATTGTTTTTTTTATTTTGATTTAGAAGTTTAGATTCTAATTTATCTCTAAATATTTCAAAATCAATAACATTGCTTATCATTTCTAAAGGGTTGCCTATATTTGATAATTTTTGAGATGTTTCTTGTTCATCAAATAATCCTCT
>Ga0105047_10014515_pt1 | contig 12485 bp, 11 predicted proteins | sample MAT04_FD_78384 | JGI IMG/M metagenome (GOLD analysis project Ga0105047, IMG submission 78384) | Freshwater microbial communities from Lake Fryxell liftoff mats and glacier meltwater in Antarctica - MAT-04 (megahit assembly) | ecosystem: Environmental > Aquatic > Freshwater > Ice > Liftoff... | reverse complement strand
TTTCGCGCATTGTTGCTGCTGCTATTGAACAAAATCACGATGAGCATGGCATCATTTTTCCCGCCACGATTGCACCTTTTCAGCTCGTAATCATACCGATTGGTCTGCAGAAAAGCAGTTTGGTGAAAGGCGCTGTTGAGGAGTTATATCAACAATTTTCAGATGCTCAAATCGAAGTACTTTTAGATGATCGAGACGAACGCCCTGGTGTCATGTTTGCCGATATGGAGTTAATGGGTATTCCGCATCGGATTGTGATTGGCGAACGAGGGCTCAAGCAATCCGTCATTGAATACCAAGGAAGAAAAGATCAGGCATCGCAAGCGATACCCATGGATGAAATTTTTTCGTTTATAACAAATAAAATATGTACAAACTAATCTGCTCAACACTACTTTCGCTCTTCACAGGCATCATACATGCTAATAATTTGCATTATGAAACGCTTGCCGCCAATACGCAGACTGCCATTCTCCACGAAAGTAGTGATCAGGCCGCTTCATACACTGAATATGCCGCCGTAGCTGACAGTATCACTTGGCTTATTAGTATGAGTCGCCGCTTAGAGAAATTCATACCCGATCCAATCGAACGAGAAGAATTTCTGAGAACAGTTTTTTATGAGGCGACACGTGCAGGATTGGATCCGCAGCTAGTATTAAGTGTGATCCAAGTTGAAAGTGGCTTCAAGAAATACGCCATTTCGCATGCGGGGGCGCGCGGCTATATGCAAGTAATGCCATTTTGGATTGAAGCCATTGGCCATCGGGATCACAATCTTTTTCATTTACGCGTTAATTTACGCTATGGATGCACCATTCTGCGCCATTACCTCAATAAAGAAAAAGGCGATTATTTCCGTGCCCTTGGCCGATATAATGGCAGCTTGGGTGAAGTCACTTATCCACAGCTTGTGTTTAATAAATGGCAGACTACATGGCGTTATACCGCATCATAGCAAAATAATAGTTAGGCATTCCTATTGATATCAAGAAACCGAATCAATTTATTAGCGTGCTTGCCCCACACTTTTCTCAATTGACTTTGACTCAATAAACCTTTCTATACTTTCTCTCGAAATGATCCCAAGCTGTCGCGCAGCTGGTTTCCCATCCGGATCAAAAAAATAAGTACTGGGCAGCAATGAAATATCATCGAGTTGAGAAGCAATCTGCCGATTACCCAAAACAGTGGGATATGTAATTGACATCGATTGAACAAAATCCATAACCACTTGTGGATCACTAAAATCCATTGCCACACCGATCACCATAATATCTTTTCGGCTCTCATATAACGCAATTAAATCAGGAATTTCTTTCAAGCAGGGCGGGCACCAGGTTGCCCAGAAATTAACCAGAACCCACCGTCCTTTGTAGTCTGACAGCTTATGAATCTTCCCTGTTGCGTCTTGAAACTGAAATGCTTGTGCTTGAGCACTCAATATCAGTGTTACCAAACAAAACAATACTGCCAGTTTGTGTTTCATCACTTTGTGGTAAAGCTTCCATTGAATTCTTATCGACATTCTCAATTCAGACCTGCGGATGAGCTCGCTCCAGCTTGCTATGCAGCTTATTGAGTGCACTGAGATAGGCTTTTGCTGACGCCACAACTATATCGGTATCTGCGCCATGTCCATTGACGATACGATCAGACTTCTGTAGCCGTACGGTTACTTCTCCTTGTGCATCCGTTCCACTGGTAATATTGTTAACCGAAAATAATTGCAACTTAACCCCACTGGATAGTAGCGTCTCAATCGCACGGAAAGTCGCGTCCACCGGACCGCTTCCTTGAGATTCAGCGTGCATTTCACTTCCATCATCAGAAATCACAATACGCGCATAAGGAACTTCGCCTGTTTCGCAGTGAATGGTAAGTGATATTAACCGGTAGCGCTCCTGTAGTACCAGCACTTCATCTGAAACCAATGCATGGAGGTCTTCATCAAATATCTCGTGCTTCTTATCCGCCAACTCCTTGAAACGCATGAAAATATTATTTAGCATTTCTTCGGACTCGAGTTCAATACCTAACTCCATAAGGCGATTACGGAATGCATTACGTCCGGAATGTTTTCCCAGTAATAGCTTGTTCGCGCCCCAGCCCACATCTTCTGCGCGCATGATTTCATATGTCTCTCGGTGTTTCAGTACGCCATCCTGATGAATACCTGATTCATGTGCAAAAGCATTGGCCCCTACGATCGCTTTATTGGGCTGTACCGGGAAACCGGTAATGCCGGAAACCAGCTTACTTGCCGATACAATATGCGTGGCATCAATTTTCGTATCACAGGGAAAATAATCCTGGCGCGTTCGCACAGCCATAACAACTTCCTCCAGTGAGGCGTTGCCCGCTCTCTCTCCTAAGCCATTGATGGTACATTCCACTTGCCGCGCACCATTCATCACGGCAGCCAATGAATTGGCCACCGCTAACCCTAAATCATTATGACAATGCACAGAAAAAATCGCTTTATCTGAATTCGGAATGCGTTCACGCAAACTACGAATCAGCTTACCGAACTGATCCGGCATGGTATAACCCACCGTATCCGGAATATTCAATGTCGTCGCACCTGCGTCAATAACAGCTTCAAGTATCTGACACAAGAAATCTATTTCTGATCGGCCGGCATCCTCTGGAGAGAACTCAACATTATCGGTATACTGACGCGCCCATTTCACAGCTTTCACAGCTTGTGTAATCACCTGATCAGGTGACATCCTTAGTTTATTCTTCATATGAATCGGTGATGTCGCAATAAACGTATGGATACGCGCCGATTGTGCACCTTTTAATGCTTCACCTGCACGCTGAATATCCGCCTCGATCGCACGTGCCAATCCACATACTATGCTGGCCTTTACCGAGTCAGCCACTGCTTTAACAGCCTCAAAATCTCCGTTAGATGCTGCTGGGAATCCGGCTTCAATAACATCCACACCCATACGTTCCAACTGCCAGGCGATACGCACCTTTTCTTCTTTAGTCATGGATGCGCCAGGACTTTGTTCACCGTCACGCAACGTCGTATCAAAAATAATCAAATGCTCTTGCATTATGCGCTCCACTTCAGGAAGAAAACTTAAAGTAAGATAAAACTCGTTGTTCGAATTTTATAGGGAAGAAAGGAAAATAGGGGTAGAAAATTTTAGCGCGCAAGGCGCAATAACGATCCCGACAGAGCCATCGGACCTGAAAGAAAATACAGCGAGTGGTTATAATTTTTTGCAAACATAATGGCAATGAATATAAATAGTTTTTTCTTTCTGTGCAATAGATAAACGTCAGGAACTGGGCGTTTCATTATTCTTTTTACTTCTACCAAACCGCCATAATTTAATAAAATAACCAGAAAATGCATACGCCGCAAACAGGAAAAATAATACGAGCGGCGGGTGACTGGGAATCAAAACAAAGAAGAACAGTACTAATAACAAGACGGTAAAGAATGGAACCCGGCGACGTAAATTAATTTCTTTACCACTATAATAAGGAATATTACTGACCATAGTCAAAGCAGCAAATAAGGTAACGATACTAGCAAGCCATTTTATATCGCTCCCTTGCACCTGAAAATTAAGCATTACCCAGACAAGTCCTGCGATTAATGCAGCTGCGGCAGGACTGGGCAAGCCTTGAAAAAAACGCTTATCAACCACCTCTATATTGGTATTGAATCGTGCAAGCCGCAAGGCTGCACACGCACAATAAATAAATGCGATGATCCAGCCCCATTGATCCATATCTTTCAAAGCCCACTCATACACAATCAGTGCAGGTGCGACACCAAAAGAAACCATATCCGACATACTATCGTATTCTGCCCCAAACTCGCTCTGCGTACCTGTCAGCCGTGCCACCCGGCCATCCAATCCATCCAACACCATAGCTATAAAAACGGCTACTGCTGAAGATTCGAAATTTCCATTCATCGCCTGCACAATGGCATAAAAACCCGCAAACAAAGCAGCTGTGGTAAATAAGTTAGGCAATAAATAAATACCACGACGCCGCAATCGAGATTTGAGCACAAGACGTTCTGGTAAAGAATCAGGCATTATTGGTTTTTTGCAAAAAGAATGCTAATAGTAAAAATATTCCAGTTGATAATTAATCTCAGGCATCTCGCAAAAAGGATTTTCAGTACAGTGCCACTCGTTGGTACCAAAACTCTGATACGGAGAATTTTGAAATTGTATTTTCTTTTTAACTAATTGCTTTTGCTTCGTCACGAAATTCTGCCAATATCGTCAGTGTTGCTGACACTTTATCACCGATATTGACATTAATTTTAGTATCCAGCGGCAAATAAACATCCACTCTCGAACCAAATCGTATAAAGCCAAAACGTTGGCCACGCGTCAGATGATCGCCAGGAGAAACATGGCAAAGAATACGTTTTGCAATCAATCCAGCCACTTGAACACACGTTACATCGGCGCCATTAACAGCCCTAATCCATAGTGCATTCCGCTCATTTTCCAGCGAAGCTTTAGGCAAATCCGCATTAATGAATTTCCCTGGGAAATACCATTTATCCCGAACCTCGCCATCAACTGGACTGCGATTGGAATGTACATTAAATACATTCATAAAAACGCTGATCTTAACGGCTTCGCGCTCCAGATAAGGGTCATGAGTCTTTTCAACGGCAACAATTCTGCCATCAGCAGGCGCCAAAATGGCATTCGGATCCAGTGGAATTTCTCGAGGTGGATCACGGAAAAACTGCAAAACGAAAAAAGCAATCACCCAAAATGGTATTGCCCAAAGCCAGCCAACTAAGAACGTTGAACCCAAAGCGGCAGAAAATGCAATTACAATATGAAGCCAACCTTCGCGAGCAATGATAGGATGAGGATAATGAGCCATAGATAAATTACAACAAGAGTTTGAATGGTGAAGAAACCAAAGTTCAAATCATAGAAAAAACCATAATTCTCTAGTTTTTCACTTGATCCACGAGTTTGTTTTTCTTGATCCACGGCATCATATCGCGCAACTTTGCACCTACTTGTTCAATCTGATGTTCGGATGCTATACGGCGACTTGATTTAAGTACGGGCGCCCCAGATTGATTTTCCAGAATAAATTCCCGGGCATATTCACCCGTTTGAATCTGGCGTAAAATTTTACGCATTTCTGCACGTGTTTCGTCGGTAATAATACGCGGCCCACGTGACACATCACCATATTCTGCATTATTCGAAATGGAATAGCGCATATTTGCGATACCGCCTTCATAAATCAGATCTACAATTAGTTTGACCTCATGCAAGCATTCAAAATAGGCCATTTCCGGGGCGTAGCCAGCCTCTACTAGAGTTTCAAAGCCGGCTTGAATCAATGCAGTCAAACCGCCGCATAATACAACCTGCTCGCCAAACAAATCTGTTTCAGTCTCCTCACGGAAACTGGTTTCGATCACGCCGCCTCGCGTACCGCCATTCGCAGCTGCATAAGATAACGCCAAATCGCGTGCTTTACCCGATTTATCCTGATGAACTGCTATCAGTGAAGGTACACCACCGCCCTGCAGATACGTGGAACGAACCAAATGACCAGGTCCCTTAGGGGCAATCATGATCACATCAAGATCTTCACGCGGGCTTACCTGTCCATAGTGAACACTGAAACCATGAGCAAACGCTACAGTAGCATTTTTTTTCAGCCCTGGTTCGATCTCCGCTTTATAGACTGATCCAATCTGTTCGTCGGGCAATAAAACCATGACAACATCTGCATCCTTAACGGCTTCAGAAACTTCCTTGACCGCTAATCCAGCGTTCTCGGCTTTATTCCAGGATGCTCCGCCCTTACGCAGACCAACCGTAACTTTTACTCCCGATTCACTCAAATTATTAGCATGTGCATGCCCCTGTGAACCATAACCCAAAATGGTTACTTTTTTTCCTTTAATAAGAGACAGATCTGCATCTTTATCGTAATAGACTTTCATTATTTTCCTTTTAAACAAAATTAGGATAGAAACAGGTGCGCAATAGAGAAAATACTTTATTCAAAGTATAGATGCTCTAGATTGCTAACCTCAAGATTCGGATTAATCAGCAAATAGGGATTATACCTTTAAAATCCATTCTCCGCGCCCTATGCCAGAAGCGCCTGTACGCACTGTTTCCAGAACGGCGCTCCTCTCAACTGCTTCAAGAAATGCATCCAGTTTCGAGCTGGTGCCCGTTAACTCGATGGTATAGGATTTGTCTGTGACATCAATAATACAACCACGAAAAATTTCAACCAGCCGTTTGATTTCTTCCCGATCTGAACCAATCGCACGCACTTTAACCAGCATTAATTCGCGCTCTATATGATTACCTTCATTCAAGTCGATTATTTTTACAACTTCAATCAATTTATTCAATTGCTTGGTCACTTGTTCCACCACCTCATCAGAGCCAATAGTCACTACTGTCATTCGTGACAACGTTGGATCTTCAGTTGGTGCTACGGAAAGTGATTCAATATTGTAGCCACGAGCTGAAAACAGGCCTGCTACGCGAGATAAAGCACCTGCTTCATTTTCCATCAATAAAGAAATAATATGTCGCATTTATTTTCTACACCAGAATCATTTCAGAAAGCCCTTTACCACCCGGCACCATGGGAAAAACGTTCTCAGTTTGATCGGTGATAAAGTCCATGAATACCAGTTGATCCTTCAGTTTAAATGCTTCCCTCAAGGCGCCTTCCACATCTTCTGGCCGTTCAATTTTCATCCCGACATGTCCGTAGCTTTCAGCCAGCTTCACAAAATCCGGGAGTGCATTCATATAGGACTCTGCATAGCGATTACCGTGAAAAAACTCCTGCCATTGTCTTACCATACCCATGTAACGATTATTCAAGTTAATGATTTTTAGAGGCAGTTTGTACTGCTTGCAGGTTGATAATTCCTGAATACACATCTGAATACTCGCCTCACCCGTAATACAAGCCACTTTGCCTTTCGGGTTAGCCAGTTGTACACCCATTGCGGCAGGCATACCGAACCCCATCGTGCCCAATCCACCGGAATTAATCCAGCGGCGCGGTTTATCGAATTTATAAAATTGTGCGGCCCACATTTGATGTTGTCCGACATCCGAGGTGATAAATGCATCCCCTTTGGTGATATTGAACAATTTCTCAATCACCATTTGCGGTTTAATAATCTTACTTTCACGATCATATTTAAGACAATCGCGCTCACGCCATAACTCGATCTGTTTCCACCACTCTTTCAATGCAGCTTGATCGGGTTTTCCCTTTTCGGCTTTTAGTAGCTTGATGAGTTCTTTCAGCACATCCAGAACATCACCCACAATCGGCACATCTACCTTAACGCGTTTTGAAATGGAGGACGGATCTATATCAATATGAATGATCTTTCTATTTTCATTAGAAAAATGTTTAGGGTTACCGATCACACGATCATCAAAGCGCGCACCCACTGCCACCAAAACATCACAATACTGCATCGCCATGTTAGCTTCATACGTACCGTGCATACCCAGCATACCCAAGGATCGCTTATCTGTCGCAGGATATCCACCCAATCCCATCAACGTATTAGTACAAGGAAAATTCAGCATTTGCACCAATTCAGTTAACTGCGGCGCAGCATCACTTAATATCACGCCACCACCTGCATAGATCACTGGGCGTTTGGCGCTAAGGATCAATTCTGCAGCTCTCTTAATTTGCCGGGAATGTCCCTTGGTCACCGGATTATAGGACCGCATGGTTATCTTGTCCGGGTAAGCAAATTTGGTTTTTTGTTGCGAAACATCTTTGGGTATATCCACCAACACAGGACCGGGACGACCTGTCGAAGCAATATAGAAGGCTTTTTTAATAGTTTGTGCCAGCTCGGTTATATCCTTAACCAGAAAATTATGTTTAACACAAGGACGTGTAATACCCACCGTATCAACTTCTTGAAATGCATCCAGACCAATGGCACTTGTGGGCACTTGCCCGCTGATAATCACCATAGGGATTGAATCCATATAAGCTGTTGCAATACCTGTCACTGCATTGGTCACGCCCGGCCCCGAAGTAACCAGCGCTACACCCACATTATTGCTAGAGCGGGCATAACCATCTGCTGCATGTACCGCGGCCTGTTCATGACGCACCAATATATGCCGGACTTTATCCTGCTTGAATAATTCATCATAAATAAACAATACTGCCCCGCCAGGATAGCCGAAAATACAACGCACGCCCTCTTCCTGCAAACAACGTATTGTAATTTCAGCGCCGGTCAATTCCACACTCATGCTTTCTGCATCCCAATATCAATTTCAACAAGTTATAAAATATTCTAACAGTAATAGTTCCATCATCGTACCGTCAAATTCCTGTACCACCCACAGTCAATCCATCGATGCGTAATGTCGGCTGCCCAACGCCAACCGGCACACTTTGTCCTTCTTTACCACATGTTCCTACACCCGGGTCCAACAACATATCGTTCCCAATCATGGAAACCCGTGTCAATACATCGGGACCGTTACCAATCAGCGTAGCGCCTTTAACCGGGTAAGTAATCTTTCCATCTTCAATCATGTAAGCTTCTGCTGCCGAGAAAACAAATTTCCCGCTGGTAATGTCGACCTGTCCGCCGCCAAAATTTGCTGCGTACAAACCATGTTTCACTGAAGCGATAATTTCCGCAGGATCCTTATCACCATTCAGCATATACGTATTGGTCATGCGCGGCATCGGTATATGCGCGAAAGATTCACGCCGGCCATTCCCGGTCACGGGTAAATCCATCAACCGGGCATTCAGGCTGTCCTGCAAATAGCCTCTCAGTATGCCATCTTCTATCAATACAGTACATTGTGTCGGATTACCTTCGTCATCAATATTTAACGACCCACGTCTCTGCGGAATTGTTCCATCGTCGACAACCGTAACGCCGGGAGCAGCAACACGCTCACCCACACGACCTGAAAAAGCAGAACTGCCTTTCCGGTTGAAATCCCCTTCCAATCCATGACCAATTGCTTCATGCAGTAATATTCCAGGCCAGCCACTCCCCAAAACAACCGTCATAGTACCGGCCGGTGCAGGACGCGCCTCCAAATTCACCACCGCTTGATGAACAGCTTTTTGCGCATAATCCTGTAAAACCTCATCGGTAAAATAAGCATAGCTGAAACGCCCGCCGCCGCCAGCAACACCTTGCTCACGACGGCCATTTTCTTCCGCAATTACCTGCAAAGACAATCGAACAAGCGGTCTCACATCTGCTGCAAGCAATCCATCGCTACGTGTTACCAATACAACATCATATTCACCGGCCAGTGAGGCAATCACCTGAGTAACTCGCCGATCAAGCTGCCGGGTATAGCGTTCTAACCTTTCCAACAATGCCACTTTATCTGCATCCTTAAGACTCGCAATCGGATCTTCCGGCAAATAAAGCTGCGTCTGCCGCCCCATTTGATTACGTTTCACTACTTGTACTGAGTGCGTTCCGCCTTGATTGGCAATCGCCCGTGTCGCTTGAGCAGCCGAAACAAGCGCTGGCATACTGATGTCATCGGAATAAGCAAACCCGGTCTTTTCTCCGCTGATAGCGCGAACACCAACACCCTGTTCGATATTGAAACTGCCCGATTTAACAATACCTTCTTCCAGCATCCAACCTTCCGAGCGACTGTATTGAAAATAGAGATCAGCATAATCAATATGATGCGTTAGTATTTGACCCAACACCTGTTGCAAGCGAGCAGCATCGATATCATATGGCGACAACAAACAACGGTCGGCAATTGCATAAAAATCTTTTGTTTCTGTCATACACTCAGTCGTCATCATATCTGATTTTATTTTATTCACTGCCTATCCAAAAAAACTGTACCCAAACCAATGGTCATTTCAGGAGTCACTCACTCGAAAAACATCCTTCGATACGGCGCAATACTGCAATCGATGATTATACTTACTCAATTTAGTTATAAAATCCAATGAGTCGTTCAATAAACCCTGCAATAGATTACACAGCAACTTAGAGAGTCTGTTAATTTCTAAATTTTTAGAAATTAACAGTACTGCAAGATTCGATGATCTAATGCGGGCAAGTTTGCCCGTAAACTAGTCTGATACTCCGGATCGATTGTCGCCACCACGGCACCGGAACCACGCGGCAAACGCTCCATCACAACACCCCAGGGATCGACAATCATACTATCCCCATTCGTTTCGCGTCCGCTCACATGGTAACCGCCTTGCCCGGGTGCTATCACATAAGCCATATTCTCAACCGCACGTGCACGAACCAATACTTCCCAATGCGCTTTTCCGGTAATCGCAGTAAATGCCGCGGGTGCCAAGATGATATCAACTTTATTCATCATTCGGAACAACTCCGGAAACCGCAGATCGTAACATATCGACAAACCAATACGGCCAAATGGAGAATCCACAGTCACTACTTGACTCCCTGCTTTAATGGTTTTTTCCTCGGCATAATACTCATTGCCCAATTGCAAGCCAAACAAATGAATTTTGTCGTAGCGCGCAACCTGTTCTCCATTATCTGCATAAACTAAGCAACTATTATAAACCTTATCCGTCTCGGGAGACGCTAATGGCACCGACCCGCCCACCAACCATACACCCAAACGTTTCGCCGTATCACTGAGAAACTTCTGTATTTGCCCGTCGCCAGGTTGTTCCCGGACAGTCAATTTATCCGTATCCCTCATCCCCATGATACAAAAATATTCAGGTAACACGATCAGTTTGGCTTTCTGAGATGCCGCATCTTCTATTAAGCGCGCAGCTTCTTCCAGATTTGCCGACACACTCGGACCCGACGCCATTTGAATGGCAGCTACGCGAAAACCTTTACGTTTCTCGTTTACAATTATTGGCTGTTGTTTAGTGCTATTGTTTAACATTTTTAATCTGCTCTGATTTTCAGGATTTCATTTCAAGAAAAAATTGATCTTTAACTGAAACCTTTATGAATTCTCGTTATTATCAAGCGCTTTTTCTAATTATTCCATATAAAATCAAGGATTCGCGCTTTGCTAAACTGGATTCTAGCATTTACTCTGACAACGTTCTAATTTGATTTATGCTTTATCGGTTATAAGCAAACATAGGCTTTGTTATTCTAAAAAATTTATTGCTTAATATTATGCACACTATCAAGCACTCACCGGATGCAACGCTCGCCGCCGCATTGCCTTTTAGTCGTTATGCACAACGCATAATAGACAGCGAACCCGCACGAAAAATTGTATTGCTAACAACGCTTCAAACTTCTTTCAAAAGAGAGGAAATGCTGGCGTTCCTGAATTCTCATTCCGCACTGATCACCAACGAAGAGATTTTACATCGCGTACTGCGCGATTTACGCAAGCAAGTTATGCTCCGATTGGCCATACGTGATATCAGCGGCCAAGCTGATTTATCCGAAGTAATGACCAGCATGACTGAGCTCGCCGAAGTCACCATCAATTTTGCGCTTAAGTACCATGAAAATTGGCTAACGCAACCCAATCGCTTTGGATTACCCATAGGAGAACAAAGCAATGCGCTTCAGCATATGCTGGTCGTAGCCATGGGTAAGCTGGGCGGTGGTGAACTCAACGTATCATCCGATGTTGATTTGATCTTCGTTTACCCGGAAGATGGCGAAACCAATGGCGCCAAACCCATTTCAAACCATGAGTTTTTTGCCCGCCTTGGCCGAAAGCTAATTGCCAGCCTCAATGACTATACGATAGATGGTTAGGTATTCCGCGTTGATATGCGCTTGCGTCCGCATGGAGAGAACAGTCCTTTGGCGATCAGTTTTCCTATGCTGGAAGAGTATTTCATCAAACAAGGGCGGGAATGGGAACGGTATGCCTGGATCAAAGGCCGGGTAATTGCAGGTCACGCGGATAACAAAGCTGCATCGACCCTTACGGAAAAAATTGTCAGGCCGTTTGTATTTCGCAAGTATCTGGACTTCGGCGCTTACGAATCGATGCGTCGTTTACATGCGCAATTGCGCAAGGAAGTCGAGCGTCGTGAAATGCACGACAACATTAAGCTGGGCCCTGGCGGCATTCGTGAAATAGAATTTATTACGCAGGTTTTTCAATTGATCCGGGGGGGCCGCGATGTGGATTTGTGTATTCGACCCACATTAAGTGTGCTGCATCGCTTGCAGAATAAACAACAGCTTCCGCAACAAGCTGTCGCGGAACTCACGAATGCCTATCACTTTCTGCGTAAACTGGAACATCGTCTCCAGTATCTGGATGATCAACAGACACAGACACTACCTCTGAATCCAACCGATGAGAATCTTATAGCAACCGCTATGGGATTCCCCGACTATGTCGGTTTTATGCAACAGTTGGACACTCATCGCAAGAACGTGACGCTTTTTTTTTTGATGATTCTTCCGACCCCGAGAAAATCATCCACTCATGACATGCTGGCCTATCTGTGGCAAGCTG
>Ga0105047_10014513_pt1 | contig 12486 bp, 15 predicted proteins | sample MAT04_FD_78384 | JGI IMG/M metagenome (GOLD analysis project Ga0105047, IMG submission 78384) | Freshwater microbial communities from Lake Fryxell liftoff mats and glacier meltwater in Antarctica - MAT-04 (megahit assembly) | ecosystem: Environmental > Aquatic > Freshwater > Ice > Liftoff... | reverse complement strand
GAACTCAAAAAATGGATCGGCCGCCCGTTTGACCCTGCCGCATTCGACGTGGCCGAAATCAACCAGTGGCTCAACCACACACAGTCTTGATTCTCAATATGGGTACTGGGCGGACGGTTACGGTTGGTCAACCAATTCAATCGTTTCAAACTTCTATCCCGCCCAGCCCATCGACTCGTACCCAGAGACATTCAGCCGTAGGGCAAGGGTCAATGGAGTGTGTCGCCCTCCCGAAAAGAGCATCTGTAAATGTTGAAATGCAGACTGCGCGCCAATCTCAAAGGGCCTTGGTCAAACAATTTGATCAGTCATAGCCCGCCAAAAACTGATGAAGGCGTAGGTTTTCATTGCAATAACGGACTATCGCCGGTCAACTAATCAATTCAGCGCTGGTGCGCGCAGCCACGCCGTTGACGGCCATTTTTCCAGGCGGTTGAGCGATTGCATAAGCTTCATCCCAGCTGCATCAAGGCTGGCGTCGTTATGGATCTCCAGCAACCGGCAATCCGGAGGTGTCTGAAAGGCAATGGCCCGCTGCACCCGGGCCTCAACCATTGCCAGGGTTTCTCGTTGTCGTGCCAGTATCCGCGTGCGAAGCACGTCGGCTTGCGCCGTAATGTGCAGGACGGTCATGCCCGGAAAGCGGAGAAGGGCGTGCGGTAAATGGGCACGTGAGCCGTTGACCATCACCCATTGATCTCGCCGAAGGCCATCCAACTCGGTATGCCGTACGCCGTACTGCAAGCCATTGGCAGCCCAGTGCAATGAAAAAGCGCCTTGGTTTCGAAGTTGCACAAAAGTGCCTGCGTCCATGCTTTCATGCAGTTCACCGCTTGACTGCACGGGCCGGTCAATCGTGCGGCGGGCAAAGTGGATGGGGGCTTGTGGGTGAAGTCTGGATTTCAGCCAGGCCAGCAGGCTGTCTTTTCCTGCACCTGAAGGGCCCATGGTGTAGATCAGCTGGTGACTCATGCCCTCAGCCTCACATGTTCTACCAGCACCATGTCCGCGCCCGCCGTGGGTTCTGCAAACAATGCCAGTGAGTCGAACCGGCAGCGGGGTAGGGCACCAAACCATGCCTGCGCTCCATCTTGCAAGGCCTGAACCTGCTGCGCTTTCACGCCTTGCAACGAGCCTGTGAGCGAACAGTGAAAGCGAAAGTATTCCATCACATAGGGGTAGCCCCAACGCACCAGCAGCGCATCTTGCCCTGACGATAAATTGGACTTGCGGCGGCGTTGCAACTCGGCCGGCGAGAGTGGTGCGGCCAGGGGGTGAAGCCCTGTCACACAGGCCTGGGCCACGGCGTGCAGGGCATCGCAGTTACCCTGCGGAACCAGGGCAAGAAAATCATCCAGACAGCTCGCGTGCAGTGGCGGCAAGTCAAATGCAACCATCTCCTGAGCAAGGCTTTGCAAGGCTTGCCGCAGGGTTTGGACATTGACTCCATTTCTCAGCGTGAATGGGGCTTTGAGCGTGGCATGCCAGCCATACCGGCGGGGAGCGGCTGTCAGCGCCAACAATTGTGCGTCAGACACGCCTGCAATGACAGGTTGTGGCACAAGTGCCTGGTTCGCGGCGCAGCGGCCCAGCCAGGCGCTTCCGGCCTGCCACCAGAGGGTATCCGGTAGTGGCGCGAAGTAAATGGCGTAGCGGTAGGCGGGCGTGTCAGTCATCATGCGTCACCGTCAGCTTGACCCGGTCACCGGCGAACCAAGTGGTGGCAAATTCAATGGGCAGGCCGGCAGTGTCCACGTTCACGCTTTTTACTTGAAGTATGGGTCGGCTTACGGGTTGGCGCAGGTGAGCGGCAATGCTCGCGTCTGGCATCTGCGCCGTGATCCGGCTTTCCTGACGCGTGTAGTCGGCGACGCCTAGAGCTGCAAATGCGGCGGTTATCGACCCTGTTTCACCCACGATCGCATCCAGCCCTGCAAACCGGGGTAGTGGGAAATAACGCTCGCTTACATGCAGCGGCTGCCCTTGCGCTTCTCCTAACACCTGCAGGCACAAAAGTTTGCTGTGCAGTGCCACCTTGAGTGCTGACGCCTGCGCCTGCGAGGCGCCTTCCGTGCGGGAGGCAAGCACTTGCAGGCTTCCTCGCAAACCAGCCTGACTCAAGCTGTGGTGGTGCCGGGTACGTTTTGCCAGCATCAGGTCCACCGCAAATTCTTCGACGTAAGTTCCGCTGCCCTGCGCAACCCGCACCAGGCCTTGGCTGGCCAGGCTGGCCAGGGATTTTCGGATGGTGTGGCGGTTGACGCCAAACCGCTGCGCCAGCGCGTGCTCGGAGGGGAGGCGTTCGCCTGGCGGGTAAGTACCGCGGCTGATGGACTCGGCAATGTCTGAGGCGATGCGCGCCCAAAAGCTCTCCCTGGGAACGTGCTCAAGGGGGGCAGAAGAAGTGAGTGTTGTCATAAAACCTACATACCTGTTCGATAAGCTCAGCGCAGATTATTAATTTGTCTATACAACTTTCAGGGTAACACTGCAATGTTTCATGCATTTGACAATCTGGCGCCAAACAAGGCTTTGGGCCGCGCCGACTGGATGGCGTTGTTGTCTCGCGCGCCGCCTGACTTACTGGAGTGCGCTCTAGCGAATCATCTGATAGCCGCCCCCCAGTGGCTCAGGGCACCGGAAACAGGATTGATGATGGTTCAAGGCCGTGCGGGTGCTACAGGGGAACGGTTCAATCTGGGGGAGGTCACTGTGACACGCTGTGCCCTGCGAATGTCCGGTGCCAAACTCGATGCTGCCCTGGTGGGCGTGGCGTATGTGCTGGGGCGCTCGCACCGCCGGGCGCGGCTGGCCGCTGTGGCCGATGCCCTGTTGCAAGACGGGGCGCAGCATGCGCTGCTGGAAACCACCTTGCTCAGCCCAATACGCAAGCATCTTGCACTGCAGAGTAAACAGCGACATGCACGTGCCCAAACGACCAAGGTTGAATTTTTCACTGTGGCCCGTGAAGCTGGCGACGCAGGCGATGACGAGGAAAACCAATGACCCCCCATGACTTGTCTGCCCTCGGCGCGGGTTTTTCCAATGAAGCGCTGGGCAGCCAGGCCGTGTTTCGCACGGCGCTGCAGTCCATGTCTCATCCGGGTCGCTGCATTAATTTGGACCACGACGCACAGGTACCCAAGAGCGGTCACCCCGCATCAGCGGCGCTGCTGCTGGCACTGCTAGATGCCGATTGCACGCTGTGGCTGTCTCCCAAACTTGCGCATTCCGATGCGGCGGTATGGCTGCACTTTCACACCGGCTGCCGTCTGGTGGACGATTTCACGCAAGCCCAGTTTGCCTGGGTGGCTGCTGGCGATACCAGCCCGGCGCTGGACACTTTTGCGCAAGGCACCGATGCCTTCCCGGATCAATCGGCAACTTGTGTGCTCGATGTCTTAGCCCTCCAGTCCAGTGGCCATGACGCCGCAGACTGGACGCTCACGGGGCCCGGCATCAGCGGCAGCACCGTACTCAAAGCCGAAGGCCTGGCACCTGATTTCTTGACCCAATGGGCCGCAAACCATGCGCGCTTTCCTCGCGGCGTGGATGTCTTTTTGACCACCCGCCAGCAAGTGGCAAGCCTGCCGCGCACCACCCACATCGAACTTGCAAGGGGAAACTGAGTATGTATGTTGCCGTCAAGGGCGGTGAAACCGCCATTCTCAACAGCTATGCGCTACTGGCCGAACAGCGCCGCGGAGACAGCGCCTTGCCCGAACTGACCGTGGCGCAAATCCAGGCGCAACTCAAGCTGGCCGTGGACCGCGTGATGAACGAAGGCTCCGTGTTCGATCCCGAATTGGCCGCGCTCGCGATCAAGCAGGCGTCCGGCGATCTGGTCGAGGCCATCTTTTTGCTGCGCGCCTACCGCGCCACTTTGCCGCGGCTGGGCACCACGTTGCCGTTGCATACCGAGCGCATGCAGTTGGACCGCCGGATTTCCGCCACCTTCAAGGATCTGCCCGGCGGGCAGGTGCTTGGCCCCACCTATGACTACACCCAGCGCCTGCTGGACTTCACCCTGCTGGCGCAAGAGGGTGCACAAGCCCAACCTTCTATAGCGCCAGCGCGGGCAGTGCCGGAAGAACAAGCCAGTGCCGTGACGCCCCGCGTGGTGGATCTCCTGAACCACGAAAGACTGATCGAACGCTGCCCGCTCCCGCCCGGCGATCCTGCGCCTGTGGACCTGACCCGTGAGCCGCTGCGTTTTCCGGCCGCACGGGCCACCCGCCTGCAAAACCTGGCGCGCGGAGACGAAGGCTTTTTGTTGGCCATGGCCTATTCCACCCAGCGGGGCTACTCCCACAGCCACCCTTTTGTCGGTGAGGTTCGTCTGGGCAGTGTGGCGCTGGAGGTTGTGCCCGAGGAACTGGGCTTTGCCATCTCGATTGGTGACATTGAAATTACCGAATGCGAAATGGTCAACCAATTCGCTGGCAGCAAGGCGGTGCCTCCGCAGTTCACCCGCGGTTATGGGCTGGCCTTTGGCCACAGCGAACGCAAAGCCATGGCCATGAGCCTGGTGGATCGGTCGCTGCGTGCCGCCGAACTGGGCGAGCCTATTGAGTCGCCCGCGCAGATGCAGGAGTTTGTGCTCTCGCATAGCGACAGCCTGGAGGCTTCTGGCTTTGTCCAGCATTTGAAGCTGCCTCACTACGTGGACTTCCAGGCTGAGCTGGACCTTATCCGAAAAATGCGCGTCGCTGCCGAGGTGAATCTATGAACGTTCCTCTTGAAATTTCAAATGCACAGGCGTCTATTGCCGACCAAACCCAGCACGGCGCCCAGGATGTGCAGGCGGATTACAACTTTGCCTACCTCGATGAGCGCACCAAGCGCATGATCCGCCGCGCCATCCTCAAGGCTGTTGCCATTCCGGGTTACCAGGTGCCGTTTGGTTCACGGGAAATGCCCCTGCCTTATGGGTGGGGCACAGGTGGCATTCAGGTGACAGCCTCGGTCATCGGCCCTGATGATGTGCTCAAAATCATCGACCAGGGCTCGGACGACACTGTCAACGCCGTCAACATCCGGCGATTTTTTCAGCGCACCACGGGTGTGGAGACAACCACCCGCACGACAGATGCCACGCTGATCCAGACCCGCCACCGGATTCCTGAAATTGCGCTGACCGAAGGGCAGGTCATTGTGTACCAGGTGCCGGTGCCCGAGCCCATGCAGCGTCTGGAGCCACGCGAGACTGAGACCCGCACCCTGCATGGCTTGGCTGAATACGGCCTGATGCACGTGAAGCTGTATGAGGACATTGCCCGCTACGGCCACATTGCCACCACCTACGACTACCCGGTGCTGGTCAATGACCGCTACATCATGTCGCCTTCGCCCATTCCGAAGTTTGACAACCCCAAGATGCACATGAACCCGGCACTGCAGCTGTTTGGCGCAGGCCGGGAAAAGCGCATCTATGCCGTGCCGCCGTACACCTCGGTTGAGAGCCTTGGGTTTGAAGACCATCCGTTTGAGGTGCAGCGCTGGGATGCTGCCTGCGCCCTGTGTGGCGCTGCCGACAGCTTTCTGGACGAGATCATCACCGATGACAGCGGCACCCGCATGCATGTGTGTTCCGACTCGGACTACTGCCAGTCCCGGCAGGCTGCTGATGAGCAAGCGCAGGGAAAGCGATCATGACCCTGGATATGCGTCAAGCCTTGCCTGCGGACATTCCAGCCGTGCTGGCCTTGTACGCTCAGCCAGATTTTGACAACGAAAAGGTGCTCGATAGCGATGCTGCCCAGCAGGTGTTTGCGCAGTTTGTTCGCTACCCGAACTATCGCCTGTTTGTCGCCATCAAGGACAGTGCCGTGGTCGGCAGCTATGCGCTGCTCATCATGCATAACCTGGCCCACTGCGGCACGCCATCGGCGATTGCAGAAGATGTCGTGGTGGCACCCGCCAGCCAAGGCCAGGGTATCGGCCGCCAAATGATGGCGCACGCCTTGAGCGAGGCACGCCGCGCCGGTTGCTACAAGCTGGCCCTTTCCTCCAACCGCAAACGCACCCAGTCGCATGCGTTTTATGAATCCCTCGGCTTTGACCAGCATGGCCTTAGTTTTGTGATTGAGCCCTCATATGACCTTTGATATTTCTCCCCCTCCCTTGCTGCAGGTCCGTGGCGTGAGCAAACGCTACGGCGACCGCGTGGCGCTGCAGGACGTGTCGTTTGATGTATGGCCGGGCGAAGTGCTTGCCGTGGTAGGCGAGTCTGGCTCCGGCAAGTCCACCTTGCTCAATGCCATTGCCGCCCGCAGCGCGCCAGATGCTGGCAGCGTGCAGTTCCTGACGCGCCATGCGGGCTTGCAGGAGGTGTTTGCCATGACTGAGGCGCAGCAGCGCCTGCTGGCCCGTACCGACTGGGGTTTTGTGCATCAAAACGCCGCCGACGGCCTGCGTATGGATGTTTCTGCCGGCGCCAACGTGGGAGAGCGGTTGATGGGATTGGGCGAGCGCAACTATGGCCGTTTGCGCGCCACTGCCATCGAGTGGCTGGCACGGGTAGAAATCGAGCCCGCCCGCATCGATGATGCTCCCCGGACCTTCTCCGGAGGCATGCGCCAGCGCTTGCAGATTGCCCGCAACCTGGTCACCCAGCCGCGGTTGATTTTCATGGACGAACCGACCTCAGGGCTGGATGTTTCGGTGCAGGCTAGGTTGCTTGACCTGCTGCGCCAACTCACCCGCAAGATGCAACTCGCCGCCGTCATCGTGACCCATGACCTCGCGGTGGCGCGATTGCTGGCCCACCGCATGATCGTCATGCAACGCGGGCAGGTGGTCGAGGTTGGCCTCACTGACCAGGTGCTGGACGACCCGCAGCACTCTTACACCCAACTTCTTGTTTCTTCGGTACTACAGCCATGACCACACCCTTGCTTCAATTGACCGGTGTGGCCAAGCGCTTCACCCTGCACAACCAAAACGGCATCGAGCTGTCTGTGCTGGACAACGCCAACCTGAGCGTGAGCGCCGGTGAATGCGTGGTGCTCGATGGCCCCTCAGGCATGGGAAAAAGTACCTTGCTCAAGATGATTTACGCGAACTACCGCACCAGCGCGGGCTCCATTGCCGTGGCGCTGCCGGGCAGGGCGCCGCTGGAAGTGACCCAGGCCACGCCGCGCGAACTGGTGCAGTTGCGCAAGGACACCATTGGCTATGTCAGCCAGTTCTTGCGCGTCATACCACGCGTGTCCGCTCTGGACGTCGTGGCTGAGCCGTTGATGGAGGACGCCGGCGATGACCCCGAGGCTCTGGAATCTGCCCGCGAACAGGCCTGTGCCTTGCTCACCCGCCTGCGCATTCCAGAGCGCTTGTGGCACCTGCCGCCGGCCACCTTCTCGGGCGGTGAGCAGCAGCGCATCAACATTGCACGAAACATGATTAAGGCACGTCCTTTGTTGCTGCTCGACGAGCCCACCGCTTCGTTGGATGCGGCCAACACGCAGACCGTGATCGACCTGATCTGCGAAGCAACCGCTGGGGGTACTGCCGTCGTGGGAATTTTTCATGACGTGCATGTTGGCAACGCCGGGGCGACCCGGCGCGTGAATGTCGCCGCCTTCAGGAGGGCTGCGTGAACACCTCCACCACGTTCAAAAACGCACGCATGGTGATGCCTGACGAAGTCGTGCTGGGCAGTCTGACTTCTGCGGATGGCCGCATAGCCCATATCGACAGCGGCAATACCTCTGCCATGGGCGCGCTTGACCTGGAGGGCGACTATTTGCTGCCGGGCCTGGTGGAAATGCACACCGATAATCTAGAGCGCCACCTCATGCCCCGGCCCAAGGTGTACTGGGCCGAGTTGCCGGCACTGCTGGCGCATGACGCCGAGATTGCTGCTGCTGGGATTACCACCGTGTTCGATGCACTGGGTGTGGGTGAGGCCGATGTCGAGAGCCTGCGCGGCAGCGCCTGGACTAGCGTGCTCAAGACACTCGATACCTGTACCAAGCAGGGCCTGCTGCGCGCGGACCATCATTTGCATGTGCGCTGCGAGTTGCCCGCGCCCAACACCATCGAGCTGTTTGCACCATTTCATGAGCATCCGCGCCTGTCCCTGATCTCACTCATGGACCATACGCCCGGGCAGCGCCAATGGGAAAACATCGAGCATGCCCGCGTGTACTACACCGGCAAAAAGGGCTGGAGCAAGGAAAAGTTTGAGCGCCAGGTGGCCCACGCACACGTTCTGCAGGCCGAGTATGCCCACCCCCACCGGCGCTACTTTGTGGACTATTGCCGCACCCACGGCATCGCGCTGGCCAGCCATGACGACACCACTGTGGCCCATGTGCAGCAAGCCCACGAGGAGGGCGCGAGCATGTCGGAATTCCCCACAACGGTGGCGGCCGCCCGCGAAGCCCATGCGCGCGGTCTGTGCACTGTCATGGGTGGGCCCAATGTGGTTCGCGGTGGCTCGCACTCGGGTAATGTAGCCGCCCATGAGCTGGCACGCCTGGGCTTGCTGGACATACTGTCTTCGGACTATGTGCCTGGCAGCATGCTCAGTGCAGCAGTTCGGCTGGTGAGCGACGAGGTACTGACTTTGCCTCAGGCCATCGCCACCGTGACCCGTACGCCAGCACTGGCCACCGGTCTGGCAGACCGGGGAGTTTTGGCGGTGGGCTTGCGCGCCGATCTGATCCAGGTCCGCATGGCTGTGTTACCCGATGGCGCCCGCCATGCCGTGGTGCGCGCCGTGTGGCGTGAAGGCCAGCGTGTGCTATGAGTCCAATGCGCCCAGTGTCACGCAAACTTCCCTGAACCTTCATCAAAGCGTCATGCACGTCATTGAGACTAAACCTGTCTAGACAAATACAGAGGCCACGATGGAAACAGCACTTCGAGTTCACAAGCTCAACAAGCATTTTGCCAATGGGAAACAGGCCTTGTGCGACATCAATCTATCAGTGAAAAAGGGCGAAATGGTGGCTTTGATTGGCGCCTCAGGTTCGGGAAAGTCCACCTTGATGCGACACATGGCCGGTCTGGTGGCCGCCGATGGCCAGTCGGACTCGCTGATCGAGATTGATGGCTGCTGTGTGCAGCAAAGTGGGCGCATTCACCGCGACATTCGCCGTGTGCGTTCGCAGGTGGGCTTTGTATTCCAGCAGTTCAACTTGGTGGACCGCCTGCCTGTGTTGGTTAACGTCCTGGTGGGGCAACTGCACCGCATGCCGTGGTGGCGCAGCCTGTTCCGATTTTTCAGTGTGCAGGAAAGATCCCATGCGCTCGATGCACTAAAGCGTGTGGGTATTGCGGATTGCTACGCCCAGCGCGCATCGACCCTTTCAGGCGGGCAACAGCAGCGCGCCGCCATTGCCCGCACCCTGGTCCAAGGGGCCAAAGTAGTCTTGGCCGATGAGCCCATTGCCTCGCTGGACCCCGAGTCTTCGCGCAATGTCATGGAAATACTGGCCCGCATCAATCGTGAAGACGGCTGCACTGTCATTGTGTCGCTCCATCAGGTGGAAATGGCCATTAAATACTGCCCTCGGGTGATTGCCCTGCATCAAGGTCGTGTGGTGTTTGATGGCTCTTCTTCACTGCTGACACCCGCGCTGCTACGCGAGTTGTATGGCGTGGATGCCCATGAAATATTGGCCGATTCTGCACCTGCGAGCGCTTCGCCAGCGCAACTTTCTCCGCGCCTGCCTTCTTGGTCTGCACCGCTGGTGCAGGCTGCATGAATTTTTTGAGTATTCATAGGAGTTTTTTTATGCTTAAGCAACTGTTGATCAGCACGGCCGTAACCCTGGCTTTGGGCCTGGCAAGCGCCAGTTCGATCGCCCAGGACATCAACTTTGGCATCATCTCGACCGAAGCGACACAAAATCTGAAGCAAGATTGGGTGCCATTGATCGAAGACATGAAGCGCCAGACCGGGTTCAATGTCACTGCATTTTTTGCGCCTGACTACGCTGGCATCATTGAAGGCATGCGTTTCAACAAGGTGCAGATTGCCTGGCTGGGCAACAAGTCAGCCATGGAGGCGGTTGACCGCGCCAATGGCGAAGTCTTCGCTCAGATGGTCAATGCCGATGGTACCCAGGGCTATTACTCGCACCTCATCGTCAACGCAGACAGTCCCTACAACACGCTGGACGACGTACTGAAAAATGGCAAGAACCTGAGCTTTGGAAATGGGGACCCAAACTCCACGTCCGGTTACTTGGTGCCGGGCTTTTATGTGTTTGCACAAAACAAGATTGACGCCAAGACCCACTTCAAGATCACTCGTGGTGCCAATCACGAAGCCAACGCTCTGGCAGTGGCCAACAAGCAGGTCGATGTCGCCACCAACAACAGCGAAAACCTCGACAAGATCCAGCAGCGCTATCCTGAAAAGTTCAAGAGCATCAAGATCGTCTGGACTTCGCCGTTGATACCCCTGGACCCACTGGTGATGCGCAAAGACCTGTCGGATTCCGACAAGGCCAAACTGAAAGCTTTCTTCTACAACTACGGCAAGACCGATGCGCGCGAGAAGGAAGTGTTGATGAAAATTTCCAAGCTCTCGGGTTTTAAAGAGTCCACCAACCGCCAGTTGCTGCCCATCCGCCAGCTTGAGTTGTTCAGTCAACGCAACAAGGCGCAAGCGGACATGTCCATGAGCGATGCGGACAAGAGCACCCGCCTGGCCAACATCGATAAGCAACTCGCTGCTTTGAACTGATTTGCAGATAGCGCCTGCAAATGACGTACCTTTCGCCATGCACCCAACTCTGACCTCTGCCACCCCTGCCGTGCCATTGGCCGTCATTCCAAAGCGTAGCCTGGCCTGGCATGTCTCCTGGGGACTGCTTTTGCTGTTGTTGGGCGCTTCGTGGGGAGGCGCCGACATGCGCCCGCTGGACTTGCTGCGTGACTCCGGCAACATGGCTGCTTATATGGCCGAATTTTTCCCGCCCAACTTTGGCCAGTGGCGAATGTATGTGCAGGAAATGGTCGTCACGCTGCAGATTGCCCTCTGGGGCACTGCGCTGGCCGTCATCACCGCCGTTCCCATGGCATTGATGGCTTCTGCCAACCTGGTGCCATGGTGGGTGTACCAGCCCATGCGCCGCTTGATGGATGCCAGCCGAGCCATCAACGAGATGGTGTTTGCCATGCTGTTTGTAGTAGCGGTAGGCCTGGGGCCGTTTGCCGGTGTGCTGGCGCTCTGGATTCACACCACTGGCGTTTTGGCCAAGCTGTTTTCCGAAGCGGTAGAAGCGATTGATCCCCAGCCAGTCGAAGGCATTCGCTCCACTGGCGCCAGCGCCCTGCATGAGATTGTGTACGGCGTGATTCCACAGGTCATGCCTTTGTGGATTTCGTTCACTCTGTACCGCTTTGAAAGCAATGTGCGCTCGGCTTCCGTGGTGGGCATGGTGGGGGCTGGCGGAATTGGCGTGGTGCTGTGGGACATCATTCGCGGTTTCCAGTACGCAGAAACCTGCGCCGTCATGATCATCATTGTGGGGACGGTCAGCGTGATTGACGTCATCTCTGCCCGTATCCGTAAAGTCCTGGTTTAAGGAAAGGTATATCAAGATGCTCACTTCTGACGAAATCATCCATCTGTTTCAAACACGCGCAAGGAGTCAGTACGGCTTTGAGGCCGTCACCCAACTCCAGCACGCACTGCAGTGCGCCCAGCTTGCCGAGCAGGCAGGTGAAGCAGATGAGACCATCGTGGCGGCATTGCTTCATGATCTGGGGCATTTGATCGCCGCTGAAAAACAAGGTCAGCGGGACGATATGCAAGCGCGGGATGACCTGCATCAGAACATCGCTCTGCCGTTTTTGCGCGGCGTGCTGCCCGATGCGACCCTCGAGCCCATACGTCTGCATGTGGATGCCAAGCGTTACCTTTGCGGCGCCGAACAGAGCTACTGGGCTACGCTGTCTCCTGCCTCTAAACGCAGCCTTGAGTTGCAGGGTGGCGCTTACTCACACGACGAGTTGGCCACATTCATGGCTCAGCCTTTTGCAGAGGAGGCCTTGCGTCTTCGCCGGTATGACGACTTGGCAAAAGTTCCAAACAAGTCGACACCCGATCTGGCCCATTACGAGAAAAAGATGTTGACTGTGCTGCTTTGAGCACGGCCAAGTCCAGTTCAAACGACGTGGCCCTTAACCAAAGCATGCCCTTTTCCATAAGACTCTATGTACCCTATGTGTGAGTGAGTCCAACGAAAATCGTCGCCATGACCTCACATACACAAAGCGTGGGTGAAGAAATAGCCAATAGCGTCAGTCATGGGATTGCATTGCTGGCAGTGATCGCAGCCACATGGTCTCTGGCCTCTGACCACTACAAAACCCCCGCAAGCTTCGCCGGGGCCATGGTTTTTGCGGGAACGATGGTGTGTTTGTATCTAACCTCGACCATTTACCACGCGCTACCGATCGGCCGCGCCAAACAGGTGCTCCTCAAACTCGATTACGGCGCCATCTTCTTTTTCATCGCGGGAAGTT
>Ga0105047_10014512_pt1 | contig 12488 bp, 8 predicted proteins | sample MAT04_FD_78384 | JGI IMG/M metagenome (GOLD analysis project Ga0105047, IMG submission 78384) | Freshwater microbial communities from Lake Fryxell liftoff mats and glacier meltwater in Antarctica - MAT-04 (megahit assembly) | ecosystem: Environmental > Aquatic > Freshwater > Ice > Liftoff... | reverse complement strand
GATCCGCGGCGGCAAGGTCGACGCGGCCATCCTCGGCGCCATGCAGGTGTCCGCCGGTGGTGACATCGCCAACTGGATGATTCCCGGCAAGATGGTCAAGGGCATGGGCGGCGCGATGGACCTGGTGCACGGGGCCAAGAAGGTGGTCGTGCTCATGGAGCACGTGGCCAAGGACGGCTCGCACAAGATCGTGCAGGAGTGCTCGCTGCCCCTGACCGGAAAGAAGGTCGTGCAACGGATCATCACCGACCTCGCGGTCATCGACGTCACCGAGGCCGGTCTGGTGCTGCGCGAGCTGGCGCCCGGGGTGACCGAGGATCAGGTCCGTCAGGCGACCGGCGCTCTCCTGACCGTCGACCTGGCCTGAGCCGCCACCACCACCACACCGCCCCGACCAGGTCGCGCCCGACGACCGCCGGCGTCAGCGCACGAAGACAGGGCTGCCCAGGCCCGAGACGGCTCGGCGGGTGGCGAAGTGCCCGACCCCGGACCCCGGGTAGAGCCATGCGGCCCCCGCCGCGTCGCGGACGAGCAGGTCGGCGGATCCGTCGCCGGTGGCATCACCGACCGGGACGAGGTCGCGGATGGGCCCCCAGGCAGCGCCCACGCGCACCCTCGGCCAGAGGAAGTGCCCGGCTCCGTCGAGGCGGTAGGTCCACAGGACGCCGGTCGAGGTCTCTCGCGCCCAGAGGTCGGCACGACCGTCGGCCGTGGTGTCGGCCGCACCGACCACCGTGTCCATGCTGCCCCACCCCTGCCCGAGGCTCACTCGCGCCGACAGGGCACACCCGTCCGCACCCGGGTACAGCCACAGGATGCCGGTGGAGCGCTCGATGCCGACCAGGTCGGCGCGACTGTCACCGGTCACGTCTCCCACACCGGCGAGACCCGTCGTGGTCGCCGCTATCGACGAGAGCGGCGCACGCACGTTCAGCACGCCACTGGACCGCACCGGGTAGCACCACCACGCACCGTCGGCCGACCGCGCCACGAGGTCACCGCGGCCGTCCGCGTCCAGGTCCCCGGCGCCGGCCACCCCGGTCATCGCGCTCCACCCGCTGCCGATCACGACTGAGCCGACCAATGCGGTGCCGGACAGGTCCTGGCGTGCCAGGCTCCCATCCGTGCGGAGCGTGAACACGTTCGGGGCGCCGTCGGAGTCCACGTCGCGACGCAGGAAGTCCGCGTTGCGGATGGAGAACCACGTGCTCCTCAGCCCGAGGGTGTCACGCACCGACGACCCGCTGACCACCTGGGTCGCGCTGCTGCCGACGAGGCGGACGGAGGTCACCCGACCCCCCCACTCGCCCCGGCCGTCACGCGTGACCTCCATCGAGCGCAGGGTCCCGATGGACGGGTGCGCGGACTGGAGCCGGCTGGCGACCGTGCTGCTGGTGACGCGCCACAAGTGTGCCGTGTTCGACACTGCGCCGTCGTAGGGGTCAGCCTTCGCCACAAGGTAGGGCCGGCTGCCGGCGACCGACCACCCACCATTGCTGGCCGAGAACTGCGTGAAGGCCGGTGCTCCCGCGAAGGTTCGCACGACGCGGTCCGTCGCCGCGATGGCGGCATCCGTGCGTGAGTCGGTGTTGGTCGAGCGCAGCGTGCCATCCAGGGCGTAGTCGGCCAAGCCCTCGTAGACCTGGCACCGCGTGGTGTCGCAGACCTCCGTCGACCCGCTCGAGGTCTCGAAGGCCGCGTACGAGCGAGCCGCGATCGTCTGGGACCTCAGCGCGGCGGCAGGCCAGGAGGCAGGCATCTCGCGAGGCACGACCCCGCGCAGGTACGACTCGAACGTCGTGACGTTGACCGGCCGGATCGAGGAGCTCTGCGGGACGGCGAGCACCTGACCGGGGTACGCGCGAGCAGTGTCCGACGTGCGCAGCACTCGCGTCTGCCCGTTGGCACCCGCGAAGCCCAGGGTCGCGGCCACGCGTGTGTACGCCCCGCTGGTGTGCCACGCACCGCCCGAGTACCACTGCAGCGTCAACCCGCCACCGTCGGGGAGAAGCCTCCACCGGCTCACCGGGCCTGCCGGGGTGCTCGAGCCGAGGGCAACCGTGGAGCCGTCCGCACGCACGAGGCCGAGCCCCGAGGAGACCATCGCGGTCAGCGACGAGCTCGGGGTGGTCGTCAGGGCCACCCGCAGCTTCGTCGAGGACAGCCGGCCGGAGGACGTCCCCGGGTAGTAGAACGCGAGGATCTGGTCATGCGTCAGTCCTTTGGTGGCTGCGCCATAGGCCCCCCACTGCGACAACCCGATTCCGTGCCCGTATCCGTGCCCGTCGACGATGACGGGTCCGGTCGCCGGGACGGGTAGCGACTCCGCGGTCGACTGTGCGGCGCCGAGCCCGACCGCCGCCGCCGCGAGCAGCGCGGTGGCGACCAGCCTGCGGGAAGGTGTCATCGTCGGTCTCATGTCTGTGTCGCTCTCATCCGATGGTGGTTGTCGTCGACGTGGCAAGCGGCTGCCGTCCACCCCACAACAGGCCACCACCTCGTCCTGCGTAGAGCCAGAGGTGACCGTCGGCGTCCCGTGCCACCACGTCGGGCTGGCCGTCGCCGTTCCAGTCGCCGGCGCCCACGATCGCGACGAGGCCGGCCTGGCCGGACGTGAGGACCGTGGAGTCGAGGAGGGGCGTGTTGCCACCCCCGCGGAACAGGCGAATCGCCCCGGTGTCGTCGAGCGTGGCGACGTCGCCGTTGGCGTCGACGTTCATGGCCCCCACCGCGGAGAACGCACGCAGCGATCCCCAGCCCTGCTCCAGCTCGAGGGGTCGCTCGAGGGTGAAGTCACGCCGGAACCCGTACCGCAGGATCAGCCCGGTGGAGCTCGTGGCGAGCAGGTCGGGGATCCCGTCGTACGAGACGTCCGCTCCGGGAACGACCACTGGCATCACGCTCCAGCCCGAGGAGGCAACGGTGCGAGCGGGCCCCACGTGGCCACCCCCGATCCCGGGGTAGGCCAGGATCGCATCGCCGACACGGGCAACGAGGTCGACGTTTCCGTCGGCATCGATGTCGCCCGCGATGCCGACCATGGTGGCGGCATCGGGGAGCGGGACGTCCACCGTGCGTGCCTCGTCGCGGGCGCCGGTGCCGGGGTAGAGCCGGAGCGTGCCGTTGTCGGAAGTGGTGAGCACTGACAGGACGTCGACGACGCCGTCCCCGTCGAGGTCCTGGCCGGACGAGGTCTGGGACATGCTGCCCCACGCGCTACCCCATCGGTTCCACCGGGCCGGAACCACGGAGGCGCCGCCGTAGTAGGTCCGCATGGCTCCACCGGCCTCCCTGCCCAGCAGGTCAGGAGCGCCGTCCCCGTCGAGGTCGCCCGCGGAGATCACCGGGGACAGCACGTCCCACCCCCCGGCGACCGCCACCGGTGCCCCCAGGGCCCCGTTGCCACGAGCCGCCATCACGACCAGTGCCCCGTCGGAGGCTCGGACGGCGACGCCGTCAGGCGTCCCGTCGCCGGTGCGGTCTGCACTCGCCGTCACCGACCTGTAGTTCTGGTAGCCGCGCCCGACGACCACGCCGGCGGCGACGGTGCCGTCAGCGCGCCCGGCGTAGAAGGCCAGCGCGCCGGTGCCGCCGATGCCGAAGAGGTCGTTGCGCCCGTCTCGGTTCTGGTCCCCTGCCGGGATCACGGCCGCCATCCGGTTCCATCCGGACCCGCTGGACCGGGGAGTGCCCAACCTGCCGGCGCCGGTCCCCGGATACACGCGCAGGGCTCCGGTCGCGGCATGGACTGCGACGACGTCCGGCCGCCGGTCACCGGTGAGATCGGGCGAGAGCGAGGCGTATCGCACCGTGTTCCAGCCGCCACCGACGGCGACGGGGTCGTGAAGGGGGTTGCGAGGAGCGCTCAGGTGCAGGCGGGCCACCTTGGCACCCGACGACAGGGATTCCAGGCTGACGAGGTCCGGGGACCCGTTGCGGTCGACGTCGCGGTTGACAGCGGTGCGGGGCAGGGTTCCGAGGCGACTCGCGACCGCTTGCCGCAACGCGGGCAGTGTCGCGTACAGGCGTGCGCCGGGACAGGCGGTGCTGTTGGCATCGCGGTGCCCACTGATGCGGTTGAAGGTCTTGTCGTTGACCACGGCGGTTCCGGTGGCGGGGATGCCGCTGAGACCGAAGCGCCAGGACAGCACCGAGACCAGTGCGTTGGTCACCACGGCCGGGGGGCTCGTGCTCGTGAAGTCACCGATGACCGAGACCCCCATGGACCCGGAGTTGTAGCCGCCCGCCTGAGCGCCGATCACGGCTTTGTCGACGCCCCCTGCGCGGCCCTCCCAGATGCGGCCGAACCGGTCGACCAAGAACTGGTAGCCGATGTCGTTCCACCCACGACCATTGACGTGGAAGGCGTAGATGCCACGGATGATCGCCGGCACCTGTGCCGCGCTGTAGGAGTTGGTGCCGACGGTGTGATGGACGAACCCGACGTGCACCTGACCGTACAACGGGGTGCCCTTGCGCAGCGACTCGTCGGCGCCCCACTCCTTGCGCGTGTGGATCGCCGGGCGCACCGCGGCCGCGGCAGCCGAGCCTGCGGCCGTGGCCCCCACTGAGAGGTCCGAGTCCGAGGACCCGGGATCGACGAACGACACGTCGACCGTCGGGGCTGCGGGCCGCGAGGTCACGACCCGCACCTGAGAGGCGTCACCCTCCACGACGACAGGAGCCGTGCCGGGCCGGGATGCCCTTGCCTCCGGGGCGTCGGCGTCCGGACCATGGCCGGCGTCGTCGACCTCCATCTCCTGCCAGGGCTGCCAGACGCCGTTGCGCCGCGTGCGCACCTCGAGGCGGTCCCCGTCGAGCACTGCGCCCTGCGCCCAGGTGGCGCCGACGACCGCGAGACCCCCGGCGACCCGGTGCACGTCGGTGATGGCACCGGCCTTCGCGTCCGCGGGCAGCTGGCCACCGAGATCGCGCGGGGCAGCCGAGCGTGGGTGGACCTCGACGTCGGTGGTGCGGACGGGGGTCGGGCGCGCGGAGGCGGTGGTTGCCGGGCCGACCACGGCGAGTGCGGCCGGGGCGATCACGGCGAGAGCGGCGGCGAGGGCGACGCTGCGCGAGCGCGAACGAAGCAGGGGTCGGTGGAGGGGCAGGTCCGTCATCGGGGGTCTCTTCCCAGGGAGGCTGATCGGCACCATGTCGTGCGCCCGGCCGGGGTTTCCTGCAGTCCCAGCCGTCACGCCCGTCACGTTCCACCGCAATCCACCGCAATCTACCCCCATCGGTCGGTGGCCGCCCTGCGAGAGGTATTCGAGCTCGACCAGGTCCACGCACCGCACCACCGGCCGGGCAAGGGTGCCCACCGGGCTGCGGGACGCATCCCGGTGATGTGGTTGTCTTGCCTCGTGACGACGGAGGCCGGGTCAGGCCACAGCCGCACCGTGCTGCGGCGCGGGAGCATCTACACCCTCGGCGTCGCCGCCCCGGTCCTGGCCAACGGCGCCGTCACCCCCTTCGCCACCCGCCTCCTGGGCGTCACCGGCTACGGCGTCGTGGCCACCGCGCTCGTGATCATCCAGGTGGGGATGATCGTGTTCGGCCTGGGGCTCGCGGCCGCAATCACCCGCCACGGCATCCTCGAGCGCTCCGGCGTCCGGGGTGCACGCAGCCTCGTGCGCCGGGGGGCCGCGGCCGCGGCGGTACTGGGCGGCCTCGCCGTCACGCTGGCCGAACCCCTCGCGGCGCTCACCGGAATGGGCCGGGCCGAGGCGTTCGCGCTGGCTGCGGTCTCGGCGGCGGGCTACTCCGTCGTGGTCAACGTCCAGTCCTACCTGCGAGTCCTCGACCGCCCGGTGCCCTTCGTGCTGCTCTCGCTCGGGGCCGCCCTCGGCGGTCCGGTGCTCGGCCTGCTGGCCCTGGTGGCGGCCCCAGCCCGGAACCCCTGGTTGTTCCTTGCCGGAGTCGCCGTGGGGTACGTCGCCACCGCGCTTGCGGGTCTCGCACTGTGTCGAGGCCCTGGCAACCACCACGAGGGCGACACCCGCAGGGCCCTGCGCGTCGGGATGCCGACCATCCCTCACCAGGTCTCGATCTACCTGGCGAGCGGCTCCCTCGTCCTGCTGGCGGGCCACCTGTTCGATACCGCGACGGCGGGGCGGCTCCAGCTCGCCGTGCTCCTGGGGGCGGCGCCCGGGGTCGTCACGTCGTCCTTGAACAACGCGTGGGCCCCGGTCGTCTACCGCACCCCGGAGGAGCACCGTGGGCCGGTCCTGGAACGTACGGGCCGTGACATCGCCGCCCTGACGGCGGCCGTCGCGGGCGGTGTCGCATTCGTGGCCCCCCTGCTGCTGCGGGTGTTGGCCCCGCCGACCTACGACCCCACGGGCATGACGCCCGCTGTCGGTCTCGCGGCGATCGGCAGCGTGCTCTCCGTCCTCTACCTCGCCAACGTCCACCTCGTGTTCGCCCAGGGGCGAAGCGAAGGCCTCGCCGTCGTGACGCCCACGGCCCTGGGTCTGGGTGTGGCGGCGGCCTGGGCGCTGGGCACCGCGACGGGTGACCCTGAGCTCCTCGGTGCCGGTATGGCGGTGACGTACGCGTTCATGGCTCTGGGAGTCGCACTCCTGGCCCGGCGCGTGAGCAGCACCAGGTGGCGAGAGGTGCGCCTGGCGGCGCCGACCGCCGCCGGCATCGGGCTCTGCCTCGTGGGGGCCGCACTCCCGACCGAGGGACCGTGGCTGTTCGTCAGGGTCGCGGTCACGGGGGCGCTCGGTCTGGGTGCGGTTGCCGTGCTCCGTCGGGCCTTCAGGCGGTGACGGCCGCGGTCAGGGCACCTCGAGAGGTTCGACCTCGGCACCGGCCGGCGTGATGTGTCGCGGCAGCGGTCGCGGGAGGTAGCTCGCCGCGCCGCGCACCCACGCGAGGAAGGACAGGCTCTCACCACCCGGGGCAGTGGACGGGGTGGCGGGCGCCGCCTTGCGGCGCAGGTTGACCAACGCCCGCTGCGCGACCGAGGAGGACCAGTACTGGGCCGCCGGCAGGAGCGTCGACTCGTCCCAACCGAGCAGGCTCGTCAAGTCCTGGGGGTCACGCAGGAACGACACGCCGAGCTCTCCATCGGCGACGGCGCGGGCGGCGGCTCGGTCGACGTGCTCGCCGTGCAGCTCCCGCCACGTGTGACGGACGCGTTCGTACTCGCCCGCGCCCTCACCGTCGATGCGTAGCAGGTCGCCGTAGACAGCGACGTCAGCCCCGAGGTGCGCCGCGTAGAACACCGGTGTCGACAGCCGGTTGGACACCACGCGTTCGGCTCGCGACAGCAGCGTCCACAGTCGCCAGAGGAAGTCGGGGTCGAGACGCTCCCCCAGCACCACGACGCGGTGGCCCGCGGACCGATAGGCGCCGAGGATGTCGGGATCCGCGGCATCCGAGGCGTAAAGGCAGGCTGTCGCGGCTCCCTCTGCCTCTCGCCAGGACTGGGCGAGGCCACGGTGGTCGCCGCGGACGCGTTGGGTCTGGATGCCGTGGACCGGCATGAGGACCACCCGGTCGCGCTCGTCCCGGGGGTGCGCACCGGCACCTGCGGCCCGGGCGAGGTAGGTCAGCTGGGCTGCGACGGGGACGGACTCCCGCGTCTGATCTTCGGGGTCCCACGCCCGGGAGTCGTGTGACCACACGAGCAGGCGGCGACGGTCCCCGGAACGGCGGCCGATCTGCGGGAAGTCGCGAAAGTGCGTGCTGAGCGGGCTGACGGTGGTCCACCCGTGCTGCACGAGCCCGAGAACGTGACGCGGCCGGGACAGCCCCAGGTACGCGGCAAAGGCCGCCGAGTGCCCGTAGAAGTGGTTCTGCGACTCCATGCCCGCGAGGCTAGCCGTTGCCGTGGCTGCGCCCTGCACCGGCTGGCGTGCCGGTCGGGATATCCTTTCCGCGATGGCTTACGACGACGTGTGGCTCGTGATTCCGCTCTATGACGAGGAGCAGGTGATCGGGGAGGTGGTCCGGGCCGCCCGTGCCACTTTCCCCCACATCGTGTGCGTCGACGACGGCTCGTCGGACGACAGCGCCCGCAAGGCCGAGGATGCCGGCGCGGTCGTCGTGCGCCACCCCGTCAACCTCGGCCAGGGCGCCGCCCTGCAGACCGGATTCGAGTACGCCCTGTCGGTGCCGACGATGCGGTGGGTGGTCACGTTCGACGCCGACGGCCAGCACCAGATCGACGACGTGGTCGCGATGCTCGAGATGGCATACTCCGACGACCTCGACGTCGTCTTCGGTTCCCGGTTCCTCGACGACCGCACCGAGGCCGGCTTCCTCAAAGGGCTCGTCCTGCGGGCCGCGGTGGGCTACACGAACCTCACCACGGGCACCCGCCTCACGGACGCCCACAACGGCTTGCGCGTGCTGTCCCGCGACGTCACGGCGGAGCTCGACATCACCCAGAACCGGATGGCGCACGCCTCCGAGCTCGTGCAACAGATCGGGAAGCTCGACGTCCGGTACGGAGAGAGCCCGGTCCACATCCTCTACACCGACTACTCGCGCTCCAAGGGCCAGTCGCTGTGGAACTCCGTCAACATCCTCGCTGACCTCATCCTCCGATGACGTCGACGGCGCTCCTCCCGCTCGAACGGACCCGTGAGATCTGATGAACATCGTGCTCATCCAAGTCGTGCTCATCGTGGTCGTGATCGCGGTCGCGGCCCGCCTCTTCCGGTCCCGCGGTGAGCGCAGTCAGGCGTTGCGACGGATCGGGCTCGTCCTGTTCGCAGCGTTCGCGGTGGTGTCCATCCTCGTCCCCGACCTGTGGAACCGGATCGCGTCGGTCGTCGGGGTCGGCCGAGGCACCGACGTCGTGCTCTACGCGCTCGTCGTCGCGTTCCTGTCCTTCGCCGGAACGACCTACATCCGCTTCCGCGACATGGAGACCAACTACACGCGCCTGGCACGCCGCATAGCGCTCGACGAGGTGCACAGGCCCTCCGGTCACTCGGACGAGCACACTGCATGACCCGGTTGACCCCGTTCCTCGCACGGCTCGGCCCCGCGGTCGTGACCGGCGCCCTGGTTCTCTTCGCCGCGTGGACGGTCGCGTACGAGTTGGCCCTGGTCACCGGCCTGTCGGCGGTGCCGACCCTGCTCGTCGGGTTGGCCGGGGGTGCTGTCGTCCTCGTCATGCTCCACCGGGTCGACGGCACTTCAGGCGAGCACGTCGTGCCGCTGCCCGGCCCGAGAACCACCCTCGTCGTGCTGGCGTTGACCCTGACCGCGATCGGTCTCAGCCTGTCCGGGCACCGCTCGCTCGCCCTGGCCGTCGCGGTCGTGGGGGCCGGCGGGGGGCTCGTCGTCACGCTGCGCGGCTCGAGCCGCTCTCGGCCGGACGTCGACGCACCCGGTAGCCACGAGGTGGACACGGACGCCCACGAGGTGGACACGGACGGCCACAGCGACCCGCTGCTCTGGGTGGTCGGTTGGGCCGCGGCGCTGGCCAGCGGCGCCCTGGCGACCGTCATCGTCCGACCCGATGGTGACGACGCCTACTTCGTGAACCTCTCGACGTGGGTCGCCGAGCGGGGCTCCTTCCCGCTCAGGGACACGATGATCAGCCCGGACCAGTTCCCAGCGCTGAGCTCGCACAGCCCGCCGGTCCACTCGGTCGAGGCGCTCATCGGTACGGTCGCGAGGCTCCTCGACATCGAGGGCGCAACGGCCGCATACGTGCTGGTGCCCCCGCTGGCCACGGTCCTAGGCGTGCTGGGCCTGACGTGGCTGGTCGAGCAGGCCCGCATCCCGGCGGCACCGGCCGGGCTGCTCGCGGCGGTCGGCTTCCTCTGGACGACGGGCAGCTCGGGCTACAGCTTCGGCAGCTTCTTCGCGGTGCGCATCTGGCAGGGCAAGGCGATGTTGGTCGCCGTGGTGCTCCCCCTCGTGCTGTTGCTGGGCACCCGCCTGCTGCGCCGCGGTGGCGTGCGCCACCACGTGCTCTTCGCGGCCGCGGTCATCGCCAGCCTGGGCACGTCGAACACGGCCACGTTCGTGGTGCCGGTCACGATCGCCGGCCTGGTCGTGGGCGGGCTCGCGCTGCGCGAGGTCCGAGGCGCGCTGCGTGTGGCGCTGTGGGTCTGGATCCCCCTCGTGGCCGGCCTGGTCACCGTGCGGCTCGCGCCGGCGTCCCCGACGAGAGCCCAGCTCATCGCGGAAGGGTTCGCCGCGCTCGTGGACGTCGATGCGGCCGGCCAGGCTCGCGACCCGCTCACGACGGTGCCGGGCAACAACGGCCTCCTCCTGCTGACCGTGCTCGCCATCGGTGTCGGGCTGCTCGGGATGCGGGCGCTCACCCTGCGAACCGTCACCATGGGGGTGGTCCTCACCGGTGGGATCGCCCTGCTGCCGCTTCGTGGCATCTTCGACGTGCTCGGGCTGGGGTCGGTTCTGTGGCGGATGTGGTGGATCATCCCCGTACCCCTGCTCGTCGCCGGAGTCGTCGGCGCCGTGGCCGGGCGGGTGACGCAACCCCGCACGAGGGCCTTGGTGGCGGTGCCGACCGCTGTCATCGTGGCGCTGGTCCCGCTCCTTGGTGGCTGGTGGGTCGGCTCGGAGCGCAACGGGGCCCGGATCGCGACGCCTCTGAGGTGGAAGGTGGCCAAGGGTGTCTCGGCGGAGGCGCGCTTCGTCGAGAGCGTGAGCAGACCCGGCGACACCGTGCTCGCGCCCTGGGACACCTCACGGGTTCTGGCTGCACTGACGGTCGACGTGCAACCGGTGGCTGCCCGCCGCGCCTACCTGCCGAGCTACGCCACCGACCCCGCGGCTCAGGCCGGTCGCCGGGAGGCCCTGCAGGAGTTCGTCGACGAGCGCACCCCACCGACCGACACCATCGGTGACGACCTCGATGCGGTGGGGGTGGACACGGCCTGCGTGGGGTCCTCACGCGAGGAAGCCGTGAACCTGCTCGAGGCCAACGGGTTCCAGCAGGTCGGCACCGTGGGCAGCCTGGTCTGCCTGCGCCGCTGACGGCCTCCTCGAAGCCCGGGTCGCCTCAGGCGCTCGCGGTGCCCTGGTCCTCGTTGTATCGACCCAGGACCTCGTCCATCGGTCCGTCCATCACCAGCCGACCCTTGTTGAGGTAGAGCCCGCGGGTGCCGAACCGCTTGAGGTCGCGCTCGGAGTGGCTCACCAGGAACAGCGTGCGGCCCTGCGACAGCAGGCTCTCCATCCGGGTGTAGCACTTCTCCCGGAACGCCTTGTCCCCCACGGCGAGCACCTCGTCGACCAGGAAGATCGGCTCGTCGAGCGAGGAGATCACCGCGAACCCGAGGCGCACCTGCATCCCGGAGGACAGGTGCCGGTAGGGGCGGTCGAGCGCCTCGCGCACCTGGGGGCCGGCGAAGTCGACCATGCTCTCGAAGCGGTCCTCGATCTGGTCCTTGGAGAGCCCGTGCAAGGACGCCTGCACGTGCAGGTTGTCGCGGCAGGTGAGCTCGCCGCGGAAGCCCCCGGTCAGCTCGATCAGCGGGGCGACCCCCCCGTCGACCGTGACCTCGCCCTCGTCGGGCAGCAGCACACCGGCGATCGTCTTGAGCAGTGTGCTCTTGCCGCTGCCGTTGCCGCCGACCAACCCGACGGCCTCGCCCCGGCGGATGTCGAAGCTGATGTCGCGCAGGGCCCAGAACGTGTCGGACGTCGCGCCGGTGCTGCGCTTGAAGAGCAGGTCGCGGACCTGCATCTTGCGGCGGCGGGAGGTGTAGAACTCGATCCCGACGTCCTTGGCGCTGATGACGACGCTCATCGGCTCAGATCTCCTTCAGCACGGAGCGCTCGAGCCGCGAGAAGGTCCAGAAGCCAAGGACGAGCAGGACGACGGTGATGGTGACGCTGATCCCGACGTCGACCCACGAGATGCCGCGCTCGAACAGGCCACCGCGGTAGAGGGAGAGGATGCCGTTGAGCGGGTTCAGCATGAGGATCGCGCGCAGCTTCTCGGGCACCGAGTGCAGGCCGTAGAGCACGGGCGAGAGGTAGAACATGAACCGCAGCACGATGCGCACCACCCGCTGCATGTCGGTGGCGAGCACCGTCACGGGCGCGAGGAGCAGACCGAGCCCGACGAGCAGACCGAACTGCAGCACCATCCCGAGCGGGAAGAACACGAGCTCCCAGTCGAGCTCCACCCGCCCGACGACCAGGTAGTACAGGACGAAGCCGACGAGCACGGGCAGGGACAGGACGTACTCGACGCCCTTGGCGACGACGCACCGGATGACCCAGATCTCGCGCGGCAGGTTCGTCGAGCGGACCAACCGGGCCTCCTGCAGCAGGCTCTTGGCGGTGTCGTTGACCCCGCCGGTGAACCACTGCCAGGCCAGCAGGCCGGAGAGCAGGTAGAGGAAGTACGGCGTGTCCGCGACCCGGCCGGCCTTGAAGATGAAGGTGAAGACCACGAAGTAGACCGAGGCCATGAGCAGCGGGTCGAGCACGGTCCAGACGTAGCCGAGCAGGCTGCGCGAGTAGCGCACCCGCAGGTCGCGCTG
>Ga0105047_10014511_pt1 | contig 12488 bp, 12 predicted proteins | sample MAT04_FD_78384 | JGI IMG/M metagenome (GOLD analysis project Ga0105047, IMG submission 78384) | Freshwater microbial communities from Lake Fryxell liftoff mats and glacier meltwater in Antarctica - MAT-04 (megahit assembly) | ecosystem: Environmental > Aquatic > Freshwater > Ice > Liftoff... | reverse complement strand
CGCGGGCGTGGCCGTGGCGGTGCCCCGCACCACGTTCGCGGGCGATCGGACCTTCGCTGTCAGCGCCTTGCCGGGGACACCCGCGCCCATGACGCCCGACTTCCCGGCCCGGACCTCCAGGTAGGGGACGGTCTGTTCGCGGACGAGCGTGTCGTCGAAGTCGCTGCCCCACACCATGCGGAAGGTGTCGCCCCCGCGCGTATCACCGTAGGTCGAGGTCGTCCAGACGCCGGTCACGGGGTGCATCGCCAGCTGGACCTGGGTGGTCTCGTAGCACTTGACCTGCAGTGGGTAGCATTCGGAATACACGTAGAGGCTCACGAACGAGTCACCGTCCGTCGGCGCCACGCCGGATCCGGTGTTGGTCACGCGATCCACGCGGGCCGTGAGCCGGGGCACCACCCACTCGCGCAGGGTCACGCCCCCGTCTCTGACGATGATCCGCTCGCCACCGCGCAGGATGCCCTCGATGCACCCCGCGTTCCAGGTCCCGGCCGCGGAGGACGTCACCTGGGCGTCGAGCACCAGCGCCCCTGCCGGACGCTTGACCTTCACGCGGAACGAGGCACTCGGCGCCGATCGGCCCTTGATGCCGCAGCCGCCCATGCGCAGGTCGAAGGAGATGTCGCCCGGATCGCCAGCCAGCGCGACCGGGGACGTGAGGACGGCACCGATGACGGCCACCACGAAGGCCGAACGGCGGACACGCATGGCTCCCTCCTGCTCAGTGGCCCCCCGGCCGCGGGCGCGGCCCTGCCCCGTAGTCTACGACGCGGCTGGTAGCCTCAGACGCCCATCCATGCAGCGTCGCACGGCACTGCCTCCTGGCCTCGCGCCAGCGCCGACAACGCCCGGACCGTGCGTCGGCATCAGGATCGCCCGGTCCCATCGACGCGGGCCGACGCACCGGCTTCGCCGCCGCAGGATTCGCTGGGTCGAGCGTAGCCGCTGCCTTCGAGGCGGCCGCTGAAGTGTCGGGCCCCAGTACAGCAGCGTACACAGGCACGTGACACGGTCGCGCAAGGAAATGCGGGAATGGGGCGAATCGCTGAGCGAGAACGGCGGAGCGACGGACCCGGCCGCGCGATGTGATCGTCATCCACCTCCTGACAGACGGCAGGTGGTTGGTCGGCGACCTCTACCTCAACGCCCAGGACGCTGAAGAGGCCCTGTAGCTTGGATGCCACCACCGCAGGCCCTCGTGTCTCACCCGGTCACCACGCGGACGCCGCGCGTATCGGTGCGGCCACTGGTGGTGGTCATCCTCTCGATCGCGGTCGTCGCTTGCGTCGCTGGGGCTTGGGCGCTGTACACATTCGGGTCCCTGGATCCGTCCGCTGTCCCCACCAGGTTCCGCGTCTTCGGGGGCGTGTGTCACCTCCAGGACGATCGGGGCCCCACGACCTGTGAGGGCCGGCGCCCAGGAAGCGTGCTCGAGCCTGCCATGGGGACCTGGCCGATGGTGATGCCGTGGGATAGTGCGCCTACGGAGGGCGATGCCACTCCGACACGGATCTGGCTGCGGGTCGGCCCTGATGGATGCCGCGAATACGTCCTCTCGGGGGTCGTGTCCCTAGAGTTGGTGTAACAGGAGCGGTGGCCCGGTATGGGAACGGCCACCGCGTCATCCTCGCGTCGTTGGAGCAGGGACCGACGGCACGAAGGGAGACCACGATGACCGAGGACAGGATGGCCGTGCTCGAACTGGTGCGCAAGGCAGCCGCCGAGGGTGACACCGACTTCCTGCGGGAGGGGGTGCGGGTGCTCGCCGAGGCGCTCATGGAGGCCGAGGTCAGCACCATCACCGGAGCGGCCCATGGCGAACGGGCACCGGAGCGCCGGCTGACCCATCGCAACGGCTATCGGGAGCGACGCTGGGACACCCGCGTGGGGACCATCGACCTGGCCATCCCGAGGGTCCGCGACGGCAGCTACCTGCCGTCGCTCCTGGAGCCCCGGCGACGGGCCGAGCGGGCGCTGCTCGCGGTCGTCCAGGAGGCATACGTCCTGGGCGTCAGCACCCGCCGGGTGGAGGACCTCGTCGATGCCCTGGGCATCCGCTCCCTGTCACGGAGCGAGGTCAGCCGCATCTGTGCCGCGCTCGACACCGAGGTCGAGGCCTTCCGGTGCCGCTCGCTCGTCGGCGAGCGCTATCCCTCCCTCTGGCTCGATGCGACCTATGTCAAGGTGCGCGAGGCAGGCAGGGTGGTGAGCATGGCAGCGCTCGTGGCCACGGGGGTCGCGGCCACCGGTGAACGGCGCGTCCTGGGTCTCGACCTCGCTGCGGGCGCCAGCACCGACGAGGGCGGCACCTGGACGGCCTTCATCCGCTCGCTCGTCGGGCGCGGCCCGCCGGGGTGCGCCTGGTCATCAGCGATGCCCACCCGGGTCTCGTGGCGGCCATCGGTGCCGACCTCCTGGGTGCCTCGTGGCAGCGCTGCCGGGTCCATTGCACCCGCAATGCCCAGGCCCTCGTGCCCCGCTCGGCGCGGGGCATGGTGGCGGCCGTCATCCGGTCCATCTTCGAGCAGCCCGACGAGGCATCGGCCCGGGAGCAGCTGCGACGGGTGGCCGACGGCCTGCGTCGCCGGTATCCCGCAGTGGCCGACCTGCTGCTCGATGCGGAGGCCGACCTGCTCGTCCACTTCACGTTCCCGGAACCGCATCGACGCCAGATCCGCTCGACCAACCCGCTGGAGCGACTGAACAAGGAGATCAAGCGCCGGACCGACGTGGTGGGCATCTTCCCGAACCGCGCGAGTCTCATCCGGCTGGTGGGCATGGTCCTCGCCGAGCAGGATGACGAGTGGCAGGACGGCAGGCGCTACTTCAGCCCCGAGTCCATCGAGCTCATCGACGCCATGGCCCACACGACGGAGGTGCCGACCCTGCTGATGGCGACCTGATCGACTGAGACGTGTGGATGTCGCCTGTTACACCACCTCCCGGGACTTGACCCGGGCTCGACCGTTCGAGCGGCGGTTCCCGGGCGCCCAGGCCCGTGGACGCGACATCGTCACCCCTGCACAAAGCAATCAACCATTGCTTGACACGTGAGGTACGTTGGCCGCAGCGGTGGAGGGCTGTCCGGGTCAAGTCGACTCGATGCTGCGGGGAGTCTCCAGAGTGAAACGCACAGAACGATGGTTCGGGCTGCTGTTGCTGGTCTTCCTCGGCGCGGCATTGTCTGCCGACCGCAGCAAACGACTCGTCCGGGAATGTCGACCTGAGCTCTATTGCATCGCGACGAAAGTCATTCGGTCTGTCTTCCGGGACCGATTTCGTTGCAAACCTACTCGCACAAGACGACACCGACGTCACGTCGTATGGCTTTCCGCTGACACCGGCCGAGGTCGCCGACATCGACAACCGAGTAGCAGTCGAGGACGAGATTGGACCTTTGGCTTCCTATGTGTACGCTCATCCGAAGGCATTCGGCGGGCTGTTCGTTGACCAAGCCCATGGCGGCACGATCGTTCTGCTCACGCGGTCAGATGCACCGGCCGCGGACGAGGACCAATGGACGACCCTGGTCCCCAAAGGCGCCGACGTACGGACAAGGGACGTAGAAAATTCCCTAAGCCAGTTGTGGGACGCAGAGAGCAGAGTTGCGGCCAACGTCTCTGCGCTACAGAAGGCCGGCGTTGAGATTGCTTGGTACGGCGTTGAGCAGAGCTCAAATCGAGTCGTCGTCTCGATTGTCGACAACGATGCCAAAGCGTCGCACGCTGTCTTGGAGGCTGTCGACAGCCCACTTGTCGTTGTAAGGGACGGCGAGCGGTTGTGGGCTTCTGCGTGTAGTCGGTCTGGGGCATGCTCACCGTTGCGCGGGGGTATCGCCATACAGAGCAGCTCATTCTTGTGCTCGGCTGCGTTCGTCGCGAAATCACAAACCTCATCTTCAAGGTATCTGATGTCCGCCGGCCATTGCTCCAAGAACGCGGGTCCCGACTACACGCTCGACAACGGGACATTCATCGGTACTCACGGCAGCGATATTTGGGGCGACGCTGACGTGGATGCCCTGTCAATCCGGATCAGCAACCCGTCGAGCGACAATCTTCTGTATGTGTCCGAGTTCTACTCAAACAGGGCAATGGTGACCCAGCGGCACGATTCCGCCCAGACCCAAGGTAGTGTCGCCTGCCGGAGTGCTCGCAGCGGATACACATGTGGGACAATTGGATCCGTGAACATGAATATTGGGACGGACAATGGCACTCTGCACCATCAGTGGATTGCGGATTTTGGCTCGTCCCCAGGAAATAGCGGCGGCGCAGTATTTGTCAACGCGACGTGGATGGGCATTGTGTCCACGGGAAACAGCACCGACACTGGCTACAGCACGGTGGACCGTGTGGAGGATGCCATGAATGTAAGCGTTTGCCTGACTGGATCATGTTGAGGAGGGCCAGCCTCGCCGTCTTGGCCACGTTGGTCGTCGCGTCTGGCTGCCAGGCGTTGCCCGTCGCCCGGTCGATGTTTCACCTAGCGGATTCGCCGATAAGAACGGGACGGGCGCCCGCGCCGGGTGACATGTGTCTCGCCGGACTCTACCCACCCTTCCGTGTTTTCGGTGATGCATGGGCAAGGCCTACAGTGTGGGGAGTGAGGACTGACACTGGCGAACGCGTCGGTGTCATTTGGCCGCATGGGACTCGCGCTGCATTCCTGCCGGCTCTCGTGCTGTGGGATGATGCCGGCCGGGTGATAGCTCGCGAAGGCGATGTGATTGCCGATGCCGGCGGCGGTGGCGGACCGCCGGGAACCATTCAGATTTGTTCTTTTGGGCGGGACTACTGAAGCCCATTTGGCCGCTGGAGTGCAACTGGTGAGGGCCAGTTCACCGGGCTCGTGTGCTGCGGTGACGGGTCGCCGTCTCGCGATGGGACGCACATGGGGATTGCGGTCACCCCGAGATGGGTGGGGTGCGCCGCATGGCAGTCGGTCATGGCCTCGACCGCTGTGGTCGGCTCGTGCGAGCGTGGCACGGCCCGGAGGCGCCGTCCACAGTGATTGCTCTGTCGGCAGCGCAGCTCGCGCTGCGCTCAGGCCGCGAACCGCGGACCCGGTAGGGATACCATCCGATCCGGTGGGGGTCCTTGACTGGCAGGAGGGATCCGCGGTGGGCTTCGAGGTCTACAAGGACAGGTCCGGCGCCTGGCGGTGCCGGCGGCGGGCCAGGAACGGCGAGCTGGTCGCGAGTAGCGGCGAGGCGTTCTCGAGCAAGCAGAGTGCCATCCGCTCGGTCGACACGGTCCGTCGTGTCGCCGCGGAATCCGAGGGTCACAAGGAGATCGAGGAGTCCGCGTCCGAGCACTGACGACGGTCTCACTCTGCGCTCCGTCGCGGACCTATGGTCCGCGGCTCCCACGACACTGAGGTCCCGATGCCCTCGGTCATGCCGACGAAGGTCGCCGACGAACGCCCGGAGGATGGCTGGCATCCCGCCAGGCTCCTGGCCACCGCCGGCATCGGCGGACAGGAGGACCAGGAACAGCGGGCGACCTCGTCCCTGCTGGCCCGGGATGCGGGCGGAGCCGGACTTCGGACGCGCGGTCATCGCGCCGCTCGGCGCACCAGCCGGTCGCATCTCGACCTACACCGAGGTCCGCTTCAAGGTGGACGAGGAGAAGGTCATCATCCCCGACGGCGCCATCGTCGTCGAGCGGGGCAAGACCCGCTGGGTGTGCCTGGTGGAGGTCATGAACCGCACTGGGCCTGATGGAGACTCTGAGGTGCTCGTACGACCCGTCGGCGTGCGACCTGTCCTTCGACGGGCTCCTGGAGTCGCTGCGCGAGGCACCCCATGGGGACGACCTCCAGCTGAAGTTCGAGGTCGAGGACTACGAGGGCACCGCGCCCAGCGTGTCGGTCACCAAGACCAAGCGCATGGACAAGGTGGTCACGGGCTACCTGGACTTCTCCGTCCAGGTGCAGTGATCCTGACCACATGGATCGTGGAATCGCGGTGACGACTCATGCGGGGTCGGGGACGGTCGAGCTGGGCCCAAATTCCGGAACCGCCAGACTGGAGCTGCCATGGCTGGTTCGGGCCTGACGCCTGCCAGCCACGCTGCCAGCCACGGGAAACGCATCCCACACCACGTGATGCACCCTGTGGATGGGAGCCGCGCGGGAAACGCACGCAGACTGCCCTGATACCACGCCATGGACGGCGGACAGGCGGACTTTTAATCCTCGTGTCCTGGGTTCGAATCCCAGCCGGCTCACCAAGGTTTCGCGCGTAACTGGCGGCGAATACCTAGATATGTGGTGCTTGGTGCGGTCTTTCTGGTGCTCCGGACCCAGTTTGACAGCCACGTTGACAGCCACGTCGAACGCACAGGGTGGACGGGATGGAGCCTGTGGAAGCGCTGGACAGTCCCCCCGGTCCCGAGCATCGACGATCGGTGTCGGTTGGCATGCAGTGGCAAGGATGTAGTGCTTCGCGCGGCGAAGACGTCCTGGGACACAAACGCGGGACTTTCCCGACCCCACAACGGCGTATCCTCGCGCCCGGCACCCGTAAATCGAGGTCGCAATGCTAGACGACCCACGAGCCCGGATATCGCCGGGGCTTCCGTGGGAGCCGCCTGCGGGACCCAGCGCAGGCATCGGCATCTGCGTGTCCGGAGGAGGACTGCGGTCTGCATCGTTCGCCTTGGGAGCGATGCAGGTCCTCCAGGAGGAGAGGGGTCTCCTGTATGGCAGGCGGGCTGCTGACTACCTGGCTGCCGTGTCGGGAGGTTCATTCACGGCCGCGAGCTACACCTTGGGATCTCAGCACCGGGCGACGGATGGCGGAGGGGGACCCGATCCACTCTGAACCGCACTGAGTTCCATGGAGACTCTGAGGTGCCCTGGGTTCGGTGGAGTCGCTCGATCGGACTTCATGCCACGACGGCTGGTTGGTGCCGAGCTTCGAACTCGACCGGGGTAAGCATGCCGAGTGCCGAGTGACGGCGCTGGCGGTTATGGAAGATCTCGAGGTACTCGAAGATCGCGTTCGCGAGCTCGACCCGTGTCCGCCAGTGGCGGCGGTCGAGGAGCTCGACCTGCATCCGGCTCCAGAACGACTCGATCATCGCGTTATCGAAGCAGCTGCCCACCGAACCCATCGAGGGCAGGAGCCCGGAGTCCAGTGCCCGGCGGGTGAACGCCCATGACGTGAATCGCGTGCCCTGGTCGCTGTGGATCACGGTGCCGTCAGGCGAACGCTGGTCGATGGCCATGCCCAGGGCGTTGGTGACGAGGGCAGCGGTCGGTGACGCATCGATGGACCAGCCGACGACCCGCCGGCTGAAGGCATCGAGCACGACGGCGCAGTAGACCTTGCCCTCGCGAGTCGGGTGCTCGGTGATGTCGGTCACCCAGAGCCGGTCGGGCACCGGGTGCGCTGAACACCCGCTCGAGGAGGTCGCCCGCGGTCACGAGCCGTGGTGTCCGCCGATACCGGGGCCGACCGGACGCCCCGGCGAGACCGGCCCGTGCCATGAGCGACTCCACCGCACAGCGTCCGACGACGAGGCCCAGACCGAGGGTCAGTTCCGCGTGGACGCGCCGGGCGCCATACGTGCCCCGGCTGTCCAGGTGGACCCCGCGGATGATCCCTGTCAGATGGACGTGGCGGAGGTACCGCACCGACGGCGGCCGGCTGCGCTGGGCATAGAAGCCTGACTCGGACACCCGGAGCAGCCGACAGGCGAGCAAGACCGGGTGACCCTCCGCGGCCATCACCGTGATCGCCGCGAACCTGCTGTTGGGTCCCTGTGCTCCGCGAGCAGCTCCGACGCCCGACGATGGACCGCGAGCTCCGCCTCGAGCTCCCCGATCCGCCGCTTCGCAGCCGCGAGCTCCTCCCGCTCGACCGAGGTCAGGCCAGGGACCAGCCCCTGGTCGATGCGCTCCTGGTATCGCCAGGCGTAGATGGTCTGGTCGCTGACACCGAGGTCGCGCGACAGGTCGACGACCTTGCCCGCCCGCGCCGTGCAGGTCGAGCACGCGACGACGGGACTCGGCCGGGTACGACCGTCTGCCCATGGCTGCCTCCTATCGGTCCGGCAGCATGACAGTCCAGTGTCACGACTCCACGGAACTCGAGGCAGACCACAGTCTCCATGGAACTCAGTGCGGTTCAGCGAGCTCATGGGCCTACGATGACGCCCGTCCTTCCCCGCACCGCCACGAGGAGTCGAGATGCGTAGACCGGTCCTGGCCTCGGTATCCCTGGCGTTGTCGCTGTGGGCGGTAGGGATGCCCGCGACGGCGCAGTCCCCCAGCCCAACACCGCCGACCACGCCCGGTGCGCTCGCGCTGGCAGCAGTCCGCGCCGTCGACCCGCGCTTCGGCGACATCGATGACTTCTCGCGTGCCCAACAGCGGGTCTCAAGGGAGTTCGACTGGGCGCCGGTGGTGGCCGGGTCATGGATCAGGCTGGTGCCGACCTATGGCTCGGACATGGACCTGCACCCGAGCTTGCAACTACCGGACTGGGTGGCCCCGCGCGTCCGGGTCGTCGAGGTGATGCTGGTCGCCGACTGCGCGGAGCTAGCGGACAACGGGTTCCCCGATGACGACCCCTGCGGCTGGCGCCACCAGTGGCTCTACCGCGTGCTGCCCACCGGCGAGGTCGTGCTCCTGTACGACCAGGGCTCACAGGGAGACTCGGCCCCGCCGCGGCCATCGCCGGCGGTGATGGGCACCGGCACCCTCGCCGATGTCCTGCCAGCGACAATGTCCGTTGCCGATGGTTCGACCGATGGCCTGCCCATCATCTGGAACGGAGGCCTTCCCGGGGGTCCAGGACTCGGCCGGGTGCCGTTCCTGTCCATCGAGGGGTCGGGATACCTCGGCAACGTCCTCCCACGGCTCGACGAAGATGGTGCCGACATCCTCGGGGACCGGGGCCTCGCCGGCGATGGCACCAACGGGTACCGCGTCCTCGCGGTGACCGATCCCAGTGGAGACGCGCGGCGGATGGTCGCCCAGGCCCGGAGGGGCCATGGCAACGGATACGCCTGGCACACGAGCGACATCGACGGCCGGACCGTGACGGTGCTCGACGATGGCGGCACCTACCTGTATGCCGCCGGCCCATGGGCCTTCGAGGTCAGCTCCATCCTGGGCGACGACACCGCCCCGATGGATGCGTTCATCGCGCAGCTGCCCGGACCTGCCGCACCGGCGTCGGTGCCCCCGCAGGAGGCGACCGACCTGGGCGTGACGCTCGCCGCGGCCGACCTCCCGGACGGGCTCCGGTGGATCGGCAGCGAGCCCGATCGCGGCCAGCCCATCACGCCGTACCCGCTGGCGGATCTCGTTCGGCTGAACCGGGTCATCGCGGCGTCGGCCGCTCAGCTGGGCGTGGACACGAGCGCGTTGTATTCGTTCCTCGCCCGGCCTGGTCTGAACTCGCCCACCTCGGCGACCGTCCTCGTGCTCGTCGACCCGACCGGGGATGGCGACCGCTGGGTCGCACCGATGCGGGCGGGGCTCGCCGCTGCGAACGACGACGGGAGCCCGAGCGCACCCGACGACCTGGGTGACATGACGGTAGGCGGCAGGACCGTGGCCCACCTGGTCGATCCGGACTCGCTCGAGGTGCTCCGGGACATCTCCCTGTACGCGGCCGGTCCCGCCTTCTTCATGGTCGTGGCGGAATCCGCCGAGACCGCCGCGAGCGTCCGGGCCGCCCTGCCGTAGATCGGCACCCTGCCTACGCGACCACATGCTTCCGTTCGGCAGTGACATCGCCGTAGGCTCCGGCGCTCGTCGGCCAGTTGCCGGCAGGCGAGCCCGGGCCGTCCCTCTCGCCCGCAGGATGAGCATGTCGCCATCCCGCCGAGGCACCTCGAACATCCACCCGATGGGCGGGTTGGCGAGGGCTGCGATGGGGCCTTGGCGTGCCCCGGTCCTGCGCGCGCTTCTGTATTTCCTGCACCTACCCGGGGTAGAGGCCGCATGGCGTCCAGAAATGGGGACCCGGTCCCCCGCAGCGCGATCTGTGGCATCCCGGCGTGCCCCGACCCATCCCACGTAACGCCCGGGCAAGGTCCAGGTCGATACCCTGTCCCGATGAGCATCAAGCCCTGGCCGGTCCTGACCATGCGGGTGCAGGGCGGCCCCGACGATGGCCAGGTCATCAGCGTGTTAGGCGGGGCGGACCCGGAGCCACCCGAGCAGCTGGTGTCGTCCGTCGACCCGCTGGGTGGCCATTACCTCCGCCACCCGGACCCGACCGGTCAGTGGACCTGGCACTACGCCTGGGTCGTCGACCGGGCGGCCGCCCTGGAGCCGGAGGGATAGGGCAGCGCCTCAACGGGCTGCGTCGGTATCAAGGCTGCCGGGTGACACCGTGCCTTGACGCCCGCCCAAAGCAGGGTCAGTGTGGACGCCCTAGCTCGCTGCGCTGTCGCCGCCGGCGTTGGCACGGTCGACGGACCACAGGGGTGACCACATGAGAGTCCGAGCCGCGGTGACCGCAGGCATGTTGGTGTCTGTCGGCCTGCTCCTCTGCGGGTCGAGCGTCGTCGCCCAGGGCTCGCCAAGCCCTGCTGCGGTCCTCCCTCCCCAGGCCGGGCTCCAGCCCATGCCCGCCGGAGGGATCGAGAGCACGACCCACGTCAACGGCATCGACCTGCGCTATGTGACCTACGGCAGTGGTGACCCGGTCATCCTCCTGCACGGCGGGCTCGCGAACGGGGACTACTGGGCCAACCAGATCCCGGCTTGGTCGGACGTCCACCAGCTCATAGTGGTCGACAGTCGGGGCCACGGACGGTCGACCTTCGACCAGGCGCCCATCACCTACGACCTCATGGCCTCCGACGTGCTTGCCCTGATGGACGAGCTCGGGCTGCCGAAGGCGTCCATCGTCGGCTGGAGTGATGGCGGCATCATCGGCCTCGATATCGCGATCCATGATCCCGAGCGTCTCGACCGGGTCGTCGCCTACGGCGCGAACTTCGACCCCAGCGGCCTGATCCCCGGAGCCGAGGAGGACCCGCTGTTCGGGGCGTACATCGCGCAGGCATCGGCGGACTACCTGAGGCTATCTCCCGACCCGTCGCGCTGGGAGGAGTTCCTGGGAAACATCGGTGTGATGTGGGCGACCGAACCCACCTTCACGGCCGAGCAGCTGGGTGCCATCACCACTCCGTTCCTCATCCTCGATGGTGCGCAGGAAGAGGCCATCGACCCGGCTCACACGCGTCTCATGGCATCGCTCATCCCCGGATCGCAGCTGACGTTCATCCCGGGCACCGGTCACTTCGCGATGTTCCAGCAGCCCGATGCGTTCAACGCGATCGTGTCGGACTTCCTCGCAGGTGGGGCAGTGGAGCCGTCGCCCGCCTACTGAGCGCAATCCCGCCCGGTCCCGCGGTCTTGTCGGGCGCCATCTGACGCTGGGGCCTCCTGTGGCCTGGCGTGGCGGACCTCATCGCCTGGTTCGAAGGACAGCAGCCGAGGCAAGTCGGTGCCTACGACTTTCGGTGCGTGGCTGCGGTCGGGGATCAGCTCCGCCGCGGTCCCCGACGCCCGAGCGTCTCGCTCCGGTACCGCTCGACCTCGCGGGCCGTCATCTGCCAGTCCCGGCCGACCTTGCGGGCCGCGATGCGACCGAGGTCGATCTGGCGACGGACCGTGGCAGGTGCCAGACCCAGCCGCTCCGCAGCCTCGATGGTCGTCACGGACCGACCCGCAGGGCAGACGGCGGCGCGACGAGGAAATCGTCGGTGGCTCCGGTCCACCACTCGCTCCGTGGTGGCACGTAGCAGCCGTAGTGGTGGCCGCGGTAGGTCTCCTCCCGATCGAGCCCGAGCGGGCGATGGCAGGACGGGCAGCGTTCCACAGGCACGATGACGACGCCGCTGAGAGCGATCCGGGCTGGCACGTCCGCGGTCATCGCTCAGGCCTCGCTGTCGGGGCAGTCGAGGTCCTGTGCCGCGTCGAAGGCCGCCTGCGCTGCCGCAAGCGCCGCATCTGCCCGGCGGAGCCGCTCGCCATCGGCGACCTGCTCCCGGAGCGGCAGGCCCCGGACCGAGGTGCTGATGCGCAGCTCGGCGATCCGGACCTCGAAGCGTGCCCGCTCGACCGCGTCGTGTGTGGCCATCTGGATGGCCATGGCGTCCTGGGTGATGTGGGTGGTGCTGGTGTCCATGGACACAACATGGGCGCACACGCTCATGACATCCAGTGTCGTTCGGGTGTCATCGGACACGGGCGTGGCGTGGGCGTGGCGTGGGCGTGGCGTGGGCGTGGCGTGGGCTGACGGATGTGCGCACGTGCGTCGAACCCAGCTGTCCCGCCCGCGAACGCCCCCGGCAGCGCGCCCGGGGCACACCCGCGCAACGTGGCAATGGTCCCGACTAGCAGCGCGCCCGACGCGCCCTGCTGGCCTCAGCGGCGACGTATGCCTGGTGTGGCCAGCCAGGACGGCCGGGTGACCCGCTCACCGCGGACCACCTGGTACCGCTCGCCGAGGG
>Ga0105047_10014510_pt1 | contig 12488 bp, 10 predicted proteins | sample MAT04_FD_78384 | JGI IMG/M metagenome (GOLD analysis project Ga0105047, IMG submission 78384) | Freshwater microbial communities from Lake Fryxell liftoff mats and glacier meltwater in Antarctica - MAT-04 (megahit assembly) | ecosystem: Environmental > Aquatic > Freshwater > Ice > Liftoff... | reverse complement strand
GAGATGGCTTCGGTGTAGCCCTCGACCATGCCCATAGCCTCCAGCTGCTCCATCGCCTCGAGCGAGGGGAAGATGCTGATCAACGTCATACGGATCAAGCCTGGCGCAACTTCATCGATGGACACACGCGTGGACGTGGTCGGCATCGACTCGTCAGGAACGCCGGAGTCATCCGAGAAGCCGTCCGCGAACTCGATCTCGCGCGGCTCGTCCACCGAGACGATGCGCCACCAACCGTGGTACTTCTCACCTTCGGGCGAGGTCATGTAGTAAGTCATCCGACCATCGGGCGCGAGCTCGTGGTCGACGAAGGTCGCCGGGTAGGTGGGCGGCCCCCACCAGCGTTCGAGCAGCCGAGGGTCACTCCACATCCGCCAGACGTTTTTCACCGATGCTTGGAACTGGGCAACCATCGTCAGGCTCAGCGATTCAGGATTCTTCTCAACGCTGATGACGCTCATGCTTGTTCTCCTCGTGTCGTCTCGGCGAGAACCTCGCCGAAGCGGTCGATGCGATCACGCCACATCTCCTCATATCTGTCGAGGAGTGCCTTGGCCCCACGCACGGATTCGATGCTGCTGCTCACGAGCTGCTCACGACCACTCCGGTGCTTGGTCACCAGTCCGGCCCTCTCGAGGACGGCCACGTGACGCTGCACCGCAGCGAAACTCATCGCGTAACTGCTCGCCAAGGCCGAGACCGAGTGTTCGGCCGAAAGCGCCCTGGCCACGATGTCGCGCCGGGTGCTGTCGGCCAGCGCCCGGAACACCAAGTCGGTGTGTTCGCTCTCACTCATTTGTACAACCATATTGTTGTACGTTAGCAGCGCTCAGATACCTGTCAAGCCCCATACGAACGACAGCTGCCCGCACCGCCAGCTCTGTCGTCAGCGCCAAGACTTCGGAGGCAAATTGCCTTCGCATCGAGCGGTCGGGAGAATGCGTCGGTGACAACCGAAAATGAGCCGACGACCTTTGCCGATCTGGGCCTGCGCACCGAACTGCTGAACGCGCTCAACGAGCTCGGCTACGAGGAGCCCACACCCATCCAGAGTGCAGCAATCCCCCCGCTGCTGGACGGAAAGGACCTGCTGGGCCAGGCCGCTACCGGCACCGGCAAAACCGCCGCCTTCGCACTGCCTATCCTGCAGCGGCTCAGCGAGGGGCAGAGCGGCAAGCACCCGATGGCCATGGTGCTCGTGCCCACGCGCGAGCTCTGCATGCAGGTGTCGGAAGCCCTGCACAAGTACGGCAAGGGGGTCGGTGCCCGCGTGCTACCGATCTATGGCGGCCAGCCCATCGTGAGGCAGCTGCGCGAGCTCGAGCGAGGCGTCGACGTCGTCGTTGCCACCCCTGGCCGCGCACTGGACCACCTATCGCGGCGTTCGCTCAACCTGGATCGCATCAAGGTCGTGGTGCTCGACGAGGCCGACGAGATGCTCGACATGGGCTTCGCCGAAGAGATCGAAGGGATCCTCTCGGCGCTCATTGAGAAGCCGCAGACAGTGCTCTTCTCGGCCACGATGCCTGCGCGTTTGGGCGCCATCACCCGCAAGCACTTGAGCAACCCAGTGCGCATCGAGATCGAGCGCGAGGTGACCGCCCACGGGGCAGCGCCTCGGGTGCGCCAGACCGCTTACATGGTCACCCGTGCTCACAAGTCCGCTGCGCTTGGACGAATCCTCGACATCGAGGCACCCACCGCCGCCATCGTCTTCTGCCGCACGCGCGATGAGGTCGACCGTCTGACCGAGACGCTGAACGGCCGCGGCTACCGCGCCGAGGCACTGCACGGCGGCATGGATCAGAACCAGCGCGATCGCGTGATGGGACGGCTTCGCTCCGGCACATCGGAACTGCTCGTTGCCACCGACGTGGCAGCCCGCGGGCTTGACATCGATTCCCTGACGCACGTCGTCAACTACGACGTTCCGTCGGCCGTGGAGCCCTATGTGCACCGCATCGGCCGGGTGGGTCGAGGTGGACGCGAAGGTGTGGCCATCACGCTGGCCGAGCCGCGCGAGCACCGTCAACTCAAGGCCATCGAACGCGCCACCAAGCAGCGCATCACGATCGAGAAGATTCCTACCACCGCCGACCTGCAGGCCCGCCGCCTCGAACTCACCCGCGCCTCGCTGCACGAGATCCTGCTCGACGATCAGTTGGATTCCTATCGCGTCGTCGTAGAGACCCTCACCGACGAGTTCGATGTGATGCAGGTGGCGCTGGCCGCGGTGAAGCTCGCCCACGAGTCGTCGACCGGCGCAGGCACCGATGACGAGGAAGACATCCCCGAGGTTCGCCCCGCGATCGAGCGTCCGAGTGCGAACCGTGCGAGGCCAGCTCAAGGCAAAGGCGCGCCGGCACGCAGCAAGGGCCGCGGTCAGGCCGTCGACACGGCACGGATCTGGATCGGAGCCGGACGCAAGGCGGGCATCCGACCGCAAGACCTTGTCGGGGCCATTGCAGGCGAATCCCGGCTGAGCGGTCGCGACGTCGGGGCCATCGAGATCACCGATGCGTTCTCGCTGGTCGACATCCCTGCCGATGCCGCGAACGAAGTGATCGACGCGTTGAGTCAGACGCGCATCAAGGGCCAGCGGGTCAAGGTGAAGCGCGACCGCGGAGGCGGTCAGCGCTAAGCACTTCCGATAAGGGGCTAACGACGACCGCGCAGTCGCTCGACGAGCCGGCGGTCGCGCTTGGTCGGTCTGCCGCTACCGGCCTCGCGCAAGCCGTTGGTCGAGCGCTCCTCCTTCGAGGGCGGCGCGGGCGTCAGGTCGTCGAAATGCGCCGCCGCCACGCTCGCGCTGGTGCGCTTCTCGATCAGCCCCGTCACCACGACGATGCGTTCACCGCCGCGCGTGTACGCCGTCACGGTGTCGCCGATCCGTACCGGCCGGGACGGCTTGACGCTGACGCCGTCCACCTTCACGTGCCCGGCTTTGCAGGCCGCGCTCGCCGCGGATCGCGTGGGATAGAGCCGGATTGCCCACGTCCACGCGTCCACCCGCACGCTCGTCGGGGCCGGAGGCTTCATGGCTCCAGCGTAGATCGCCGGCTTCCCCCGAGGTCACGGCATGGCCGCAGGGGCTGGCGCCTCATCTCGAGTTGATGCCCGTGGCTCGGGCCCCAGCGCGCCAAGGCGGATCAGCACAACTCCGACGAACGCCACGATGATCGTCAGTCCCGGCGTGAAGGCAAAACCTGCGTATTGGGAGGCAACGCCGAAGGGGAAACCGACCAGTCCGGTCACCGAGAGGGCGAGCAACCCCACGGCCACGAGCACCACGCCGATCGAACTCACCGTCGACCGCGCGCGATACGACCAGGAATCAATCGCTTTGGCGCGCGGCTTGGCATCCCACCACGGCAAGGGGATGTGCTCGAACGGACGCATGAGAAACACCAGCCCGACGGTGAACGCCGCGAACAGCAGCCAGAACGTGAACCGCGGCAGCGTCCATCCCGGAGTCGAGTAGCCGACCAGGTCGCGGCCAAGAAGAGCAATCGCCGAGATCGCCAGGATCATCCCGGCCAGGTGCCAGAGGTACACCGTCATCGCCGCCGCGTTCACCACACAGGTCGGGCGCCAGACGTCATCGCGCTTCGCTAGCCGCGCTAGTAGGTCATACCCCAGCACCACGAGCGCTGCCAGGGTGATGCAGTGCAGCGCCAACACCACCGAGGGCGGCGCCATGTTCGAGATCTCCTCCCCCGGCAAACCGACCAGGCTTCTCGGCCATGGCCCCAACGCGACAAGGCACACGTTCACCGCGACTGCACTGACGGCGATGCCCAAGGCTTGCGAGCGCGAAGGGCGCTGGGAAGGCGAGAACGCCCATAGGCCGCATTGCCCGGCCAAGGCCCACACCACGACGAAGTTCGCCAGACCCAAAGCACTCGGCGCACCCGCCAACCGCGCCACATCGACGCTCGCCCCCAACGCGAGCCAGCCCAACGTCGCCACCACCGGGCGCACCGCCAAGCGCACGAGCACGGGTGTCAGCGCGGTGACCAGCAGGTAGGCGCCGAGGAACCACAGCAACTGAGTCGAGATCTTGAGCAGCGGCAACGCAATCTCTGCATCCCACCAGAGCAGCAACGGCGAGATCACGATCCAGAACAGCGTGTAGATGATGACCGGTCGCACCAGGCGCCGGACCCGGTCGTTGAGCCACGACGGATAGCCAGCGGCCTTGCGATAGCTCAACGCGTTGGCCCAGGCACCAGCCGCGAAGAACAACGGCATCACCTGGAGAATCCACGTGGCCAGCTGCAGCCACGGGGTCTGGGCGAGGGTGTTGCTCAGCACGGTGGGGCCGAAGGTCACCGACGCCATGAACGAGTGACCGAACACCACGACCACCAGGCTCAGCGCGCGCACCAGGTCGACCACGCGGTCGCGCTCGCGCGGCGTGCGCTCCACCATCGAACGCGACGACGGGTACTCGCGCCACGGGCGCAGCAGATCCATGGCCCGAGTGTGACAACTCGATTGGCGCCGGAGCCGATGGACACCCCGGGCACGAAGAAGTCGCGCCAGCATTGAACCGTGACGTGGGCCGCCCACTAGGCCGCCGAGCTGGGCGCTCCGCGCTCACTCCCTAGGCGCGACGTCGACGTGCGCTCACCACCATGCCGCAGCCCAGGGCGAAGAGACAGATGGCCCAGGCCGCGACGACGAAGAGATCGCCGCCGGTTCTGGCCAGTCCACTGCCGGCCGTGACGCCGGCGCTCGCGTCGTTGTCGCCCAGGCTGCCATCGAACTGATCGGCCGAGACGGCCGCGTTGTTCGTGACCGAGCCGGCGCCCACGACGGTGGCCGACATGCGCGTCGACGTCGACGCATCCGGGGCCAGCGAGCCCATCTGACAGCGGAAGACGCCCTCTCGCACCGTGCACCTGGAATCCAAGGAAGCGACGTTGATGCCGATCGGCAGTTCATCGGTGATGAGGATTCCGGTGGCCGTCGCCGTGCCGTTGTTGATGACGGTGAACGCGTAGGTGATGGTGCCGCCGACCACGACCCTCGTCGGGGATGCGGTCTTGCTGAGTGAGAGGTCGACGGTGGAGCCATCCGGGTCCGGCGGCGGAGGTGGGAACAGCCGCGACACGGTCAAGGTGACGCTGGCTTCGTTGTTCGACACGTCGATGTCGGGTGTCACCGCACTGGAAGCCGTCGCTGAGTTCACATATGTGCCGGCCTCAGCACCGACGACGACCAGTTCCAGAATCACGGTGGCGCCAGGCAGGAGATTGCCCACCGACCAGATGCCGGTTGCCTCGTCGAACGCGCCCTGATCGGGGTCCGCTGACACAAACGTCAGCCCGGACGGGATCTGGTCGGTCACCTCGACGTCGACGGCTGTGTCCGGCCCGCTGTTCGTCACACGGATGCTGAAGCTGGTCTGGGTCCCGATCCGAATCGACGCATCCGCGACCGTCTTGGTCAGGGCGAGGTTCGCTCCCGGAAGCGCCAAGGTGGCCGAGTCACCGTTGTTCGACAAGTCGGGATCGGGAAGGTCAGCAGCAAAAACCACGGTGCGGTTCTCAATGTGCCCAGCGCGATCGACGAGGATCTCGACCTCGATCGTCGCGGAGGCGCCCACGTCGAGAGCACCAACGTCCCACACCAAACTCGGAGCATCGAAACTACCCTGCGAGAGGGTGATGCCGGTGATCGCGGCCGGTGTGGACAGGCGCAGAGTCTCGACTAGCTGCACCCCCGCGTCAGGGTCCGGGCCGTTGTTCGTGACGACGATCGTGTAGGTCACGGTGTCACCGGGTTCGGCCACGGTTGGCGAGACGGTCTTCACCACCGACAGGTCGGCTTCGGCGACCACATGGCCCGACAGGCTGGCACTGTCGTTCTGCGTGTTGGTGTCGATCTGGTCGACCCCGGTAAGCGACATGACGTTGGAGTGATCGCCCGAGACCGCGGTGATGATGACGCTGATGCTCAACGTGGGCTGAGCACCGACGTTGATCGTGCCGACCTCCCAGATACCGGTCAACGGATCGACCGTTCCCTGCGAAGGGGTCGCCGAGACGAAATCGAAGCTTCCGGTGAACGTGTTCGTGAACTGCACGCCTGTGGCTGGGCCCGGGCCGTCGTTGGAGAGCGTGACATCCAGCGTCACCGGATCGCCTCGGCGCACATCACCGGTGACCGATGACGTCATCGTGACGCCGACATCCACGGGTGGGTCGGGTGGCGGATTGATCTGCAGGCCAGCGCTGGCGACGTTGTTCGCGGCGTCAGGGTCCTCGATCAGCTCACCGGAGATCACAGCCGAATTACTCACTCGTCCGGCAGCGTTGGCCGTGAAGAACACCTCGAGCAGAACGGTCTGGCCCGGGTCCAACGTGCCAACACTCCAGCGCCCGGTCGCCACGCTGTAGCTGCCCTGCTCGGCGCTGGAGCTCACGAACGACAGACCAGCTGGCACCGGATCGTTGACGATTACCCCGGTGGCCGCAGACGGACCATTGTTGTGAGCCGTCACCGCGAACGCGACCTCATCGCCAATCAAGGCCGAATCAGCAGGGCGCACAATCTTGGTGACCGCGAGATCAGCCAGCGCGAAGTCGATCTCCAGCGGCGCGTTGGCCACGTCGTTCAACTGGTTGCTGTCGACCGGAGTCACCGATGCCAGGGAGGCAGTGTTCAACACGAATCCGGTGGATGTGGCCCGCGCCTTGATCCGGATCGTGGCCGAACCGGGGTAGCCAATGCTGCCGACCGACCAGACACCGGTGGTCGGGTTGTACGTGCCCTGACCAACTGCGCTGACGAACTCGAGCCCATGCGGAAGCGGATCTCGAACCGACACCCCCGTGGCCGAGCGCGGGCCCACGTTGTTGACCGTGACGGTGGCCGTCACGGTGTCGCCGACGCGGATCACACTCGCGTCGTAGGACTTCACCAGCGCCAAATCGGTGGTCGGCACGACGGGATTCAACGTGACCGAGGCGCTGTTGTTCGCGGGGTTCAGATCAGGCTGTTCCGCACTAAGGATCGTCGCACCGTTGACGATGACAGCAGATGTGTCGACGCGGTCGATCTCGGTCAGCGTGGCCGAGGCACCCGATGCCAGGAGCGGGATGCTCCACACCCCCGTAGCCGCACTGTAGGTGCCAGCGGAGGCAACAGCAGAGATATTTGTTGCCCCGGTAGGGATCGGAGCGCCAATCGTGATCAGTCGCGCCGGGCTGGGCCCGCTGTTGGCGACGGTGATCGTGTAGGTGACGGCATTCCCAACCGTTGGACTGGTGTTATTCACCACCTTGGTGACCGAGAGGTCGGCTGCCACCGGAATCGCGGTGACGACGGCCGCGGCGGTCACTGCTTGACCGATGTCGCTCGTGCCCGCCGCTGACGCAGGCGTCGACACCGTTCCGTTCGCGGCGATGTCGGCCAGGGCAACGACGTACCAGCCGTTACATGTGACCACTTGACCGGGCGCCAAACTAGTAGTCGGGCACGAGATCGTCCCGACTGCCTTCGCGTCGGTGATGGCCACATTCGTCAGCGCGGCTCCACCGGTGTTCGTGACCGTGTAGAAGTAGTTGACCGACTGCCCCAAGCGATACGGGCCAGCCGTGTTGGGTGACTTTGTGACGCTGAGGGTGGCGCGAATCGGCACCGTCACGCTGTCGGAATTCGATGTGACCGGCGCATCGACCGGATCCAAGGCCGTGGCGGTAGCCGCGTTCACCACCTGACCGGCAGATACCTCTGTTGCGGTGACGGTATGCGATCCCGTGCACACCACGGTGCTTGCCGGATCAGGTGCCGGGGGCATCACAGAGGCCGAACACGTCGCGGTGCCAACGCCTGGATCGGTGATCGCCAATCCGTGCAAGGTCTCGCTGCCGGAGTTCGTGACGACGAACTCATAGGGAATGCTCGAGCCGGCCACCAGGATGGGCGGAAGGGCGGACTGCCGGCTCACCTGCTTGACCAGGTTGAGTGAGGCCAGTGGAGTGACCGTCCCCACCACCACATTGCGCAGGAGATGGACATCTGTGACGCCTCCGGTGGATCCGGCAAACCCGAACTTGTAGGTCGCAGGTGTTCCAGCCGGGGCAGCCAGATTGTTGATGACCGTTCGGAATCCCATTCCGTCATCGAAGTCGATCTGCACGGTGATGAGAGGCGTCGGAGCTGGTGAGATGACGACGTGAATTGTGCGCTTGGCGGCGCCGAGCGTTGTGGCCGAAAGTCTTCCCGGCAGTGAGGACGTCGGCTTTCCTGGGGGGGAGCCGGCCACCACCGTGCTGGCCATGTAGCAATAGCCGCTGAGGCCGTTGCCTGGCCCACGAAGGGTCACAGTGTTCGGCGCGATGCTTCCCGAACTCATTGTCGGAGATCGCTGGCCTGGCGCGCACCCCTTGCCGCGGCCCTCGCCATCTCCGTAGTAGTTGCCGAACACGTCGAGCCCGATGCCGAGATAGCCGCCGACCACACCCGGCTCGTTGAAACGCTGCGCGTACCCCAGACTGCCGCCGCCGCCACCTACCGCGGTGAGGGGCGCGGCGCCGTCGGCCAGGTAGAACATCATCCCGTCGGCTCCCGTGCCGCCATACTGGAAAGTCTCGAAGGTGGCATCGATCCCAGCGCTCGAAGGAATCGGCCGGTTGTAGAACAGAGCACCTGACTTCGACGACGCCGCGTCGGTGAGTTGCAGGTAGCCGGGCGTCACGCCGCGAGCAGGCACAGGGCCCACCTGCACCGGCGGGCAGGCGTTCAACCTCGCGTTGCTCGCGGTCGCGCCGGTCAAGCACGTTGAACCGATCCCCTGGATGAGCGGATCGGGCACGGTGGCGCCGGTGAAGGACTCGTCAACGAGCACGGTGGCTGGCGCCGCATTAGCGGGCGTCGCAACGTGCAGCGAGAAGGTGATGCTGAACGCCGCAAGCGAGATCGCCACCAACGCCGGGAGCGCGGCACGAAGCCTTGACCTGAGGGCGCGGCGCTGGGGCGTCGATTGGGTCGGTACTCCGGTCATGACCGGCACCTGTTTCACGCACATTGCTGGCGACGCCGAGACAGAGGCGGGGCCCAGAGTTCGCCGCGAACGGCGATGTACTCATGACGCTAGGCCTCCGGGGGCGCAAAAGATCAAGAAGGCGAACGTTCAGGACCTTTGGTCCCTGCTTCTCGACGAACAACTAGGGCCCATACCCGGTCAGATCACCCAAAGGTACCGCCGACCGCATACGGGTGCGCGCTTGCGCGTTGCTGGAACGACAGGATCTTGGGGTTGAGGATCACGCCGTCACGCATCTCGGTGGCGCGCTTGATCGTTTCCGATCTCTCCCATGCATCGCTTCCGGCCATCACTGTGCGCAGGTAAGGGAGCAGCGCCTCGCTGATGGTCCAAGTCGCGGAGTCGAACAGGTACGAGGGGCTGTGATCCACCGCGTAGTAGTGCACTCCCGGCACTGCTTCGAACATCGGCTCTTCGAATGTCGTGGGGCGAGCGCACTCGAAACCCATTCCAAGGTCGCACGAGACGTCAACGATGACGGTGCCGTCTCGGAAGGCCCCGAGTTCGGCGTTGGTGGCGAACATCAGCGGACTGTCGGTGTCTTGCAGCACGCAGTTCACGATGATGTCGTGCTCGGCCAGGAACGCCGATGTCGCGACTCTGCCGGCTCCTTGGTCGCGAATGGTGATGGTGCGCGTGGGATCGTCCTCGTCCACGTCCATCCGGGCCAACGTCGACGACTGGATCGGCGAGGCCACTGAAGCAACGGCCCGCTGCGTCAGAACTGTCACGTCGTAGACACCAAGCGCGTTCAACGCGGCGACAGCACCTCTGGCCGTGTTTCCAAAGCCGATCACCACAGCGTTGAGCTGGCGGCCGTAATGGCCCGTGACGCCGATCAACGTCATGGCATGCAGCACCGAGCAATAGCCGGCGAGCTCGTTGTTCATGTGGAAGACGTGGACATTGAACTGCCCGTCCGAGGTCCAGTGGTTCATCGCCTCCCAGGCGATCACCGTCATCTTCTTGTCGATCGCGAGCTGGGTGAAAGCCTCGTCCTGCACCAGGTGCGGCCAGCCCCAGAGCACCTGACCATCACGCAGTTCAGTCACGTCGGCCAGCGTCGGCTTGGGCATGAGCACGATGTCGCTGGTGGCGATGAGCTCCTCGCGAGTGGCCATCCGGCCCACCAGCGGCGCTATCTCGGCGTCGCTGATGCCGAGACGTTCGCCGTATCCGTTCTCGAAGACCATTCGCGCGCGCAGATCAGAATGGATCCGGTCGAGGTGCCGAGGGTGAAGGGCTACCCGGTGCTCGTTCTCTTTGCTGGACCTACCGACAACACCCAGGCTGAGCTGGTTCATGTGACCCCTTCGATGACCCCCTTGGTACCACACGCCTCAGCGACGGAGGGATTCGTTCGCCGGCGGCCAGTTGTGGGGCGGCCACCGACGAACGTTCGTTCACAACTGCGATGCGTTGGCCAGCTGCTCGGCCACCTGCTTGTGCACTTCGACCATGTCGAGGGCACGCACGCCCGTGATGACCTGTTCCAGTCCGGACGCAGGGAGCGCGCCCGGCTGCGAGAAGACCAGAACGCCCTCGCGGAAGGCCATCAGGGTGGGGATTGAGGTGATGTCGGCGGCCGAGGCCAGGCCTTGCTCGGCTTCGGTGTCGACCTTGGCGAACACGACATCGGCGTGCTTGTCGGAAGCCGCTTCGAACACGGGACCGAACTGCAGGCACGGACCGCACCAGGAGGCCCAGAAGTCGACCAGCACGATGTCGTTCTCGGCGATCGAGGACTCAAAGGTCTCGGCGGTCATGGCGACGGTGGACATGGGTGTTCCTTCCAGACGGGTTCACGGACGGGCACCTTTGGTACCCCTGGGGGTACAACACGCGCCAGCACTCTCGGTATTCCAGCCCCGAAACCACGAATGGCCCCGACCGAAGTCGGGGCCATTCGTTCGAAGCTGGGATCAGACCGGGCGGACGTTCTCCGCCTGCGGGCCCTTGGGGCCCTGCGTGATGTCGTACTCGACGGCCTGGTTCTCATCGAGCGAGCGGTAGCCATCGGAGGCGATTGCGGAGAAGTGGACGAAGACGTCCGGTCCACCATCGGCCTGCGCGATGAATCCGAAGCCCTTTTCAGCGTTGAACCACTTCACGGTGCCTTGTGCCATGTTCTTGTCTCCTTGTGGGACGAAACAACCACGCACTTCGCGCGGTCGGGCTGCTGCCGTCGTCCTTAACCTGCTTATGAGGCGGAAACAAAGAAACACCCGCCATCACATCGCGGGTGTTCGAAAATCGATCGTAAAACCGCAACTGCAACCATGATCAGTCTACGCACACTCCCCCTGGGATGTGTAGCCGCCATGCACAAGGGTCCGATCCGGGGCGATCCGGTCGGCGCAGCCGGCCGAAATGACCACCGTTCGCACGTCCAGGCCCTTCGACGAACGACGATCCTGTCGTCCGCGCTTTGACTACGAATTCGAACTAAAGTATCTTCAAATCAGGATTCTCGAAGGGGGCCAACCATGACCGCTGTTGCCACGCGCTATCCCGCAAGTCGGTTCGAGACGCAGGCGTGGGTCGATCTCACCGATGCTGCCGAGCGCCAGCGACTCACCCCCGCAGCCGTCCGAGGCGTCCACCAACTCGCGAAGGCCTGGGGCCTGAGCGTCGAGGAGGTGTGCGGACTCCTAGGCGATCTCTCCCCCAGCACTTGGCATGCGTGGGCTCGCACACCGCCGCGCACGCTCGCGGTCGACCAACTGACACGCATCTCATACCTGATCGGTATCTACACCGCGCTGCAGGTTCTCTACCCCGGCCGGCTTGCCGAGCAATGGATCAGCAGGCCCAACACGAATGCGCTGTTCGCCAGCGCGCGTCCTCTCGATGTGATGATCACGGGCGGAATCCCGGCCCTCGACCGGGTGCGGGCGCTGGTGGATTCGCGGCGCGGCGGAGCCTGAGCGAGGTGGCGACCACACGCGCGTGGCCGCCGGTCTCCGCCGTCAAATGGGACGACACGCATCGCCTCATCCCCTCGTCCTACGCCGACACCGATGCCCCGTTCGTCGAGCAGTTGACGGATGAGCCTGCGGATGTCGCGCTCCTCATCGACCTCATGTCGGCAACGAACGCACGTTTGAAGGCTCAGGCCGACGCCTTGCCCGGCGGAATCCGGCGCGACGAGCTCGTCTTCGCGGTGCCCCACTGGCGCATTGTCAATGCCGCCTTCTGCTACCCGAACCCAGCCGGCTCACGCTTCAGCAGCCCTGACCGTGGCGCTTGGTACGCGGCTCGCTCTATTCGCACGAGCTTGCGCGAGGTCGCATTCCACAAACAGATCGAACTCGCCGAGACGGACTGGTGGGAACTGACCATCGATTACCAGGACTACCGGGCTGACATCCACGGCGACCTGCATGATCTGCGCCGAGCTGGCGATGCCAAAGCGAAGTCCTGCCTCTCCCCG
>Ga0105047_10014507_pt1 | contig 12491 bp, 14 predicted proteins | sample MAT04_FD_78384 | JGI IMG/M metagenome (GOLD analysis project Ga0105047, IMG submission 78384) | Freshwater microbial communities from Lake Fryxell liftoff mats and glacier meltwater in Antarctica - MAT-04 (megahit assembly) | ecosystem: Environmental > Aquatic > Freshwater > Ice > Liftoff... | reverse complement strand
TGGCGCAAGCTGGCTGTTAATTCCTTTGTTGGTAATAATGATGGCAGGCCTCGGTTTAGGACTGGGGATCATCATTTCTTCCCTTACTACCAAGTACCGGGATTTTACTGTATTGATTGGCTTTGCGGTACAATTGCTTATGTATGCCACACCAATAGCCTATCCAATGTCTTTTTTAAAAAGCAAATCCTTTGCCGCCTGGATTGCATGGAATCCATTGACGCCAATTGTGGAAGCCTTTCGCTTTGCGCTTTTTGGAACAGGCACTATCCATACAATGGCACTGCTGTATAGTACAGGTGTAATTGCGGTATTGTTGTTTGTTGGGTTGTTGGTATTTAGTAAAGTGGAGCGTACGTTTATGGATACGGTGTAGGGCAGGTGAATGGTGAATGATTAATGGTGAATGGTGAATGGTGAATGGTGAATGATCAATGGTGAATGGTGAATGATCAATGGTGAATGGTGAATAATCAATGGTGAATGGTGAATGGTGAATGGTGAATGAAGAATGTATTAGTTAATTGTGAATGGAAAACTACTGTAGAGCCGTAGGCTCGCTTCTGTATTGTAACAACGGATTTTAATCCCCGCCTTTACGGGCAGGCGTTGTGCAATAAGATATAAGTTATCAGAGAGCCGTAGGCTCGGCACATATTGTATATCTAAACAGGCGCTGTACTCGTTCCTATGTCTCTTAGCTACTAAACCATAAACTTTTAGTTGCTGCAAAATAATTCAGGCATCAGTAACGAATAGATACCGGATGGAGTCCGGCGCCTAATGAATGTAGGTTTGTGTTTTTAAACGTGTAGCATATAGTATATAAATGTGCCGTTATTCAACTAAATTCACATAAAATTTACATAAATGAATTCGATTGTTCAACAGGTTGCCAGCGAATACAAAGTCGGGTTAAAAAAGCTGTATGGCAATCAATTAGTGGAATTAATTTTATTTGGTTCACATGCCAGGGGAGATTTTCACGCCGAATCAGATGTTGATTTTGCAGTTGTGCTAAGTAGTCCTGATATGCATCCTGCTGTTGAAATTTTAAAAACAGCCCCCCTGGCACTTCAGCTTGAATTAAAATACGGATTGATGCTCTCTACGCTGCCGGTTTCGCCAGATAAAAAGAAAGCGGCTATGCAGGGTGTTTACCAGGACATTCGTAAAGAAGGAATTGTTATATGAATAAGCCAGCGTTGCATGAATCGTCTAAGGCACTCGCAAAGGCTTTAGAAACTATTGAAGCCGCTGAACATGACATGAGCGGTAATTTCACTTTGGCCGCTATCAACAGGGTCTATTATGCTTGTTATTATTGTATGTCGGCCTTATTACTTACACAAAATATTTATGCTAAAACACACCAGGGAACAAGGGCGAAATTCTCTGAGATATTCATAAAAACGGGTGTTTTTCCTGCTGAAATTGCCGAACACATCAAAACCTCGTTTGATTTAAGACAGGAGGCCGATTATGACTTTGACGCAACTATCCCAGATGAAATTGCAAATTTGCTGATTACAAAAACCAAAGAACTTCATAATTTATCAATTTCATATTTACAAACTTTGTAACCTGCTGAAAAGTAATGTATGTCTAAAGCAGGATATTTATCTATTTATTAGCAAACACTGCGCCTTAGGTTATTGGTGTCGCAGTCTGACTTAATCGCTTACAACATCATAAATTTGTTTCCACCAAGGCATACAATCAACTACTATAATGAACACCGTTATAAAAGTAGAAAACCTCTCTAAACAATACCGGCTTGGCGCTGTAGGCACTGGCTCACTGGCGCATGACCTTAACAGAACATGGCAACGCCTGCGGGGAAAGGAAGACCCTTATTTAAAAATTGGCGAAGAAAACGACCGTACACAAAAAGGCAGCAGTGAATATGTGTGGGCATTAAAAGATATAAATTTTGAAGTAAAACAGGGAGAAGTATTGGGCATCATTGGTCGCAATGGCGCCGGCAAAAGTACCCTGTTAAAAATACTGAGCCGCACTACATCACACCGAGCTGTGTAAAAATTGAATGATCAACGTAACCAAAACATACCTTCCACCCTTTGACGAATACACAGCCGTATTAAAACGTGCCTGGGACAAAGCATGGATTACCAATAATGGAGAATTGGTTCAGGAGTTAGAACAAAAATTAAAAGAGCATCTTGGTGTAAAAAACCTGTTGTTTACGGGCAATGGAACCATTGTTTTACAAATGGCATTGAAGGCTTTAAACATTACAAAAGAAGTAATCACTACACCTTTTAGTTATGTAGCAACTACCAATGCCATTTTATGGGAAGGTTGTAAACCTATATTTGTAGATATTGACCCGGAAAATTTTTGCATAGATGCCAATAAAATAGAAGCCGCCATAACAGAAAATACGCATGCAATATTAGCAACGCATGTTTACGGAATACCCTGCAATGTTGAAAAGATAGCTGCCGTTGCAGCTAAGTATAACCTAAAAGTAATCTATGATGGCGCCCATGCTTTTGGGTGTAATTATAAAGGGAAATCCTTGTTAAGTTTTGGTGATATCAGTACCTGCAGTTTTCATGCAACCAAATTGTTTCATACAGTGGAGGGCGGATGTATTATAGCAAACAATGATGAAACCGACCATCAATTAATGTTATTCCGGCAGTTTGGACATGTGTATGATGACTATATTTCGGTTGGGGTAAATGGAAAAAATTCTGAATTTCATGCTGCCATGGGTCTTTGTGTGCTGCCAAAAATGGAAGCTATTATTGCAGATAGAAAAAGGATAAGCCAACAATATGATGCGGCATTATGTGGTATCATTACCCGACTTGTAATAGAAGATGCTTTGGAATATAATTATGGATACTATCCTGTATTATTCAGCAGCGAAAGTAAATTATTGAAAGTAGTAGAGCAACTTAATCATAAACAGATTAGTGGAAGAAGGTATTTCTATCCTTCCCTGAATGAGTTACCCTATATTTCAAAACAATCCTGCCCTGTATCAGAGGATATCAGCAGGCGTATTTTATGTTTGCCGATTTATTATGGCCTTGCGGCAGAAACTATTCAAATTATCATTGATTGCTTCTGCAGCATAAAATAAAAAGAATATGTTAATCATTGGAGCAAAGGGATTGGCAAAAGAAGTATTGGAGATTTTTCACCAACGGAATGAACTTGAAAATATTCATTTTTATGACGATGTTACTAAGAACTTTCCGGATCAATTATATGGATTGTTTCCGGTAATAAAAAAGGTGGAAAGTGTGTTGGAATTATTTAAAACAGATAACCGTTTTATTATTGGTATTGGCAATCCAAAATTACGGTTTGAAATGTACAGCCGGTTTAAAACTGCCGGTGGTAAGCTGGTTTCGGCTATCAGCCCGTTGTCGCATATAGGTCATTATGGTACAACTATTAGTGAAGGTGCAATTGTAATGGCAGGTACAGTAATTACTAATGATGTAACTATTGGAATTAATTGTTTAATAAATCCAAATTGTACTATAAGCCATGATACAGTTATTGGGGATTTTGTCGAAATATCACCGGGAGTTAAAATAACGGGTCATTGTAATATCGGAGATTTTTGTACAATTGGTGCCAATACAACTATACTTCCCAAACTAACATTGGGCAATAATGTAACAGTAGGTGCAGGTGCCGTTGTAACTAAAAATGTACTGGAAGGTCTTACAGTGGTTGGAGTGCCTGCAAGGGAATTGAATAAGTTGTAAGTTTTAATTTTAATTATTTTTCAATTTTTTAATGAGTATAGTTATAAAAGTAGAAAATATCTCCAAGCAATACCGACTGGGTAGTGTTGGGACAGGTTCGCTTGCACATGATCTTAACAGAACATGGCAACGCCTGCGTGGAAAAGAAGATCCCTACTTAAAGATTGGTGAAGAAAACGAACGTACAAAAAAAGGCAGCAGCGAATATGTGTGGGCTTTAAAGGATATTAATTTTGAAGTAAAACAGGGAGAAGTACTCGGTATAATTGGCCGCAATGGAGCAGGTAAAAGTACACTGTTAAAAATATTAAGCCGCACCACTACGCCTACTACAGGAAGCATAAAAATTAAAGGACGAGTAGCGTCCTTGCTGGAAGTAGGTACCGGTTTTCATCCTGAACTCAGTGGCAGGGAAAATATCTTTTTAAATGGAGCTATTCTTGGTATGAGCAGGCAGGAAATTAAAAGCAAGTTTGATGAAATTGTAGATTTTGCAGGCGTGGAAAGATACATTGATACACCTGTAAAACGCTACAGCAGCGGGATGTATGTGAGGCTAGCATTTGGAGTTGCTGCACACCTGGAACCGGAAATTTTAATTGTAGATGAAGTGCTCGCTGTAGGTGATGCGGAGTTTCAGAGAAAAGCGTTGGGGAAAATGAAGGATGTGAGTAGTAAGGAGGGGAGAACAGTATTGTTTGTTAGTCATAATATGACAGCCATGAATACTTTATGTAATAAAATACTTTATCTGAAAAATGGATATGTTAACTCAATTGGTGAAACCGGGGATATTATTAATCAATACATAAAATCTTCAAGTGATAATCTTACAAAGAGAAAATGGGATATTTCCAATTCGCCGGGAGATGAAATTGTAAAATTATTAGAAGTAACGTTATTGAATGAAAATAGTGAACCTACTCAAGCAATGGATTTTCAAAAAGGAGGATTTATTGAGTATACATATCAGATCCAGCAAAGTGGCTATCATCCTGTACCTAACATACATTTTTTTGACCAATACGGTGAATATCTTTTTGTTTCCACAGCAAATCAACCAAATTCTTATAATAAAGTAGGTACCTACAAGGCAAAAGCAAATATACCACCCCATTTTTTAAATGATGGGACATACATCGTAGGAGTTGCTATATCTACTTTACTACCAATGAAAGTTCATTTTTTTGAACAGGCAGCATTAAGATTTGATGTTATAGAAAACATGGATACAAGAAATACCGATTACCGGGGTGTTATGCCAGGGCCAATGCGTCCATTGTTGGATTGGCTGATTGATAAAATCTAAAGATATTTTTAGTTATGAAGCTGTTTTCAAAAACAAATATAAATTACACAGATGATGTGTTTTTTGATACGAAATCTGTGGAAGTGGGGCATCATAAATTATTGTACAAAAATGTGCCAATGATCAAGTGCCCTTTTGATTATGTGATGTACCAAATGATCATATTTGAAGTTAAGCCAGATCTTATCATTGAGATTGGAACAAACAGGGGAGGAACGGCTTTGTATCTTGCAGACCTGCTGACATTAAGTGGCTGTGGAGTTGTGCACACCATGGATATTGTTGATATAAGATTTGATGAAATGAAGCAACATGAACGCATCCGTTTTTTTTCAGGTGGCTTTGAAGGATATGATTTAAAAAATACAGAAGGATTTGAGCGCATCCTTATCATTGAAGATGGTTCCCATCTTTACAGTGATGTGAAGGCTACTCTTGAAAAATTTAAATCAGTTGTTTCTTTGGATTCCTATTTTATTATAGAAGATGGTATTCTTGATAAACTTGGCTGGAAAGATGAATATGATGGAGGACCGAATAAAGCAATAAAAGAATTTATAAAAAAAAATCCATCCTATATCATTGATCGCAAATGGTGTGACATGTTTGGCACCAATGCCACTTTTAATACAAATGGGTTTCTGAAAAAATTAAATAGATGTTAACCTGCGTTATAGCTTTCAAATGATTTCAAAGATTAAACATGCCATTAAAAGGATTGTAGGAATGGCCAATTCACCTGTGCACGTTCCCGTGCTGGAAGTACCTTATGATTTTAATAAATCCAACCCCCTTGGCGGCAATGGGGAAAGGGTGGATATACAGTTGCAGCATTCTCCGGTTATCGATTTTAATAAGCTGGATATGTACCAGCAAAATCATTTCAGGCGTTATGAATTTGCGAAGGAAATACTTAAGCAGGGAGACGTTTGCGGAGACTTTGCCTGTGGCACTGGCTATGGCACTGTAATGATGTCGGATAAAGCAAAAGAAGTGATTGGCGCAGACCTCGATAAAGTGGTTGTTTACGCAATACGGGAGCGCTATGCAGCAATAACAAACGTTACATTCCTCAATCAAAACCTGTTACATCTTTCTTATCATAATTATTTTAATACTATCGTTTCTTTTGAGACAATAGAGCATTTTGCAGAAGGCGATATCTCCTCTTTATTGAAAATGTTTTCCGCCGCACTTAAGCAAAACGGACAAATTATCTTCTCTACTCCTTACATGCAGGAAAAAAGTGAAGCTGCTATGAAACTTGGTTTTCATTTAATTTTCTATATCAATGAAGAAAGGATAAAAAGCTGGTTGAATGAAGCAGGCTTTACATTGCAATCAATCAGTTACCAGAATTATGAAACGCATACCATTGAAAAAGAACTGGAGAAACGAGATTTTATAATTTGTGTAGCCCAAAAAAACTAATGCCTAAAGTATCTGTTTGCATCCCTGCATATAATCAGATAAAATATTTAAAAAGAACCATTGATTCTGTTCTTAGCCAGAATTATTCAGATTATGAAATTGTTATTACGGATGATTCTTCTTCTGATATTGTAAGGGATTTTGTAAATAGTTATAACATGCCTGTTAAGATCAGGTATTTCAAAAATGTTGTACCATTAGGTAGCCCTGAAAATTGGAATGAAGCTATTAGAAAAGCTAATGGAGAATATATCAAGATTATTCATCACGACGACTGGTTAACAGAAAGTGATTCCCTTAATAAATATGTGAATTTGTTAGACGATAATCCGGATGTAAATTTTGCTTTCTCTGGTTCGCATGTTGTTTTTGAGGATGGAAGTAAATGGATTCATAGCATATCCGAGGATGGTGTAAACGAATTAAAAAATAATCCGAATTTACTATTGATAAAGAACCTGATTGGAGCTCCCAGTGCTGTCATATTTAAAAAAGACAGTAACTTGATTTTCGACCGAAATCTAAGATGGTTAGTAGATGTTGAATATTATACAAGGATTCTTCATGTACAAAAATTCGCATACACTATTGATCCGTTAATTGTGACATTCGGAGCATTAGGCAGGGTTACAGACGAATGTGAGAATAATAAAGTCGTAGAAGTGTTCGAATATTTTTATTGTATGGGGAAAATGCAAAAATCCTCACAAATCAAAGTTTTTGTCCTTCATGCATTTAATATCTGCGACCAATATAGAATTTTAAAAAGGCGTGATATCGTTGATTGCGGTTATAATGGCACCATTCATCCTTATGTTTTGATTTTTCTACAGCTTAAAAAAATATATCGTCCATTATCAGGGGCATTTAAAAAATTAATCAATAGATCGTAATGAGATTATTTATAAATAAAATTTTAAGAAAAATATTTGTAAGTAAGGAAACGAGCGCCAAACCATATGAAGACACCAATATCCAAGATAACAACGTTTTTATAGGAGAAAGAACTGTGGTCATTGATACTGTTTTTGGAAAAAATAACAAAATTGGAAATGATTGTTTTTTTTATAAGGTTCGTTATGGTAATTATACTTACAATTCTCAAAGAGTTACCATTATGAATTGCACCATCGGTAAATTTTGTTCCATTGCCCAAGGAGCTTCCATTGGTTTAGGTAAACATCCAGTCAACAATTTTGTATCTACCCACCCTGCATTTTATTCGGTTCATAAGCAGTGTGGAAAAACTTTTGCTGACCAGCAATATTTTGATGAAATGGGCCACGTGGAAATAGGCAACGATGTTTGGATAGGGGCCAATTCAATTATTTTGGATGATGTAACTATTGGAAACGGAGCTATAATTGCGGCAAATTCAGTTGTGACAAAAGATGTTCCCGCATATGCGATTGTGGGTGGAACTCCGGCAAAAGTTTTAAAATATCGATTTATAGAAGCTGACATTGATTTTCTTGAAAATCTTAAATGGTGGGATAAAGATTTGGAATGGTTGCAAAAAAATTTTAAGATTATGCAGGATCTTAATTTATTGAAATCAGAAGCCCTTTGATTGCAGTAAAATTACAAGGCGGTATTGGCAACCAGATGTTTCAGTATACCGCAGCCAAGGCTCTTGCTTTTAAAAATAAGAGCAGGGTATGTTTAGACCTTTCTTTTCTTGAAGAGACAGCAGCACAAACAATAGATGGATTTACAAAGAGGTTCTACGAATTGGGCATTTTTAAAAATATTGATCAACAGTTTATTTCAGCTATACAGCAAGAGCAGTTTACCGGGAGTTCTGCAAAAAAAAAATGGTTAAAACGGCTGGGATTTGCTTACCCTAAAAATTACAAAGAACCTGGCTTCGAGTTTGATGATGCTTTCTTTTTTCAAAAGGCCCCTGTATTACTGGATGGCTACTGGCAGAGTGAACGATATTTTTTGCATGAAAGCGCTACCATACGTAGTGCCTTTGATTTTCCTGGGTTTGAAAATGATGAGCCTAATAAGGAAACACTGCAAGGCATAAAAAACACCCTTGCAGTTTCGGTTCATGTTCGCAGGGCCGATTACCTGCATCCTGCCATTGCCGCCCAGCATGGAAGCTGCAGTGAATCCTATTATAAAGAAGCTATTGAATTAATGAGGTCATCATTTCCGCAGGCAGTATTTTATTTTTTTACAGATGACCCGGCATGGGTAGAAAGCATTTTTACCAGTAAGATGCAAAACGTAGTATTAGTTAAAAATAATACCGGCATCAATAGCTGGAAAGATATGTACCTGATGAGTAATTGCAGGCATCATATTATTGCCAACAGCAGTTTTAGCTGGTGGGGTGCCTGGCTTAATGATCGGCCGGATAAGCAGGTAATTGCACCGGCTAAATGGTTTGAAGATAATAACCGTAATGAAAAAGACCTGATACCTACTGGATGGATTCAATTATAACATCGCCTGCTATATCCGTTATAATGCCGGTTTACAATGCCGGTGAATTTATTAAAGAAGCGATTGAAAGTATCCTGCATCAATCCTTTACCGACTTTGAATTTTTTATTATAGATGATGCTTCTACCGATGATAGTGTATCCACCATAAAGTCGTTTGCCGATCAAAGAATCAGGTTTATACAAAAGCCAGTCAATACCGGGTATACCGATAGTTTAAATATGGCCATTGGGCTTGCTAAGGGTAAATACATAGCAAGAATGGATGCAGATGATATTGCAATGCCACATCGTTTTGCTAAGCAGATTAAGTATATGGAAGCAAACAAAGATGCACTGGTATTGGGAACTGCTTATAAAATTATTGATTCTGAAACCATTATAACATTGCCGGTTACTTATGAAGAAACTAAAGTGATTTCAATTATGCATGTACCTGTGGCGCACCCTACTGTAATGATTAGAAGTACAGTTTTTACGGGTAACGGGATGCAATACAACAAAAAGTATGAACCCGCAGAAGATTACGATCTGTGGACGAGGATTTTAGAAAAAGGTAAAATAGAAAATCTGGCAGAACCGTTATTGCAATACCGGCAGCATGCTGCCCAGCAATCCATAACAAGGCATGGCAGCCTCTTGGAAGCGGCTATTGAAATTAGGTTGAGGCAGTTGAATAAACTGGTAAGTTTTGATGATAAACCCTACGACGTTTTGTTTGCTATTGAAGTGCTTACCATGCAATCTTTAACTGTTAATGGGATTGTGTTAAAAAAACTGGCACAGATAATTTTGGATATGGAAGCTGGCAACAACAGGGTTAAGTTATATGATGAAAAATTACTGGCCAGCTATTTAAGGGAGCGTTGGCTGTTTTACATATTTAAATTAAGCAGGCCTTCAATAAAAGATTTATTATTATTGGGTATCATCCGGCAATCGGATATCACAAAAATGGGATTTTTTTTTGAACTTAAATTTTTGAAACGAATGTTATTTTAACAGGTATTATCCCTGAATAATTATTATACAATAATTGAAATCAACGTTACAAAAAGCCTTTGAAGAGGCAGCTGATAAAAATTACTGGTCAGATACTGATTCCCTTTCCGGACCTGGTTCCAACATGGAGCAAACGATGATTATTCGTAAAGCCATTCCTGAATTAATGAAAAAGTATGGCGTTAAAAGCATGCTTGATGCTCCTTGCGGCGACCTTTTCTGGATGAAAAACATTTTACCCGAACTGGCACAGAATAATATTCTATATCATGGGGCCGATATAGTTTCAACTATTATTGAAAAGCATCAAATCACCTACAAAAATTATAATGTTGTTTTTCATTCAATTGATCTTATTAAAGGCCCCGTTCCAAAAGTTGACCTGATATTTACGAGGGATTGTTTTATTCATTTATCCTATAGAAACATCTATTCAATTTTACGAAACTATCAGTTGTCGGGTACCCGTTATTTGCTTACGAATACTTACACAAAGCCTTACAGGAAAAATGTGAATGTGGAAGGGTTCTATTTATGGGGCCGAATGTTGAATATGGAAAAATTCCCTTTCTATTTCCCCAAGCCCATCGAAATTATTGTAGAAGGTTGTACAGAAAATGAGGGTGTCAATGCTGATAAATCTTTAGGTTTATGGGAAATTAACAAACTCCCACTATTTACACTTCGTTTAATTTCGATGTTGTTATTGATACCAGAAACCATGGTAAGCCTATATACGGAAGGTATTTACTTTTTAAAGCGGATAAAAAACTTTGTCAAACGTAAAGTTGCTGGTTAATTTTATAATTTTTTCTGTTTTGCAAAACAGGTATAAATGATAAACAGGGCTATAAAAATCGGTTACTACTTTGTTAAAGCAATAGTAGCTTATCTATTATTGTTACTTACAAGAAAAAAGGCGAAAAGTTGTTTAATACATGCGCATTTTACAAGTTCAGGTGGTACAAGAACTTATTTTTTTTCCCTGGTAGAATATCTTTCTAGAAAGCATTACAACATCACTGTATTACTTAAAAAAGAACAAATAGATAACGAGATATTAGAACTTCAAATCAGGTTCCCGTTTGAAATAAGGGAAATAAATTTTGATTTACAAAGTAACAGGTTTACCGGAACCGTTTTTTATAAAAAAAACCAGGATGATTTTATTTACCAGTTAAAAGAACTTGTATTTTGTTGGAATTGCTTACGAAAAACACATAGCTCTCTATTTATAATTTCGGAAGCTATACCTGAGTTACTGTTGTTTCAATTTCTGTCGCCTGTAAAGCTTATTTATATTCTTCATACCGTAGCTACTAATCCATTAGAAAAGCTTAAGATTTGCTTACTGAAAAATTGTATTTCGTCAAAAAAACTGATTCTTACTGTTTCGGAATATGCTAAAAAGCTTCTTTTGCAAAACTGGACAAATGGGAAACATGGCGAGCGTATTCATGTAATACATAATTTTTATGAGCCCCGCACTGAAAATAATATCCCGATTAAATATTCAGGTAAAAGGGTGCTTTCGATTGGGACTGTTGCTAGCTATAAAAAACCTTTGTTCTGGATAGCTGTTTGCAAAGAAGTTATGAAACAATATAGGGGAGAAATAAGTTTTGTATGGGCAGGCGATGGTGAATTGCTGGAAGAATGTAAAGCTTCAAGTAAAGATTTTGACAATATAAAATTTATCGGCGTACAAAAAAATGTAGAACAACTGTACATGGATTGTGATTTGTACTTTCAACCTAGCCTCTTGGAGAGCCATGGAATAGCAGTAGTTGGTGCCATGTATTTTCAAAAAGCTTGTGTGGTATCAGACAGACAAGGTTTACCGGAGTCTGTTATAAATAATTTAACTGGCTTGGTTGTTCCTGTTGAAAATACTGCAGCTTCGGTTGAGGCAATAGTTTCACTTTTAAACGACCCTATAAAGGCAATTGAATTTGGTAAAGCAGGCAGGCAAAGATTTGAAACCAGTTTTACAAAGAACAAATGGTCCTCACAAATGGATGAACTGTTTAATTAATTTCGTACCCTTTAACAAGCAACAAGGCATTTTTCCTTAGAAATGTTTACCACTCCCATTTTATTTATAATTTTCAACCGACCAGAAACTACAAAACTGGTATTTGAGCAAATTAAAAAAGTAAAGCCAAAATATCTGTTTATTGCTGCTGATGGGCCTCGAAATAATAAGCCTGTAGACATGGATCTTTGCACCGCTTCAAGAGAAATTGTAATGAATGGAATAGATTGGGATTGTGAAATAAAAACTTTATTTAGGAATGAAAATGCAGGATGTAGGAATGCCGTTTCAGGCGCTATTAATTGGTTTTTTGAAAATGTAGAAGAGGGAATCATCTTGGAAGACGACTGTTTACCAGACCAGTCTTTCTTTAGTTTTTGCAGGGAGATGTTATTGATGTATAAAGAGGATCAAAATATTATTGCCATTAACGGATGTAATTTTAATTACGATAAAAATGACGATGATAGTTATTTTTTTTCAAGATATCTGAATGTATGGGGATGGGC
>Ga0105047_10014505_pt1 | contig 12491 bp, 13 predicted proteins | sample MAT04_FD_78384 | JGI IMG/M metagenome (GOLD analysis project Ga0105047, IMG submission 78384) | Freshwater microbial communities from Lake Fryxell liftoff mats and glacier meltwater in Antarctica - MAT-04 (megahit assembly) | ecosystem: Environmental > Aquatic > Freshwater > Ice > Liftoff... | reverse complement strand
GGGTAGGTGCCTTCCTGCTCGATCGGGTTCTGGGTCGCCAGCACGAAGAAGGGGTTCTTCATCGGATGGTCAACACCGCCGATCGAGGCCTTGCGTTCCTGCATCGATTCGAGGAGAGCTGCCTGCGTCTTCGGCGGGGTACGGTTGATTTCGTCCGCCAGCACGATGTTCGCGAAGATCGGCCCGGGCAGAAACTTGAACATGCGCTGCTTGGTCACCGGGTCATCCTGAATGACTTCCGTTCCGGTGATGTCCGACGGCATCAGGTCGGGGGTGAACTGCACGCGTTTGAAGCTCATGTCCAGCGACTGTGCCAGCGTGCTGACCATCAACGTCTTCGCAAGGCCCGGCACACCCATCAGCAGGGCGTGCGAGCGACAGAAGATCGCCATGAGCAGTTGATCGAGAACGGCGTCCTGACCGATGATGATCTTGCCGACTTCTTTCTTCAGCTTCTTGTGTGCTTCGCGGAGCTTCTCCAGCATCTCCTGATCGTTGCCTTCAGCCGTTGGCGCCATTTCTGGAATCTCTGTGGTATCGATTCTGGGTAGGAAGATCTTTCGGCAGGAACATACGTTATATCTTCCTGACATGCCTTTAGACAAATTCAAAATGGGTAACTCTGCCAATTTCATCAGTTATTCAATCTTCGGTTGATCGGTGAGACCCACGTCCGGGCAACGTGTTTCGCGCTTCGTCCCTTCTTCTTCACCCGAATCTTCCCGGTTGAACGCTGTAAAATGTTGCGAGTTCCGCGGAGTTCGTGCTGCCATTCGGGCTCTGATAATCGTTCGACAGATCTGTCCGCGCTCGCCGGACTGACGGTTCGTCCTAGGATAGTCCGATCGGTTCCAACCTCTTTCGGAGCGTGTCGCGATGTCCCTACCCGGTCAACTGAATCCGCCCACCCGTCTACTGCTGGGGCCAGGCCCCAGCGATGTGCATCCGCGGGTGCTGACCGCCATGGCGACACCGTTGCTGGGCCATCTCGACCCCCAGTTCCTTGAAATGATGCTTGAAACCCAGCAGATGCTGCGCGACGCCTACCAGACCAAAAACCCGCTGACCTTCCCGATCAGCGCCACCGGCATGGCGGGGATGGAAGCCTGCATCGTCAACCTCATCGAGCCCGGCGACAAAATGGTCGTCTGCTGCAAGGGATTCTTCGGCCAGCGCATGATCGAAGTGGCCGGGCGCACGGGGGCCGAGCTGACGGTCCTGAACCAGAAATGGGGCGAGGTCTTCGACCTGAACGTCATCCGCGAGACGCTGCAGCGAGTTCGCCCCAAGGTCCTCGGCATTGTTCACGCGGAAACCTCGACCGGCGCCCATCAGCCGATCGAAGAACTCGGCAAGCTGTGCCATGAGTTCGACACGCTGCTGCTCATCGACGCGGTCACATCGCTCGGCTGCGTGCCGTTGCACATCGATACCTGGGGCGTCGACGCGGTGTACAGCTGCACCCAGAAGGGGCTCAGCTGCCCGCCAGGTCTTTCGCCCATCAGCTTCAGCGCCCGGGCCGAGGAAGCTCTGGCGAAGCGCAAGACCAAGGTGCAAAGCTGGTACTTCGACCTGACCAGTATCCGCACCTACTGGGGCAGTGACCGGGCATACCATCATACCGCACCGATTACGATGATCTACGCGCTGCGTGAAGGGCTGCGACTGTTGCACGAGGAAGGGTTGGAACCCCGCTGGGCCCGGCACAAGAAGAACCACCTCGCGCTCAAGGCGGGCTTGCAGGCGATCGGCCTGACCTACACCGCTCAGGAAGGCAACCAGCTGCCGCAGCTGAATGCGGTGAAAATTCCGGACGGAGTGGATGACCTGGCCATCCGCAAGCGCCTGTTGACCGAGTTCGGCATCGAGATCGGCGGCGGCCTGGGCGACTTCAAGGGGAAGGCCTGGCGCATCGGCCTGATGGGCTACAACAGCCGGCCCAACAATGTGTACCTCATCCTCGGCGCACTGGAACAGTGCCTGACGGGTGCCGGCGTCAAGATCCAACCGGGAGCCGGCGTTGCGGCGGCCGAGAAGGTGTATTTGGGTTGAAGCGGGGCGATGGATAGTTTCTTACCTACGGCCTTCCACGCAAGATGCGAACGGGTTTTCTGCGAGCGTGGGCCCTACGGCCCGATGCTCGCCAGTCTTCCGGTTGCAACTTGCCGCGTTCCACTCCGGGATCAAAACGTCGCATTCAACGCGTCTGCAAAATTGCGATGCACGCCCGACAGCGTAAGTGATTGCTTCTCCACTGACTTCACCTTCAGTCCATCGTCGACTTCGCTCATCGCGGCCACCATGGTCGCGATGAAGGCGATTGCTGAACCGATGGCGAAGTACTTGGCCGCGGGGCTGTCGAACTCCGAGAGTATCCACGCCGCCACGCCGGCGATGATCGTGAGAATGAAGCCCTTGAAGAACGTTTTGTTCGATTGCCGCCCGCGGCGTCGATGGTATGTGCATACGGGCAGCGACAGCGTGATCCCCTTCTTCGTCCAGAGCAGTGCCCCGAACGCCGCCGTTGCCGCCATCACCGCCAACGACGCAGCGGTATTCACCTGAAACTCCTGTTGCCGAACCTGCGTGGCGGGTTTACCGCAGCAGACGCATACACGCGACAGCGTTGACAGCCGTTCCAGTGGAATTGTCACCCGGGCCATGCGTTTTCCTTGTGACGATTACCGCATCAAGTAAGCCGCACCGACAACTGCAGCGAGCGTCAATCCGATCAGTGCCAAGGCAATGCCCCACGTCTGCGCCCACGACATCGGGTACAGGTACACGCCGCACTGAGGACAGGGTGCCGCATCGCCGGCATCGAGCGGTTCAAGCATCCCGCGCCAGCGGCGGACGCTGCATTGGTACGACAGTTCACGAGGACGCATAGTGTGGATCTCCCCGCGCGGGCAGAACAAGATTCATTGTCATCGTCAGCCAACGTTTGGCTGCGGATTGAAGTTGCCTGTCGGAGCATTCCGACGGTACCGCCTCACACCATATTGCTGTGCCTTCCGGCCAGCGACCCATACGAACGGACCGACAATTGCAACGATCAGCACGGACTCACCCCAAGTCTTCGAATTGTTCGAAAACAATTGATACATCACGATGGGATAGATCAGAAGCAACAGCGGTACCAATACAACGGGCCACTGTCGACTTACGCCCAACCGCCGCCCGTCCCAGGCACCAACTGAACCATTGATCGTACCAAGCAAAGGAACTACTGAAAAATAGGCGATCATTTCCGGGTCGAACAAGATCGACCACTCCATTCGGTCGTCCCGGACGCAGCCAACCACAAGAACAATCGGCCCCAGAAGACCGACAACAAAGCCGATGAACGCGCCCCCGATTCTTGTTTTCCAGCGATCAGTCATGAAATGTCCGAGAATAGGCCGAATACGAAGCAAGACGCAGTTTCGGCCAATTTCTGCTTCGTGCATTTCACCCGATCTCGCCGACCATCGCGGCCATGCGTTCCTGCGCGAAGGTGCGTGCCTTTTCCGCAGCCTGGCGAGATGCCTTCAGGTCCTTGCCGAGTTCGACCAACCGCTCGGCAATCTGTTTGCCGGTGCTGCTGTCGATCTCAAAGATCCATTGTTCCAGTCCGACATCGCGCCACATCTGGCCTTTACGCGTGTCGGTCGGCTGCCGCAGCAGCATGGCCGGCGTTCCTGCCGAAACCGCCATGATCGGCGAATGCATCTCGAAGCTGATCACCGCGGCCGCCCGGGCGTACACGCTCGCGGCTTCCGCGGTCAGCCAGTAGCGCTCCATGACGGCGACGCTCGGCTTTACAGCCTCGGGCAGCGGATCGTAGAGCAGCGGCCGAAGGCGGGACACCGCGTAGGTCATCTCGGGAACCAGGAACACCTTCCGCTTGAACTCGGTCACCCAGGCGACAATTGCTTCACGCATCTTCGCGTGGTCGCGATCAGCAAATGCCTCGTTGACGGCACTGCGTTGCGGGTTCGGCTTCGTGCGCTCGGGATGAATCTCCCAGTACGGCGTCCAGCGCAAACGCGGGACGGCACATAGGAACTGGCCGGCTTCAAGCTGATGCTCTTTCAGGAGTTTGTCGGCGGCCGGTTCGTCACGCAGGTCGAGGGCGAATGTTGCGTCCGGTCCGAAGGCGGTCTTCGGTTCCTTGATGCCTGCATTCTGCAGCGCCTTCAGGGAATCGGTATCTCGGGTGAAGACGAACTTTGCCCCGGCCAGCAACTCGCGCTGGTTCTTCAACTCGTCGTCCGACAGCGTGACACCCGCAAATCCGTACGGCTTACCCGCGACGCGGGCGCGCTCCGCGGCTTCGCGCCCCACCAGGCCTGGTCCCGACCCATGCAGAAAGAAGTCACATGCCGCCAGGGCGGCATTCTGTTCGTCCGCGGTGCGAGCCCACTTCAGTTTTGGGAACCGCGTTGACAGCAGCTTCACCACGTCATCACTGATGCCGCTGGGCCACAGCGTGACGGTATCATGCGGGCGATGCTTCTCCAGCAACGTCAGCATGCCGGGGGTATGAGCGATGTCCCCGATATTGACTGTCTGCCACGACGAGCGCAGCAGGATCTTGCGAGGTGCATCGGCGGCCTTTGCGAATGATGCCGATGCCGCGACTGTCGCAGAAGCAAGAAATTGACGACGATTCATGGTTGATGGCTCACTCGACGGGAGAGAAGTGCTGCGACTGCAATTACACCGCATCCAATGACTTGGTGCAATAGGGCGGGCACAAACGCAAACGGCAGGCCGGTTGAACCGAAACCTGCCGCATGATGTTGAGCAATCGACCCGTTCCGCTTACGTCCCGTGTTCCCAGCCGCTCAGGTACTTCTCCTGATCGGTACTGAGCTTGTCGACGGTGATGCCCATCGAGGCCAGCTTTTCGCGGGCCACGTACTGCACGACCTGGACAGGTACATCGTGCACGGCAGCGCTGAGCTTGCCCTGGTTCTTCACGCAGTACTCGGTTGCCAGCGCCTGGGTGGCGAAGCTCATGTCCATCACGCTCGGCGGATGGCCTTCGGCCATGGCCAGGTTCACCAGTCGGCCTGCACCGAGCACGAAGATGCGCTTGCCGTTCTTCATGACGAATTCGTCGACCTGCGGGCGCACGTCCTTGTTCACGCTCGTCGCTTCGGCTTCGAGGGCGGGCAGTTCCAGTTCCACGTCGAAGTGGCCGGAGTTGCAGACAATTGCCCCGTCCTTCATCACCACGAAGTGTTCGCGGCGGACGATGTGCTTGTTGCCGGTCACGGTGATGAACACATCACCCTGCTTGGCGGCCTCGGCCATCGTCATGACGGCGAATCCGTCCATGGCCGCTTCCAGCGCCTTGATCGGGTCGATTTCCGTGACGATCACCAGGGCACCCAGCCCCCGGGCCCGCTGGGCGACGCCCTTGCCGCACCAGCCGTAACCGCTGACCACGATCTTCTTGCCGGCGATCAGCATGTTGGTGGCGCGAATGATGCCGTCGATCGTGCTTTGGCCCGTGCCGTAGCGGTTGTCGAACATGTGCTTGGTGGCGGCATCGTTCACCGCAATCACCGGGAACTTCAGAACGCCGTCCTTCTCCATCGCGCGCAGGCGGATGACGCCGGTCGTCGTCTCTTCCATGCTGCCGATGACGCGTTCGAAGGCGCTGGCCCGGTCGGCCGGCTTGATCTTCTTCGCCCACGCGGCGACCGTCGGATGCACATCCTTCAGGCGATCCAACGCGACGAACACCATGGCGGAGACCAGGTCGGCCCCGTCGTCCATCGTCACGTTCGGTTCGAACTGAAGCGCGGAAACGATGTGCTGGTAGTAGGTCTTGGTGTTCTCGCCATGGATGGCGTTCACGTGAGCGCCGAAATCCTTGACGAGGCTGGCGGCCACATCATCCTGAGTCGACAGGGGGTTCGAGGCGACCAGCATCACTTCCGCGCCACCCGCTTGCAGTGTGCGGACGAGGTTGGCCGTCTCGGCAGTCACATGCAGACAGGCCGCCATGCGCATGCCGGTCAGAGGCTTGTCCTTCGCGAACCGCTCGCGGACGCGGGTCAGCACTGGCATGTCCTGGTCGGCCCAGAGAATCCGCTTCTTGCCCTTCGGGGCAAGCTTCATGTCGGCAACATCCGAGAGCTTACTGGCCATGCAATCAGTTCCTTGGTTCAGATAAAGAAAGCCCGTCAGTCCGGGGCTCCACCCCGATCCACAGGCCATGAGATCATTCAAGTTTTGTAGCGAACCCGCTGCCGAACGGCGAGGCGATGCAGCGACTCGCCATCACTTCGATTCAACATTGCTTACCGATTCGGCCACCCCTCGGCGTTGCAACCGTTGCGGCCGGTGCATTCACCATTGGCTCGGCCTCAAACTCGATGCCGAATGCCAAGTTTCAGTTTGACGCAGACTCGCCGCAGATTTACCATTTATCCCAGATACCCTCACTGCTGACCATTAGCGCATTTGGAGATGATCGCATGTATAGTCTAGTCCTCATGGCGGCCATGACGACGACGCCCGAGACTGCCGGTTTCGGCGACACTTGGGCCAAGCATTGCTTCTGGGAAAGCTGCCTTCCGGCTCGTTACGGCTGGGTGGCGTGCGGGCCGGGCTACCATGCCTACTATCCCGCGTCGTACACCAGCTGCTGCGGATTTGGCGGTGGACATTCCTTCCATCATCACAATTCGTGCCACGGCTGCTACTCTTCGTGCCACGGCTGTTGGGGCCAAGGCCACGGTTGCTGGGGCCAAGGCTACGGCGGCGGTTGCGGTTCGAACCACGCCTGCGGCGGCGGCTACTACAACTGTTACGGCGGCGGCGGACAGAACATCTTCAGCGGCATCGGTTATGCCGGCTTCGGTGCGTACGGCAACTTTGGCAACTACGGAACAGTGCCGGTCTACGGTGCGCCGTACGCCATTCCCAACTACGGCACGCCAGTTCAGGCCGAGCCCCGGATGATCGAAGCCAGGCCTGCCGACGTGAAGCCGATTGAAGTGAAGCCGATTGAGATCAAGCCGATCGAGATCAAGCCGTTGAAGACGCAGGCGGAACCGGCCAAGGCAGCGGTCATCGTCCGCGTGCCGAACGGAGCCAAGGTGTACATCGACGGCAACCTGATGCACAGCACGGCGGCCGAGCGTACCTTCACGACGCCGGCCATCGAGCCGGGCAGCAACTTCTACTACACTGTCCGCGTCGTTGTCGAGCAGAACGGCAAGCCAGTGGAAGACATTCGCAAAGTGTCGGTCCGCGCAGGTGAAATCAGCCGGCCCGACTTCGACAATCTGTTCGACCGCATCCGCCCCGATGACCGGACGATTGTCGATTCGAACCGCAATCCGGTGAAGTAAACGCGACACCGCGAACAGCGAACAAGAGCCGCGCATCCAAATGCGCGGCTCTTCTCATTTCAGCAGTTTCACTGCCTCTGTCGGGCAGACCAGCACGCACACATTGCAGCTGAGGCAGTCGCCGGGCCGGGGCAGCCATGGGCCGCGCTGCCCGCGCATCGCCAGACAGTCAGCGGGGCAGAGTGCCACACAGCGGCCGCAGGCGGTACAACGAGTGGGATTCAGCACTGGCAGTTCACGCATCGCGTTCGATTGCCTCCGCCATCAGACCCGCGGCCAGATCCTCCACCATCGACGGCATGTGCGGCGGAAAGATGACGGCCGTCGCGCCAAGATCGTACGCCATCCCTGCGATCAGCGCACGCTGGGCCGGGTTGTCGTGCTTCTCTTCGCAGAAGAGGCAGACCGCACATGCTTCCGCCGCACGCGTCAGCAGAGCCAACGCACCGCTCAAATCTTTCTCCGCCTTGAGCAACAAGACGGCCGGTCCAGCTTCATTCAGGATTGTCATGCACGCATCCGCCTGCCGGCATTCGCGCACCAGCCAGCGATGTTCGCGTGCCAGTTCGTGCACCTGACCGGCCAGGGCTCCATCACGCTCGACGATGATCAATTTCGGTGAGTTCATGACGGCGTGTCCTCACCGATTTTCAATGTCTCGATTCTGCGAAGCAACCTCGCCCGCGGCACGTTCAACCGTTCAGCCGCATCGGCTTTGTTGCCTTTGGCCAGCCGCAGCGCCTCGGTAATCAAGCGGCGTTCTACTTCTTCCAGCACGGTGTCAAGTGCCGGCAACGGCCTTTGCGGCAGCAGCGGAGTCGGGACGCGCAGCACCAGCGGCAGGTGCTGAACTTCAATTCGCCCCGCTCCCGCGGTACGGGCGGCATCGCGCAGCACGTTCGCCAGTTCACGAATATTGCCCGGCCATGCGTGCTGCCGCAACATTGCCAGCGCTTCGGGCGAAACGGCTGGTCCGCCCATCGGCAATTGGCGGATGATCTCCGGCAAGTCGCCGAGGCGGTGGCGCAATGGCGGCAGGTCGATGGTCAACAGTCCGAACGCGACGCGGAAGCGATCAATCAATCCGGTGGTTGTCGAAGAGGCAACAATGACGCGCGGCGGGTCGTCCTGCTCTTCAAACCAATCGACGATCTCCGCCTGAAGGTCGGCGGGCAGTCGATGCGGATGTTGCAGTAAGACGCTGCCGGGTGTTGATGCCGGGGTGCCGAACAACATCGTGCGGATCAGGAACGGCTGCAGCCCGGCGGCATCGATCGGCAGCCAACTCCGATCGCGCGTTGTGCCGTTGAAGTGGATGATGCGCGCCAGCGTCCGCTTGCCCGTGCCCGGTTCGCCGTTGATCCAGACGGGGCAGCGGAGCCCGGCCGCAAGGCGGGCCTTGGCGTCGACCTGCTGCATCGCCGATGTTTCGCTGACCAGCAGATCGAACGACCAGCGGGCAATCGCCTCCTGCCGCAGCGTGATCAATGCCTCCGACAGGCCGGTCGCCGGCGCGCCGGCGCGGGGTGCTTCAACATCAATGGGGTGGATAAGTCCGATCGTGGCCACATGATCGGTCGCCGTATGAATGGGCACGAACGTGACATCCCACCACGGCGGGCCGGCCTTTGCGGGCGGCGCCGGGCGACGGACGATGCGCGTGCGTCCCTCGCCGATCTCCGGGGGTGGGGCCAGCGCCTGCAACAGCAGGCGCATCGGCTGCGTCCCCTTCTTTTTCAGGGGGCGACAAGCGAGACCGCGGACGCTTGCAGCGGACTTGCCGGTCAGCGTTTCCCACGCGGGATTGACGTAGCGGATCTGCCCGCGCCGGCTCAGCAGGAAAACCGGGTTGCGGGCATGGTGAAAAAGGGTGCTCCAACTGCCGGCCGGTTCTGCCGGTAGATCGTTCACCGCAGGGGAATCGGGCTCGCTCATGGGAGCAATCCGCGGGGAATCAGACGAGTGAGGACAGGGCATACAGCGCGAAGCCGATGCCGAACAGGAACAGCGACATCCGCAGACCCCAGCGGAACGCCTCGCGGAAGATCATCGACCAATTGTCGAAGCGCGTCGCGCTGTAGACGATGCTGACGACAATGATCAGGATGGGCAGATGCCAGTAGATGCTCATGAATCGGCCACGACTCAGATGGTCGCGGTTTCCTTTTTGGGAGAGGGAGTCGACTCGTCCTTGACCATGACTTCGCGGAACGCGGGGCCGGCAATCGCATCGTAGATTACCAGGATGTTCAACACCCCTGCAATCACTGTGTAGACCCAGCCGAGATCCCACGTCTTGCTTTCTTCACGCTGCAGTCGGTTGATCTCGTCACTCGACGGAGCTCGCATCATCCGGCCCAGGGCAGGGCCTTCGTCCTTCTTCTCATCGAAGTTGATGTACTGCCAGATCGCAGGCCACGCGGCGATGCCGATGAAGAACTGGCCCACGAAGTGCGGCCGATGGTAGAGATCGTTGCCGAACCGCGCCAGCGGGGAACTGCCATCGCGGGCGTCGATCAGGAACACGTTCTTGCGCTGGCCCAGGTTCCAGCCGTAGAAGAACAACGCATACAGCGCGACGAAGAACACCAGCCCCTTGGCGACCCGGCCCTGCTTGATCTGCCCCAAACCGGGGATTAGATAGCTCAACAACCCCGCAAGGAAGTCGAGCTTCACCGGCGGGATCGGCGTCGGGCCGGAGTTGACGGCTGTCGGTGGCATCGCGAGCCCTGAGAATCGTTGGAAGCCCGTTCAACAGGGCATTCGTTCGTCGGCAATCAATCTTAGCAACTTCAACGGGTGGTTCAATGACGCGAAGGGGCATGCCGCGCGTTTAGCCGCGACGCGCAGCGGAGCGTTTGAGTCCGCGCTCCGCTGCTAACCTCAAACGGTGAGAAACCGATCGCGCCCTGCGATTGCCCATGAGCCGATCACTTCGCCGCGTTCAATCACGGTCGCCCGTTGATGCATCGCGCAGGTCGGGCAGATGTGCGTCGGGATGGCGAAGACCACCTGCCCCGGCAGCATCGTGCCCGGTGTTGGTGTCTCGATCACCAGGTGTTCCTCGTTCTGCAGCAGGGCCGTGTACTCGGGAACATCGAGCAGAATGAGCCGCTTGCCGGCGGGCGGGTCGCTGGCGACCGCCTTGTAGCCCAGGTCAAGCGTGACCCGTGTCGGCGATGGCCGGGAGACGACGCGCGTGATCAGCAACGCGGCGGGCTTCAGCCCGGCCAGATCCTTGAACTTCGACCCATAGCCGTTGTCGTGCAGCACGAAGGTGCCGGGCGACAACTCGAGGTCCGGGAGGTTCTTCGCCGCCCAGAGGGTGAACGTCGGCGTACCGCCGCACACTAATCGGGGGACCGCGGTGCCGGAACGCTCGACCGCTTCACGCATCGCGAGCACCGGAGCCAGCAACTCGTCCACTGCTTGCCCGCGTTCATCAAGCGATTCCTGATGATTGTGCCCGTCATAGACATGGAAGCCATCGGCCCGCAGCCCAGGCGTCTTCGCGATCAGGCGGTACAGATCGGCCGCCGCCGCGCCCGGCGGGATGCCCGTGCGGTGCTGACCGACATCAAGGTCGAGGACAACATCCAGCGTGCGGCCCGCGGCCGACATCGCTTCGCCCAAGGCCGCGACACCGACCGGATGATCCGCCAGCACGGAGAAGCGCACCGCGGGATACTTCGCTATCAGCAGCGCCAGGCGGCCCACGTTGGGGCCGACAATCGGGTAGCTGATCAGCACGTCGGGAGCCCCGGCGTCGGCCAGCAACTCCGCCTCGGCAATGGTGGCGGCCTTGTGTTTGCGGATGCCGGCAGCGATCTCCAGGCGCACGATTTCGCGCGTCTTGTGCGTCTTCACGTGCGGCCGCAACCGCTCCGCGGAGCCGGCAATGCGGATCACCTCGGCGATGTTCGCCTCAATGATCTCCTTGAAGAAGATCAGCCCGGGAGAGAAGATCGACCCGGAGTCGCGGATGAAGTAGGATGGGTTCATATGTGTGGCATAGCCTGACCGGGGGCGAGCGTCCAACGGTAACATACCGCGGAACGGCTGCCAACGATTCGCGGGTGCCGGGTACCTGAGTACTTTGCACGCCCAATGATGACGTCAACTACTCCGCCTGTCTCACTTCTCTGCCACCCGACAGGAGACTCGCGCCAAAACCGTGAGACAGTCGCAGCATCAATTGATTGGCAGTCAAGGCTGGCTTTCCGGCCACTTTCAGTCGAACTCGGTCCGCGAATCTCCTTGCACCCGCACACCGGCGCGATACGATCAACCGGCACCTGACAAGGAGTTCCGCCGATGCGATTCGTTCCTCTCCTCCTGCTTCTCACTGCTACCGCCGCTCATGGTCAGGATTACTCGCGCGGCGAAGCGATGATCGAGGACTACTTCCGCAAGCAGGCCGCGCAGATCGGCAATGACAAGCTCAACAACTGGACGAAGCACGAATGGGAGCGCAACCGCCCCGAACTTCACCGCCAGTTGATGGAGATGCTCGGCCTCGACCCGCTGCCCGCCCGCACCGATCTGAAACCCGAGATCACCGGCAAGCATGAAGCGGCCGGCTACACCGTCGAGAAACTGACCTTCCAGTCATTCCCCGGCCTGTACGTCACGGCCAACTTTTATCTCCCCAGGCCGTTGCCGAAGGAGAAGCTGCCGGTCGTCTTGTACGTGTGCGGGCATGGCAACATCGTCAAGAAGATCGACGGCACGGAAGTCTCGTTCGGCAGCAAGGTGAAGTATCAGCATCACCCGGCCTGGCTGGCTCAGCACGGTTACGCGGCCCTGATTCTGGATACGCTGCAACTCTCCGAGATCCCGGGCATCCATCACGGGACGCACCGCTACGGCATGTGGTGGTGGCACACTCTCGGCTACACGCCTGCGGGGATTGAATGCTGGAACGGCATGCGGGCGCTCGACTACCTGGAGACGCGGCCCGAGGTCGACATGAAGCGTGTCGGCCTGACGGGCCGATCGGGCGGCGGGGCCTACTCCTGGTACATCGCCGCGGCCGACCCGCGAGTGCAGTGCATCATCCCCGTGGCCGGCATCGCCGACCTGCAGGCCCATCTGAATGAAGGTTATCCGGGACCATTGCAAAAGGGCGTGATCGCCGGG